>Ga0134128_10000653_pt1 | contig 47314 bp, 33 predicted proteins | sample KB31754_FD_96462 | JGI IMG/M metagenome (GOLD analysis project Ga0134128, IMG submission 96462) | Terrestrial soil microbial communities with excess Nitrogen fertilizer from Kellogg Biological Station, Michigan, USA - KB3-175-4 | ecosystem: Environmental > Terrestrial > Soil > Unclassified ...
GCGCGGTGCGCCAAGCGAGATAGGGCTGACCCAGCATGAAATAAGTGCCGCCGCCCACGCCCAAAAGGAACAGCGCGATCGCCGCCGCCAGGACGCTACGGCCTTTCAAGTTTTGGGCGCGCCAAAGCGGCAGGAGCGCGAAGGCCAACGCCATCAGCACCACCAAAGCCAGAACGATCAAAAGAACAGCACTCACGCCTTGCCCCGGTATTTGTTGCGCACCAGCGCCACGATCATGCCACGGATGGTGCGCACTTCCTGGTCGGAAAGCTGTGAACGCAAGATCATGGCGCGCATGTTGCGCACCATCGTCTCTTTCTTCTCCGGCGGATAGAGGAATTGGGCTGCGTCCAATTCGCGCTCTAGATGCTCGAACAATCCGACCAGATCGGCGCGCGAGGCAGGCACCGCGACAGTCTTGCGCGTGCGGCTGGCGGGCGTGGCGTCCGCCGACTTGAGCCATTCATAGCCGATCAGAAGCACCGCCTGACCCAGATTGAGCGAGGGGAATTCGGCGGTCGGGATGGTGATGGCGGCGTCGGCCAGCGACATCTCTTCATTGGTGAGGCCCGCCCGCTCGCCGCCGAACAGAATAGCGGTGGCCAACCCTTTGTCGGTGGCCATGCGCAACCGCCCGGCCGCTGCTTCCGGCGTGAGGATTTCGCGCAGCACATCGCGTCCCCGCGCCGTGGTGGCAAAAACCAACTTTATGTCGGCCAGCGCCGCCGCCGCCGTATCGAACACCCGCGCCTTCTCGACGATGTCACCGGCACCGGACGCCAGCACCTGGGCCCGCTCATTGGGCCAGCCGCATTGGGGCGCGATCAGGCGCAGGTCCAAGAGGCCGAAATTCTTCATCGCCCGGGCCGCGGCGCCGATATTTTCCCCCATCTGGGGACGGGATAGGATGACGGCGGGGGCGGTCATGGCGCCTTGATGACGGTCCGAATGCCCCAGATCAATAATCCCAGGCCCATCGAGAGCCAAACCGCGGTGCGGATCAACCCGCCGACGCCGAAATGGTATGAAATAAAGTAAGTATCCCGCATCTCAGGATTTCGAAGTACTAGGAAGACACTCAGCAACATGGTCGGTAGTACCGCCAGCAAAATTGAGCCTGCGACAATCATCAATATTCCGCTTTTTCGGCCCATTGTCTTGTTTTGACCTCACCAGCAGGCCCCGCTATATCCCGGGCGCCCTCCCATTGCGACCCCTTTAAGGAAAGCCAGACATGGACAAGATCAAAGTCGCCAACCCGGTCGTCGAGCTCGATGGCGACGAGATGACCCGCATCATATGGGATCTCATCAAGAAAAAACTGATCCTGCCCTATCTGGACGTGGACCTGCATTATTACGATTTGTCTGTCGAGCATCGTGACGCCACCGACGACCAGGTCACGATCGACAGCGCCGAAGCGATCAAGAAATACGGCGTGGGCGTAAAGTGCGCCACCATCACCCCCGACGAAGCCCGGGTGGAGGAATTCAAGCTCAAGAAGATGTGGAAGTCGCCCAACGGCACCATCCGCAACATCCTGGGCGGCGTGATCTTCCGCGAGCCTATCATCTGCAAGAATGTGCCGCGCCTGGTGCCGGGCTGGACCCAGCCCATCGTGATCGGCCGCCATGCTTTCGGCGACCAGTATCGCGCCACCGATTTCCGCTTTCCCGGCAAGGGCACGCTTTCGATCAAATTCGTGGGCGAGGACGGCAAGGTCATCGAACACGAAGTGTTCAAGGCGCCGGGCTCCGGCGTCGCCATGGCGATGTACAATCTCGACGACAGCATCCGCGATTTCGCGCGCGCTTCGATGAATTACGGCCTCAACCGAAAATATCCGGTCTATCTGTCCACCAAGAACACGATCCTGAAAGCCTATGACGGCCGCTTCAAAGATCTGTTCCAGGAAGTGTTCGAGAAAGAATTTGCCACCAAGTTCAAGGAAGCGGGCATCACCTATGAACACCGCCTGATCGACGACATGGTGGCCAGCGCGCTCAAATGGAGCGGCGGTTATATCTGGGCTTGCAAAAATTATGACGGCGACGTGCAGTCCGACACGGTGGCACAGGGCTTCGGTTCGCTCGGTTTGATGACGTCGGTGCTTATGACGCCCGACGGCAAGACAGTGGAAGCGGAAGCCGCGCACGGCACCGTGACTCGCCATTACCGCGAGCATCAGAAGGGCAAGTCGACCTCCACCAACTCCATCGCTTCCATCTTTGCCTGGACGCGCGGCCTCGCGCACCGCGCCAAGCTGGACAACAACGCCAAGCTCGACAAGTTCGCGCATACGCTGGAGAAGGTCTGCGTCGATACGGTCGAAGCCGGGTTCATGACCAAGGATCTGGCGCTGCTGGTCGGCCCGGATCAAAAGTGGCTGACGACGGAAGGCTTCTTGGACAAGGTTGACGAAAACCTCCAGAAGGCGATGGCCTAAAGGGGACGCGATCTTTTTGGCCGCTGAGTGCGTCGGCCGGGCTCACGCACCTTCGTACGCTCCGCGCGGCCTCCTGCTCATCGACCAAAAATTTTCGCGCCGAGCGGGTTGAGAAAGGCCGGGCCGCGAGGTCTGGCCTTTTTCATTCCGTCTTGGTTGCTCGCTTCTGCGCGTACATCGCTTCATCGGCGCGAGCCAGCGCCATGTCGGCATTATCGCCCGGCTGAAGCTCAAAGGCGCCATAAGCGAAGCTGACGGGAATGCTGTGGTCGTTCCATTGCGCCGGTGACGCCTGCACCGCGGCTGCCAGCGCATCGGCTTTCTTCAAAGCCTGATCCTGGGTCGCGTGCGAGAGCAGCACTGCGAATTCGTCGCCACCCAACCGCCCCACGCAATCGCTTTCGCGTATCTGCGCCAAGAGCACACTGGAAAATTGCGTCAACACGGCATCGCCTGCGGCATGGCCCAGCGTGTCGTTGGTGACTTTCAGCCGGTTGAGATCGAAATAGATCAGCGAGGCAGGCGTGTTGTAACGATCGGTGAAGGCGATATAGCGCGTCAGCTCCCGCACAAAGGCGCGGCGGTTGAGCAGCGGCAACATATGATCCTGGTCGGCGGCTTTTTCCGCTTCATCCAGCCGGGCGCGGGTTTGGGACAATTCGCGGCGGAGCATGTCCACTTCACTCATCAGTCCCATGATCGCGTCGCGCACCCGCGGCGTGAACTCGGCTTCGGGAATGCCCAGCACGGTCGCGGGGATCGCCGCGTCCCCGGGATCGATGGAAGCAGCCGCCTCAACGCGGCGGGCATAAGCGGCCGTTACGGCGCGTGCGGGCCGGGCAGCGGAAGGACGTTCGATCTTCATGCGGGGTGCCAGAATCTTTCGCCCGGCAGTCTAGCCCATTGGTAAATGGAGGTTAAACGCCCCTTTTCTTGGGGCCGCCGCTCCCTATACTGCGCCGCTTCCTAAACCGGCCCCAGGAGCGGTCCCCGGGAAAAGTGTGAAGCGTTGCCGTGACGCCGCCGCTAGGCAACTCCGTCCGGAACCGCGATAAAGCAAAGCAGGCGATTCGAAGCATGGTCTCCCGTCCCTCTGTTGGCATCATCATGGGCAGCCAGTCCGACTGGCCCACCCTCAAGGCCGCCGCCGACATGCTGGCGACGCTGGGCGTGGCACATGAGACCCGTATCGTATCCGCCCATCGCACCCCGGACCGGATGGCGGACTACGCGAAAAGTGCGGGGACGCGAGGCCTGAAGGTCATCATCGCGGGCGCGGGCGGCGCGGCGCATCTGCCGGGCATGGTGGCCAGTATGACCACCTTGCCGGTTCTAGGCGTGCCGGTGGAAAGCCGGGCGCTGAAGGGACTGGATTCGCTTTTGTCGATTGCCCAGATGCCGGGTGGGGTGCCCGTGGCGACCTTTGCCATCGGGGAAGCCGGCGCCAAGAACGCCGCGCTGCATGCCGCCGCGATCCTGGCGCTTGAAGACGCCAAGCTGGACAAGCGCCTCAAGGCCTGGCGCGCCAAACAGACCAAATCCGTGGGCAAGTCGCCCAAATGAGTGACGTGAAGGCGCTGTCCCATCCCGTCCCGCCGGGCGGCACCATCGGTATTATCGGTGGCGGCCAGCTGGGCCGCATGCTGGCGTTGGCGGCGGCGCGGCTAGGCCTGAAGGCTGCGATCTACAATGACGAAGACCATGCGCCGGCCTTCCAGGTGACGCCGCTGCAGGTGGCCGCTGCCTATGATGACCAAGGGGCGCTCGCTCGCTTTGCCGAAATCTGCGACGTCATCACCTTCGAGTTCGAGAATCTGCCGGCCGACGCCATCGCGCTTTTGGAAAGCCTGAAGCCAGTGCGACCTGGGCACCGCGCGCTGGAGACCACGCAAGACCGCTTCAGCGAAAAAAACTTCATCCAGTCCTTGGGTCTGAAGACGGCGCCGTTCGAAGCCGTTTCTTCGGCCGGCGATGTTGTAAAGGCGTTTGCAGTCATCAAGGGCCCCGCGATCCTGAAGACCCGGCGCCTGGGCTATGACGGCAAGGGCCAGACCCAAGTCGGAAGCGCGGAAGACTGCGCGGCGGCCTTCGCCCGCTTCAAACAGGCACCGTCCATTCTGGAAGGCTTTGTCGATTTCGCTTTTGAAGCCTCCGTGGTGGCGGCGCGCGCCGCGGACGGCAGTTTTGCCGCCTATGATCCGCCCGAGAATATTCACGAAAATCACATTCTACGCCGCTCCATCGTGCCGGGGCGCTTGAGCCGGGCGCAAGGCGACGAAGCCAAAGCCATCGCCAAGGCGATCGCGGAGGCGCTGGATTATGTCGGCGTGCTGGCGGTGGAGCTGTTCGTGGGCCATGACGGCGCGCTTATCGTTAATGAGATCGCGCCCCGGGTGCACAATAGCGGCCACTGGACCATCGAAGCCTGCGCCTGCTCCCAGTTCGAGCAGCATATTCGCGCCGTCGCCGGCTGGCCCCTGGGCGATCCCACCCGTCATGCCGACGCCGTGATGGAAAATATCATCGGGGCGGAGGCGCATGCTTGGGAAAGCCTGGCGCGGTCGGGTGCGCTGCATCTCTATGGCAAACGGGAGGCGCGGCTCGGCCGCAAGATGGGCCATCTGACGCGACTAAAACCAAAAAGCAGTCGTTGACGAAATGATGAACCACCCATAGGTTCCCGGCCCATGACGACGCGCACCACCACGACCAAGACGAAGACGACCACGCCTGACAGGGCTGGGCAGGGCGCGCGCGACTGAAGATCAAGCGAACGCAGAATGACCAGCCCCGCTCCACCCGGACGGGGCTTTTTTATTGCCCAATTTGAAAAAGGGATGAAGACCGTGAAAAACAAGAATGTCGCGATTGTCGGAGCTACCGGCGCCGTTGGCCGGGAATTCATCGGCTGCATCGAAAGCCGGGGGATCGACATCAAGTCACTGAAGCTTTTGGCTTCGGCGCGCTCGGCGGGCAAGGCCTATCCCTTTCGCGGGCAAAATCTCACGGTCGAGGAATTGAAGGAAGATTGCTTCAACGGCGTGGACATCGCGCTATTCTCTGCCGGCAGCAGCATCTCCAAGCAATATGCGCCCATCGCCGTGGAGGCGGGCGCGGTGGTGGTGGATAACAGCTCGGCCTTCCGCGCCGATCCAGCGATCCCGCTGGTGGTGCCGGAAATCAATGCCCGGCGGATTGCGGATCACAAAGGCATCATCGCCAATCCCAATTGCTCCGCCATCACCACCCTGGTGCCGCTCTGGCCGGTGCACCAGGTCAATCGCGTCAAGCGGTTGATCGTCTCCACCTATCAGGCGGCGTCGGGCGGCGGCGCTGCACTGATGGAGGAGCTGGAGGAATCCACCCGTGCCTATCTGGGCGGCAAGGACTACGCGCCCAAGGTGGTGAAGTACCCTTATGCCTTCAATCTCTTCAGCCACAACACGGCCATCGACACGGCCACCGGCTATAATGACGAAGAGACCAAAGTCATTCGCGAGTCCAAGAAGATTTTCGAGGACGACGATATGGCGATCAACGCCACCTGCATCCGGGTGCCGGTACTTCGCGCCCATTCCGTCTCCATGACCTTTGAATGCGAGCGGCCGATTACGCCGGAAGAAGTGCGCGGCCTTCTGGCCAAGGCGCCCGGTGTGAAGCTGGTCGATGATTGGGCCAACAATTATTTCCCCATGCCCAAGGATGCTTCGGGCCAGGGCGATGTGTTGGCCGGCCGCATTCGCCGCGACCTGTCGGATTCGACCGGCAAGTCGATCTCCATGTTCGTGGCGGCAGATCAGTTACTGAAGGGTGCTGCGTTGAACGCAGTGCAAATCGCAGAGTTGCTGTAACCACCTTGTCATTCCCGGCCGAGCAAAGACGCGGCTAGCGTCCTTGCGAGGGGAAGGGAATCCAGGCTTCGAAATCGCGCCAAAAGGGTGAGAGCTGGATCCCCTTCCCTCACATCGCCCGCATTGCGGACGATGTTCGCCGGGGATGACAATAGCGCTATGCCTTCGGCTTCGCCCAAGCGGCGAAGGCGGGGAAGTGGGAGAGGGTTTCCCGGGCCTTGGCTTTGAATTTCTCGAACTGCATTACATTCTCGATGCGGGCATCGAGGAAATCCTGGGTGGCCTTTTCGTTTTCGCCGGTGTCGTTGAACCAGCGCACCAGGACCGAGCCATAGACCCCGGCCAGGATGCCGCGCTTGGAATAAAAGTTGAAATCGGTGGAGGTATCGCCTGCCGCCCGCCACATCGCATCCACGGTGCGGTACATCATTTTGGCGGCAAGTCCCGCATGTATCGGCAAGGTCATCAGTGCTGCCGCGCGCCTTGCCGCTTCTTTGTGCGGGGCGAGGAGCGCCAGCCTTGTCAGGATCGCGGCCTTGATGCGATTGCGCACCTTGAGTTTTGGCAGATCGAGTGCGGCAAGCTTTTCCCCCATCGCCTCATCCAATGATGACGAGAAATATTCGATCAGAGACAACGGCCCGTCGGGAAACAGGCGCGCCAATTCTGCCTTATCCAAGTCCGCGCTCTTGCCGGCCTTGGCCAGCACGGTATCGGTGAAGCCGTCGAAGGGCGCATCCTTCAGCACCGCCTTCAGCACCGCCTGTTTCAGGCTTTCGTCCGAGGTGGGTTTGTCCGCCTTGGGTGCGGCCTTCTTCTTTTTGACGGCTTGCTTGTCGGTCATGTCACTCAGCCGGGGCGAAATGGCGGGCTTCCGATTCGAAGATCAGCTTGGACAAGTCGCTCATCCTGCCGGGATAAAGCCGTCCGTCCAGGTGATCCACCTCATGCTGTACCACCCGGGCATGAAAGCCGCGGGCGGTCCGCTCGATCGGCTGGCCATCCGCACCCACGCCGCGATAACGAATATGGGCCGGCCGCTCGACAAAGCCGCGCAAGCCGGGAACCGACAGGCAGCCTTCCCAGCCGCCCTCGACGCTCGGGTCCAGAATCGCGATCTCAGGATTGATCAGAACCGTCAGGGGGGCGGTGTGATCGAAGCGTTCGTCTTCAGAAAGGCCCGGATCGGCGCGCTCGTCCGGCGCCTGGAACACCACCAGCCGGAGCGGTACATGCACCTGGGGGGCGGCTAGGCCGGCGCCATGGGCGTCGACCATGGTCTCGATCATGTCCTTGATCAGACGTTGGATTTCGGGCGCGCGCACGTCGGGAACCGGCGCGGCGATCTGACTAAGGACCGGATGGCCCATGCGGGCGATTTTCAGGATCATGGCCACAAATATGGGGCCGGGGCCGGGAGCGGTCAAAGCCCCAAAAGCGTTAATTCCCGCAGGTAGACAGGCCAAAGGCCTTCTGTTATCAACCCCGCCTTCGAAAGGGAGCTTTTGCTTGCAGATCATCGTCCGCGACAACAACATCGACCAGGCCTTGAAGGCGCTGAAAAAGAAGATGCAGCGTGAAGGCATTTTCCGGGAGATGAAGCTGCGCGGCGCTTATGAGAAGCCCAGCGAAAAACGTGCCCGCGAACGCGCGGAAGCCGTGCGCCGCTATCGCAAGCTCCAGAGGAAGCGCATGCAGCGCGAGGGTTTGATTCCGCGCTAGGCTCGTTAAGCATGGAATTCGAAAAGCCGCCCCGGTGGGTGGCTTTTTTGCTTTTCTGACACCGATTAGGATGGTGTGGGGGCACGTAATGTCCGACGCAGTACCGCCAGCCGCGTCTCAGCTTTCGGGATCGTTCCTTTCCAGGAAAGCCATGGCCAGCGCCTGGGAGGTTTGGGCGAAAATGCGCCCGCTGGTCGTGAGCGCTATGGCCGCCAGCGCCACCGTCGGCACGGTCTTCGCCTTCCTCAAAATCGATCTTGGCATCTCCCCCGAGAGTGCTTTTCCTCAAGGTGCGCTGATAGAAGCGCTTAAGATCCTGCTGCAAAGCGCGATCGCCACGCCCCTGGCCGTTGCAACACACCGACTGATTCTCAAAGGAGAAATCATATCGGGAACGATCAGACTTAGGGCGCCGTATTATTGGGCATTCTTTGTCTGGTTGTGCTGCTTGGGCTTTGTACCCTTGTTGCTGAAGGATATTTTCTGGCCCGCCAACCGTGCACTGATACTTATTCCCGCGCTGGTGGGGATTATCGTTGGGCTCTATTCCGTGCTTCTCTTCCCGGCCATCGCGATCGAAGCGCCAAGCGCGGGCTGGCTTGACCGGCTCAATACCAACTGGAAGCAAATGCGCGGACATGTCTGGCTGTTCATCCGAGCAGTCTTACTGGCGTTCATTCCGCTCTTTGTTTCGCTGCTGCTTCTCGTCGGCGTATTTATTATCGCGATGCTTGTCCTGGCGGACCTATCCGTCCCCAGGCAGGTCTGGGAACCACTTATGACGGGTTTCTTCAGCGTATTTCAGCCCGCAAGCATTCTGATTGGCGCTGCTGTTGCCTCCTGGCTTTACCTCTATGTGAGAGATAGGCCTGGCGCCTAAGCGCAGTCGGCGCAGATCGCGACTTCGACCGTCACATGCGACAGGTCGGGATAGTGTTGGCGCAGCGACGCCTTGATCTGTTCTGCGGTGGTGGGATCGGGCGAGATCAGAGACACGATCAAGCCGTGATGGCCTGGTCCCAGCCGCCACAAATGCAAGTCGGCGACGCGCGCCCCCAGATCCTGTTCCAGCGTGGCTTTGATCGCGCCCGACAATTCCGGATCGGCATCGGCGTCGAGCAGCACCATGGCGCTGTCCCGGATCAGGCCATAGGCCCAGGAGCCGATCACGAACGCGCCCACCAGTGCCGCCACGGGGTCGAGGAACTGCAGTCCGAAATAATAGCCCGCCGCCAACGCGACGATGGCAAGCACGCTGGTGGCGGCGTCGGCCAGCACATGCACATAGGCGGCGCGCATATTGTTATCATAACTGCCCTGATGCTGGTGGGCATGACTTTGATCTTGGTGGGCATGTCCGTGATCGTGATGTTGACCGTCCTTCAGGATGAAGGCGCTGACCAGATTGACGCCAAGCCCGATCACCGCGATCAGAAGTGCGTCGCCGTAAGCGACGTTGGCGGGATGGATCAGCCGGGAAACGGATTCGATCGCGACCGCAACGCCGGTCAAGCCCAGCACAATGGCGCTGGCGAAGGCCGCAAGATCGCCGAACTTGCCGGAACCGAAACTGAAGCGTTGATTGGCGGCGTGGCGGCGCGCCAACCAATAGGCGCCGGCCGCCAGGCCCAGCGCGCCCACATGGGTTGCCATGTGAACACCGTCGGCCAGAAGCGCCATGGAGCGGTAAAGAAAGCCCGCGCCGATCTCCACCACCATGAAGAGCGCGGTGACGATCGCCGCCAGCCGGGCGCGCGCCTCCGCCCGCTCATGGCCATGGCCCAGAAAGACATGGCCGTGCGTCCAGATGCCGTGATTGTGCGGGCCGTGATCGGCGGAATGGACATGTTCATGCGCCATGGGCCGATTGTACCGGCTGGAACCGGAGAAGCGAAAGGCTTTTCGGCTGTGGTGTTCCGCGTGGCGGATTGTTAACGCTCAGATTTGCCGAGCGCGCTCAGCGATTCCACGTGGAAGCAATATGGGTTGGATCTTTCTGCGACGCCCGCTCGGAGACCAGGAAATCATAGTAACCGCATTTGTTGTCGCCGGGGTAGGAGCGGCAGATCTCCGGCCGCGCTTCATAGATGGTGCAGCAACGCTTGTCGGTATCGAAGAAGCGGCAGATGCGGCCGAAATGTTCGTCGGCCTTGCGGCGCATGGCATAGGGCTCGTTGCCATCCACTTTGGTGAATTTCTTGCGCGCAGCCTCGAAACCCAGGCCGAAATGGCGGGCAAGGCGCTTCACATCGCGACTGTTCAAGGGGATGACGGGATAGGAACAGCAATAACCGGGACATTTTGTGCAATTGTAAGCCAAGGGGCCACTCTCAAACCGTCAGTTGCAGGGATGGGGCAAGCGATAGCATGAACAGGTAACACCCGGGCAAGGAATTTGGCCGCAGGGACCGCCGGAATTTCGCCACAGGATCATGTTGCTATTGTTATAGGGGCAGCCTTTTTCCGTGGCGGTTTGGCGTATATTTGCAAACAGCGCCGAACCTGGTCGGTGCGCGATAGCGACCTAGGATGAGCAAAAAGCCGGTTTTTTTTGACGCCACGGGGCGGCGGGCGGCACGCATCTCGGCCTTGGGCTGGGCGGCGGCGCTGGCCTCGACCGTGATCGGCATCGGCTTTGTGACCAGCCTTCTCGTGTCGCGGCCGGTCCAGACGGTGGACCTGCCCAGCCGCACCTATTCGGCCGCGCCCCGTGAACTGGCCAAGAAGGCGGTTGCCCCAGGCCTGCTCCGTGCGGCCACGAGATTGGCGACCGAAGCCCAGAACCGGCGCCTGGAAGCAAGACGGTTGCGCCGGCTGCGCGCCAGCCAGCCGTCGCGGGTGTTACCCGCGATCCTCTCGCCCCAGAAGGGTCGTTCGCTGGCGGTCGGCTATTATGTCAACTGGGATGCCGGCGGCGGCAGCTTCGATTCCCTCAAGCGCTCGCTCCCCCATCTGGATTGGGTGATCCCCAGTTGGCTCTACCTCAATGGGCCGAATCTGGATTTCAAGACCAACATCGACCGCCGCTCGCTCAACTATATGCGGGTCCACAAGCCGGGTGTGGCCATTCTTCCCAATCTGCAGAACGTGACCCAGGGCAAATGGGACGGGCCTGGCTTGGCCAAGCTTCTGGCCGATCCCGCGCGCAGTGAGAAACTCGCCAGCGACATTGTGAGCGTGCTCGCCGCCAACAAGCTGCAGGGCATTTCGATCGATTTCGAGAATGTGACCAAGGCAACCCATCCGGATCTGGAAAAATTCCTGACCCGGTTGTCACAGCTTTTCGCCCCCCATGGCTGGATCATCGTCCAGGCGGCGCCGTTCGACGATAGCGACTGGCCCTACAAGGCCTATGCGCAGATCGTCGATTACACGGTGCTGATGGCGTATGACGAATCCGACGATACCAGCCCACCGGGCGCCATCGCGGGTCAGGGCTGGTATGAGAAGATCCTCGACCGGCGGATGCGGGAACTGCCCGCCGATTCCACCATCATCGCGCTCGGCTCTTATGCCTATGACTGGATCAATAACAGTCAGGCCAATGTGCTGGGCTTCCATGACGCGATGGGCGCGGCGCGCGATGCCGGCGCCACCGTCGAGTTCGACCAGGCCAGCAACAATCCGCATTTCGCTTATCGCGAAGGCGATGGCACCCGCCACGACGTCTGGTTCCTGGACGCGGCCACTGTGTTCAATCAGATTCATGCCGCCGATCCTTATAAGCCCGCGGGCTATGCACTCTGGCGGTTGGGCACGGAAGATCCCACCGTCTTCCCTTTGATGGGCCAAACCTATGGCCGCCCGGCGGCCGCGAATCTCAATTACATCGCCGCCGATACCGAGGACGTGGACCTGGACGGCACCGAAGGCGAGATTTTGCGCGTCGAGGCCAATCCGCAGCCAGGCTATCGCGATCTCAAGATCGAGCAGGACACCGGCGATATCGTTGACGAGAAATATCGCAGCCTGCCCACCGGCTATGTCATCCATCGCGTGGGCCAGATTGCGAAGAAGCTGGCGCTCACCTTCGACGACGGCCCCGATCCGGATTGGACGCCGGGTATCCTGGATATTCTCAAAGCCAAGCATGTGACGGCGACCTTCTTCGTCATCGGCTCCAATATGGAGGCGCATCCCGGCTTGGTGCAGCGGATGCTGGCCGAAGGCCACGAAGTGGGCAACCACACCTTCACCCACCCCAATCTGGCTGATACGCCCGCGACCGCGGTCAGGCTGGAGCTGAACGCTACCCAGCGCCTGTTCGAAGCCGTCACCGGCCGTTCGATGCGGCTGCTCCGCCCGCCTTATCTGGGCGATGCCGAACCCAGCGATGCCGACGAGATCGTGCCCATCGTGGAGGCCCAGAAGCTAGGCTATCTCACCGTCGGCACCCATGTCGACACGTTGGATTGGCAGCAGCTTTCCGTCGATCAGATGATGAAGCTGGTCGAGAAGGAAGTGCACGATCCCAATCCCGACCTGCGCGGCAACATCATCCTGATGCATGACTCGGGCGGCGACCGGACCCAGACTTTGAAGCTGTTGCCCATCCTGATCGATCGCATGCGCGCCGAAGGCTACAGCTTCGTGCCCGTGTCGCAGTTGGGCGGATTCACTCGCGACCAGGTGATGCCGCGCCTGCCTCTGACAGTCCGGCTTTATGCCGACCGGATGGTTTTTCTCACGCTCTCGTATATCGGCCAGTTTCTCTATTACTGTTTCATCGGCGCCATCATCTTGGGCATGGCGCGGCTTCTGGTGTTGTGCGGTCTGGCCTTGCTCAATCGCCTGATGGGACGGAGCAAACCCGTTCCGCCGATCGCCAATTCGGGCGAGACCGTTTCTGTTCTGATCCCCGCTTATAACGAGGAAAAGGTGATCGCGGCGACGGTGGAGCGTATTCTCTCCAGCGATTATCAGAATCTGGAAGTGCTGGTGATCGATGACGGCTCGGCTGACCGCACGGCCGAAGTGGTTCGCCGCCGTTTTGCGAGCGAGCCGCGCGTCACCCTGATCTCTATCCCCAATGGCGGCAAGGCGAACGCCCTCAACATGGCGCTGCGCCAGGCGTCCGGCACGGTCGTGGTGGCGCTGGATGCCGACACCCAATTCAATTCGGACACGATCTCACGGTTGGTGCGCTGGTTCTCCGACCCGCAGGTAGGCGCCGTCGCCGGCAACGCCAAGGTTGGCAACCGTATCAACATGATCACCCGCTGGCAGGCGCTGGAATATATCGTGGCGCAAAATCTGGAGCGCCGCGCGCTCTCGGCGCTGGACACGCTGACCGTGGTGCCCGGCGCGGTCGGCGCTTGGCGGCGCGACGCGCTGCTGGAGATGAGCGGTTTCCCGGCCGACACGCTGGCCGAGGACCAGGACCTCACCATCGCCATCCAGGCGCGCGGCTATCGCGTGTTGTTCGACGCGACGGCAATCGCTTGGACGGAGGCGCCCGCCACCTTCCGGGGCCTGGGCAAGCAGCGTTTCCGCTGGTCGTTCGGCACGCTGCAATGTTTGTGGAAATACCGGCGCATCACTTTCAATCCGCAATATGGCGAATTGGGTTTGGTGGCGTTGCCGCAAGTCTGGCTGTTCCAGATCATTCTCACCACCTTGGCGCCCGTCGCCGATCTCCTGGTGGTGTGGCAACTCTTGGGTCAATGGATCGCTTACAAGCAGCATGGTTCGGAATTCACCGACACCGATCTGCGGGTGATGGGCATTTATTATCTTGTCTTCATCGTAGTGGACCTGTTGGCGGCGATGGTGGGCTTTTTGATGGATCGCCGCGAGGATTGGCGGCTTCTGCTCTGGCTGCCTTTGCAGCGCTTCGGCTATCGTCAGCTGATGTATTATGTGGTGCTGCGCTCCATCTCGACCGCCATCCGGGGTTCGTTCGTTGGCTGGGGCAAGCTCGAACGTCACGGCACGGTCAAGACCGGGCCGGCAGTTCGCACCAACGCGTAACGTCAGGGCTTAATGAAAGTCGCGTGAGCGTGGCACGATCCGCACATTGCGGGGATGGCGATGCGTCGGCGGGGTGGGTGGCAGGGAATCGTCGGTCAGCAAATCCAGATCATAGCTGCGGTCGATCAGATGTTCGGCCATCAGATGCACCACACCTTCACTCTTTTGCACCTTGCCTTCGGCCAGAAGCAGACGCGCCCCCATGACTTCCTTGCGATAGCCTTCAAAGGTCCGGGCCCAGATCACCACATTGCAGACCCCGGTCTCGTCCGAAAGGGTGACAAAGACGGCATTGCCCTCGCCGGGCCGCTGGCGCACCAGGACCAGTCCGGCGCAACGCACAAAAGCACCGTCGGTGAGGCCGCCCACCTCTTTGCAGGAAACGATGCCTTCCGCGTTGAGGCGGCGGCGCAGGAATTCCATCAAATGGCCTTTAAGCGACAGGCGAAGGGTCTGATAATCGGTGATCACATGTTCGGGCCGGGTCATCGCGGGCAGGGGCGCGATGTTCTCCGCGCCTTGGTCGGGTGCTGACAGGCGTGCGAACAAAGGCAATGGCTTGTCGTCGGGCAAGCGGCGCACCGCCCACAGGCCTTCGCGGCGGTCGAGGCCAAAGCCACGGAAAGCGTCCGCCTCCGCCAGGATAACCAGCGCGCGTTTGGACAGGGCGGTGCGGCGGGCGAAATCGGCGAAATTGCGATAGCCATAACCACGATTATGCATGATCGTGTCCGCATCCGCTTCGCTGATGCCGTCGATCTGGCGCAACCCCAGACGCAGGCCTATTCCGCCTTTTTCGCCGCGCTCCAGGACCGAATCCCAATCGCTAAAGGCGACGTCGGGCGGCAGGATTTTGACACCATGGGCGCTGGCGCAACGCACAATCTCGGCTGGCGCGTAGAAACCCATGGGCTGGGAATTCAACAGAGCGGCGGCGAAAGCAGCCGGATGATGTTTCTTGATCCAGGCAGAGACATAAACCAAGAGCGCAAAGCTGGCGGCATGGCTTTCGGGAAAACCGTAAGAGCCGAAGCCCTTGATCTGCTCGAAGCAAGCCAGGACGAACTCTTCTTCATAGCCGCGCGCGATCATGCGGCTGACGAATTTCTCCCGGAATGTGCCGATGGTTCCCAGATGCCGGAAAGTCGCCATGGCGCGGCGCAAGCCGTTGGCTTCTTCCGGTGTGAATTTCGCCGCCACGATGGCCAGCCGCATCGCTTGTTCCTGGAACAGAGGAACGCCCATAGTTTTTTCCAGCACCTTGTATAATTCATCGGGCTTGCCGTGATCGGGATGAGGCGCGGGAAATTTAATCAACGACGGGTCTTTGCGCCGTTTCAGATAGGGATGCACCATGCCGCCCTGGATCGGCCCAGGCCGCACGATCGCCACCTCCACCACCAGGTCGTAGAATTTCCGCGGCCTGAGGCGCGGCAACATGTTCATCTGCGCCCGGCTTTCCACTTGGAAGACGCCAATGGCGTCGGCTTCGCACAGCATGTCGTAAACGGCAGGGTCTTCTTTTGGTACGGCCGCCAATTCCAGGGGCGGCTTCTTCCCATAAGTGTAAGCATCGATCATCCGGAACGCCTTGCGGATGCAGGTGAGCATGCCCAGCGCCAGCACATCGACTTTCATGATGCGCAGAACGTCCAGATCGTCCTTGTCCCATTCGATGAAACTGCGATCCTCCATGGCGGCGGGACCGATGGGGACGATGGTGTCGAGATAGTCTTCGGTCAGGACGAAGCCGCCGACATGCTGGGAGAGATGGCGGGGAAAGCCAGTGATCAACTCAGCGAAATGCACGGCGCGAGCGACGGTTTCGTTGCCGGGATCGCGCCCACCCTGGCGCACCTGATATTCTTGCAGGCCGTCGCCATGATGACCCCAGACCGTGTCCGCCAGTTTGCCAGTGACATCGTCGCTGAGGCCGAAAACCTTGCCCACTTCGCGGATGGCGCTACGGGAGCGATAGCAGATGACGGTGGCCGTCAGGGCGGCGCGCCGGCGCGTGTAGCGTTGGTAGATGTGCTGGATGACTTCCTCGCGCCGCTCATGCTCGAAATCCACATCGATGTCGGGCGGCTCCTTGCGTTCGGCGTTGAGAAAACGTTCGAACAAGACTTCAAATTTGTCGGGATCGATGGCGGTGACGCCCAGAAGATAGCAAACCGTGGAATTCGCCGCCGAACCACGGCCCTGGCATAATATTCCTCTGCCTTCGGCGTATTTCACCACGTCATGGACGGTCAGGAAATAATGCGCGATTTCCTCTTTGGCGATGAAGCGCAATTCTTTCACCGCCTGTCTTGCCACCTTGAACGGCGTCTTTTTGGGATAACGATGTTTCAATCCGATCTTGGTCAAGTCGCGCAAATGTTGGTCCGCGGTTTTTCCCGGCGGCACCGGTTCGTGAGGGTAATTCTGCTTAATCTGATCCAGCGAGAAAGAAATCTTCTCCGCGAAGCGTAAGGTTTCCACAACAGCGCCGGGCGCATGGCGAAACAGTCGCGCCATTTCTTCGCGCGGCTTCAGATGCCGCTCGGCATTGGCTTCCAGCAATTTGCCGGCGGCCGTGAGCGTGGTGTGTTCGCGGATGCAGGTGACCACATCCTGCAATTCCCGCCTATCGGCGCGATGATAAAGGGCGTCGTTGACGGCGATCAGGCGCGCGCCGGTTTCCCGCGCGAGCTTTTGCAAATCTCTCAGACGCCTCCGGTCTTCGCCGGTATAAAGCAGAGAGGCTGCCAGCCAGACCGGCCCGTCGAACCGCTTTAGGGTGGCACACGCTTTCTCGGGATCGGTGGGCGGCATCACGATGGCGAGCAGGCCTTCGTGATATTTCCAGAAATCCTCGAAAGCGAGAAAGCATTCGCCTTTGGGCGCGCGGGACTTGCCTAGAGACAGCAATTGGCAAAGCCGGCCATAAGCGGCGCGGTCTTGCGGATAGGCCAGAATGTCCGGCGTTCCGTCCTGGAAGACAAGGCGGGCGCCGATCAGAATGCGCGGCGGTGTCCCCGGTTTCAGTCTCTGTCCGGCGTCAAAGGCGCGCACCACGCCGGCCAGACTATTGCGATCGGCGATGCCGATGGCGACGTAACCGAACAGGTTCGCTTGCTCGACGAACTGACCGGGATGGGAGGTCCCGCGCAGAAAAGAATAATTGGTTGTGACGGCCAGCTCGGCGTAACCGGTCCGGAAGGTCATATGCCGTAATCCTGAGGAGCAATTTCACCTTCATCCTTCGATAGGCTCAGGATGAGGTGAAATAGCGAAATTGCGTTTCCAAGGATCATGCGAACAAGCCGTGCATGTACCATCGCGAAGCCAAACCATTTTTTTGATATTGTCCGTCGCGATAAAGCCAGAAGCGCAAACCCTGACGGGTTTCGATCCGGAAATAATCCCGGCTGGGGGAAAGCGGCTTCGGTGCGATGCCAAGCTTTATCTTTTTTAATTGCATGCGGTTGGGCATCAGCCGTTCGCGCGGATTTTCGTTCCACCATTCCAGCGCGATGCGCTCGGGACCTTCGGCGCGGGCGACATCGAACTGTGCCTGCCGCCAGCGGAAACGGGCCGGGGGACCATCCGGCACCGACGCCAGGACGCCATGGATTTCCTCCGGCCTATCCAGAAGCCGCAAGGGCCGGAGCGGTGGATCGTTGGTGTGACGCTTGCGCGTCCAGACGCCGGTGAAGTCGCGCTCCTGCGCCGGCAACGTCACGCTTTGCGCTTCGGGGATATGGGTGTCCTGGGCCACGAAACGCTGCACCCGCTGTTCGCCGAAACGGGCGGACAGGCGGTCGAGCAGGAAACGGATCTGCCAGCGCGCATTCTCTTCCGTATCGAAGCTGGTCTCGGCGGCTTGGGTTTTCTCCGCCAGGCACGCTTCCAGCCGGATCAGATCGAAGCCGAAGCCGGGGTCCAGCGGATCGGCCAAGGCATCCAGCTTTTGGTTGAGCAGCCGGAGCATCACATCGGGATTGCGCAAGGGCTGGCCGGTCTTGACTGCGATACGCTCCACCTTGCCGTCGGCGCGAAAGAAGCTGGCTTCCAGTTGGCGCAGGCCCTGGCCTTCGCGTTCCAGAATCTCGCAAAGGGACGCGGCCAGAGTGTGCAGGCTTTTGGCGATGACCTCTTGCGTGACTATTGGTTCGGCGAAACGCTGCTCGGCGCGAAGATCCGGCAAGGGCCGCCGCGGTGTGAGAGGCTTTTCCTCCGCCCCCAGCATCACATACAGGCGGGTCAGGAAATGCGCGCCCAGCCGCGCCGTCAATTCGGCGCGCCCACGTTCGGCCACCTGGGCGATGGTCTTGAGACCGGCGCGTTTCAGGGCGCGCAGCCTGTCCTCGCCGCAATCCAGCGCCGCGATGGGCAAGGGCGCGATCAGAGCCCGGTCGTCGCCCGGTTTTGCGATGCTGCGGTTGGCGAAGCGTGCCAAGGCACGCGCCGCCAGCGAGGTGCCGGCGATAGCGGCTTGCATCGCAAAACCTTGGGCCGCGATTTTTTCCGTGACATGCTTCAGCATCTGGACTTCGCCGCCGAACAGATGCGCCACGCCCGTGATGTCGAGAAAAATCCCGTCCGGCGGATCCGTGGCCACCAGCGGTGTGAAGCGGTCGCACCAATCGGCGATGTTTTCCAGGAGCGCCAGATCGGCCCGCTCATCGGCGGGAACGACCGCCAGATTCTGGATCATGGCGCGGGCATTGGCCAAAGGCTGGCCACGGTAAAGACCCAGCCTTTGCGCGCTGCGGTTCAAGGCATGCACGAACAGCGCATTGTTGGCGCGTCCGGCCATCACCAGCGGCGCATCGGTGTCAGGCGCGTTTTTGGCGAGGCGCTTCAGCCGGTCGGTCGGCAGACGCGGCAGCCACAAGGCCAGGATGCGCCGCCGCATCATGGAAGTGTCCATCTTCGCTGTCCCATGTGAGAAAAAAATCACCAAGCGCGCCCAGCCGATGCCGCGTCAGCCGTGCATGAAAATTTGGGCTTCCCCAGTCGTCGTCATGAGAAGCAGAGGCCAAAGTCCGCACCTGCCAGCGTGTGGCGGCGGCGCTTGGCTCGGGTTGGGCTCCTTCGCGCAACAGAAAAAGCGTAACGCCGCTTTCTTCTGCCAGCAGCGTCAATCTCCGGCTGGCCACCAGATCGAGCGAACGCGGGCTGCCGGAAATCTCCAGCACCACCGCGCCCACATGCGGGCAGGCCAGAATGTCGGCAGCAGCGGCCAGGGCGTCGTCGGCATGAGACGCGCGCAACAGAAACAGGTTGGCGGGATCGCCGCCCAATTCCAGCAGGCCGGTGGCGGACAGGGGACCATATTCCAGCGCTTCATAATCCGGCCGGAGCCAGAATAATGGCTTCTGACCGGCGGCCCGGATGGCCAGGCAGGCGGCAAAGCCGCCCGCGCCCCAGTCGCCCGCGAAAATTTCATGCAAGGCGCCCCGCCGCAGCCCCCCACCCAGAACGGCATCCGCCGCCGGCAGGCCCAAGGGGATCGCCGGGCGGTCGAGGGGTAGGGCATAGTGCGCCAGGAAATGGCGCAAATCCGCCAATTTCTCATTTTTGTTCATGCTATGTTCCAGCCTATTCCACACCAAACAGGAGTCAAGTGCGGCAATTGAGTCCGACCCGTCATGCCGCGTTGCAACTAGTGCCGGCGGCGCAGGTGTGCAAAAAGCTGAAAGGCGCCCGTTTTTCCTTGTCACGCACAGGGTTTACGGCTTGGGTGCGCCGAAAAACGCAAATTTTGGGGTCTGGCGATGGGTTTGCCGCCAAAACAAGGTCTTTACGATCCGCGGCATGAGCATGACTCCTGCGGCGTGGGTTTTGTCGCCAACATTAAAGGCAAGAAATCCCACGGCATCATCGGCCAGGGCCTCCAGCTTCTTATCAATCTCGACCATCGCGGCGCGGTGGGCGCCGACCCCCTGGTGGGCGATGGCGCCGGCATCCTGATCCAGATTCCCGACGCGCTGCTCCGCGAATGGGCCAAGGCCACCGGCGTCAAGCTGCCGGAGCCGGGCAAATATGCCGTGGCGATGTGTTTCCTGCCGCGCGAAGCCAAGGCGCGCGAAATCGTCGTCAAGCAGTTCGAACATTTCATCAAGGTCGAAGGCCAGATCCTGCTCGGCTGGCGTGACGTGCCCACCGATCCGGCTGGCCTGGGCAAGACCGTGCTCGACCAGATGCCGCTCATCCGCCAGGCCATCGTGGCGATGGGACCGCATCTCAAGGACCAGGATGCGTTCGAGAGAAAGCTGCTCGCCATCCGCAAGCAGACCCAGAATCCGCTGATCGATCTGGCCAAGAAGCACAAGCAACCGGCGATCACCCAGCTTTATATGCCCAGCTTCTCCACCCGCACGGTGGTCTATAAGGGCTTGCTTCTGGCGCATGATGTGGGCCGCTTTTATCGCGATCTCACCAATCCGCTCACCATGTCTGCGATCGCGCTGGTGCATCAGCGCTTCTCCACCAACACCTTCCCCAGCTGGAAACTGGCGCATCCCTTCCGCTTCATCGCCCATAACGGCGAGATCAATACGGTGCGCGGCAACGTCAACTGGATCAATGCCCGGCGCCGCACCATGGAATCGGAGCTGCTGGGTCCCGATCTGGACAAGATGTGGCCGCTGATCCCGCACGGCCAGTCAGACACCGCCTCGCTGGATAACGCGCTCGAACTGCTGGTGGCGGGCGGTTATCCCCTGGCGCATGCGGTGATGATGCTGATCCCGGAAGCCTGGGCCGGCAACAAGCTGATGGATGCCAAGCGCAAGGCCTTCTACGAATATCATGCCGCGCTGATGGAGCCATGGGACGGCCCCGCGGCCATCACCTTCACCGACGGCCGCCAGATCGGCGCCACCTTGGACCGCAACGGCCTTCGTCCCGCACGCTACATCGTTACCGACGACGATCACGTGATCCTGGCCTCGGAATCCGGCGTGCTCCCCATTCCGGAAGAGAAGATCAAGCGCAAATGGCGGCTTCAGCCCGGCAAGATGCTGCTAATCGATCTAGAAGAAGGCCGCATCGTCGAAGACGAAGAGATCAAAGCCAAGCTCGCCAATGCCGAGCCTTACGACGAATGGCTGCGCCAAGCGCAATACAAGCTGGAAGAGCTCGCCGATGTGCCGGAAGATCATCGCAGCCAGGCCAATGATCCCTCGCTCTTGCTCGATAAGCAGCAAGCCTTTGGCTACACAGAGGAAGATCTGAAATTCTTTCTGGAGCCGATGGCGGCAGTGGGCGACGATCCGGTGGGGTCGATGGGCGCCGACACCCCGATCGCGGTGCTCTCCAAGAAGCCCAAGCTGCTCTACAATTACTTCAAGCAGAATTTCGCCCAGGTCACCAATCCGCCGATCGATCCGATCCGCGAGGAGCTGGTGATGAGCCTGGTATCGATGATCGGGCCGCGCCCCAATCTGCTCGGCCGTGATGCCGGCACGCACAAGCGCCTGGAAGTGACCCAACCGGTCCTGACCAATACCGATGTGGAGAAGATACGCGCCATTTCCGAACTGCTGGACGGCGCCTTCCGCACCGCTACCATCGATTGCACCTGGCCCGCCCATGAAGGCGCCGACGGGCTTTCCAACGCCATCACCCGCATCTGCTACAACGCCACCGACGCGGTCCTGGCGGACAACAACATCCTGATCCTTTCGGATCGCGCCACTGCGCCGGATCGCATACCGGTGCCGGCGGCACTCGCCACCGCCGCCATCCATCATCATTTGATCCGCCAGGGCCTGCGCATGCAGACCGGGCTGGTGGTGGAGACGGGTGAAGCCCGCGAAGTGCATCATTTCTGCGTGCTGGCAGGTTACGGCGCCGAAGCGGTCAATCCCTACCTCGCCTTCGAAACGCTGGAGCAGATCCGCGAGCGCGCCGACCTCAGCCTCAAGCCTTATGAGGTTCAGAAGAACTACATCAAGGCGGTGGGCAAGGGCATCTTGAAGGTGATGTCCAAGATGGGCATCTCCACCTATCAGTCCTATTGCGGCGCCCAGATTTTCGACGCGGTGGGTCTGGCGAGCGAGTTCATCGAGAAATATTTCACCGGCACCGCCTCGACTATCGAAGGCATCGGGCTGAAGGAAATCGCCGAAGAAAGCGTGCGCCGCCATCGCGACGCCTATGGTGACAATCCCATCTACCGCAATGCGCTGGATGTGGGTGGCGACTATGCCTTCCGCCTGCGCGGCGAAGACCATGCCTGGACGCCGGAAAGCGTGTCGCGTCTTCAGCATGCCGTGCGCGGAAACAATCCGGCCGAGTACCAGCTCTTCGCGCAGCAGATCAATGAACAGAATGAACGCCTGTTGACCCTGCGCGGCTTGATGTCGTTCAAGGCCGAAGGGTCCGGCGTGCCGCTGGATCAGGTCGAATCGGCGGCGGACATCGTCAAGCGCTTCTCCACCGGCGCCATGAGCTTCGGCTCGATCAGCCGCGAGGCGCACACCACACTCGCCATCGCCATGAACCGCATCGGCGGCCGTTCCAATACCGGCGAAGGCGGCGAGGAGCCGGATCGTTTCGTGCCGCTGGCCAATGGCGATTCCATGCGCTCCAAGATCAAGCAGGTGGCGTCGGGCCGCTTTGGCGTCACCACAGAATATCTCGTCAATTCCGACGACATTCAGATCAAGATGGCCCAGGGCGCCAAGCCCGGCGAAGGCGGCCAGCTGCCGGGCCACAAGGTGGACAAGGCGATTGCCAAAGTGCGCCATTCCACACCCGGCGTCGGCCTGATCTCGCCGCCGCCGCATCATGATATCTATTCCATCGAAGACCTGGCGCAGCTGATCCGCGATCTGAAGAGCGTCAATGCCAAAGCGCGCATCTCGGTCAAGCTGGTGTCGGAAGTGGGCGTGGGCACGGTAGCGGCCGGTGTCGCCAAATGCCGCGCCGATCATGTCACCATCTCGGGCTTTGAAGGCGGCACGGGTGCCTCGCCGCTGACGTCGTTGACCCATGCCGGTTCGCCTTGGGAAATCGGCTTGGCCGAAACCCAGCAGACTTTGGTGCTGAACGGTCTACGCGGCCGCATCGCGGTCCAGGCCGACGGCGGGCTTCGCACCGGACGCGACGTGGCTGTGGCGGCGCTTTTGGGCGCCGACGAGTTCGGCTTCGCCACCGCGCCCTTGATCGCGTCGGGCTGCATCATGATGCGCAAATGCCATCTGAACACCTGTCCGGTGGGCGTGGCGACGCAAGATCCGGTCTTGCGCAAGCGTTTCACCGGCCAGCCCGAGCATGTGATCAATTACTTCTTCTTCGTGGCCGAAGAGCTGCGCGAGATCATGGCCACACTTGGCTTCCGCACGGTGTCCGAAATGGTCGGCCGGGTGGATCGCCTGGATATGAAAAAGGCCATCGCGCATTGGAAAGCCAAAGGCGTGGACCTGTCGCGCATCCTGCACCAGCCGCAGAAGAAGCCCGGTGTCGCCATCCATCATTGCGAGACACAAAATCACGGCCTGGAATCGGCGCTGGATCATGATTTGATCGCCGCCTCGCTGCCTTCGATCGAACACGGCCAGGCGGTGCGTTTGGAGCGCGCGGTCCGCAATGTGGATCGCACCGTGGGCGCGATGCTTTCGGGCGAGGTCGCCAAACGTCACGGCCATGCCGGGTTGCCGGAAGACACGATCTCCATCCGCTTCACCGGCACCGCCGGCCAATCCTTCGGCGCCTTCCTGGCGCGGGGCGTGTCGCTGGAGCTGATCGGCGATTCCAACGACTATGTCGGCAAGGGTCTGTCGGATGGCCGTATCGTGGTGCGCCAGCCCAGGAATGTGCGTCGCGACCCCACCAACAATATCGTGGTCGGAAACACGGTGCTTTACGGCGCCATCGCCGGCGAAGCCTACTTTGAGGGCGTGGCGGGCGAGCGTTTCGCCGTGCGCAATTCCGGCGCCGTCGCGGTGGTCGAAGGCACGGGCGATCATGGCTGCGAATATATGACCGGCGGTGTGGTGGCGGTCTTGGGCAAGACCGGGCGCAATTTCGCCGCCGGCATGTCGGGCGGCGTCGCTTACGTCTACGATCCGGAAAGCCAGTTCGAGAATCTGTGCAATCCGGCGATGGTGCGGCTGGACAAACTCGCGCCCATGAGCGGCGCCGAAGACTTGGAAATGCCGCGCCAGCGCTCCGTCAGCGTCTATGACCAGGGCATGGGCGACCTGCTGCGTTTCGACGCCGAGCGGCTGAAGATCCTGATCGAACGCCATCTGCTCCACACCGGCAGTGCGCGGGCCAAGCTGCTGCTCGACAATTGGGAACAGAGCCTGACGCAGTTCGTGAAGGTCATGCCCACCGATTACGCCAAGGCGCTGGCCGACATGAAGAACGAGCGCGCCAAAGCCGTGGCGGCTGAGTAGCGGCCCTCAAGTAGCGAAGCGATAGGGTAAAAGAAAAGAGATGGGAAAAGTCACCGGCTTTCTAGAGATCGAGCGGCAGGATCGCGGGTATGAGAAGCCGGAAACGCGGCTCCATAGCTACAAAGAGTTCGTGCATCCGCTTTCCAACACCGAGGTGGAAAAGCAGGCAGCGCGCTGCATGGATTGCGGCATTCCCTTCTGTCATCAGGGCTGCCCGGTCAACAATCTGATCCCCGACTGGAACAATCTGGTCTATCGCGATCAATGGCGCGCGGCGTCGGACACGCTGCACTCCACCAACAATTTCCCGGAATTTACCGGCCGGGTCTGCCCCGCGCCGTGCGAAGCGTCCTGCACGCTCAACATCCAGGACAATCCCGTCACCATCAAAACTATCGAATGCCAGATCGTGGATCGCGGCTGGGAAGAAGGTTGGATTCATCCGCTGGTGGCCACGAAGAAGACGGGCCGCACGGTGGCGGTGGTGGGTTCGGGTCCGGCAGGCCTCGCCTGCGCACAGCAACTGGCGCGCGCCGGTCATTCGGTGACCCTGTTCGAGAAGGCCGACCGCATCGGCGGGCTGCTGCGTTACGGCATTCCCGACTTCAAGATGGAAAAGCATCTCATCGACCGCCGTATCCGCCAGATGGAAGCCGAAGGCGTCGCGTTCCGCACAGGCGTCGAAGTGGGTGTGAATATTTCGATGGCGATGTTGCTGACCGATTATGACGCGGTGGTGCTGGCAGGCGGGGCAGAAGCGCCGCGCGACCTGCCCGTCGCCGGCCGCGAGGTTGACGGCATTCATTTCGCCATGGATTTCCTTACCCAGCAGAACAAGCGCGTGGCGGGCGACAGTGAAGAACGTGCCGCGCCGCGCGGCACGCTCACGGCCAAAGGCAAGCATGTGGTGGTGATCGGCGGTGGCGATACCGGCTCCGACTGTATCGGCACCTCCAACCGTCAGGGCGCCTTGTCGGTGACCCAGCTGGAAATCCTGGCCAAACCGCCCCTGAAGGAAAACAAGCCGCTGGTGTGGCCGGATTGGCCGCTCAAACTGCGCACCTCGTCTTCTCACGAGGAAGGCGTGGCGCGCGACTGGTCGGTGCAGACCAAACGCGCCATGGTCGAAGACGGCAAGCTCACCGGCCTGGAATGCGTCCGCGTCGAGTGGAAGCTGGGCGATGGCGGCAAGATGAATCTGGTCGAAGTCGCGGGCAGCGAATTTGTGCTCAAGGCCGATCTGGTGCTCTTGGCGATGGGTTTTGTCGGGCCGCGCAAGGCGGGCATGGTGGAACAGTCCGGCGTGGCGCTGGACGCGCGCGGCAACGTCAAGGCCGATACCAACAGCTACAAGACCAGCGCGGCGAAAGTCTTTTCCTGCGGCGACATGCGCCGGGGCCAGTCGCTGGTGGTGTGGGCCATCCGCGAAGGAAGACAGTGCGCGCGCGGCGTGGACGAGTTCTTGATGGGTAGCTCTGAATTACCGCGTTAGTTTTTGACCCCTCCGTCTTTTTCGCGCAAGCGCTCTTTAATCATCCCCTCCGGCCTGCGCACGCCCGAGAGCGTGCTACGGCCACCTCCCCTTTCAGGCGCTCCGCGCCAAAGGGGAGGCGGGCATGGAGCTGCTCCTCTATCTGGTGACGATCAGGCCCAGCGGCGCGACTTTCGCGGCGGTGAGGATTTCCAGCGATTTCGCCAGGATCGGCGTGTTGAGCACGCCTCGGCGCGACACCATTAGGGTCGCGTCCGACATGCGCGCCAACAGCCAGGTTTCCGGTGCCGAAGCGCGAGCGCAATCCACCACCACCATGTCGCAATTGTCGCGCAACAGGCGGATCAACTTCTTCATTTGTTCGGAGCCGAACATGGTCACCATGTTAGGCGGCTGGCGTGTCATCGCCAGCACCACGGCGTCGGTGCGGGAATCCCGCATCAGCACGCGGTTCAGTGGCATGGCGCCCGACAGCACGTCATAGATGCCACCATGATCGGGCACCCGCATGGCTCGGCGGGCGGTCTGGGCGGGATCGCAATCGATCATCACCACTTTTTTGCCCATGCGGGCGGCGGCGCGAGCCAGCGAAATGCCGATGGCGCTGCGGCCTTCGTCGGGCGCGATCGACGTCATGGCCACGACGGAGGCACCCTTGCGGGATTCCAACTGCCGCACGAGCGCCGCCATGCGATAGGCATAGGGACTGGACGGCTGATCCAGCATGGCGTCGCCGGCCTTCAACGAAATCGTATCGGGAATATCGGCCAGGATCGGGGGACCGTCCCAGGATGGCGCTGCGGGTGTCAGAATATCCGGAAGACCGCGGACGCTCGGGCCGGGCCGCATGGCGTGGGTGCGCGGCATCGCGCGGCCGGGAAGAGCTGGAACGACGCGCGGAGAGAGCAACCGTTCTTTCAACAGCGCCGCCATCACCCCGATCAGAAGCCCCAGTGGAATAGAGGCCAGCACGATCAAGGTGCGTTTGGGCGCCGATGGTGACAGCGGCACCGAAGCAGCGGAAATCACCCGGCTGTCCGCTGCCATCGCCATATCCTGATCCTGGGTCTGGCGCAGGCGGCCGACAAACGCCTCATATTGCGCGCGCGTGGACTGGGCATTTGATTGCAGCGCATCCAAATCGGCACGCGCCATGTTCTGCGCCGTCTGCTGGCGCGCGGTGCCATTCAAACTGGATTCCAGCGAAGCGAGATGGGCGCGCGCCACCGCCACGTCGCTGGCCATGGCGCCCGCGAGGCGGTTGACCTCTGTTTTGATCTTCTGATCGAGGTCGGTCTTTTCCGCTTCCAGCGCCTTCATCTTGGGATAAAGCGGGCCGTACTTTGTGGAAAGATCGCCTTCCTGACGGATGAGGTCGGCTTCCTGGGTGCGCAATTGCACGATCAGGGGCGAAGACACGATCTGCCCCACATCGCCGCCATTGCCGGAGCGGATCAGGGACTGCACGCGATCATTCTGCGCCTGTTTCTCGGCGAGATCGGAGCGCGCTTGCACGATCTGGGCGTTAATGCCCGCCATCTGCTGGTCCACCAGCGAGGAACCGGGCGCTGAGTCGTTGAGGTTGTGCAACGCCTTGTAGGCGGCGACCGCGGATTCCTGCTGCCGCATCTGCTCCGCCAGATCGCGGATATGCTGGTTCAACCATTCGGTGCTGCGCGCCGCCGCATCGCGCTTGGTGGCGATCTGGTCGTCGATATAGCCATCGACCAACGCATTGGCGATGCGTGAGGCCTTCATCGGGTCGCGCGATGTCGCCATCACCGTGATGGCGGTGGAAAGCCCGTTGGCGCCGGCGCTCACATGCTTCTGGAAATTGTCCAGCACGCGCTCATGCAGGCGCTGGGTGCCACTGACAAGGCCTCCCGCGCCGAACCAATTGCGCGGATTGAGCGCTTGTCCCAGATCGGCGAACACCTGACCGATGCCGGGCTCGGCCAGCGCGGGATTGAATTCGGGATCATCCTCCAGCTTGAGACTGGCGACCACTTTCGTCGCCAGGTCGCGAGACGAAAGAATTTGTATCTGGTTCTGCAACGTGGCGGGATCGCCTTCGATCTGCGCCAGCACCTGGGACATGTCGGTGATATTGTTCTTGCGGGGATCGAGCATCACCACCGCCGACGAGGAATAGACGGTGGGAAGCATCAGCGCGATCAAGATGGCGGCCAGCACCACCACGCCCGTGACGCCAAGGATCAGCCGCCGCTGGGCCAGCAGCAGACGGAAAAAATCCTCCATCTGGAATGCCGGGGTCACCGGGACATAACCAGTCAGGGGCCGGTAAGAGGTCATGAACCTTAAATGCCTTCCCGCGCGTTTTGCCGGGCGGGTGCTAGCCCCCCGCAAATCAAGGAGAATTTAGGAGCGGCAAGGCTGACGAATGGTTAACGGCTGCTTGCCTTGTTGGCTTCAGGGCGGCTCCGAGCGCCCTGGAAGGCCTGGGCCAGGGCGGCTCGGAGCGGTTTGGGGGAAAGCGCCCGGTCGTAAGCCAGACGCCGGTCCTGCCAGCCGGTCAATTTGAGTCTCAAGGACTGGGGCGGATCGAGATAACGGTCGGAGAGCCCCCAGGTCAGGACCGTGCGGGTAGCCCGGCAGTCCAGCACCACATCCAGGAAGCGGCGGGCCTCGTCTGCCACGGCGCGGTCGCGTGAGGCGATGTCACGCGGCCCGACTTCGTCATCCACGTCCAGTTCGGTGACCAGGACCGCTAGACCGCGGGCTTCGAGTTCGCCGAGGAAGGCGGCGAGCTTGCGCTGATCGATCTTCGCGCCGAAGGCGGCGAGATGACCTTGCAAGCCCAGTCCTTGAACCGGCACGCTGCGCTTCAAAAGGCCATCGAGCAGTTCGAGTGTGTGACGGCGGAAACGGTCATTGGCGGGCGTTCCCTGCTCGCAGCCGAAATCATTATAGATAAGCAGCGCATCGGGATCGGCCTCATGCGCGGCATGAAAAGCCAGGTCGAGATAGTTTGGTCCGAACACATCCAGCCAGAAACAAGGCCGCCAGCCGCCTGCGCCCCCATCGGGCGGTATCAGGGCTTCATTGACGACGTCATAAGAGCGTATGCGGCCGCGATAATTGCGCACGACGCGGGTGACGTAATCGGTCAAAAGCCGCGGATCGCGTCTGGTTCTAACAACATCCTCCAGCCAGGCGGGGTTGGCCCAGTGCCAGACCAGCGGATGGCCGCGCAGCTTCAGGCCCTGACCGGCGGCAAAGCCAAGCAGCGTGTCACAGCCGGAGAAGTCGTAACTACCGGGCTTAGGCTCGATGACGTCGCGCTTCATTTCATATTCGGGGACCAGGACGGCGGCTTCGCGCGGCAACAGCGCGGCGAAATCCGTATCGCGCAATTCATAACTCGCCGCCGCGCTACCGAATAGAATGCCCTTGGCAGCAGCCAGCGCGCGCAGCGAAATGTCATTCGCGCGCAAAACGGATTCCGAGGCGCGCGCGGGAAAAGCCGCAAACGCCGCGGAGAGGCCGAGCGCACGGCGCCGACTGATCATGCCGGTTCGGGAAATTTGTTCGAAAGCGATTTGGGGCGCAGGCCCAGTCCAAGCCAGCCAATGCCGGCATCCGCCAGGGCGCGATAATTCTTCGCCGCCAGGAATATTTGCAGGAAAATCACCACCGCCAAGCGGGGCGGGTAGCAGCCCCGGAAAACTGCGGTCAGATAAAGCCACATGGCGCGAGATTTCTGGCCGTTATGGGCCAGCAATTTGGCATAGGCCCAGCCGCGCGCGCCGTGCCAGGCACGGCCGGTCAGCTTGGGCTGCATCTCGCCGAGCCAGGTGCCGAACTGTTCCGCCCGGTTGTGGGCCGAAGCGCGGCCCGGATCGTCGAGATCGTTCCAGACCGCGCCCGCTTCCTCCGTCATTTCGAAGCGGCAGCCTTCCAGCGCCAGCCGGATCGCAAAATCCACATCCTCGGCGGCGCGAAGTTTGGGGTGATAGCGCACGCGTTTGGCCATCTCGCGTTCCACCACGATGGTGATGGTGGGAACAAAGCCGCGCTCGCAGAGAAGATATTCGGCCATGTCTTCCGTAGGCGCGATGGCGCGCGACGGCTTCAGGAAAGTACGGTCATCGCCGCGATAGACTAGGACGCGGGCATAGCCGACCACATTCTCCTTGCCATCCAGCAGCAGCTTCATCCGTTCCAGATGCAGAGGCAGAAGCGCGTCGTCGGAATCCAGCGGTGCGATGAAGCGGCCAGTGGCGGCGTTTATGCCGGTGTTGCGCGCCATGCCGCCACCTTGATTGTCCTGGCGCAGATAGCGGATGCGCGGGTCGCGAAGCTTGTCCAGCACGGCGCGGACATTGTCGGTGGAACCGTCATCCACCACCACGATCTCGAAATCCTGGCAGCTTTGGGCCAGGACGGACCGCAGCGCCCGTTCCAGCACCGGGGCGCGGTTGAAAACCGGCACGATCACCGAGAAGAAAGGCGTTGTCATGACCGGGAGAGTCTAGGGGCGCAGGGTTAAGGAATTCTCCCGGCTTTTCAGGGACGCCAATACAACCAGGAATGCGAACCAGCCGCTATTGTCGCTTTCCAGGAAATCCGTCTCCAGGAAATTGTGCAGCAGCACGAACACGAAAAGCGCGAACAGCAGCGCTTTAAAACCGGCGCGGGCAGGATCGAGCGGCCAGAAGCGCCGGAACGGGTCCATCACCATGCTCGCCAGCGCCAGAATAAGGCCGATGCCGCCGGTGGCAATCAGGATCTGCAGATAGCCATTGTGACTGTCGGCGATGGCCTCCACCCATCTGGCGCTGGTGTAATTGTGCAAGGGCGAAAGCGTCCCGGTGTGGGCGATGGTGCCGAAACCCGCGCCCAGAAGCGGGTGGTCACGCATATAGGCAAGGATGGCCTGCCAGATTTCCGCCCGGCCGGTCAGGCCCGTGGGATCGTTCAGCACGCGGAAAACCGTGTCCCAGTTCAGGATGGCGGCGGTCGCTGCCACCGTCAGCACCAACAGCGCGCCGCACAGAAAAATCGCGCGGCCAAGCGCGTCCCGCCAGCAAAGGCGGTAGAGTCCCCCCGCCAGCAATGCCACCGGGAACAAAGCGAGCGAAGTCTTGGAGTGGGTCATCACCAGGAACCCTGTCGCCGCCGCCGCAATCAGCCAGCCGATCCAATTGTTTCGGCCATTGCGGCTGAACAGGAACAGGATCGCAGTCATGACGCAGACCGCGCCAGCGGTGTTTTTCTGCGCATAGAGTCCGCGCCAATCGCCGATCAAACTGGGATCGGCATCGCCGGGCAGATGCATGGCTGTCGCGATCAGTGGGATCGAGAGCCAGTTGATCACCAGCACGGCCGCCAGCACCACGCGCCACAGGAAAAAGGCACGCGCGGCCCCGATCAACTCCACGCTTGCCATGGTCGAGACCACGACGATGATGGCCAGCGCGGCGCGGCGAAGCGTGATGTCCGGCACGGTGGACCAGAAAGTCGAGAGCGCGCACCAGGCCAGCATGGTCACAAGTGCTGGCGGCACGATGCGCCACGCGCTCCAGCCGCGCGTCATGGCGGCCACGAACAAGACAGGAAAGAAAATGGCCAGGAACAAAATCTGGCGGATGGAATCGCCCGGCGACGGCGTCGAAGCCGCCACCGATGTCGGTTCGACCGGCGGCGCGAAAGGCGATAGCCCCACGAACATCACCAGCAGAAGCGCGACGAAGGTTATTTCGGCGATCCGCGAGACGTCACGCGGCGGGGCGTAAGATGCGGCAAAACTGTCATTCGCCATGGACCACGGCATACTCATTGTAGCGCCGGCCCGCCATCGCCGTCAGCTTGCCGGCTGCCCGGCAAAGCCGGGTCAGCGGTTCGCGCCGGTGATTCGGGCTGAGGCTCAGAATGAGCGCCAGCGGCAGCGACAACAAGAGCGCAGTCACGATTTTCAGGCTTTCCCGCGTCACGGACATCAGGCCGGGCCGATGCTTCAGGATGACACGCATGTCGGAATTGCCATTGGAATAAGCGCGTCGCATCACCCAGCTCAGTTCATTGCGAAGCGGCGGAACATCGCCCAGAGCCTTGGCCCGGTCCGCCCAGGCGAAGCGGCATCCGGCTTTCTTCAAGCGCATGAAGAAATCGAAATCCTCCCCGCCGGTCAGCGCAAAGGCGGGATCGAACCAGGGTGCAGCGATGGTCTCGAAGACTTCGCGCCGGACAAGAAGATTGCCCGTGCCTTCCAGCATCTCTACCAGACCGCTGGCATGGCGGATATCCGGAACCGGCTTCGATCCCGATGCGGTAGCGGCGAACAAGACGGAGCCCTGTATCGCGTCTGCGCGGACGATGTGCTGGACGTGCAGAAATTCGGCGATCCAATTTTCGTCCGGCCATTCGTCATCGTCGATCATGGCGATGAATTGCACGTCGCTCTTGAGTGCTTCCGCGACCAGGCGGTTGCGCACCTGGGCGATGCCCCGCGCCTCCTCGATCACGGGTTTGAGCGGCCAGCGATAGGTAGCGGCCAACTGTACGCAAAAATCGAAACCCTGATGCGCCTCCGCGTCATTGTCCGCGACTAGAACCTGAATGTCGGCGTCCGTCTTGAGCCGGGCTATGGCGTCCAGCAGGCGGGCCAGGCTTTTTGGCCGTTTGAAAGTAGGGATGGCAATGGCGACGCGATCAGCCATGGCGGTACTTCCATTCCGCCATCATCCGGTTCAAGCGCATCAAGATAATGATCTCGCCGGTGAGGATGCCCAGCAGTGAGGCGATCGGCCCTAGGGTGAGAAGAAAGCCCAATGTCAGCACGATGGAGATCACACTGGTATAGACGCCGATGCCGACCAGCGCTTTGAATTCACCGGCTGCCTGCATGAAGGTGGCAGGCGGGGTGCGGAAGCTCCGGACCAGCATGATAAGAGATGTGATCAAGGTCACCAGAAGCGCGTCGCGCTGGACATAGCCTTTCTTCAACAGCAGATCGGGTGCAAAGGTCAGAAGGCCGGCCGCTAGCGCCACGGTGACTAGCCATACCGCGAGCAGCGCCACCCGGAAATCGCGCAGCAGGCGCGACAGCGTGCCGCGCTCCTTGGCCGCAATGGCGCGCGTCATGCGCGGCCGCTCCAGATCTGGCAAGGCGCTTTGCACCAGCGAGGCGGGCCGCATCAGGATCTGTCCCACCGCCAAAAGCGCGAAAGGTCCGGGGCCGGAGATAAACGTCACCAGATAGGCATGGGCATTGACGGTGAGCTCGGTGAGGATGACGCCGAACAGCGACCACCGCGTGAGATCACGGAAGATGGCGCGATAATCGCGCAGTTTGCCTTGGCCGATGGCCGCGATCTGCGCGCGGAAGAAGGCGCCGCCAAAAGGCGCAAGGCCCATCAATGCCGCGGACAGGAGGACCAGGGCGCCTGCAAGGAGGCCGACCTGATGAGCCAGGAACAGGGTGCCCAGCCCGGCGATCAGCGCGGCGGCATAGACCAGATCTGACGTGACGGCGGCGCCCACGCGGCCTTTGACGAAGGCGAAACAGCGTGCGAACCAGCGAAAGGTGAGAGCGGCGCCGAAACCCGAAAGCGGCAGCGCCGCCGCCAAAGGCGCGCGCGCGGCAAAAAGAAAGCCCAGCACCACCAGGCCCGCCAGCGCGGTCAGGATCAGATTCAGCTTCAGGCAGGTGGCCTCGATGCGGCGGCGCGCGTCTTCCGCTTCGCCAAGCGCATTGTTGATGGGCAACACCAGAAGCGCGGCGATGATGCTCATCGAGAAGGGTACGATCACCAGCACGAAGGAGAAAAGCCCGAACTCCGCCGCCGGAAGGTTGCGCACGAACAGAAGCGAGGCCAGGAAATGCGCGCCCGAAGTCGCTACCGGGCCCGAAGTGGAAAGCGCATACCGCCAGACGGTGGCCAGAAGGTCCGGCAACCTTGGGGCGGGGGTCAGCGCGGGGTTGAGGGATTGCGCCATATCGCGCTCGTCACGCCGCGCCGCGCGCCGGTATCAGGATGGCGCGCGCTTCGAATTCTGCGGGCAGGCTGTTGGTGCGAGTAAGAAGCAGAAATGCGGCCAGCGGATTGGTGATGGCATAGCGCCAGAATAAGCGCTTTGGCTCCTGGCAAAGTCGGTGCAGCCATTCCAGCCCGATCGCCTGCATCCAGCGCGGCGCACGCTTATAGGCGCCGCTGAGGAAATTGAAGCAGCCGCCACACGTCACCAGCCAGCCTCCGCGCAGACGGTCCCGATTGCGTACCGCGAACTCATATTCCAGCGGCACCGAAAGCCCCAGCCAGATCACGTCAGGACGGGTGATATTGATCTCGTCGCAGATTTCGTCTTCGTCCAGTGGCGAGAAATAGCCATGCCGGCGGCCCACGATCTGAAGCCCGGGATAGAGCTTGGCCAGCGCCTGGGCGGCCTTGTGATTTGCTTCCTCCGTCGCGCCGAACAGGAAGAAGCGCAAGCCATGCTCGGCGGCAGCGTGCGCCGCATCATGGATGAAATCGGTGGTGGCGCTGCGTTCCGGAATGGGCGTGCCAGTCAGAAGGCGTGAAGCGAACACCGCCGCCTGGCCGTCGGCGTGAATAATGTCGGCGCTTTCGAAAATCCGCCGGAAGGCTTCATCCTGCGCCGCCAGCGCGATGGCATGGCCGTTCACGGCGAAGACAAGCTTGGGCCGGGCATTGTCGATTTCGCGCGCCGCCAGACAATCGGCCAGCATCATGCGCGTGAGGTCCTTTCGCGACAAGCAGGCCGTCTTGATGCCGCCGATCAACACTTCCCCGTAAGCATCATTGGCGTGGCGCTTGGGTGCCTGGAAGACTTCGTATGCGGCCGGGATAGCGGGGCGCGGGCGCATTACACAGCGTTCCGCCGGCTGAGCACGGCCAAGGGCGTGCGCGCCAGGATCTTGAGATCGAGCCAGAAATTCTCCCGCTCGACATAGGCGACATCCAGATCGATACGGGCCTGCATGTCGGAAAGCTCGGGCGTCGCGCCACGCGCGCCATGGATCTGGGCCCAGCCAGTGATGCCGGGCTTGGCCAGCTGGCGCAGGCGATAACGCGCGATGCGCGGCGTATAATATTCGTCATGGGTCACCGCATGCGGGCGTGGGCCCACCAGCGACATCTCGCCGGCCAGGACATTGAAGAGCTGCGGCAGCTCGTCCAAGCTAAGGATGCGCAAAATCCTGCCCACACGGGTGATGCGTGCATCGCCCACGCGCGCCTGCACCACGGCCGCGCCATCCTCCAGCACGGTCATGGAGCGGAATTTGTAGATCTCGAAAATCTTGCCGTGACGGCCGGTGCGATGCTGGCGGAAAAGCGCCGGCCCTTTGGAGTCGAGCTTGATAGCCAGAATGATCAGGCCCAATAGCGGCAGGCAGATCAGGATCGTCAGAAGCGACACAACGACATCCAATGCGCGCTTGGCGCTCAGGCCGCTGACGTCGACGGTTGACGTGTCGCTATGATCCCAGGCGGGAAAGGCGCGGAGGGTTACAGAAGAATGGTCCTGGATGCTCAAGGTCGGCCGCGAGCGCAAAGCTACAGGGACCGGGTTGCAGGATCGGGGCCATGGGACGGACGGCCATCCGCCTCGTTCCGGCACAAAAGCGCCGTTAAGGATCAGCGGCGGAACGCAAAACCCGCTCCGGAGATTAACAGTGTGCAATTTTGGCGAAAGAAAGCGCCGTCGCGCTTGCCGCCGTTAACCGGTTAGGACGCCATGAAATGACGGACGGCTGCGCCCACCGGCGTCAAAAGCGCGAAGGCCCAAAGGAGCGCCGATGCCGTGTTGGCGATCTGGAAAGGCCAGAATTCCAATTCGCTCATGCCTGCCACCAAAGGCACGGTGGCGCGGAACGGACCCAGAAAACGCCCCAGAAAAATCGCCCAGGTGCCGAAGCGATGAAAGAAATGCAGGCCCTTTTCCAGCTGCTCCTCGTAATGGCGGAACGGCCAGATGTGCAGAATCTGGTGGTGATAATGAAATCCAATCCAGAAAGAGATCCAGTCGCCCAACACCGAGCCGATCACCGCGCCCGCCCAAGCGGGAATGACACTGATGTGACTGGCGCCGATCACCGCGCCCAAAGTGATGAGCAGAAAGGTCCCCGGAACGATGAAAGAAACACCTACAAAAGATTCAGAAAAGGCGACCACGAAGGCGATCGGGAAACACCAGATGGGGTGCGCCTGGGCAAGGCTGGTCACCCAAGGGGTCAGATCGTGAAAAAACCAATGGAAGAACTGATGGAACACGCGTTCGGCCTTTGTCCGCAGCAGCGCCAGCCTGGCGGGTTGGCGGGCGAGGCGGGTTCATACAGTGCTCCGCCGCCTTAGGCCAGCGCCGGCGACATTTTCGACAAATTTACGCTTTAGGTCGCTGCTAATGGACGGCCCGGGGCGTAGACTGGGCGTGCCTGGAGCGGGCGCGACTTGGGGTGATTCTCGCCTCGAAACCGTGACGGAATTGGGACCAGATGAGCATTGAAGGCACCGATAAGGACATGAACCGCAGCCCCTATGCGGATGCGCGCGGACATGATCCGTCGACCTGGGACCGGATCAAGAGCTGGAGCGCCAACAATCCGCGCCTGTCGCGTGTGGTGTGGATCGCGCTGGGGCTGGGCATTCTGGCGCTTTTGATCTGGGCGATCTATCCCCGGCCTCAAACCAACAACCGCTTCAATCAAGGCGCCCAGCCCGTGGGCGTTGCCATAGCGGCCAACGGACCCATCCATGTCAATCTGAACGCGCTGGGCACGGTGACGCCGCTGGCGACCGCGACCGTACGTCCGCAGGTGGGCGGACTTCTGACCAAGCTCTTCTTCACCGAAGGGCAATTGGTGAAAGCGGGCGATCCCTTGGCGGAGATCGATCCTAGGCCCTATCAGGCGGCGCTGGATCAGGCGAAGGGACAACTCGCCCGCGATCAGGCCAATCTCGCCAATGCGCGCGTCGATGTCACGCGCTACCAAGCGCTGCAGAAGCAAAACGCGATCTCCGATCAGCAGGTGGCGACGCAGGAAGCTTTGGTGCGTTCTGATGCCGGCATCGTTCAGGCCGATCAGGCCAATGTCGAAACCGCCGCCATCAATCTGGGCTATACGCGCATCGTTTCGCCCGTCACCGGGCGCGTGGGTCTGCGCCAGATGGATATCGGCAATATCGTTCAAGCCGGCCAGAGCACAGGCATCGTGGTGGTGACGGAATTGTCGCCCATGTCGGTGGTCTTCACCGTGCCGGAAGACAATATCTCCCAGATCATGGGTCGGGTGTCGCAAGGCGCGACGCTGGATGTGGATGCCTGGGACCGCAGCCAGACCGTCAAGATCGCAAGCGGCAAGCTCGCCACGGTGGACAATGTGGTCGATCCCACCACCGGCACGGTCAAACTACGCGCCATGTTCGACAATACTGACAACAAGCTCTTCCCCAGCCAGTTCGTGAACATCCGGCTTCTGGTAGACACGCTGCAGAATCAGACCGTGGTGCCGGTGGCGGCGATCCAGCGCGGCGCGAGCGGCGCCTTCGTCTTCATCGTCAATCCGGACAAGACCGTGAACCAGCGCAGCGTCAAGCTAGGGGTCCAGGACGGCGACAAGATCGCGATCCTGGAAGGCCTGAAGCCTGGCGACACGGTGGTAGTCGACGGCGCCGACCGCTTGCGGGACGGTTCCGATGTCACCATCCCCAACCCTAGCCAGCAGAAGATCGCCCAGCCTTCCGGCGCGGCCGGCGACGCTGCCCGCAACGCCCAGCGCGCTCAGGCCCAGGCCAAGATCGCCGAGGCTTGCAAGGCCGACATCGCCAAACTGTGCAGTGACCAGACCGGGCGCGCGGCGACGCGCTGCTTGTTCCAAAACCGCGATTCGCTGTCGGGCGATTGCAAGACCGCAATGGCGTCGCTGAGGCGCGGCGGCGGACGGGCCGGCGGCGCGCCGTAAGGCCTACTGATGTCACCCTCCACACCCTTTATCCTCCGGCCAGTGGCGACGTCGCTGCTGATGATCGCCATCCTGCTGGTAGGCCTGGCCGGCTATCGCTATCTGCCGCTCTCCGCCTTGCCGGAAGTGGATTATCCCACCATCCAGGTGCAGAGTTTCTATCCCGGCGCCAGTCCGGACGTGATGACCACTTCGGTCACCGCAATCCTGGAGCGCCAGTTCGGCCAAATGCCGGGCCTGAAGGAAATGTCGTCGGTTTCCTCGGCCGGCTCCTCCGTCGTCACCCTGCAGTTCGACCTCAATCTCAGCCTGGACGTGGCAGAACAAGAAGTGCAGGCGGCCATCAATGCAGGCGGCAGTCTGCTGCCGCAGCTTCCCGTGCCGCCGGTCTATGCCAAGGTCAATCCGGCCGACGCGCCCGTGATCACGCTGGCGATTACCTCCTCGAGCCTTCCCATCACCACGGTGGAAAATCTGGCGGACACCCGCATCGCCCAGAAGATCTCCCAACTTTATGGCGTGGGTCTGGTGAGTATTTCGGGTGCCCAGCGGCCCGCCGTGCGGGTACAGGCCAATCTGCAACAGCTGGCGGCTTATGGCCTCAACATCGATGACCTGCGCACCACCATCAATAACAACAATTCCAACGCGCCCAAGGGCAGTTTCGACGGCCAGTCCCAGTCCTACACCATCAACGCCAATGACCAGCTTCAGAGCGCCGCGGACTACGCCAATATCGTAGTCGCCTACAAGAATGGCGCGCCCGTGCATCTGTCGGATGTGGCCACCGTGATCCAGGGGGCGGAGAACGACAAGCTGTCGAGCTGGTCGAACATGACGCCGGCGGTGCTGCTGAATGTGCAGCGGCAGCCCGGCGCCAATGTGATCCAGGTGGTGGATTCCATCAAACGCATTTTGCCGCAGATCGAGGCAGGTCTGCCGGCTTCGGTTCAAGTGACTGTCTTGACCGACCGCACCAACACCATCCGCGCTTCGGTCGCGGATGTGGAGTTCGAGTTGATCCTGGCCGTGGTGCTGGTGGTGCTGGTGATCTATCTCTTCCTGCGCAATCTGCCCGCCACCTTCATCCCCAGCCTGTCGGTGCCGCTTTCCATCGTGGGCACCTTCGCGGCCATGTATCTCTTGGGTTATTCGCTCAACAATCTCTCGCTGATGGCGCTCACCATCTCCGCCGGCTTCGTGGTCGATGACGCCATCGTGATGATCGAAAACATCTCGCGGTATCTGGAGCGGGGCTATACGCCCTTCGACGCCGCCATGAAGGGCGCGGGCGAAATCGGCTTCACGATCATGTCGCTGACCATCTCGCTGATTGCGGTGTTGATTCCGCTTCTCTTCATGCAGGAAGTGGTGGGGCGCCTGTTCCGCGAATTCGCGGTGACCCTGGCGATCACCATTTTGATTTCTGCGGTGGTCTCGCTGACCTTGGTGCCGATGCTGTGCGCTAAGCTACTCAAGACGCATGAAGAAGAAGAGAAGCAGCAAACTAATTTCCAGCGGCGCACCGAGGAATATTACAACCGCTTCATCGCCGAATATGACCGGCTGCTGCGCTGGGTGCTTCGTCATGAGCGCTTCACCATGACAGTGGCGGTGGCGACTTTGGTGCTGACGGTTCTTCTTTATATTTTGATTCCCAAAGGCTTTTTCCCGGTGCAGGACACCGGCTTCATCCAGGCCATCACCACGGCCGGACCCACCGTCTCTTTCGACGAAATGGCGCGGCGCCAGCGGGCGGTGGCGGCGAACATTCTCAAGGACAAGGACGTTGCCAGCCTGTCATCCTTCATCGGTGTGGACGGCACCAACAACACGCTCAACAGCGGCCGCTTCCTGATCAATCTGAAGGACAAGAGCGATCGTGACAGCGTCACCGAAATCATGGACCGGCTGGCGGCCGAGGCCCATGCCGTGCCGGGTATCACTTTCTATCTGCAGCCGGTCCAGGACCTGACCATCGATTCCACCATCAGCCGGGCGCAGTATCAATTCACCTTGCAATCGGCGACCACGGCGGCGCTCAATGATTTTGTGCCCAAGCTGCTGGCTCAGATGCAGCAGCGGAAGGCGCTGCGCAATGTCTCGACCGATTTTCTGGACCGCGATCTTTCGGCCTATCTCACGGTGGACCGCGACACCGCCGCCCGCTTTGGCATCTCGGCCGCGACCATCGACAATGCCCTCTATGACAGTTTCGGCCAGCGCATCATCTCGACCATCTTCACCGAGTCCAACCAAAACCGCGTGATCCTGGAGGCCGATCCCAAGCTCCAGAACAATGTGGCCTCGCTCAACGATATGTATTTGCCCTCGTCACAGGGCGGCCAAGTGCCGCTGTCGGCCATCGCTCATATCGACCAGCGCACCGTGCCGCTGCAGATCAATCATCTGAGCCAGTTCCCGTCGGCGAACATTTCCTTCGATGTCGCGCCCGGCTATTCGCTGGGTTCCGCCGTCAATGCCGTGAAGGACGCCGAGGCCGCGGCGGGACTACCGCCCGGCATCACCTCGCAATTCGAAGGCTCTGCCGTTGCCTTCCAGGACGCGCTGGGTAACGAAGTACTCTTGATCCTGGCTGCCCTGATCACCGTCTATATCGTGTTGGGCGTGCTTTACGAGAGCTTCATCCATCCGGTGACCATCCTCTCCACCCTGCCGTCGGCAGGTGTGGGCGCTTTGTTGGCCCTGATCGTCACCGGTCACGATCTCAACATCGTCTCCATCATCGGCATCATTCTTTTGATCGGCATCGTCAAAAAGAACGCCATCATGATGATCGACTTCGCGCTGGAGGCGGAGCGCAACGAAGGCAAATCCCCTACCGAAGCCATTCACCAGGCGGCATTGCTGCGCTTCAGGCCTATTATGATGACCACAGTGGCCGCTCTGTTCGGTGCGCTGCCGCTGATGGTGGGATCGGGCATGGGCTCGGAGCTGCGCCATCCCTTGGGCATCTCCATCGTGGGCGGCCTTCTGGTGAGCCAGCTTCTCACCCTCTTCACCACGCCGGTGATCTATATCTATTTCGACCGTTGGGGCCGGGAGTTGCGCGAATGGCGCGCCCGCCGAAGCGGTGGGCCGGCCACGGCGACATCAAGCTGAGGGCGTCATGAATATCGCCGCCATCTTCACCCGCCGCCCAATCGCCACCACGCTGCTGGCGCTGGGAATAGCGCTGGCAGGGTTCGGGGCGCTGTTTCTGATGCCGGTAGCGCCGTTACCCAACATCGATCTTCCCGTCATCGTGGTCAGCGCCACCATGCCCGGGGCCAGTCCCGAAGTGATGTCGAACACGGTGGCGACGCCGCTCGAGCGTCATCTGGGCGCGATTTCCGATGTGAACGAAATGACGTCCTCCAGTTCGGTGGGCTCGGCCCAGGTCGTCCTGCAGTTCGACATCAGCCGCAACATCGATGGCGCCGCGCGCGATGTGCAAGCGGCAATCAATGCCGCGCGGGCGGACTTGCCATCTTCCCTCAGATCCAATCCCACTTATTTCAAATTCAACCCTTCCGCCTTTCCCATCATGGTGCTGGCGCTGACGTCCAAGACGCTGACGCCGGGCCAGATCTATGACCAAGCCTCCAACATCCTGCAGCAGAAGCTGTCCCAGATTTCCGGCGTGGGCGACGTGTCGCTGGCGGGCGCGGCCCTTCCGGCCGTGCGCATCGAACTCAATCCCCGCGCCTTGTTTAAATACGGCATCGGGCTTGAGGATGTGCGGGCAGCGATCACCTCCGCCAATGCCGGCGCCAACAGCCCCAAGGGCGCCATCGATCAAGGAACGCAGCGGCTCCAAGTCTATTCCAACGACAATGCCAGCCAGGCGTCCGAATATCGCTCTCTGATTGTTGCCTACCGAAACAATGCGGCGGTGCGCCTCTCCGATGTCGCCACCGTGGTCGATGGGGTCGAAAACATCCGCAATATGGGCCTGGCGAACGGCAAGCCGGCGGTGCTGGTGACCATCACCCAGCAGCCCGGGGCCAACGTCATCCAGGTGGTCAACGCCATCAACGCGATGATCCCGCAATTGCAGCACGGCATATTGCCGCCTGCCATCGACCTTGATGTGATCCAGGACACCACCACCTCGATCCGTCATTCCGTGAATGATGTGGAGATCACGCTGGTGCTTTCCACCATTCTGGTGGTGCTGGTGGTGTTTCTGTTCCTTCGCAGCTGGCGCGCCACGCTGGTGCCCGCCGTCTCGGTGCCGTTGGCGCTCTTGGGTACCTTCGGCATCATGTATCTGTTGGGTTTCTCGCTCGACAATTTCTCCCTGATGGCGCTCATCATCTCGACCGGCTTTGTGGTCGACAACACGATCGTGGTGCTGGAGAACGTCACCCGCCATCGCGAATTGGGCGAAGGCCGGTTCGAGGCGGCCCTCAATGGCGCCCGGGAAGTCGCTTTCACTGTCATTTCCATGAGCGTTTCGCTGGTGGCGGTGTTCCTGCCTATTCTGCTTTTGGGGGGCATCATCGGCCGGCTGTTCCACGAATTCGCGGTGACCTTGACGGCCGCAATCGGCGTATCGCTGATCGTTTCTCTGACCGTGACGCCGATGATGTGCGCCTATCTCGATCTGCTCGGCGAGGACGAGAACTGGCTGATGCGCAAGTCGCGTAGCGTGTTCGACCGAAGCCTGGATTTCTACCGCACGACCTTGGCCTGGTCCTTGGATAATCCCAAGACGATCATATTCATCCTGTTCGTGACGATTGTCATGAACGTGTATCTCTTCATTATCGTACCCAAAGGGTTCTTTCCCCAAGTGGATGAAGGCCGCATCTTCGGAAATATCCGCGGCGATCAAAGCATCTCCTACCAGGCGATGCAGAAGAAGTTCGTTCAGTTCGCCAATATCCTTAGCGCCGATCCGGCGGTGGCGCAGGTGGCGGGCTCGATCGGCGGCGGTGGTGGCGGCCGGATGGGCGGCGCCACCAACACTGGCCAGCTTTTCGTAACCCTCAAATCGCCCTACGAACGCGGCTATGTCAGTTCTGACAATGTGATAGATCGCTTGCGCCCGAAGTTCGAAAAGATCGCCGGCGCCCGTATGTTTCTGCGGCCTATGAGTTCTACTGGCGTGCGCTCCGGCGGCCGCCAAGGCAATGGCTCGCTGCAATATACGATCCAAGGCGACTCGCTCAGCGAACTCAACCAATGGGTTCCAAGGATCACCCAGGCGCTCCAGAACGTCCCGCAGCTTCAGGATGTGAATTCGGATCAGCAGGACAAGGGCCTGGAGGTGCAGCTCAAGATCGACCGGGGCACCGCGTCACGTCTTGGCCTCACCGCGTCGCAAATCGACAACACGCTTTATGACGCGTTCGGCCAGCGTCAAGTCTCCACCATCTACAAGGACAAGAACCAGTATCATGTGGTGATGGAGGTGGCGCCGGAATTCTGGCAAAGCCCCGAGACCCTCAAGGACATCTATGTTTCCACCGCCGGCAATATTAACGGCACGCAGGCGAGCGCTGGTGCGGGCGGCGCCTTCGGTGGAGCTTCGGCCACGACCACGACCGGCAGCGGGGCTGGGGGCTCCGTCTCGGGCACGGATACGAGATCGGATACGGGCAGCAATACCGCCACGCAGACTGCCGCCCAGGCCGCGGCCGATGCGGTCCGCAATCAACAGCTCAATTCCTTGACGACCACAGGCCGGGCCGGTGGCTCGGCCGGCGCCTCGGTTTCCACCCGGGTCGAGACCATGGTGCCGCTGTCGGCCTTTGTCAGCTATGGCCCCGGCACGACACCGCTTTCTGTCAATCATCAAGGCCCCTTTGTCGCCACCACTTTCTCCTTCGATCTGCCCCAAGGCGTGACCGAGGCGCAGGCTTCGCAGGCCATCGACCGCACCATGGCCAATATCAACGTACCCATCTCCATTCATGGCGAGGCGGCAGGCACCTTGCAGCTGGCGCGCCAATCGCTTGCCAATCTGCCTTTCCTGTTCGTGGCGGCGATCCTGACCATCTATATCGTGCTGGGCATTCTCTATGAGAGCTATGTCCATCCCCTCACCATTCTCTCCACTCTGCCATCGGCGGGCGTGGGCGCGGTGCTAGCGCTTCTGATCTTCAAAGTGGATTTTAGCCTGATCGCCTTTATCGGTGTGATTCTGCTGGTAGGTGTGGTGAAGAAGAACGCCATCATTATGATCGATTTCGCCATCGAGGCGCAGCGCCGCGACAGGCTCGACTCCCGCGAGGCGATCTATCGAGCCTGCCTGTTGCGCTTCCGTCCGATCATGATGACCACCATGGGCGCGATCCTGGGCGCTTTACCGCTGGCGATCGGGTTGGGCGAAGGCTCGGAGATGCGCCAGCCGCTGGGCATCTCCATCGTGGGCGGATTGGTGCTGAGCCAGGCCCTGACGCTCTATACGACGCCCGTGATTTATCTCTATCTCGACCGCTGGCGGCTGAAATGGAAGCGCACCTGGAACCGCTGGTATCATGGCAAGATGGGCTCGGGCCATGGTGGCGAAGAGCCGGTGCCGGCGGAATAGTCTTGAGCTTTCTAGATTGCGCCTCGCCCGAGCTCGGCACTTGATTTGATCCGCTGGATCAAATCAGTCGCAAGCTCACGCTTGCGACCCGTGCCTCTCAGAAGTTCGGCAGGTCTTGGGGCGGATTGCCGCCATTGATTTGGGCGGCGCGGTTCTGCCGATAAAGATTGCGGGTGGTGGCGTAGAAATCGATCGAGGAACGCTCGATCTGCTCCACCGCATCGATATTGGCGGCGCGGTCATCCAGCACGCCCATGCCGGCGCGAATGATCATGTAAAGCGTGGAATTGTTCCAGCTCATATAGGTGAGGGGATCGAACGCGATATCGACACCGGCACCGACCAGGTCGCGCGGCGGCTTGGGGCCGGCAAAAGGCAGCACCAAGTAGGAGCCTTCGGCGGCGCCGGCTTTGCCCAGCGTGATGCCGAAATCATTGTCATGGCCGGGAATGCCCATCTTGGCGGCGACATCGATGAAGCCGGCCACGCCGATGGTGGAATTGATCATGAAGCGGCCGAAGGTATCGGTCGCCTTTTCGCCATCGCCTTGCAGCACATCGTTGGTGAAGACCACCGGCGAATTGAGGTTGGTGAGGGCGTTGTGCACACCGTCGCGCGCGAACTCCGGCACGGCGCTGCGATAGAATTTGGCTACCGGCCGGGCCACCGCGTGATCGACCTGGATGTCGAAATCGAACACGGCGCGGTTGGTCGGCTCCCAGGGATCGTTTTGTGCGATCGCTTCCGGGTCTTTTGTGGCGCAGGCGGTCAGCAACAAGGTTGCACCCAGCGCCGCCAAAAAGGAAAATTTAAGGGTCATTCCCACCGAAATACAGGATTCGAAATAAGAAACCGTTACGGATGATTCTGCGTCACCCATTAACGCCTAATATCGGTATTGGTGCCGCTTCCGACAAGGGGGGTACCTGCACATGGGCTGTCCACCACGGAATGGCGGCCCTGCGAAATCGGGGCAATCCGGCATTTCGGACGCCGGTGTTATGACAATTTTTCCACCAAACTTTACAGCGTTGCCGAAGGCCATGCTTTTGGGAGGGCCTTAGCCAGGGCTCTGTCGACGACCCGCCAGGAGCTGCAAGGCGCCGGTCATGGCGGCCACATCCAGGAAATAGAGGTAGCGGTAATCGCAGGCGATGGAGACGATGAAGAAGCTCGTGGCAAACGCTAGTGCTGCGATTTGAAGCCCTGCGATCGCGAGATCTGGCGGCGCGGCGCGCCCCAGCAGCAGAATCGACAGCAGCAACGCCACCGCGCCATACAGGAGATGCGACAGGACCGGCGTGTAAAAGAAGCGCGCAACATAAGTGTAAAGAAAGCGGTCCTGCGGCCGCACCTGCTCTTTCAGCCCCAGGGTCTTGAGCAGATCCGCCGGTCCATCGACGCCCACCACATCGGGATGACAGACAATCAGATCCGGCGGCGCCACCACCCAGCGGAAGACCGGCAGGCGCTGGCGCAAATAAAGGCCGGGATGAGAGAAGACCAACTGCCGCCATTGCGCGAACACCACGCCCGGCGGCGCTTGATAAATCGCCTGGGTGAGGATGGTGGACTGTTCGAGCGTATCGACCAGTCGCGGCGAATAAAGCGCGACGCCGTCTTTGCGGATGGCGGCCTCGAGCACAGGCGCGCGTGTTTCCAGAACAGAAAGGTGCATGGATGGGTCGAGGCGCACGGCGCCGATCAGGTCATAAGTTTGCGCCAGACGTACCTGTTCCGATGCACCTTCGCCGTGATCGCCCCTGAAGCTCAGCGCGAAATTTGCCGCTGCCATGATGAGAAGGCTGGCGGTCAGCAAGCCCAGGCCGTAGCGCCAGCGCGACGCACCTTGCCTGCCCGCGATCAAGCCCAGAAAGAGTGCTGCAATCGGCAGCAGCACAAACCCGTTCTGCCGCGCCAAGGCGGCCAGGCTCAGCGCCAGCGAGGACAGCGCAAGCAGGAGAAAGCGCGGCCTGGGCCCGTTCCAGCGCCCGGCTGCTGCCGCCAGGAAGGCGAAGCCGGCGATCCCGGCATTGGCAAACAGCACATCCTTCCAGATGGTGCCCTGATACAGCAACAGCTGCGGTGTGGCGAAGATCACAGCGATCAGGGTTGGCAGGCCCCAACCCGGCCGAGGGCGGCGCAGCAGGAGAAGCCAGGCACCCAGCAATAAAAATGCGGTGAAGAGCAAGTACAGGCCGGCGCCCGGCAACAATCTGTCAAACAGGCCCAAAAGCCAGGCCATGACGGGGGGGTGCCAGCTGCCATATTGGCCGCTACGGCCGTCCGCCAGCTGCACCACCGAGTCATAGGACAATTGACCCGGCCAGTTCAGCACCAGAAGGACGCCAAAGCCCAGAAAGATCAGGGCCTGTGGCAACAGCTTTGCGGATTTGTTCATTCGGTTTTTCGGAGGTGAGCCAGTATGTTTAAGCCGATCCAGCGATTTAGCGGCCTTGCGGCACTGCTGCACTTCTTTTTGCGACCAAGTTCCATTACAGCTTCGGCCCATAAAAACCCAAAACAGAGGTGGGGGAAATGCGGTACGGGAAGCTCTGTGCAGGCGTGTGCGTGTCTGCCCTATGGCTGGGCGCGGGCTTGGGCTCGGCAGCCGCCCAGACCGGTACCCAGACAAGCAACACCCAGGTCGCGTCCAACACCGGCCTTGAGACAGTGATCGTCACCGCCCGCAAGCGGGCGGAAGACGCACAGACTGTCCCCATCTCCATCACGGCTTTCAATCAGGATGAGCTGACCAAGCTCAACGTTCAGACCATCCAGGATCTGAAATATGCGGCGCCCTCGGTCTATATCGCGCCCACCGCTTTCCGCCAGGACACGCTCAACGTCACCATTCGCGGCCAACGCAATTTCGACTCCCCCTCCGGCGGCGGCAATCCGGGTCTCGCCTTCGATACGGCCTCGGCGGTCTACAAGGACGGCGTCTATTA
>Ga0134128_10000654_pt1 | contig 47264 bp, 45 predicted proteins | sample KB31754_FD_96462 | JGI IMG/M metagenome (GOLD analysis project Ga0134128, IMG submission 96462) | Terrestrial soil microbial communities with excess Nitrogen fertilizer from Kellogg Biological Station, Michigan, USA - KB3-175-4 | ecosystem: Environmental > Terrestrial > Soil > Unclassified ...
AAGGATGCGGATGGCCGCCCCCTGCAACCACGGCATGCGACGCATACGGCACCTTCCCGAAGGGTTCAGCGGGGCCGCCTAGGCCAGAATGCGCGCTGGCCGCGTTGCACGGCTTGCGAAGGCGCCAGCCTTCGCTTCGCCGCGCGCCTTGCCTGCACGCATTCTGGCTTGAACGCATCTCCCAAATTAAATGTCAACAGGCCCTAGGCGACATCTCGTAACTTGCCAGGCCCAGCAGGTATTCGATCAAGTCCCGAACCGGCCGGATCTGCGTGCCAAACGGCAGTTTTTCTGACCCGCGAAAAAACAGGCCGCGCTTGACATCGCCCGCAAGGGCATAGCCCAGATGCATATCGATGCAAAACTGGCCGGCCTTGGCATTGCCGTCGCGCAGTCCGCATTGCTGTAAACAATCGAATCCCATGGTGCACTGTCTCGTCTTGGCCAGGGCTTGCAGGCGTTCCTGTTTCTCCAGGTACCGTGTCAACCAGGGCGTTTTGACTGCACGTGCCGGCAGGCCGGCCACGCTCATGAAGGTCACGATGTCTTCAGGGCGCGCCTCGGTCAACACCTTCTTGAATGCCGGATCGGCGTCGCCTTCGGCGGTAACGGCGAACGCGGTACCGAGTTGCACGGCCGAGGCTCCCAGGCGAAACAAGGCCCGGATGTGGCTCGGCTCATGGATTCCGCCCGCCATGACCAATGGAATCGGTGCAATTCCGAGCTTGTTGAACAGCTCTTGCACCTCCGCCAGTACGCGTGCAAACGCGTAGTAAGGCGCGTCGAGATCATCTAGGCTGGTTGCGCCCAGATGGCCGCCGGCGTACTGGGGATTTTCGATAATGATGGCATCGGGCAGGCGATTCTTGCGCATCCATTTCCTGAGGATGAGATTGACGCCGCGTGCGTCGGACAGGATCGGCATCAAGGCAACATCGGGGTAATCCGCTGTCAGGTCAGGCAGGTCAAGCGGCAAGCCCGCTCCTACGACCAGGGCATTGGCGCCGCTTTCGCAAGCCTGTTTCACGTACGCCGCATATTCGCCGACTGCGCGCATGACGTTGACGGCGACCATGCCCCTGCCTTGCGATAATTCGCGCGCAGCGCGGATTTCCCGGTCCAGGGCCACCAGGTTGGCCGCGTCGATCGCTTCCTTGTCACGCGACTTCTCCGTGGCTGCCATCAAGTCGGGGTGATGCCGCCTCAAGTCCACACTGGAGATCGTGCCGATGGCACCCAAAGCCGCCACGCTGCCAGCGAGGCGATGTGCCGACACGCCGACGCCCATGCCGCCCTGGACAATGGGAAGGAGAGTTTTGCCTTTGACAATCAAAGGGTTATGGTGCAGGTCCATGAATTACCTTTATCAAATTTCAGGTTTTTTGTGCGTCGGCAGGTACCGCAAGCTGAGCGCTGCCATAGGCCAGATCGTTGGCGGAACCGGGAAGGACGTTCAAATCACTTGCCTGCATGCCGCGCTGGAATTGCGCCATCTCCTTGCGCAGGGCCTTGAGGTCGGCATGCAATTCACGCCGCAGCTTTTTTTCATCTTCGCCCACCAGCAAGGCTGCAATATTTGCAGTCACAAGCGAGAAAATGGCATAGCCGAGCAACACGATAAACGCCGCCAGGATGCGCGAAGCCGGCGTCGAGGGCACGATATCGCCGTATCCGACGGTTGCTCCCGTGGTGAAAGCAAGCCAGATGCCGTCGGCATAGTTTTCAACGCTGGGCTCCAGCCATAAAAATCCGGCGCCTGCCACCGCCAGCATTGCCGCAGCGAGCAGGCAGATTTGCCACAACCGGTTCAACGCGACGTGTGCAAACAGCAGGGAAGGCATGCGGGTAAAAACCAGGCAGCAGTAACCCAGTCTTAGCACCCACTCCATGGAACTCCAAGGCACCCCTGTCGGATAGGCGCAGGCCAGCGCTCCGAGCACAATCAGGCGATCGACCCAGGCATATTTCCGGCGCTGCGCGCGCTGAACCGCATTTGCATGGTGCATGGACACATGGTCGATCACCGTCAAAACGATCGCCAGCGCGGCATAGGTCAAATACCCCAGTGCGCGATATTGCGGTCCGGGACCCGCCAGGACCATGTAAAAAGCCGGCGTCAAGGCCAACAGTGCCCCCAAGTGCATCAATTCAAGAAAGAGCCCTGTGCGATGCTTTTCCATGATTTCGTTTGTCCCTCGAAAGCCTGGCCCGTCCAGCGCCAAGTGCAAAAATGGGCTCAACTATGCCTCGAAGCAGGCTAGATGCATTTGACACAGATCAAGCCGGGCAATCAAAGCAAAGCGGGCAGGCGTAATCGTCCTGCCGCAAGCGGTGATCAGGGAAGAATTTGATTCAAGTCAACTCGCGAAACAGGCGATCCGCTTACCCTCCAGCCATCGTCGCTGTCTAAACGGGAGAAGACCTGTGGAAAATGAATCCAATTACAACTACAAGGTGGTGAAGCAATTTGCCATCGCGACCGTCGTATGGGGGGTGGTCGGCATGCTGGTGGGCCTGGTGATCGCCGCCCAGCTTGCTTGGCCGGAACTCAACTTCGACACGCCGTGGCTCACGTACGGCCGGTTGCGTCCGCTGCACACCAACGCCGTGATTTTCGCTTTCGGAATCTGCGGCCTGTTCACCACATCCTATTACGTGGTCCAGCGCACCTGCCAGGTGCGGCTGTTTTCCGACAAGCTGTCGGCCTTCACATTCTGGGGCTGGCAACTGGTCATCCTTTCGGCAGCCATCACACTGCCGTTGGGCTATACACGCGGCAAGGAATATGCGGAACTGGAATGGCCGATCACGATCCTGATCGCCCTGGTCTGGATCGCTTACGCCATCAATTTCTTCGGCACCATCGCCAAGCGTCGCGTCAAGCATATCTACGTAGCCAATTGGTTTTTTGGCGCCTTTATCATCGCAGTGACCTTGCTGCACGTGGTCAACGGTGCCAGTGTGCCGGTCACGCTGTGGAAGTCCTATTCTGCCTATGCCGGTGTGCAAGACGCGATGATCCAGTGGTGGTATGGCCATAATGCGGTGGGGTTCATCCTGACCGCGGGCTTCCTGGGCATGGTTTATTACTTCATCCCCAAGCAAGCCGAACGTCCTGTGTATTCCTACCGCTTGTCCATCGTGCACTTCTGGGCCCTGATCTTCACTTACATGTGGGCCGGCCCGCACCACCTGCATTACACCGCACTGCCCGACTGGACCCAGTCGCTGGGCATGGTGTTCTCGCTGATTCTCCTGGCGCCCTCGTGGGGAGGCATGATCAACGGCATCATGACGCTCTCGGGCGCCTGGCACAAGCTGCGTTCCGACCCTCTGCTGAAGTTCATGATCGTCTCACTGTCGTTCTACGGCATGTCCACGTTTGAAGGACCGATGATGTCGATCAAGACCGTCAATTCGCTCTCGCACTACACCGACTGGGGTATTGCCCACGTCCACTCAGGTGCTCTGGGCTGGGTCGGATTCATCACCATGGGTTCGCTGTATTACATCATCCCGCGCATGGCCGGCAAGAAGCAGATGTGGAACATGCAGCTGGTCGACATCCACTTCTGGGTCGCCACCATTGGCGTGGTGCTCTATATCGCTGCAATGTGGATCGCCGGCCTGATGCAAGGCTTGATGTGGCGCGCCGTGAACCCGGACGGCACGCTGACCTATACCTTCGTCGAAGGCGTCAAGGCCACTTTCCCCTATTACGTGGTGCGCGTCGTGGGTGGTCTCCTGTACCTGTCGGGCATGCTGCTCATGCTTTACAACACGGTCAAAACCCTGCGCAACCCTGAACCGGTCGACACGCGCATTCCCAGCCTTGCACCGGCCCACGCCTGAAACCACGGAGCAAACAAGATGAAACTGACGCATGACTACATCGAAAAAAATTCCTGGCTCATGATCGGCCTGGTACTGCTCGTGGTCTCGGTGGGCGGCTTGGCGGAAATCCTGCCGCTGTTTTTTCAGAAGTCCACTACCGAACCGATCGCCGGGTTGAAGCCCTACTCTGCCCTGCGCCTGACGGGACGTGATATCTATATCCGTGAAGGCTGCTACAACTGCCATTCGCAAATGATTCGCCCCTTCCGTGCCGAAACCGAACGTTACGGCCACTATTCGGTCGCCGGTGAATTCGTCTACGACCATCCCTTCCAGTGGGGCTCAAAGCGTACCGGCCCGGACCTGGCCCGCGTAGGCGGGCGCTACAGCGACGAATGGCACCGTACCCACTTGAACAATCCGCGCGACGTGGTGCCAGAGTCGAACATGCCGAACTATCCGTGGCTGTCCCAGAACAGGCTCGACCCCGAAAGCGTGGCGCCGAAAATGCGTGCGCTGCGACTGTTGAACGTACCTTATACGGACCAGGATATCGCCGATGCGCCCAAGGAGCTTGAGGGCAAGACCGAACAGGATGCCTTGATCGCCTATCTGCAGGGCTTGGGCACCGTCATCAAGACGAGGGAATGATCATGGCACTCGAGCAATTCTTCAACAATGCCAGCATCGTCATGACTGTGGTGAGCCTGATCACCTTCATCGGCATCCTGCTTTGGGTCTACGTACTGAAGGCCAAGGGCGACTACGAGCGCGACGCCAACATGCTGTTCGACGAAAGTGATCAGGAAGCACAAAACAATACAAGGAAACATCATGGCTGATTTTACCAATGGATTCTGGGACATCTACATCGCCGTTTTGACCCTGGTCGGCATCCTGGGTTGCGCCGTCCTGCTGTGGAGCCAGTCGAAACAAAAGGTCCTCGTCGACGGCGAAAAGGCAACAGCCGACGCTACGGCAAAAGCCTTGACCACCGGCCATATCTGGGATGAAGACCTGACAGAGCTGAACACGCCCATGCCGCGCTGGTGGATGATTCTGTTTTACCTGACCATTGTCTTCGGCCTGGTCTACCTGGTCTTGTATCCCGGCCTGGGTAGCTATGCCGGCAAGTTGCACTGGCAATCGTCAACGGCGTATCAGGAAGAGTTGAAGAAAGCCGATGCTGAATACGGCCCGCTGTTCGACAAATACCTGCACCAGGATTTGAAAGTAGTCGCGGCCGATCCGCAGGCGCACGCCATCGGCGAACGTTTGTTCCTGACTTATTGTTCGCAATGCCACGGCTCCGATGCGCGTGGCAACAAGGGCATACCCAACCTGACCGACCAGGACTGGCTCTATGGCGGTGAGCCGGAGACGATCAAGACCACGATCATGAACGGCCGCAATGGGCAAATGCCGGTCATGGGACCGGTGCTGGGTTCGGACCAGGCCGTCACCGATGTGGCCAACTATGTCTTGAGCCTCTCGGGATCAACCCATGATCCGATCCGTGCCGTGTTCGGTAAGGAAAAATTTGCCAACTGCGCACCTTGCCACGGTGCCGACGGCAAGGGCAATCAGGCCATAGGCGCCCCCAACCTGACCGACAAGATCTGGCTCTGGGGCGGCTCCATCGACACGGTGGAGACCACAATATCGAAAGGCCGCTCCAACCAGATGCCGGCGTGGAAGGATTTCCTGGGCGAAGCCAAGGTTCATGTCCTTGCTGCCTATGTCTGGAGCCTCTCCAACGATCCCAAGGCAGCAGCGCAAACTGCGGCCCCGGCCGATAACGCACCGAAGCAATAGACGTGGCAAAACCGGAAAAGACCAGTCGGGATGCAACCATGAGCCAGCCCCAGCCCCACATCGCCGTCGTCAAGATGTACAAGGCGCGCGAAGAAATCTATCCGCGCGAAGTGTCGGGGCGATTTTCCCGCTTGCGCTGGCTGTGCGTCTGGCTCACCCAATTGGTCTTTTACGGCTTGCCATGGCTGAGTTGGAACGGCCGGCAATCGGTCCTGTTCGATCTTGGCGCGCGCAAATTCTATATCTTCGGGCTGGTGCTGTGGCCGCAGGACTTCATCTATCTGGCGGCACTTCTGATCATTTGCGCCTATTCATTGTTCCTGTTCACCGCCGTGGCAGGCCGGGTCTGGTGCGGCTACGCCTGCCCGCAGACGGTCTATACGGAAATTTTCATGTGGATCGAACGCCGCATCGAAGGAACGCGCAGCGCCCGGATGCGCCTGGCCAGGCAACCATGGAATGTGGAAAAAGTCGCGCGCAAAGGCGGCAAACACCTGGCGTGGACGGCACTGGCCCTATGGACCGGTCTGACCTTCGTCGGCTACTTCACACCGATCCAAACCCTGGTGCATGAAGCCACAGGCTTGACGCTGGGGCCCTGGGAATGGTTTTGGGTGATCTTCTATGCGTTCGCCACCTATGGCAACGCCGGCTGGATGCGCGAGCAGGTGTGCAAATACATGTGCCCTTATGCCCGTTTTCAAAGCGCCATGTTCGACAAGGACACCCTGATCGTCACGTATGACGGCGTACGAGGCGAACCGCGCGGAGCGCTCCCGAAGCACGAAGCGCGTGCCGAGCGCGGCTTGGGCGACTGCATCGACTGCTCAATGTGCGTGCAGGTCTGTCCCACCGGCATCGACATCCGCAAGGGCTTGCAATACGAATGTATCGGTTGTGCCGCCTGTATCGACGCCTGCGACAGTGTGATGGACAAGGTCGGGATGCGCCATGGGCTGATCCGCTATTCGACCGACCACGCAATGAAGCAGGGCTGGAAATTCAAGCAAGTTCGCGAACGCATTTTTCGGCCACGCGTCCTTGTCTATACCGGTTTGCTGGTGCTGATCGTCGCCGCATTCTTTACCACCCTGGCAATGCGTACACCCCTCAAGCTCGACGTAATCCGCGACCGCGGTAGCATGGGCCGCGAAGTGGAAGACGGTTTGATCGAAAATGTCTACCGCCTGCAAATCATGAACACCGCGGAAACGGCGCGCCACTTGCGCATCACCGTGCATGGCATCGACGGCATCGCCCTGGCAACTTCGAACGCAATCGATATTGACGGCACAACTTCGCGTGTCGTGCCGGTCCGCGTGCGCGCACCGGGAAGCCGCGCCAATCCGGGTTCCAACAAGATCACTTTCGAACTGCAATCGTTGGACGGCGCGAAGCTCGATGTCAGGGAAAAAGCCGTCTTTATCGTTCCTCGCTAGGAGTACATCATGAACGTACAACACAACGCCAACCCGCTGTCGCCGGCGCAAGCCGTCGCACCCTGGTACAAGCACCGCTGGCCCTGGATAGTCATGTCCGGCCCCTTCGCCGTCGTGATTGCGGCCTCGTTCAGCGGCTGGCTCGCTTTCACGCGCCAGGACGCCCTGGTGGCAGACGACTATTACAAACAGGGAACCGCAATCAACCAGGACTTGCGGCGCGAAACGGCGGCTTCATCGCTCGGGCTGGACCTGTACATGGTCTACCTGCCCCAAAGCAAGGTCTTGAGCGGCACGCTGACTAGCTTCGGCCACCCGAAGGCGGAAGAATTCACGATTTCACTCGCGCATGCGACCGATCCTGCCAAGGATATCCTGGTCCACATCACACCCGATGCAGCTGGAAAATTCGAAGTCGGCCTGCAAGGGCTGGAGCCGTCATGGTGGAAGGCCACGATCGAAAGCACTACCCACCAATGGCGCCTCAACGGCGACTGGAAATGGCCACACGATGCGGCAATCGAACTCAAGGCGGATTTGCCGCCGGCTGACTGAGCCTTGAACGCCGGCAGCAAACCAACAAAATAACGGAGACCATGTCATGGCACGATTGCTGATTAATATGTTCTGGCCTTCGTTTCTGGTCGCCATTCTGGCCGAAGGCGCATTCTTTTCCTTGTTTGATCCCATGCTGCTGCCGCTGCCGCACCTTGAGGTCGAGGTGACGCCGCTCGCTGTCTACACGGTGGGGTTTCTCTTCTTCTGGTGTTGCGGCATGCTATCGAGCCTGCTGACCTGCTACCTGCAATGGGTGCCGGGAGATTTGCTTGCCGACATGGAACGCAAGAGCGGCTCTGGCCTGTAAAACCGTCCAGAGAAGGCCCCGGGACGGGGCCTTCAAGCTTCAATTCAGGGTTCCAGCACGTAGATTCCAGGTGCCTTGCATAAAGGCTTGCCCATGGGCGGCGGCGCAGTCCAGGTGCCGGAGCGGTCGGCCAGCCACTTCTCCCAGGCAGGCCACCAAGATCCCTCGACAGAATGTGCTTGCTTTTGCCAGGATTCCGCATCGACATAAGCATCCTTGGGCGCATGATGCGCAAGCTGGTAGCGGCGATGATGCGACCCGGGCGGCGACACCACGCCCGCATTGTGACCTCCGGTCGTCAAGACAAACGTCACGTCCCCGCTAACTGCCTGATGAATTTTGTATACCGACTTCCATGGAGCCACGTGGTCGGTCACCGTCCCAACCGCAAAGACGGGAATGCGGATATCGCTCAAACTCGCGACCTTGCCCTTGACGCGATAGCGGTTCTCGGACAGATCATTGCGCAAGAACAGCGAACGCAGGTATTGCGAGTGCATGCGATATGGCATCCGTGTCGCATCCGCATTCCAGGCCATCAAATCGTTTTGCACCTCTGGCTTGCCCATCAGGTATTGATTGACATAGTGTGAATAGATCAGATCGTTCGAGCGCAGCATCTGGAACGCGCCCGCCATTTGCCGGGTATCAAGGTACCCCTGGTTGGCCATCATTGCCTCGATGAAGGCAACCTGGCTTTCGTCAATGAACAAGGACAGTTCACCCGGTTCTTCAAAGTCGACCTGGGCGCAAAACAGGCTGATGCTGGCAAGGCGCCGGTCTTTGTCGCGTGCCATCGCCGCTGCCGCAATGGCGAGATTGGTCCCCCCCAGGCAATACCCCACGGCGTTCACGTCGGGCGCCTTGGAGATCCGTCCAATCTCGTCGAGGGCGGCCATGATGCCCATGCTCCGATAGTCGTCGAAGCTGATATTGCGCTCTGCACTGCCCGGATTTTTCCAGGAAATCATGAACACTGTGTAACCGTGCGCAACCAGGAACTTGACCAATGAATTGTCCTGCGAAAGATCCAATATGTAATATTTCATGATCCAGGCCGGCACGATAAGTATGGGGCGGGCATGAACCTTTTCGCCGGCAGGTTCATACTGGATCAACTCCATCAAACGGTTGCGGTACACTACCCTGCCCGGCGTGACCGCCATGTTGACCCCAACCTGAAAAGCCTTGTCCTTGGCAGCGGTATTGCCCGGGGAGTTTTTCTCCCAGTCCTGGAGCATCCGCTGCAAGCCGGCCTGCAAATTCGCGCCTGCGCTTCTGAGGGTTTCATCGATCACGACCGGATTGGTCGCAATGAAATTGGAAGGCGCGAAAAAGTCGAGCCATTGGCGCACGGTAAAGCCGACGACGTCGGCATGATGGCGCGATACGCCGCGCACACCGTGTGTGGCCTCATCCCACCATTGTTCGCTCTGGGTAAAGGCGCTCACCAACAAGTTGTACGGCCAACGCTGCCAGGCGGGGTCGGCAAAGCGTTTGTCCGAGACAACTCCTGGAACCGCCTCATTCGTGCCACCACGGGCCGGCGGCAGCATCTCCTTCCAGCGGTGCGTGGCGCTGCTGGCGAGTTCCGCCCGCTTTGCCGGCGACATGGAAAGGTGCGCGAGCCAATCCATGAATGCGTTACCTACAGCCGCAGGCGAGATTCCCCCAGTGGCGCGCACCATTGCGGCATTGGCCACCAGGTCAACCTGGGCGATGACCGGATCCTGAACGGACTCCAAAGCGTCCGCGTCGCCGCTTCCATTTTCCAGATTGCTCAACATTGCTGCGTCGGCGGGCGAATTCATCGCATCTCCCCATTGATTCGGTTGTCAGCAGCATACCGCCTGTGTTCGGCGCCACCATGATCCAGATCAACAGAAATACCCCTTGAGGATGCCGGTCGACTTGGTTGACCTGGATCAAGTGACCCATGGCACCCCGAACCTACACTGCAATGCATCGCGGCTGCACAGTCGCCAACCATGGATACATGAAGGAGTTCGCCATGTTCAAACATATCCTGTTTCCGACCGACGGTGCCGCCACTTCCAAGCACGTCATCAAGGAATGCATCGCTTTCGCCAAGGAGTCCGGTGCCGTCATCACTGCCTTGCACGTCATGCCCCGCTACTCGCCCTTTGCCTATCAGGTCGAACAGGAGGGAGAATCGATGCGGCAATTTCAGCGTGAGTGCCTGATGGCGGCAGAAGAATTTCTCGAAGAGATCACGGTCGAAGCGCGCGCCGCCCACGTCCCCTGCAATCCGCTTCACGTCACCAGCGACTATCCCTACGACGCCATCATCCGTACAGCAGAAGAGCATAAGTGCGACCTGATCATCATGGCTTCGCACGGCCGCAAAGGTGTCAAGGGCATGATCCTGGGCAGTGAGACGCAAAAGGTCCTGACCCACAGCAAGTTGCCGGTGCTGGTGTTCCGCGGGTTGACCTGATGGATTCGATACGGAACCGGCCGCTGTCGGAGCTGCAAACGGGGGACCATGCGGAACTGGTGCGCACATTGACCTCTCGCGATATCGAGCTGTTTGCGGCAATCACGGGCGACGTCAATCCACTGCACGTCGAACACGACTTCGCGCGCAAGCATCTATTCCACCACGTCGTGGCGCACGGAATGTGGCTCGGCGGCTTGATATCGAGCGTGCTTGGCACCATGCTCCCCGGACCGGGAACGGTCTATCGCAGCCAGTCCCTCGAATTCCTGCATCCGGTCGTACCAGGCGACACGGTCGCGGTCGGCGTCACGGTGGCGGCCATCGATACAACGCTCAACCGGGTGGCCTTGGACTGTAGCGCAACAAATCAGGACGGCGTGGTGGTGGCGCGCGGCCAGGCCGAAGTCATGGCGCCACTCGAAGCCCTGACTGTTCCAAGGGTCGTTCCACCCGACGTGGTACTGCATGAAAAGGGCAAACGCTATCGGGCCCTGATGGACGCGGCACGCCGCCATCCGGCGATCCGCACTGCGGTGGTTCATCCGGTCGACGCCGTTTCACTAGCGGGCGCCATTGAAGCCGCCGAAGCCGGATTGATTGTTCCACTCCTGATTGGGCCACGCGCAAAAATCGAAGCGGCAGCTGCAGCGGCCAATATTTCACTTGCGGGCTACACCATTGCCGACACCGCGCATAGCCATGCCGCGGCCCGCTTCGCAGCGCAAATGGCCTATGAAGGCCGGGTTCAGGCATTAATGAAAGGTGCCTTGCATACCGATGAACTGATGCATGCAGTCGTTGCAAAGGAAAACGGCTTGCTCACCGAACGGCGCGTATCCCACGTCTTCGTTCTTGATGTGCCGACCTACGCGCGCCCTCTTTTCATTACCGATGCGGCGATCAACGTCTTGCCCGACCTCGAAGCCAAACGGGACATCGCACAAAATGCGATCGATCTGGCCCACGCTTTGGGCATTGCAGAGCCGCGCGTTGCGTTGATTTCTGCAGTGGAAACCGTTTACCCCAAAGTTGGATCCACGGTCGATGCCGCCGCGCTGTGCAAGATGGCCGAGCGTGGCCAGATCACCGGTGCCAAACTCGATGGCCCAATGGCATTCGATCTGGCGGTCTCACCGGCCGCTGCCCAAACCAAGGGCTTCGTTTCGGATGTCGCGGGGCGTGCAGACATTTTGCTGGTGCCGAACCTGGAAGCCGGCAACATGCTGGCCAAACAGCTTGAATACCTGGCTGGAGCCGAGATTGCCGGCATTGCCCTCGGTGCGCGCGTACCGGTGATTCTGACCAGCCGGGCCGATGGCGAACTGGCCAGGCTGGCTTCGTGCGCGCTGGCGGTCTTGATGACGGCCGCCAAGTCAAACAATGAAACGGGAGCGGCATCATGAGTCAGGCGTTTGCGGCATTCAATGCCGGTTCTTCCAGCATCAAGTTCTCTGTCTTCCAACTTGAACACGGCAACCTGGCCCTGGCATGCCACGGCCAGATCGAAAACATCGATACAACGCCGCACTTTGTCGCCAGCGACCGCGAAGGCAAACTTCTTAGCGAAAAATACCTGAGCGGCAACAAGGTATACGAAGAGGTGCTGGCCATGATGATCGCATGGCTGGAACCGAATCTGCGCCCCGCCAAACTGGCCGCGGTTGGCTATCGCGTGGTCCACGGCGGAAACCGCTTCCACGAACCCGTCGTCGTGACGAGCGAGGTTTTGGACGAGTTGGAGCAGTTGATACCGCTGGCGCCCCTGCATCAGCCCCATAGCATTCTGATGATGCGGACCCTGGCGGCACTGCATCCGGACTTGCCGCAAGTGGCCTGTTTCGACACGGCATTCCACATGACCAATTCCCGGCTGTCAAGGCTCTATGCCTTGCCCCAGGAATTCGAACGGCAGGGAATCATGCGCTATGGCTTCCACGGCTTGTCTTACCAGCACATTGCAGAAGAGTTGCCCAAATTGGCAGCGCGTGCCGCGGGCAAAGTGGTTGTGGCGCATCTGGGTAGCGGCGCCAGCCTTTGCGCAATGGAGAATGGCAAAAGCGTCGCCTCGTCGATGGGATTTTCCACGCTGGAAGGTTTGCCCATGGGTACCCGCTGCGGCTCGCTCGACCCGGGCATTTTGCTTTACCTGTTACAGGAAAAGCGCTGGAGCATTGAGGACATTGAACAATTGTTATACCACGGCTCCGGCCTGGCTGGCATGTCCGGGCTTGGCACCGACATGCGCGCAATTTTGGCAAGCACCGATTCGGCCGCACGCGACACGGTAGATTTATTCTGCTATCGGATCGCTCGCGAACTGGGTTCGATGGCAGCGGCGTTGCATGGGCTCGATGTGCTGGTTTTCACAGGGGGCATAGGCGAACATGGCGCTGCAATTCGCGCCAAGGTGTGCGCCCAGGCGGAATGGCTGGGAATCGAGATCGACTCCGCCGCCAATGAAGCGGGCAATGCCTTGATCAGCAAGGTGGGAAGCAAGGTGGCAGTCTGGGTATTGCCTGCCAATGAAGAAATCGTGATCGCACGGCAGGCGCACAGGCTGTGCACCTAGCGGTGCATCGGACCGGCAGGCTCAGGCCGCGGCACGCGAGCGGTACAACATGACCGGCACGTCGGCCTTGCCGAGCACGTCGACCGCCACGGCGCCACCCAGACAATGATCGTTGGCCCCTTCCTGGTCGGGCGCCGGCAGCCAGATCAGGTCACAATGCCTGCGCCGCGCTTCTGCAACGATATCGTCGGCCGGCTGGGTGCTATGCAATACATTCATCTCACAGGGAATCCGCGCATTAAGGGCACATTCGCCGATCAGGTAGGCAGAATCGCGCGCATCATCGTGAGCGGGCGGCATGCCGCCCTCCTCACCTTTGCTGAAGGCCAGCACGATGACCTTGGAAACATGGTCGTGCGCGAACCCCACTGCCGTACGTGCAGCCTGAACCGAAGAGGGAGAACCATCGATCGCAACGAGGATCGTGTTGACGATCATGCGGTCGAGATAATCGGCAATCAGCGCCATCAGTCTTCCACCCCCGCGGCCAGGCTTTTCAGCGCAGGCAGATTGAGGATCTGCATTTCGCGGCCATCAACATGGACCAGTCCAAGCTTCTTGAATTTGCTGAGCAAACGGCTGATGCTTTCTATCGTCAAGCCCAGGAAATTGCCCATGTCCTCGCGCGACATGCGAAATTGAAAATGCGTGGAAGAATAGCCGCGGGCAGAATAGCGCGCCGACAAGTTGACCAGGAAGGCAGCAACCTTTTGTTCGGCTTGCATGTTCCCAAGCAACAGCATCACGCTTTGCTTGCCGGTGATTTCACGGCTCATCAAACGGTGAAAATGATGCAGCAATTTCGGCATTTCGCCGAACAGTGTTTCGAGGCCGTTAAACGGAATCTCGCACACTTCGCTGTCTTCAAGCGCAATGGCTTCGCAGTGATGACGGTCGGTGCTGATCGCATCCCAGCCGAGCAACTCACCGGCCATCTGGAAGCCCGTCACCTGTTCGTCGCCCTCGGTGCTGAACTGACGTGTCTTGAAGTGGCCGAAATGCACGGCGAACAGACTCTGGAAAGGGTCATCGATGCGGTACAGGTAGTTGCCGCGCGCGACGCGGCGCCGGCGGCCAATGATCTTGTCGAGCCGGTTCATGTCTGGCAGGGTCATTCCCATGGGCAGGCAGATGTCGTGCAGACTGCAGGACGCGCAGTGCCGCTGCGGTTCGGCCTTGGAGGTAATCGGAATATAGGCGCGTTCGGTGCGATGTTCCATGACTTGGTTCATTTTCCGTTTCCCCGGCGCCGTTGCGCCTGTTGGTTGATCGATGAAGCGTATTGTGCGCTAGCGCAAGCGCTGCCAATATCGGGGAAATTGTAGGGTTTGTGTCAAGGATTGACGGTCATATTCTTGTAGGGGTAACCCTACAATTTCCCTTTACCTGGGGTATTTAAAGAAGCGAACCATTCCAGCAGCGGGGTAAGTCAAGCAAGCCGAAGCCAATCCGCGCGGGCACTTGATGCAGGTCAAGCGACGCGTGGCCAGGACATGAGACGCTGATACCTTGATCGACAATGACAGGTGAAGCAATGACTCGAAAAGCGTATTTGATCGGTGGCGGCATCGGCAATCTGGCGGCTGCTGCATTCATGATCCGCGATGGCAACATCGCCGGCGAAGATATCTGCATCCTGGATGCCGCGCCGTTCCTGGGCGGCAGCCTCGATGGTTCAGGCAATCCGGAGCGCGGGTATTCGCTGCGCGGCGGCCGCATGTTCACATTCGACAATTACGAGTGCACATGGGAACTATTCAAATCCATCCCTTCGACCAACTGCGCCGACAAGACCGTGTTTGAAGAAACGGTGGACTTCAACGAAGACCATGTATCGCACGCCCAGGCGCGCCTGGTCAATGCGCAGCGCGCCAAGGTACCTGTATCCTCCATGGGTTTTTCCATGCATGACCGCCTTGAACTGCTCAAGTTGGCCGGCGCCGGTGAAGAAGAACTGGCCGACAGCCGCATTACTGACTGGCTGTCGCCTGAATTTTTTCGAACCGAATTCTGGTTCATGTGGGCGACTACCTTCGCCTTCCAGCCCTGGCACAGCGCGGTGGAATTCAAGCGCTATCTGCACCGATTCATGATGGAATTCCCCCGTATCGAAACCCTGGGTGGTGTCAAACGTACCGCATTGAACCAGTACGATTCCATGGTACTGCCTCTGCAGCGCTGGCTGAGTCAGCAAAACGTCCGCTTCCTCACGGGTTGCAACGTCACCGACATCTGCCACAAGACCGAAGATGGAAAATTCGTTGCAACCGCAATCGACTACCTGTATCAGGGTAGGAGCTTGCGCGTCGACTTGCGCGAGGAGGACTTCGTGATCCTGCAAAACGGCTCGATGACCGATGCCTCTAGCGTAGGCAGCAAACACAACGCGCCCACCCGGCTGGGCAAGGCCGAGAGCGTGGGTTGGGCGCTTTGGGAAAAACTCGCCGCAGGCAACCCGGGCTTTGGCAATCCTGCGGCATTTAACAGCAGTGTTGCCGAATCGGCGTGGGAATCCTTCACCGTAACCCTGCGTGACCCGGCCTTCATCGACAAGCTGATCGCCTTCAGCGGCAACCAGCCCGGTACCGGCGGCCTGGTGACTTTCCGCGATTCGAACTGGCTGATGTCGATCGTGATTCCATTCCAGCCCTACTTTGCCAACCAGCCCGCTGAGGTCCAAGTGTTTTGGGGCTATGCGCTATTCCCCGATCGAATCGGCAATTATGTGGCAAAGCCCATGGCCGAATGCAGCGGGGATGAGATACTGGAAGAGCTGTGCGGCCACCTGCGGTTTGACCGCAACCTCGTCGACGACGCGATTTGCATCCCTTGTTTCCTACCCTATATCACCAGCATGTTCATGCCGCGGCTCAAAAGCGACCGTCCGCTTCCGGTGCCGGCAAATTCAAGGAATCTCGCCTTTGTGAGCCAGTTCGTGGAAATTCCCGATGACGTCGTCTTCACCGTCGAATATTCGGTGCGCGCGGCGCAGATGGCTGTGTATCAGCTTTTGGGAATCAGGAAGGAAATACCCCCCATCCTGCGGCATGACAAGTCGCTACAAACGCAGCTCGACGTTCTGGTAAAGGCGATGCGCTAGCCCAGCAGGCCGTGCTCCAGCGCATAACGCGTCAGCTCGGCATTGCTGTGCAAATCCATTTTTTCCATGATGCGCGCGCGATAGGTGGTGACCGTGTTCGGGCTCAGGTGGAGGTTTTCCGCAATCTTGACCAGGGACTCGCCACGGGCAAGCTGCTTCAAAACCTCCAGTTCCCGGTTTGACAGATTCTCGTGCGAAGCCCCCTTCCCGCCTCCGACCATCTCGGCCAGCTTGTCGGCAATCGCTTCGCTGACATAACGTCCTCCACCGGCCGCCTTGCGCACGGCGGCCACCAGCACGGCCGTTGGGGAATCCTTGGTCAAGTAACCTGCGGCACCGAGCTTCAAGGCCCGCACGGCGTAAATCTCTTCGGAATAGGTTGATAGCACCAGCACGGCCAGCCTGGGATATTCGCCGCGAAGCTGCTTGAGAAGGTCCAGCCCGTTCTTGCCCGGCATGGTGATGTCGAGCAGGGCCACTTCCGCTTCGACTGCCTTGAACAGGGCCATCGCTTCCAGCGCATTGCCGGCCTCGCCCACCACCTCGATGTCCGGCGCCGAAGACAGCATCAGGCGCACACCATTGCGAACCATGACATGGTCGTCGACCAGAACCACACGTATCTTGTTGCCATTCATTTTTTCTTGCTCACATTCAAACGCAGTACCACGCTTGTTCCCTTGCCAGGTATGCCGCTGACCTTCAATTCGCCACCAAAATGGCGCGTTCTTTCATACATGCCCAACAAGCCCATCGATTCCCGGTTCAACAGCCGCTCCGTATCAATACCCTTGCCGTTATCGACGACCTCCAGCACCACAACCCCGGATTGCAGCCGCGCGGAAATCTGCACTTCGCTTGCATCGGCATGGCGCACAACATTGGTCAAGGCCTCCTGCACAACACGGAACAGCATGGTCGACAGTTCGGCATCGACTTCAAAATCGGCAACGGAGTCGTCAATCTTGCACAGGCAACGTATGCCCGACATTTGCTGTACGCGCCCGGCATACCATTCGAGTGCGGCCCACACCCCCAATTGGTCGAGAACACTGGGGCGCAAATCGGTAATGACACGGCGCACCGTCTCAATGGCCGATTTGGCCATGTCGGCGGCATCGGTCAACAGCGGGTCCGGCTGCTCGCCCCGAGCCTTGGCCTGCTCCACGGAGACAGAGACATAGGCTTTGATGCTGGTCAACTGCCCGCCGAGCTCGTCATGGATTTCGCGCGCAATGCGCGTGCGTTCCTCTTCCTTTACCTGCTCCTGATGCGCAGCGAGGCGGCGCAACTCATCCTGCGAGTGGCGCAACGCCTCCTCGGCCAACTTATTCTGGGTGATATTCACCAGAATACCCTGCATGAACATATGCCGGCCGGAATCGTCCGTTACCGCTTCGGCCTCGTCGCGAAACCAGAGTGCGCGACCATTGCGTGCCATCAGGCGATATTCCGTGCGCAACGGGAGCCCCTGGCTACGGCAGCGATAAATGGCCTCCATTGCCAGCTTGCGGTCTTCCACGTGGATCTGGCGTACCGGCAATTCCGGGTCGTCCAGCCATTCTTCAGGAGTGAAGCCGAGCATTTTTATCTGCGGGCTGATATACATCAAGCGATCCGGCTCCTTGGGGTCGACGATGTAAATGATCGCTTGCACCTGTTCGACCAGCTTGCGGAATTTGGCCTCGGCCTGCCTTTTCTCTTCCAATGCGCGGAATTCGCGGCGCATGGCCTTGATCGCCTCGTGGCGCTCCGTGACGTCGCGGACAATCCCTGTGAACATGCGCCGTTCACCCACGACAGTTTCGGCAACGGATAAATCCATTGGAAAGATGGAACCGTCCTTGCGTTTGCCGGAGACTTCGCGGCCGATGCCTATGATTTTTTTTTGCCCCGTTTCCTGATAATGCTTCAGGTAGCCATCATGCCGTTCACGGTCGGGCGAAGGCATGAGCATGGACACGTTCTTGCCCATTACTTCCTCGGCGGCATACCCGAACAACCTCTGCGCGGCAGGATTGAATCGGTCAATCTTGCCTTCCGTGTCGATCGTCAGGATGGCGTCGACCGCCGTCTCGAAGATCGCACGCATGCGGGCTTCACTCTCCTGCAAGGCGTATTCGGCGGCCTTGCGCTCCGATATGTCATGCACGGTTGCCATGACCAGCGCCCAGCCGTCATCGGTGCGCAAGGGCGAAAGGCTGACTTCCACCGGAAACTCTTTGCCTCCGGCGCGCAAGCCGAACAGCGCGCGGTCGGTGCCCATGGCGCGCGCCTTGGAGTTGGCCAGGAAGTCTTGCCGCAAACCGGCATGATGTCCGCGAAAACGCGCCGGCAAGAGGTTTTCAAGCTGCATCTCATGCAACTGCTCAATGGAATAGCCAAACAGGCGTGCGACCGGCTCATTGGCCAGCACGATCTTGCCGGCACGATCGACGATCAGCATCGCATCGACTGCCGAAGCCAGCAGCCATTGCAGTCTCTGGCCTTCGAGCGGGTGGTCTTTCATGGAATCGAGCTAACCGGTGAGAGAATTTTCAGGCGGGATTCGCCAAGCTCGATTCTTGACTAATGGTGGCAATTTGTCAAAACGAAATTTATACCAACTGTGGCGAAAAACGCCCACTTGCGAGGCAGGACTCGACGAGCTCGGCTGACTGGCTGAACTGGAAGGTTTCCAGGCGTCGCGATAGCAGGTCTATCTGCTCTCCCAGGCACAGTGCCAGTGCGGGGCGATTGTCCTCAAAGTATTCCAGTGCTTTGGTGTCGAAGCCGCGAAGCAAATGCGCCATTTTTGCCAAAATCGTTCCGCATTCGGCTTCCGAATTGGGGTCCGGGACATCCCCGCGAAGCTCCGGCACCGCCTTGATCTCCCTGGGCATGCCACGAATCCGTTCCAGCAGGGCGAGGAGTTCCACCTTCAGCAATGCTTCTGCGGCATCGGCATCGCCGGCCTGCGTCCCTTGAAGTATGCCTTCCAGATATCCGCAATAGAATTCCACACGTACAGCCCCTACATTGCCGGCAGCCCCTTTAAGCGAATGCAGGCGCGCCAGGGCATGTGACGTATCCTTGCTTGCCAATTCTTCTCGCAAAGCGGCAAGGTCTCCCGCATGGCAATTCTCGAAAATCCGGAGTATCCGCAAATAGGCAATTACATCGCCACCCAGGGTTTCAATGCCGCGCTGAGCATCGATGCCATTGAAGTCGGCCAGCATTGGCGGAATGCGCACATCCTCGCCAGCGGCGGGAGCAAGCCTCGATTCGGTCTTGTGCGGCAGCCATTGCGCAAGCGTGGCAAAGAGCGACTCCGGGTCGATTGGTTTTGCAATGAAACCGTTCATTCCCGCTTCAATGCAGGCAGACTTGTCCTCCGCGAACACGTTGGCCGTCAATGCCAAAATGGGGCGATCATGCCACGACGGCATTGCACGAATCGCGCGGGTCGCATTGAGGCCGTCCATCACCGGCATTTGCACATCCATCAAGACAATGTCATAAGTGCTGGCGCGGGCAAGTTCGACTGCTTGCAAGCCGTCACTGGCGCACGCGACTTGCAAACCGGCGCCACTGAGCAATTCAAGCGCCACTTCCCGATTGACGAGATTGTCCTCAACCAGCAGCAAGGTCGAGCCACTGAAATTCGAACTTGATGTCTCGGCAAGTGAAGTTTTGCTACCGTTTTCCACCACCATCAGGGCATCACCACGATGAAGCTTCGCGCTGAACCAGAAGGTACTGCCCGCACCATGGGTGCTCTGTACGCCGGCGGTCCCACCCATCATCTGGGCCAGGCGTATGGTAATGGCCAATCCAAGCCCGGTTCCGCCAAAGCGACGCGTGCTTGAGGTGTCGACCTGGTTAAATGGTTGAAACAGACTGTGGATCTTTGACGCGGGAATGCCAATGCCGGTATCGCTGACCTCGAAGCGAAGCAGCAATTCATCTCCCTGCTGCTCAACCAGTCTGGCGCGCACAACGATGCGCCCCGTGTCGGTGAACTTCAAGGCATTGCCGGCGAAGTTGAGCAGAGCCTGACGCAGCCGGGTGCGGTCCCCATGCAGGCACATGGGAACGGCATCAGGGTCCAGCACGAACTCCAGGCCCTTGGCGCGCGCCGGGTCGCCCACAATGTGGTCCACGTCGGTGAGCAGGTCCGACAGCAAGAAATCAGACTCAACCAGTTGCAGGCGATCGGCCTCAATCTTCGACAGGTCAAGCACGTCGTCAACGATGGCCAGCAAATGCCGTCCTGCCCCATCGATCCGGTCGAGCCAAGCGGTTTGCTTGTCCGACGTGCCGCTGCGCCGCAAAAGATGCGACAGGACGACAATGGCATTCAAGGGCGTACGGATTTCGTGGCTCATGTTGGCCAGGAAGGCGCTCTTGGCACGATTGGCGGCATCCGCTTCGAGCCTGGCCTTCTCAAGTTCCACAGTGCGTTGCGCCACCAGTTCCTCCAGGTGATGGCGATGCGCATCGAGTTCTGCGCAGAGTTTCTTGCGCTCGGTAATATCTTCCTGCACCGCCACGTAGTGGCTGATCCTGCCATCCGGCTGGCGCAGGGGCGAAATGAAAGCGAATTCGATGTACTCCTCGCCGTTCTTTTTCCGGTTGCAGAATTCGCCTTTCCAGGTTTCCCCAACAGACAATTTTGCGCGCAGAGCCTCGTAAGTCGCCAGTGGTGTATGGCCGGAATGGAGGACGGCAGGGGTTCGCCCGATGACTTCCTCGATCGCGTACCCTGTGGAACGGGTGAACGCCGAGTTGACGTATTCAATCCTGGAATCAAGGTCGGTAATCACGATGCTCTCAGGACTCTGTTCAATCGCCAGGGACAGCTTGCGCAATTGTTCTTCCGAGCGCAGCCTTTCGCTTACATCCTGTGCCAAGACCAGAATTGCGTCACGGCCCAGCCATTGCAAACGGTGGGGCGTGGTGACGATGGAAATGACAGTTCCATCTTTTTTCTGTACTTTGCAAGGACGCGATTGCACCAGGTCGGCAGCATTGGCCTGATGGCAATCGCACTCTCCCTGTGCATTCTTGTGCAGACACAGCTCGGAGGCGCGTAATGAAATCATGTCTGCGCGGTCATAGCCCAGCATTGCGCAAGCGGCGTCGTTGATGGCAAGGAAGCCGAAGTGCCCGGCGTCCTCCACCCACATGGGGTGGGGATTGTTGTCAAACAGTTCCCTGTATACCAATTCACTTTCGCGCAACGCGGCTTCGCCCCTTCTTCGCCCGGTGATGTCGCGCGTAATGCCATACAGGCCAACGAGGTTGCCCTCCTCGTCTTCCAACGGCCCCAAGGTACATTGCAGGGTGACTGTGCCGCTTGCCATGGTCAGGCAATCTTCGTAGGAGAAAGTCTGGCGTTTTTCCAGCACCGTCAGGTCGTTGCGATGTAGCCGACCAGCTTCCTCCGGGGGGAACAGGTCTGCGGCAGTCCTTCCTACAGCGTAAGCCGGCGCTATTCCCACCATCGTCGCCAATTGGCGATTGAACAGCAGATACCTGCCATCGAGATCCTTGGCAAAGATTCCATCGGCAGAGTTGTTGACCAGTCCTTCCAATAGAATCAAGGCCTGGTTAATGCGCGTTTGCTCATCGAGGCGCTGTTGTACGGCATCGACGATGGCGACCAGCAGACTCTTGATCAGGCGGTATAGCAGAAGGGAGGTAACGACCACGAAAATGCAGCCCTTGGTGATGTTGGCCAGCACAATCTGCTGCGCATCATGGAATAGCCAGTCCACCATTTTCCCGCTGAAAACAATCCAGACAGTGGAAAACAAGGCATAGAGACAGACGATTCCCAAGGTGAGCCGTGTGGTCTGCGACAGTCTGGCATCCTTCATGATGTCACGCCTCGTCCTTGAACTGCTCCGCAATGGACACCATGTCATCGAACCCACGCAGGAATTCGTCGCAAACGTCTGGATCGAAATGGACGCCACGGCCCTGTTCAATAATTTCGCGAGCTTTGGCGTAGTCCAAAGCTGGCTTGTACACACGCCTGGAGATCAGAGCGTCGAATACGTCTGCAATGGCCATCAAACGTGCAGAGAAGGGTATGAGCTCGCCCCGTAAGCCGTCCGGATAACCTGTGCCGTCCCACTTTTCGTGATGCCAGTGTGCAATTTCCTTGGCGACAGATAAAAATTCCAGGTGGGCGCTGATGTCGTGCTCCGCGCGCTCGATGGCGTCGCTGCCAAGTTTGGCGTGGGTGCGCATGACCTTCCACTGCTCATCGTCCAATTTGCCCGGCTTCAGCAGGATGTGGTCGGGAATGCCTACCTTGCCTATGTCGTGCAGAGGTGCGGAGCGGGCCAGCAGATCAATGTACCGGTCGGTCAGCAAGCCGGCGTACCTTGGGTTTCCTTGCAATCTTTGTGCAAGGCGCCGCACGTATCCCTGCGTGCGCAGGATATGCGCACCGGTTTCCGGATCGCGCGTTTCAGCCAGGTGGGCCAGTGCCCGGATACCCAGTAGCTGGGTCGAGTCGTTCTCGGCAACGCGCCTGGCAACTTCGCTGCGCAGACTTTCCCCCTGCTGGCGCAACTCGTCGCTCTCGCACTTCACCTGCAACTGCTTGAGCACCCGTGCCTGCAGCACAGCAGGCCTGATCGGTTTTGCAATGTAGTCCACTGCGCCTGAGACCAGACCTCGCTGTTCTTCTTCCGCGGCGCCAAGGGCTGTGAGAAAAATGACGGGAATGTCTCTTGTCGAAGGATTTTCACGCAATGCGGCCAGCACACCATAACCATCCATGTCCGGCATCATCACGTCGAGCAGAACCAGGTCCGGCTTGGGGTTCGCGGCAACTGCAAGCAGGGCGTCCTTTCCCGAGTTGGCTGCAAGTACCTGGAAGTCCGGTCGCAGCAGGTGCGTCAAAATCGACAGATTCGCCGGCTCATCATCGACAATCAAAAGCGTCTGGCTGTTCATGGTCTCCCCCTTAACTGCATGCATTCTTTTTAGTCAGTGTAGGGATGGCAGGCCTGACGATCTTGATGCACATCAAATTAATGCACAACCAATTGTAATAATTCGAAACGCAGCAACTTCCGGTAGTGATCGACAGAGCCGATGCAGTCAGCCGCGGAAAATATCGAACGGTTCGATCTTCAGCACCTTGCGCACGCCGAAGTAGCTGGAAATACAAGCAATCAGCACGACCATTCCGAATGCCAGCCCGAGGTTCCAGAAGGTGATCATCGCCGCATAGTTGGGTATTCTGGCATGCGCAATGGTTATGACCACGGTAACAAGCCCGACTCCGAGCCCGTAACCGGTGAATGCTGTCAGGAATGCCATAAAGAGGATCATGTAGATCAATTCCCTGCCCTTCGCACCGATTGCTTTCAAGGCGCCGAACTTGTCGACATTCTCCAGAATGAAGGTGTAAAACGTCTGCCCCGAAATCGACAGCCCGACAATAAAACTGATAATCGTCATCAGCAGGATATTGGTACCGACGCCGGTTTTATAAATGTAGTAGTTTGCGATCCGATGGTTGAACTCGGCGCTGGTCAATGCCAGATAGCCCAACTTCCCCACTTCGCGCTTCAAATTCGCCAGGCCCTGCCCGTCCCGTGTCTTGGCCACGACATAGGAAATGGTGAAACGCGTGGACGGGATGTATTGCGTGGCGCGGCGATACGTGGTGTACAACGTGGGGACGCCATTCAATCCATTGGCATTGACCCTGGCGACGCCGACGATGACGCCGCGGAAGTCGTTAAGCTCAAACGTGGTGCCGATAGCAGGGTTGCCGAGCTTGGAAAATTCAGTGTCGTCGACCGCAATAAAGGCATTCTCGGTGAGCAGGTCGACGATATTCCCCTGTTCCAGCCTGGGCTGCCCGTAGAGGCTGTTATCGTCAAGTCCCACGACGTTGACGGATTGGATGGTGCCGTCAGCGAGTTTCAATTGGGCGCCCCCGACAAACAGCGGAACCGCATACTCGACGCCATCAACGCTTCGTACCGCGTCCAACAGGTAATTCGGCAAGGGCGTGGTCGATGTCGGGATGTTGACCGAAGGATCGATGATCCAGACCGGTGCCGCAATATTGGTCACGGTTGAATAGGCACGATTCAGGATCCCTGCAAACATGGCCGTCATTTGCACCATCAGGAATACCGCAAAGGCAATGCCGATCAAGAGTGCCGAAAACTTCGCCCGGTCATTGACCAGCAGCTTGAAACCAATGCGTAGCAAGCCGACATGTCTCATGGCTGGCCTCGGAAAGCCTGCCGGCCGGCGTCGTCGAGACCTTCCTGCCAATCGCCTCCCAATGCGGCAAAAAGCACAACCGTATCCTGATAGCGCTGCGCAGCGGCAGAAACATACGCGATATTGGCCTGTTCCAGCTGGATCTCGACGTTGAGCACGTCGACGTAGGATGCCAGCCCGGCATTGTAGCTTGCGAGGATCAAGTCGCGCGACTCTCCGGCGGTATCGACCATGATACCCTGCGCCTTGACAGTTTCGGCGTCATGCTCAAGGGCCTTGAGCGCATCGGCAACCTGGGTAAAGGCGTCGAGTACAGTTTGTCTGTAAGCGGCCGCCGCGCCGTTATACGCCTCGATGGCTGCCTTACGCCCAAACCAGAGACTTCCCCCGCGAAATAGCGGCATGTCGGCAGTAGCACCGGCACTCCAGAACTTGCCGTTGTCGCCCGGCAGCTTGCGCAGACTGCTTCCGGCAATGCCGGCATCGCTTGAGAGCGAAATCGATGGGAACATGGCAGCGGTTGCAACCCCGACATCGGCATTTGCCGCATGCAGCCTCGCTTCCGCCGCGAGAATGTCGGGACGGCGGCGAACCAGGTCTGAAGGCAGGCTGACCGGCAGATCCTTTGGCAAAACCATGCTATCAAAATCCAGCTCGGGCAAGGCCAGCCGACCTGCGAAGTCCCCTTGCAAGTTGACCAGCAAATGACCGGCCTCATCGTACTTCAATTTCAGTAGTGCCAACTGATTCTCCGTGACAGACATCTGGCTGCGCACCGCCAGGACATTGATGTAGCCCAGCATCCCCGCCTTGACTTGCGCTTCGGTTTGGCGCAGCAACAGGCCTTCCATTTGCAGGATGTCAGTCATCGAATCGATCTGGGAGGCGTAGGCAGCACGGGCTATCGCGGTGTCGACAACATTGGCCTGCAGAGCCAGGCGTGCGGCTTGCGCCTCGCTGCGTGCACTATCGCGGCGCGCGCCCAAGCCTTCAACTGCACGCCGCTGGCCGCCGAAAACATCCAGCGCATAGACCACGCTGCCGCTCAAGGACACGACATTAAAAATCGATCCTGGCGAGGCCAAGCCTTGCATAATGGGTGCCGTGCGCTCGCGCGATCCGGCCAGGGCCAATTCGGCCTGGGGAAAGAATACGCCGTAGCCTGCGTTTAAGTTGTCCTGGCTTTGGCGCAAGGACGCTTCGGCCGCCGCCACCGTGGCATTTCCTTTCATGGCCCGCTCGACCATCTCATCCATTTCCGATGATTGGAACATGTGCCACCAGTCGCGCGGCAATACGGCGCCCCGCACAAAGGTTTGGGCTTCACCGTCGGCGTCCACCGTCGATGCCGGCAAGTCATGCAAGGTGTAGTCATCCACCTGAGGCGCCAACGGTCGCTGGAAGTCGGGACCGGCGGCGCACGAGGCAAGGAGCAAACAGGCCGAAGCAAGTGCCGCCGACAACTTGCCGTGCACAACGCCCGTATCCCAGGTTTTGTTGGCACGCATCATTTTTGCCCTATGTAGACATCCACCTGCTGCCCCGGGTACAACCGTGCCGCTTCACTATTTTGGAAACGGAAGATGACAGGCAACACCCGCAAGTCAACCTTTTCCTGTCGCTGGTTGGACAATTCAATTTTTGGCGAGACATACGGCTGGATCCGGACAAATTCCAGCGGAATCTTGACTGTGCTGCCCCGCACCGCCAATTCCGCCTTGATATGCGCGGCATCAGGTAGGCGGGAGATGAGAATTTCATCGACATAGCACCGTACGGCAAGCCGGTCCTGCGAGGTGCTCATGACGACCGCGGGAGCATTGGCTTGCGTGTAATTGTCGTAGGTGCCGGCGGAAGAAACGAAGGTGCCTGGCGCTGTGTTCACGGCCAGGACGACGCCAGGATTCTGCGCCCGTACCGTATATTTTTCCAACAAAGCTTGCGCCGCACGATAGGCCTGCTGCGACGCCAGGGCCTGCTTTTCCTGCGTTGCAATGTCGTAGCTCCAGGCACCGGCTTTGGTCAACTCGTACTGGCGCGCGGCAACCAGAGCGGATGCCCCAGCCTGCTCCAGGTTGTCGCGTGCGGTATCGAGGGTATCCATGCTGATGGATCGTGGATCGATCTTGTAGGCCTCAGCCCGTTTGTCGTACTGGTCGCGGGCGGTAACCAGGTTTTGTTCTGCCAGGCTCAGTTGGGCTTGCGCGACCGCGAGATTCTCCTTGCGCGGCTGGGCCTTCATTTCCTGCAGCGTCGTATCGGCGGCCATCGCTTGCAACCGAAGTTGCTCAACCGTCGCATGCTGCACGCTATCGTCGATCAAAAAGAGTGGCGCACCGGCCTCGACCTTTTGGCCTTCCTCGACCATCACCTTGACCACACGGCCGGCCACCTCGGGAAAGACATTGATATTCTCGCCTTGCGACTGTTCACTTTCCACCATGCCATTGGTATAGATCGCCGAAGGATAAGGGCTGGCAACCGGCGCAAAGACCGCAGCCTGCGCCGGCTGTTTGATGTCGAACACATACGCCGCAGCCAAACCAATAGCGACTCCGGCAGCGGCCACAATGAAAATCCAGTTGTTCTTCATTCAGTTCCCTCTTGCGACCCGGTGATGCGTCCATCTTCCATATGGACGATCCGGTCGGCGTACTCATTGATGCGCGCATCGTGCGTGACAATCACGATGCAGCAATGCTCATTGAGGATCTTTTCCTTGACGAAGGCAATGATCATGCGCCCCGTGTCACCATCCAATGATGCCGTGGGTTCATCAAGAATCAAAATTTGCGGATGCCCGACAATGGCACGCGCAATGGCGACGCGCTGCTGCTCACCGCCTGACAATTTCACGGGCAGAATTTCGCTCTTGCCCTGCAGGCCGACGACGTCGAGCATGGTTCGCGCTTCGGCGATCGAGGGAAACCACTCCTTGTCTTTCAGAATCAACGGCACCGCGACATTTTCCGCCGTAGTCAGGCGCGGAAAAAGATGGAAATCCTGGAACACGAACCCGATCTTTTCCAGTCGAAACCCGGCGAGGTGATTGGCATCGAGCGTCCAGATGTCGGTGCCCTCGACCATGACCCTGCCCTCGTCCGGCCGCAAAATGCCCGAGATCATGCTGAGGAAGGTGGTCTTGCCGCTACCCGAGGGGCCGACGATGAACAGCATCTCGCCGAAATGGGCGGTAAAGTCAACATGGTCGACTGCCTTCTTGCGCGCGGCCCCCTCTCCAAACCATTTGGTAATGCCGGTGGCCCGAATGGCCTCGGCGCCAATGACTGGTGTGGGGGCCGCATTCATTTGCGGAATGACTTCGCGAAATCGCGGCTCGATTTGGGCCTCCATGTTCAATCCATGTATTGACCGCCATTGACCTCGATGGTGGTGCCGGTAATGAAACCCGATGCATCATCAGCCAGGAATGCGGCAACACGCCCTATTTCAGCCGGTGTGCCGAGCCGGCCAACCGGAATGCCCGCAACGATCGCCTTCATGATTGCCTCGGGAATGGCTGAAACCATGTCGGTGTCGCAATAGCCGGGCGCGATGGCGTTGACCGTGATGTTCTTGTGTGCGCTCTCCAGCGCCAGTGCCTTGGTAAAGCCCAGGATGCCGGCCTTGGCCGCGGAATAATTGGTCTGCCCGAACTGGCCTTTTTGACCGTTAACCGAGCTGATATTGATGATGCGGCCGAATCCGCGCGTCCGCATGCCTTCGATCACGGTTCGGCACATGTTGAACATCGACCCGAGATTGGTGTCAATCACCTTGCGCCACTGCTCCACATCCATCTTGTGCAACACGGCATCGGCAGTTACACCTGCATCGTTGACGAGGATGTCGATTGCACCCATTTCATGTTCCACTTGCGACACGCCTTTCACGCAAGCGCCATAGTCCGACACATCCCAATGGAAAGCAGGAATGGAGGTCTCGTGCGAGAAATCTTTCGCTACCGCCTCATTGCTGTGATACACAACGGCGACCTTGTGCCCGCGCTCTTTCAAGGCAAGAGCAATGGCCTTGCCCAAACCGCGCGTACCACCCGTAACCAATGCTGTTCTTTGCATGATGTACTCCAAAAATGAATTCGTTTTCCGTCAGGCGCGCATGTCCAGCACGACCCGGCCGTCTATATCGCCGCGCAACATGCGAGCAAAGATGTCATTGATGTTCTCCAGCCGGTCCGACGCGACAGTCGCACTGACCTTCCCCTCGTCGGCAAACATGAGCGACTCTTGCAAGTCCAGGCGCGTGCCGACAATCGACCCGCGTACCGTGATCCCGCCAAGCACCATGTCGAAGATAGGCAGCGGAAAATCACCCGGCGGCAAACCAACCAGCGAAATCGTGCCGCCGCGGCGTGCCATGCCAAGCGCTTGCGAGAACGCCTGGCGCGAGACGGCAGTGACAAGCACGCCGTGGGCGCCGCCGATGTCGCGACGGATCGCCGCAGCAGGATCCTCATTGCGTGCATTGACGGTGTAACTGGCACCAAGCTTCCTGGCCAGCGCCAGCTTGGAGTCGCTGACGTCCACCGCTGCGACGTTGAAACCCATCGCCTTGGCATATTGCACTGCCATGTGTCCCAGGCCGCCAATTCCGGAAATTACGACCCAATTCCCCGGCTTGGCATCGGTTTCCTTCAAGCCTTTGTACACTGTGACGCCGGCGCAGAGGATCGGAGCAATTTCCACAAAACCGATGGATTTGGGCAAGTGCCCAACAAAATCCGCGTCCGCCAAAGCGTATTCGGCAAAGCCACCATTGACCGAGTAACCGGTATTCTTTTGCGATTCACACAGCGTTTCCCACCCGCCCAGGCAATGTTCGCAATGGCCGCAAGCAGAATACAGCCAGGGAATACCCACCCGATCGCCAGCCTTGACATGTTTGACGCCTGGACCGACATCGGCGACATAACCCACGCCTTCATGCCCCGGGATGAAAGGTGGATTCGGTTTTACCGGCCAGTCTCCGGATGCTGCGTGCAAGTCGGTATGGCACACACCGCAGGCCTCGATCTTGACCAATACCTGTCCGGTACCCACCTCGGGCACAGCGACCTCTTCAATCTGCAGAGGCCGACCCAATTCGCGAACAACTGCCGCTTTCATGACTTTGCTCATCTGTATGTCCTTAAGAGTTGTTAGGTGTGTCGCACTATTTCCCCGGTCTGTTGCGCTCGGATGCCGTAGCCGACTCGCGCTCTAAGTGAGAGAGGTCAGCGCGCTGTGAACGAAAGCTTCTGTTGGGCAATGACCTGACGCCATCACGTTTGCCGTAGTAGCTCCTCAGCATCATCACTACCGCAGCAAACAGCGCGATACCCGTCAAAATCGCAAGCAGGATGTCGTACCGTCCCTCACAAATGAAACGCCAATTGCTCCAATCGCACATCGCACACCTCCTCATCCGTATCAGGAAGAATTGCGCCGGCAAGCTGCCGTGCACGCTGAGAAGGTAACGCGCTGCCACGCCAAAGTCAGCACGCCGGTTTGATGCAAGTCAAATTGGTGTGCAAAAAGCCCGGCGTGATATTTCAAGCGCGTTACAGTCAAAAAACACTGGATAAATTCCGCATTTTTGCGGTGCATTATTTGATACACATCAAGAACTGAAATTACAAGGCGCGTAATTTGATGAGCATGAATTCCGAAGGAGGCGGCAAACCATGAATACTGGAATCCTGACGCTGGTCGTCAGTTCAATCGTCGGCCTGATTGCATGGCTGCTGGCAGGTGCCACGCTGTTTGCCTGGGCCGTCGGCATCGCTACATTCCTATTTGTACTGCTCGGCGGCTTCTGCTTCGCATCGGACATCAGCGCTGACAATTCCAGCCGCGAAGTTCAATCCCGCATTACCGGCGGAGAATCAAGCGGATTTGGCGGGCGCCGCATCTCGGGAAGCTGGAAATGAAGAACACCATGAAACGAATCGCCAACCACGCCTTTTATGCGTTCTGGGATGGTATCAAGCTGTTTCCTCCGGTCACGCTGTCCAATATTGAGACTGCGCTGAAAATGGGTTCGACCATCCATGGCGCCAAGTTTCACTTCGTCGTAGAGCCTGCGTTGAACGGGGGCCCGTTGTTCACGGGGCAGAGTGCGCGCGACCGTGCGCTCGACATTTTCACCCACTTGCGCGTGTGGGATACCGACGAACGCAATGGTGTACTGATCTACGTCCTCCTCGCTGACAAGGCCATCGAAATTGTTGCCGACCGCGGACTCAATGGCACCACAAGCGAAGAAGAATGGCGCGCCATATGCCAGGCCATGGAAAAAGACTTTCGCGACCGCCGCTTTGAAAATGGCAGCATCAACGGCATCCACGCCATCAATAACCTCTTGATCCACCACTTCCGGTCACATGCCGGGCTAGCACTTTGAAAGGGATTTTTCGTGAACCACAATCATGCCGTCATCTGGATCGACCACCACAAGGCCCACGTCATGTCATTCAACAAGGAAGAAGCCGATGAAAAGATCGTGCGCTCCAAGCTGCATGTGCCGCACCTGCACACGAAATCCGGTTCGGCCGGTTCAGGACACGCCCAGGAAGATACCGGCTTCTTCGATGACGCAATCAAGGTCGTCGACGGCGCAACCGAAATTCTGCTCGTCGGCCCAGGTACCGAAAAGACCATGTTCGCCAAGTACATCGAAAAGGCCCATCCAAGGGTCGCGCAAAAGATAGTCGGTGTCGAAACGGTGGACCATCCCAGCAACCCGCAACTGCTGGCTTATGCACGAAAGTATTTCGTCAAGGCGGATTTGTACTTTTGATTTCCTTCCATGCGGAGAAAAAACATGCTGCCCCTGATCTTCTTCCTTCCCAAGAGCCGGACTTTTGGTGCAGCAATCCTGCAGGTCATGCCATGCGAGCGCGGCGACATGGAAATCCGCAGATTCCCGGATGGTGAAACCTACATTCGCTACCAAACACCCGTCAAAGGCCGGGATGTGATTCTGATCGCCGCGCTCGATTCGCCGGACGAAAAGGCGGTGCAGCTGTTCCTTGCTGCAAACATCGCGCGCGAGAATGGTGCGAAAAGCGTGGGCTTCATCATCCCCTACCTTCCTTACCTGCGGCAAGATACAAAGCAGCATGATGGCGAAGGCATTACGTCAAAACATTTTGCCACCTTGATCTCGAATTGCTGTGACTGGCTAGTCACAATCGATCCCAGCCTCCCGCATAGCCATCGCCTCGCAGATATCTACGCGGCGCCGATCGGCCTGGCCCACAGCGCCGCCGCTATCGCGGCTTGGATAACGATCAACGTCGAACGCCCGATCCTGGTCGGCGTCAATGAAGAAAACACTGCGTGGCTGGCAGAGATCGCCGAACTGGCGAAGTGCCCGTACTACCTGTTGCAACCCGCATTGAGGGAAAACGCCGCACACCTCTTCGAACCCGATACCTCTGCGGCTGACCAGTCGCAACCGGTGATATTGGATATGCTCGTTTCCACCGGAGAACCGATGCTGCAAGCGATCCACGTATTGCATGAAATTGGCACCAAGCCACCCATCTGCATCGCCGTACATCCCCTGCTCGTCGGGGACACCTATGCAGCACTGTTGACATCGGGCATAGACAAATTGGTGAGCTGCAATACCATTGCCCACCCGACCAACCGCATCAACGTCGCTCCGGCGGTAGCCGACATGGCACTGAAATTCCTCCATTCGATACCCGGGAACAAATCCCTCCAGCAACGGGAATGTGAGCAAATTTCTTGATCTACCTCAAAGCCAGGTACGACCCTGCTCCCTAGACTGTAAGGCAGGATGCTGGTCCGCGAATCGTCGGAACAGCCTCTCCACTTGGACAACCATGCTTTTCGCCATTTAATGAAGGAGAGCCAACATGGCTAACGACATCAAACGTTTTGACCCATTCAGCGATATCAATCGCTTCGAACCCCTGCGCGGCCTTGACCAGCTATTTCGTGACTTCCGCCTGGCACCAGGCTTCGGCGAACTTCCTGCTGAGCCGCTGATCAAGATGGACGTGGCCGAATCGGAAACAGCCTACACCGTGAAGGCGGAAATTCCCGGTGCGAAGAAGGAAGACATCACCATCGACATCGACAAGAACCAGGTAAGCATCAAGGCAGAAACCCACAGGGAATTCCAGGACAAGGACGGCGAAAAGTTGGTGCGCAGCGAGCGCTATTTCGGCCAGCAGTATCGCAGCTTCACCCTGGCCCACGACGTGGACCAGGAAAAGGCATCCGCCAAATACGAAAACGGCGTTCTGCTGCTCGATCTGCCCAAAAAGGCCGGTGCCACCAGCAAGAAATTGCCGGTGCATTGATTTTCGCCTGCGCTAGCAAACTATCGGCGGCCAGTAGGCCGCCGATTTACATTCAGGCTGGGAATGCGGCCGATTCTTGATCTGCCTCAACAGGCACTGACGCCAGCCTCCTAGACTGGAATACATGGCTCCAGCAGGGAGCAGCAATCCAATGTCAGGAGGACCAATGAGCTACCGTGTCATCAACGTTTTATTGAGCAACGGAAAAGATTTCCGGCGTGTCAGCGAATTTGCGGCACATTTGGCGGGCTGTTTCGGCGCACGCCTCTGTGGGCAATATATGGACTATTACCCTAGCATGGCCAATATTCCCTTTGGCCAGGTTGCTGAACTAATGGCCCAGTTCGAGGGTAGCCGCCGCCAGGCTGGAGAAACCGACAAGGACGCATTCACGAAGCTTGCCGCCCACCATGGCCTGCGATTCGAATGGCGCACAACGCACGATAGCAACTGGCCCGATGCCATACCGCCCGCACGAACCTCGGATTTGATCGTTATGGGACAGCCGAATCCTGACGACATGCAGTCCGTGCTGGGCACAGGAATGGCGGGCAATATCCTCATGCAGTCTGGTCGTCCGGTGCTTTTCCTGCCCTACGCCATGACACCACCGGAGCGATTCGGGACCGTCGCCATCGCCTGGGACGGAAGCAGGCAAGCCGCTCGTGCGATTTCCGACGCCATGCCCTTCCTCTATGGCGCCAAGGAAGTCTGGGTGCTGACGGTTACAAAGGAATCAGCCGCACAGAAACGTCTGCCCGATGTCGACCTCGGCACCTACCTCGCAGAACACGATCTGGACGTGAAGATTGTCGAAAATAGCAACACCGGCATCGATCCGGGAAATTGGCTCCTTTCGACCACGGCCGACATGGGTGCAGATTTGCTGGTCATGGGGGCCTATGGCCATAGTCGCGTCGGAGAATTGATCCTCGGGGGCGTCACCCGCACGATCCTGAAGACCATGACCTTGCCGACGATCATGTCACATTGAAATTCCCATTGACGCACAGCTGGTTGCAACATCCGATCCGGTTTGGTCCACATGATGAGCAAGTCACAAGGCAAAAAATCAACATTCGCGCTCGCAACGCGTCCCGCGGCTTATGTCACGATCAAGGGGAAGTTCGCCTTGAGGCATCGAAGTGAATTGCAAACCTTCGTCAGGCAAATGTTGCCGCATGCCGGAGCGGAGCCGTCCCAGCATCAGATCATCGCAATCCAGGAAAAGCCGCGAAAGCTGTTGATCTCGACAGGGAGCGTTCACATGGCGCACAAGATCGCAGAAGCGCTAGAGGAAAAATTTCAAGGCAAGCTGCGCCACGGATTCTGCAAGGCAGACCGCTTGCTGAAAATTCGATGGCGGCGCGATTGACCTGGTCACACGCGCAATGCAATGGAATAGACCGCGCTTGACCTAGGTCAATTGATGCAGGCGCCGCTTTGATATCGTTATTAGGCCAGCTCCACTCACAACGCGACGACCCTTCATCCGCGCGAGAGCATGTGGCTCAGACGATATTTTGTTCGCAAACGATTACAGCTTTTTAACGGAGAAACATCATGAACTATCGCAGCATTGTCGCGTGCCTGGATCAGGATGAGTCGTCCAAACGGCTCACGGAATTCGCAGTCAGCGTCGCCGTACAGCAGGAAGCCCATTTGACAGGCATGTACTTGAGCTATGTGCCGCCAGCGATCTATGACCTCTATGGCGGCCTCGGTCCCTTGATCGTTGAATGGGACAAGCAAGATGAAGAACGCCGCACCCAATATGAAGACACGTTGAGGCGGGCTGCCGGCCTGGCCGGCGTGAACACCGACTGGGTGGTGTGCAAGGACTTGAGCTGGCGCCTGGCCATGGCGCATGCGCGTACGGCGGACCTGGCCATCATTGGGCAGAAAAGGCCCGGCTACACGGATTTGAGCCAGGGCTTTTACGACAATCTCGTGCTCAAGGCGGGCCGGCCGGTACTGTTTCTGCCCTATGCCTGCGAGATACCGGCCGCATTCGACAAGGTCATCGTCGCATGGGACGGCAGCCGTGAAGCGGCACGCGCTCTGGCCGACGCCCAGCCGTTCTTGCGCAAGGCCCGCCACGTCACCGTACTTTCCGCCGTGCGCGCCCGCAACGACGACCACGAGTTGCCCGATGTCGGCATCGGCGCCTACCTGGCTCGCCACAAGATCAAGGCCGAACTGGAACGCGACGACAACGTCTCGATCAATCCGGCGCAATGGCTGCTCTCGCGCGCCGCGACCGCCGGTGCGGATCTGCTGGTCATGGGTGCCTATGGCCACAGCAGGTTTGGCGAAATGATCCTGGGCGGCGTGACACGCGAAATCATGCGTGAAATGACCTTGCCGGTTTTGATGTCGCACTGATCCCCAGTGCTTCCCTTTTGGGCGGCCAGCGCGGCCGCCTTTTTTTATTTCGGACGCGTGACAGCCTTTGACCTGGATCAAGAAGCAAATGCGGCGAGCGCGCACACTGGGGCTGAAGGCAATGCGTGAAAGGCGGAAACCAAATGCAATCGATTACCTGGGCACCCGAACTGGCCACCGGTTTCGCTGACATGGACGAATTGCATCGCGCCATGGTCGGCGCAATGCAACTGGTTGCGCAAACGCCTGATCCGCGCTTTCCCGCAGCCTTCCGCGAATTTGTCGCCAGTGTGGAAAGCGACTTCCGCAGCGAAGAAGCCGTGATGGAGATGGTGCACTACGCAGAGGCCCCCATACATCGAGAACAGCATGCTCGTGTACTGTCTGCATTGCACCATACCTTGAGCAAGGTCATGCAGGGCGACATGCAAAGCGGTCGCCATGCACTCGACTTGTTGTTTCAATGGTTCACCGTACACATCGAGACCTTGGACCACAATTTGGCGGCGGCCTGTAGCGCGCCCTGAGGACAGGAAGGCCTGCTTGTGAAAATCCACGCTGCGCGCATATGCATGCTTGCAATGTTTTTACCATTGACAGCCTGCACGTACATCCCTACCGCCCCAATAATTACCGTAAGGCCTGGCGCTGGAAAAAGCACAGCGGATTTTTTGGCAGACAACGATGTATGCCGAAGATATTCCGAAGATGCGGTGCGCAAACTTGTGTATGGCAGTCACACTGCGCAAAGTAACACTTTTGAAAACAGGGGGAGCGCAAAATCGGATGACAATAACCCAGTGCCAAATACGTCCGTGGATCGGGTCGAAGGAGAAAACCTAGCGCGATACGGCGCGGACAAAAAACAGCGCCATTACGACGCCAGCTATGCCCATTGCATGTATCTCAAGGGGCACATCGTGCCCGCAATCGAATAGCCTCGCTGCCGCCAAAGCCATCGATTCGGGCAAGATTATTCGCTTTGCCGACTAATCAGATCAGAGGGATAAGTCAAAACCGGTAACCGACACCTACGCCCACCAATATCGGGTTGATCTGCACCGAACTGATCTTGGCCCCGCCGGCATAAACGTCGCTACTGATCCACACCTTCTTCACGTCGACATTGATCGACCACGATTTGTCGAACTTGAAATCGATCCCAGCCTGCAAGGCCCCGCCGACGCTGCTGCTATCAAGACTGCCGGCGCCGTTCAACAGGCTGACGCTGCTGATTCGGGTGTAGTTGATACCCGCGCCGAGGTAAGGATCAATGTTTGCCTGCGGCAGAAAGTGATATTGAACCAGGAGGGTGGGCGGCAATTCCTTGAAGCTGCCGATTTTCCCGCCGTCGAGGTAGACATCGTGTTTTTGCGGGTAGGTCAGAATCAATTCGGTTGCAATATTGGGCGTGAAAAAGTAGGAGATGTCGACTTCGGGAATAGTTTTGTCCTGCACACTGATGCGATCGGCCGCCCCAGTTCCGCCTACGGGGTCGGAACTGTTATTGGTCGAAATATTGACCGCACGAAAACGCACCAGCCAGGGATCGGCCTCTTGCGCCATCACAGCGCCAGCCGAACTCATCAACAATGTGCCCAGGGAAAGTGTCGCCAGAATCTTGTTCATTTTCTTCCTTCGCTTCATTCAAGTGGATGTGAATCCAGTCTAATGTTGCGATGCAAAACAAGCATTGATTCAAATCAAAACGACACAAGTCCAAGAAAATGCTATGTGACGAAGGGAAAATGCATAGCATGCTAACAATTTTGACTGTCGCTTACGAAACCAGCAAAATTGCAGAAGTGATGAAACACTGCAGGAAGCATGGAAGGAATGGCCTGCCCTACACGATTCGAACGTGTGACCTACGGCTTAGAAGGCCGTTGCTCTATCCAACTGAGCTAAGGGCAGTGCGGAAGGAAATACCTTGAAGTGGACTGCAGATACGGCCGCGTTAAATCAATCCTGGCGCGGCGCGCATCGAATAATACGCCTAAAGAGATGCAATTTCAATCAGGCAATGCTCAACTGATGGTCTGTTCGGCGGAGTAAGCGCGCAGCAGGCTCTCGAGTTGGCGCGCCGGCAGGGGGCGGCTCAAAAAATAGCCTTGCATCTGATCACATTGCTGCTCACGCAGGAAGTCGAGCTGTTCGCGGCTTTCCACGCCTTCTGCAATCACGCGCAGCTTCATGCTGTGCGCCAGCGCGATCACGGCCTTGGCGATGGCGGCATCGTCGGCGTCGGTATTGATGTCGCGCACGAAGGAGCGGTCGATCTTGAGTGTATGGATCGGGAAGCGCTTCAGGTAAGCCAGGCTGGAGTAACCGGTGCCGAAATCGTCGATCGACAATTGCACGCCCATGTCGGACAGCTTTTGCAGCGTCGCAGCAGCGGCTTCGGGGCTGTCCATCAGCACGCTTTCAGTGATTTCCAGCTCCAGGCAATGCGGCTCGCAAGCGCTCTCTTCCAGTGCGCGCGACACCATCTTGGCAATGTCCTGCTGCTTGAACTGGCGTGCCGACAGATTGACCGCCATGCGCAACGGTGGATACAGGCCGCTCTGCGCCCACGCGCGGTGCTGGGCGCAGGCTGTGCGCAACACCCATTCGCCGATACCGACGATGAGACCGGTCTCTTCGGCAATCGGAATGAAATCGGCCGGATGGATCATCTCGGCATTGGGCGGCTGCCAGCGCAACAAGGCTTCGACCCCGACGATGGCGCCGTTGGCCACATCCATCTGCGGCTGGTAATGCAGCACGAATTCATTGCGCAGCAGGGCATTGCGCAAGGCGCCTTCGAGCTTCAGGCGGTCCAGCGCCCGTGCATTCATAGCGCGGGCATAGAACTGGAAATTGTTGCGTCCGGCATCCTTGGCACGGTACATGGCCGTGTCGGCATTCTTGAGCAGGGTCTGGCCGTCAGCGCCATCCTTGGGGTAGAGGCTGATGCCGATACTGCCGGCCGGATATAGCTCATGCCCTTGTATGGTCAGGGGCTGGCCCAGTGCTTCGAGCACCTGTTGCGCGGTCGTGGCCACGGCGTCTTCGTTGATCACATTCGTGATCAGGACCACGAATTCATCGCCGCCCAGGCGCGCCACGGTATCGACATCACGCACTTGCGACAACAGCTTGCGCGCAATGGCCGTGATCATCCGATCGCCCACTTCATGGCCCAGGCTGTCGTTGACGTTCTTGAAACGGTCCAGGTCGATCAACAGGACGGCCACCTGCTCGCCGGAGCGGTTGGCATAATTGATGGCCTGCGTCATGCGGTCGAGCAGCAGGCTGCGGTTGGGCAGGCTGGTCAGCACGTCATGGTTGGCCATGTGCAGCAGTTCGCCTTCCATCTGCTTGCGCCGGGAAATATCCTCCACCACGGTGCTGTAATAAAGTGGTTCACCGCTGTCGTCGCGCACCAGGGAACTGGTCAGGTTGACCCAGATGTAATAGCCATTCTTGTGCAGGTAGCGCTTCTCGCGCGACTTCTCGTGCACTTCATGGGCAAACATGCGCCGGCCGATTTCCAGGTCTGTCGGCAAGTCTTCCGGATGCGTCAGTGTCTTGTAGTTCAGCGTCAGCATCTCTTCCTGCGTATAACCGACGATCTCGCACAGCTTCTGGTTCGCCATCAACCAGCGCCCATCGGTGCCGACGTGGGCCAGGCCGACCGCTGCCTGGTTGAAGGCGACGCGGAAACGTTGCTCGCTCTTCTTCAGGTCGGTTTCCGCCTTGATCCGTTCGGTCAAATCGCGCGCCACCGCCACCAGCAACTGCCGCCCTTCCGACATGAAGGCACGCAGGTAGACTTCGACCGGCAGGCGCGAACCATCCTTGCGCTGGTGCATGGTGCGGATGAAGCCGGTCTTGTGGGCGTTTTTCACAACCTTGTCGAAGCGGCGGCTGATGCGGCGCAACTCGCCTTCATCGGGCTTCAAGTCCTGCGGCCCCATGCGGCATAGCTCTTCCAGGCTGTACCCGAGCGTCACTTGTGCCGTGTGGTTGGCATCGACGAAGCGCAGGTCGGCATAGTCGATCAGGTAGACCGCATCGATGGAACTGTCGAGCGCGGTACGGAAACGGCTCAATTCCTCTTGCGAGCGCAGCTTCTCGGTCACGTCCTGCGCCATCACCAGCACCACGTTTTGCCGCGCCAGCAAGTTACCCGACACGGTGTATTCGATATGGCGCGTGCCACCGGCGCGCTGGACCTGCACCACTTCCGAAAGATGGAATTCACTGCCGTCGAGTATGCGCGGAATCACGCGTGCGAGTTCGCCGCAGTCGGCCAATGACGCCGGCGGTTCTTCCCTGGCAAAGATGTCATGCATGGCACGATTCATCGAGCGCACGTTCAAGTCGGCATCGACGATCATCAAGCCCGTCGGCATGGCCGCGACGATCTGCTCGGCATAATCCTTGATCGCCAGAATATCCTGCCGTTCGGCGGCGATGTGAATGTCGACCGCATACAGCAGGTCCAGGCATACCACTTTGAGCAAGGCTTCCGAAGTGTGCTGCAAGGCCACGGGGTCATCAACCATTTGCGGCAGCAATGCCTGCAATTCGGCCAGGTACTTGCGGTAGGCGGCAATGGTCCACTTGGGCGCCACGCCGATGCGATGCTGCACCACGCCCAATTGCATGCGGCTCTTGGCATAGTCCGCATCGTAGCTGCCGGCAGTGAGCAAGTCGAAATAGATGTTTTGCGCCGCCTTCAGGCTTTCCCTGAGTTCCGGATTGGCGCTGCCATAGCGCTGAAACTGATCAAGGTGGCGGTCGAGCACGGCATGCAGGTGCGCCATATGCGGCGCCAGCTTGTCGTGCAGCGCCTGCAGCAAGGCAATGTCGGCTTCCGTGATCTCGAGCGCCGATTTGCGCAAATCGATCTCGTGCTTGTCCAGCCCGAGCTCATCGGCAATCGATTCGACAGCTTGCTCCAGATTGATCATGTGGCTCTTTTATTCATTCCCTTGGGCAACAAGGCCGCAATACCAGGCACAGCGCGGGCGCAGAGGCCCGCAGCACAGCAAGGGATACTTAATGGTTACAGCTTTGACGGCGACAGGAAGTAATTGTTCCCTTATCAACTCGTAACGAACCATCAACCCGATACTGCCATCCCGCCACGTGACTTGCAGTCACTCGGACTGTTGCCTGTTGTATTGGCAAGATAACGGGCCAAAAGCGGCCCGATTTCATGTATTCCTCAAGCGTGTACAACGTCCTTCATCACATTGCCCGCTAGCAATGTGCGCAATGTAACACAGGTGTCATAATTTGAGACTATCGGTTTCACACATTTACAAAATTATGCCGGGCGGCATTATCACCCAGGAAAGCTTTGGCTTGTCAACGTTGCCGCCGGAGCTTGCAACCCCTACAATCTGGCCTGCTTATCAACCACTTGCCGCCCTTGCGGCAAGGTATCGGGAGTCATCATGGCATTCTTGCAAGGCAAAAAAATTCTGATCACCGGTGTCCTGTCGAACCGTTCCATCGCCTATGGCATTGCCCAGGCTTGCAAGCGCGAAGGCGCCGAGCTGGCATTCACCTACGTTGGCGAACGCTTCAAGGACCGCATCACCGAATACGCCAAGGAATTCGGCAGCGAACTGGTGTTTGATTGCGACGTCGGCAGCGACGAGCAGATTGCCGCCCTGTTTGCCGACCTGGGCAAAAGCTGGAGCAGCTTCGACGGTTTCGTGCATGCCATCGGCTTTGCCCCGCGCGAAGCGATTGCCGGGGACTTCCTCGACGGCCTGACGCGCGAAAACTACCGTATCGCGCACGACATCTCGGCCTACAGCTTCCCCGCCATGGCCAAGGCCGCGCTGCCCATGCTGACGCCGGACGCCGCCCTCCTCACCCTGTCCTACCTCGGCTCGATCCGCGCCCTGCCCAACTACAATACCATGGGCCTGGCCAAGGCATCGCTCGAAGCCTCGGTACGCTACCTGGCAGAATCGCTGGGTCCCAAGGGTATCCGCGTCAACGGCATTTCGGCCGGCCCGATCAAGACCCTGGCTGCCGCCGGCATCAAGGACTTCAGCAAGATACTCAATTTCGTCAAGGAAAACGCCCCGCTGCGCCGCAACGTCACCATTGAGCAGGTCGGCAATTGCGCCGCCTTCATGCTCTCTGACCTGGCCGCCGGCATTACCGGTGAAATCACCTACGTCGACGCAGGTTTCTCGAACGTGGTGGCCGGCATGGGTGGCGAATAAGATGGCGCTGCGCAAGCTGGCCGCAACACTGGCTGGGGTAGCAATATTGGCGGCACTCCCCGCCTCTGCAGCAGCCCCTGTCAAACTTGACATCTCCCTGGCGCACGGCAGCGCCGTCGAGCAGCAAACCGAGGCGCAACTCGAAGGCTTGCTGGCACGCTATGACGTGTCGAAGTGGGTCATGACCGACAAGCTCGTGATCGACGAAGAAGCCATTCCGCACAGCCACCCGGTGTTGACGCTGCACACGCGCCACCTGAAGGACGACGAGCTGCTGCTGTCGACCTTCGTGCACGAGCAGTCGCACTGGTTCATCGCACAACATCGCGACGAGATGGCGCAGGCCGCAACCGAATTGCGCCACCTGTTCCCGCACCTGCCGCTGGATTACCCCAAGGGTTCCGATACGCAGGAAGCCAACTACGAGCACCTTGTCATTCTGCTCATCGAATGGAATGCCGACCGCGACCTGTTCGGCGAGCTGGAAGCGCGCGCGATCATGGACTTCTGGGCACATGATCACTACACGACCTTGTACCAGCTCGTGCTGGATCATCGTTATGAAGTAATGAAGATCGCGAAGAAGCATCACCTTCTGCCGCCTGCATGATTCCATGCATAGCGTCGGCATACCGCCGGCGCTATGCCTGTTAGGAAATTTGCATTGCAACAAAACCCCAGCACGGAAATTCATTCCCGTGTACAATTCGGCCCGTGCGCTGCAACAAGCGCCATAGCAGCATCGCAAACTATTCGCATCAACGACAAAGCCCTCCCGCCTCCTGGTGTCGCAACATGACACTGCCCCGGCGCAAAGCTTTATATATGTGCCGAAATTCTTCTAAGTACAGTCTTTAAAGAACTCTTAGCTGTTTCGTTGGTTAGCGTTGCAATTTTTATTGCGTAATTCCTCCATTCGCCTGCGCGAACGGCAAGGATTCGCTTTTACGAAAGAAAAGCATGACTTTTGAAACACTCGGCTTGCACACGTCCATACTCAAGGCCCTGACCGAAGCGGGCTATACCGAACCGACGCCCGTCCAAAGCCAGGCCATCCCCGCTGCCATCGCCGGCCGCGACCTGATGGTTTCCTCACAAACCGGCTCGGGCAAGACGGCAGCGTTCATGCTGCCCTCGCTGCACAAGTTTGCCTCCGCCGCAGAACAGCAACCGGCTCCCGGCAGCAAGACCGCCAACCAGGAAGCCCAGGCCGCACGTGCCCGTGGCGAGCGTCCGCGCTTCCGTCCGGCCCAGCCCAAGATGCTGGTTTTGACGCCGACGCGCGAACTGGCCCTGCAAGTGACCACCGCCACCGACAAGTACGGCAGCTTCATGCGCCGCGTGCGCGCCGTGTCCATCCTGGGCGGCATGCCTTACCCGAAGCAGATGCAACTGCTGTCGAAGAACCCTGAAATCCTGGTGGCCACACCGGGCCGCCTGATCGACCACATGGAATCGGGCAAGATCGACTTCTCGCAACTGCAGATCCTGGTGCTTGACGAAGCCGACCGCATGCTCGACATGGGCTTCATCGACGACATCGAAAAGATCGTCGCCGCCACGCCGGAATCGCGCCAGACCATGCTGTTCTCCGCCACGCTGGATGGCGTGGTCGGCAACATGGCCAAGCGCATCACGCGCGAACCGCAAGTGATCCAGATCGCCAGCGCCGCCAGCAAGCATGAAAATATCCAGCAACGCGTGCACTTTGTCGACGACCTGTCGCACAAGAACCGCCTGCTCGACCACCTGCTGCGCGACGTCACAATGGACCAGGCCGTGGTCTTCACCGCCACCAAGCGTGACGCCGACACCATCGCCGACCGCCTGAACATCGCCGGCTTCGCCGCCGCCGCACTGCATGGCGACATGCACCAGGGCGCACGCAACCGCACGCTCGACGGCATGCGCCGCGGCCAGGTGCGCGTGCTGGTTGCCACCGACGTTGCCGCACGCGGCATCGACGTGCCCGGCATCACCCACGTGTTCAACTACGACCTGCCGAAGTTCCCGGAAGACTACGTGCACCGCATCGGCCGTACCGGCCGTGCCGGCCGCAACGGTACTGCCGTGTCGCTGGTGAACCACGCCGAATCGGTCAACGTCAAGCGCATCGAACGCTTCACCAAGCAAACCATCCCGGTCGATGTCATCGAAGGTTACGAACCCAAGAAGACCACGTCGAGCTCGCGTCCTGGCGGCAAGCCGGGCTGGCGTCCCGGCGACGGCAAGCGTGCCGCCCCCGGTGGTGCCAAGCCGAGCCAGCGCACCTTCTCCAAGCCGGGCAATGGCCCGCGCAAGGAAGGCGGTGGCGGTGGCTTTGGTAGCAAGGGCCCGCGTACCAGCGAAGGCCCGCGTCGCAACTGGAGCGAGCGTTAATTTACGCTTCCCTCTCGCTTGAACGCGAGAGTCGCTCAGCATGAATGAAAAACCGCGTCCTTGAGACGCGGTTTTCTTTTATGTACCGGCCTCGCTCAAATTACCGATCTTCGATCAATTTTCCAAAATTCGATCTTATGTTCCTCAAAGGCTTGTTCCAAAGCCTCCACGTCGTTCGCCGCCTTGAAATCGCGTTCCGCCTTGGTAATCGGCAATAGCCAATGGACATGCGCATGGTCTTGCCCATCTTGGAGGTGACATATCTCGATTTCCGGCCCTGATGGATAAGGCAATGAAATAAGGAAGTAATCGCAAGAAGAACCTGGCAACCAAGGCTCCCCTATCGTCAGCGTATGGCCCAAGCCCAATCTGGTTGAGCGATGAAAATAGGCAACCATGGTCAACAATTCGACCAAGCGAGGGTCCTCGCGCTCACTATGGATCAGGAACTCAAGTTTTCCTGCATCCTCATGCGTGATCGAACTTGCTCCCACTGAACAATAGGTCCACAGGCCGATCCGAGGACCTGGCTCGAAGCGCAATACATGAAATTCAGGAATGGCTTCCGGCATCGGTCCGCGGTCCCATTCGCAGCGATGCGCCTTGTGCCCTTCGAAAAAGCTGAAATAGTGTTGTACCACTTCCTCGAAGACAGAATGACTCATTGACGTTCTCGACTCAGAAAAACCGCATTGTGGCACATGCCAACCGGGCCGGTTAAGCTAAACGCTTGCCGAAAGCATCGCGCAGCTCGCGCTTCAACACCTTGCCGATGGCACTGCGCGGCAGGTGATCACTCAATTCAACGGCAGCAAGCCGCTGGGTCTTGCCAAGCTGGGCATTGGCCCATTGCAGCACACCATCGCCCGTCTCGTCCGAACCTTCGCGCAACACCACGAAGGCCACCGGCGTCTCGCCCCAGCGCTCAGACGGTACGCCCACCACGGCCACGTCGAATACGGCGGGGTGCTGGCGCAGCACGGCTTCGAGATCGCTCGGATAGATATTGAAGCCGCCCGAGATGATCATGTCCTTCTTGCGGTCGAACAGCGTAAGGAAGCCGTCTTCATCGAAGCGGCCCACGTCACCGGTGCGGATGAAACGCTTGCCGTCCCGGTCAAACCACTCGGCCTCCGCCGTCTTGGCCGGCTGCTTATGGTAGGCGTTCATCATCGCCGGAGAATGGCCCACCACTTCGCCCATCCCGCCCACTGCCACTTCCTGCCCTGCATCGTCGATCAGGCGGATGTCGCTGCCCGGCCCGGGCTGGCCCACCGTGTGCAGCTTGTGCGGATGGTCGTGCGCAGCCAGCACCAGTGTTCCGCCGCCTTCGGTCATGCCATAGTATTCGGTCAAGCCTCCGGGCCAGCGGCGCACGATGTCAGCCTTCAGGTTGGCGGCAAACGGCGCGCTGGTGCAGAACTTCATGATGAAGGCCGACAGGTCGTAGCTGTCGAATTCCGGCAAGGCCATCAGGCGCTGGTACTGCACCGGCACCAGCATGGTATGCGTGGCGCGGTGGCGCTGTGCCAGCTCCAGATAGCCGCGCGCGTCGAACTTGGGCATCAATACCACGGTGCCGCCCAGGGTCAGGGTGGGGAAAAAGCTCACCAGCGTGGTGTTGGAATAAAGCGGTGTCGCCAGGAGCGTGACGGCCTGGGGGCCGTAACCGACCAACGTGCCGCGCTGCACATGGGCCCAGCGCATGCCATGCGATTGCACGATGCCCTTGGGTGTGCCCGTGGTGCCCGAAGAGTAGATGATGTTGAACGGCAGTGCGGGTTCGATGAAGACAGGCGCAGGAACCGCATCGGCCGGCGCCAGCCACTCATTCCATGCATCGCCATCGTCGAAGCGGACCACGCGCGCCCCAACGCCGGGCAACAATGGCGCCAATTCCGCTGCACTGGCCGCGTCAAGGAACAGAATACGCGCGCCGGCATCGTGCGTCATCGCCACCAGGCTCTCCGGTGTCGAGGAAGGCGCCAGCGGCGCCACGGCTACGCCGGCACGCAAGGCGCCGATGAAGCTCACGGCATATTCGATCGATGCGGCAGCGCAGATGGCGACGGCACCACCTTTGGCCGCGCCATCCCGCTGCAGGGCGGCAGCCACCCGGTCGGCCAGACGGTCGAAGCTGCCGTAATCCAGCGCCCGATCGCCGGCTATGACGGCCGGGTGGGCCGGACGCTCCAGCGCATGTTGTTTGACGAAATCGGCAATCAGGCCGAAGCTTTGCTCGGGCAAGGTAGAGGTATCCATGCCCTCAATCTTATCCGGCTTTGCAATTTCAGGCAGCGCGCCCCAATGGGCAGATCACACCCAGCGAAATCAGGCGCTCTATCACGGCCGGCGCATGTCCTTCGTCAAGCAATTCGCCCCAGGTCGCGCTTGCCGCGAGGCGTGCCCACAGGGCCGCTTCGGCTTCGTCGGCACGCTCGAACAGGCCCGACAATTCGGGGCCGAACAACAGCGCCACGGTTCCCTTGGACACCGGCGGCAAGTCCGTACCGCTCTGCACGGCATGCAGCAACTGTTCCGGCTCGGCATGAAACTCGACCAGCGTGGCACGCGGCCCGCGCACGATAGCCGTCGCGTCGTGCAATTCGTCTTCTGTAATTTCCAACGCATCTGCCACGAGCGTATTGGCACGATGCACCGCCTGCTCCATGCGGCAAATCGACAAGGCATGCGGCCGGTCGTGCAAATGCAAGGCAACGAAATGCAGGAAGGTCGAGGCTTCACCGGCAAAGAACGAGGCAATCCCGCCGCCGGCTTCGACCCATTCATCAAGCAATTGCTGGCGCTCATCTTCGTCCAGCATGGACAGGGTCAGGTAGGCCGCATTGCGCGCCCTGCCCTTGCACCAGGAACGCTGGACTTCCCGCGTGAAATCAAGGCCGCGGCCGGCCAGCAAGACGTCGAAGGCTTCACGCTCTTCATCATTCAAGGGCATGCGCGCAACAATCTTGTGGGCCGCGCCGTCAACCTGGCGCGCACGCACCAGGCAACCCAGGGTAGTTTGGAAACTGTGCAAGGACATGATCAAGCCACCGCGCGCACTGCGCGCCTCCCGAAACGGCATTCTTCCCACACCGCACGCGCGCGTTCCAGCTCGCGCAGCATCGCAGCGACGCCCACCTTGGGCACATAACGGTCCAGCACTTCATAAAGCACACCGGCTGCCTTGGGTGCGCGCGGCAAGACATAGCCCAGCAAGTCCCACACGGGTTGCGGCACCACATTATCATGGGCATCCATCAGGAAGCCGTCGCGCCAGGTGCCGCCGGCGATATGGATTTCGGTCACGTTATCCAGGTTCAGGCGTTCGAGCGCCTTGTACGCATCAAAGCCGTGGTTGACGGCATTGCAGTAAAGATTGTGCAGGTCAAGCAATTGGCCGCAGTGGCCGCTCGCCGTGATGTGGTTCATGAGGTCGATCTCGTCGCCGACTTCATTGCTGTTGAGGCTTTCCGGTTCCAGATAGTGGGCCGGATTCTCCAGCAGGAAAGGCACGCCGAAGCGGCGCGCAATGGCGGCACTGCGTTCGACGATGGTATTGACGGCTTCCAGCGTGTTCGGCAACGGCAGCGGCACGCCGGTTTCCT
>Ga0134128_10000655_pt1 | contig 47231 bp, 46 predicted proteins | sample KB31754_FD_96462 | JGI IMG/M metagenome (GOLD analysis project Ga0134128, IMG submission 96462) | Terrestrial soil microbial communities with excess Nitrogen fertilizer from Kellogg Biological Station, Michigan, USA - KB3-175-4 | ecosystem: Environmental > Terrestrial > Soil > Unclassified ...
ACCGGACTGCTTCGTCTTTAAATTCCTCCGTGGACCGCCGTCGTGTCTTGGTGATCATTCTGTCCTCCGCTTTCATCATTCTCCTCCTTCTGGAGGTGTCTGTGAAATCAGGGGAAGGTCAACTCTGCGCAATAAGATGATAACCGAGCTGACCGAGCTTACTAAAGGCTTAGATGGCGGCTACCAGTCTCTCACTGATGATGAGCTGAAAGACCACTGGGCAGTGTTGATATATTTTCGTGAAACCGGTCATACCGACCAAGAACTCAAAACATGGACAATTGATAATATGCGCAACGGCATGATCACTACAGTCAATGATAAATCAGGCGCTCCAGTTCCAGGACTTCCAGGGATGTCTAATCGAGACATCATTAAGCGTTATTTAACGGAGAGTTGATCAAGCTCACGAGTGGATGAGGGCGAAAGAATATTCTATATAACCAGGGAGATCTAGTTATGAAATGTAAACAGATAGGTGTCGCGATTGTACTTAATGTGTTATTGGTCGTCCCCGCCTATGCGGGTGTTAATTTCAAGTCGCAATATTGTAACGGGCAAGACTACGCCGGGAATGATGGCAACAAATACCCTCACCTGCACTGCGGTAAGGATTTTTTAGTGTTTTCTGAATCTAAAAACGATCACAAGTATTTAGCGAAGGAAATGACATTTATTGCGAACGGACGCGTGCTGCTTTAGACAAGATCAGACCTCTTGTCCAAAACAATGCAATCGAAGAAGCTGCTCTAAATGACACCCTGAGTTTTGCAAGAGATTTTTGTAAGAAAAACAAATAAGCTCTATGCAGATTAGTGTGGGTGAATGAGAACGCGTTCGCTTCTCCACCCCCGCAGTCCGTGTGTGATTTGGCCTGATTGGCCCGCTCTCGAATCTTGTCCAACGAGTGTGGCAGACTCCTGACGGCATCGGGCCAGGAGGAATCATGAAGGTCACAAATTCAGGGTTAGATCTTGTGCTGTGCGCTCCGATGACAGAGGGAAAAGTCGATAACAAGCCCACTGCGCATCGCATTGCTCGGATGCCCCCAGCTCAGCTATAGGTTGATCGTGTAATGCGTGCTCCTGCCGCCTCCGGTGGGAACGAATACTCCTTTTTCTGCTAAATCTTGCCGAGCAGCATCTCCTCAGAAAGCGATGCCCCAAGGCTATATACCTCTTCGGTTCGATTGTGTCTGAAAGTTGAGCCGAATAGATTGCATATTCAGCTCATGAGTCTAAAATAGAACAATGCAGAGGTTGAATAAGGTTTCGCAAAGCCAGTGCGTTGACTAGACACGGCTCTCAGCCCCTTTGATTCCGCTTTATTACATGAGGCCTTTCTCTCTTCCGACCGCTTCATCTACGGCTCTTCCGTAGATGACCGATAAGAAGTTGAGCGCCTGTTTCTATCGAAACATAACTGGAGGAGTTTCCACCATGCCATTGGCGAGCGAGCTGGTTCAGTCCTGCACCACAGTCTTCACCTTGCCGGAGATCTATTTCCGCGTGCGGGACGTGGTGGATAACCCAGATTCGACCATGGAGGACCTTGCCGATGTCCTTAGGCTCGATCCAGCCATCTCGGCCAGGCTTCTCCGCATCGTCAACAGTCCTCTCTATAGGTTTCCCAAGCAAATCGACACTATCTCTCGCGCTGTCAACATCGTCGGTATGCAAGCCATCAACGATCTCGTCGCCGCAACGACTGTCGGACGGACCTTTTCCGGGATGCCGATTCAATTCATGGACGTCACAACGTTCTGGCGCAAGAGCATGCTCTGTGCCTTGCTCGCGGGGAGGATCGCCAAATCCTGCGGCATTGAGGACAGTGAGCGTTTTTTCATCGAAGGTCTGCTGCGGGACATCGGCCATCTCGTCCTCTATCAGACCATCCCGCAGCGGGCCCAATCCGCTCTCATCGAAGCCGGGTATCTCGAAGCTTCTCTGGCCGAGGTAGAACAGTCCAACATCGGGTGCGACTTCGCGGAGGTGGGGGCCGAACTCGTTCGGTCCTGGGGTATGCCCGTGCAGATCGAACAGGCCATTCGCTGTCAACTGAGCCCAAACGACGCCGGTGAATTCATCACCCATGCGTCCATCGTTCATCTGGCCGGTGTCGTCGCCGACTACGAAGAGATCGAGCCGAGTCGGCGTCCTGCGACATTACCGTTTAGCCCCCATGCCGTCACCGCCACACGGTTTGTGCTGGCCAACCTCCCTGCACTGCTTACGGATGTCCGGGCTAAGCTACAAGACACCCTAGCGCTGATCCATCCTCGTGTCATGGCCGCGTAGCTTGGCAGAAAATTACTGGGGCCGAAAATAGCAGACCGACCGCTTGATGTGTGCTCTTCGATGGGATTCGGAGAGAGGCTGACTGCCGAGGGGAATCTCCACCGGTTAGGTTTCAAGTTACAGTATGCCGGCCAATCGATTCAGAACCAGCGTCGTCTGGGCGAAAAATAGCTGAAATACCTGATAGTCGTGGGATGGCACCGGTTGGCTGGTTGTGACTCGATCACAGTAGATGAGCCCAATCGGTTTTGTTCCCACCCGCAACGGCGCCACGATCGCCGATGTTGGTTTCCAAACCTCGATAAAGTCCTGCTTCAAAGTCCCGCCTATCTGGTTTGAAAAGTTAGGGACAAGGAGTGAATCGACTCGCTTGAGAACCGTGAGAAAAAACTGGTGCTCTCGGCTGAGTGAGCCTGATAGGGATCGGAGGTAGGGTGCTGGAGGATTCGCACCAAGCATCAGTCTTCCGACCAGCAGATCACTATCGTTTTGGTTCAGGAGTGCCAGGCCTACACGGTCAAATCCGGCATCCCGATGGAGGGATTGTACAAATGTCCCGAGCAAGCCATTGGGATCTTTAGCAGCTTGCAGCGAGTCCTGAAAGGCTTGGAGTGTTTCAAGCGGCTTGGTCCGAATGGGAGTAGCCGATTCATTTCGCGGTGGGAACATCGCCTGTTCTTTGCCGATCGTCGGTTTGATGGGGGGCTGGTGCGGGATCGATTCCGTGGCGTTCTGTTCGTGTGATGAGGACATGGCTTCATCGAGGGAGTCGATTGCCAACCCCATTGAACGGATGAGTTGGCGCCCTCGATCCATGGCTCGAATCATCAAATCCGTGAATGGGCCAGAAGAGAGTCCGCTTCCGATCTGGAGAGTTTTCTTGGCTTCCTCAATAGCGGTCCGTGGAGCGGGGTCGGTCAACACCTCGACCAGCCGAATGGAACCGACGACGATACCTCGGTAGGTGTGGAGCCCACTTTGCCAATGCTCCATCGGTAGACCCTCTGGATGACGGAAGAGCTCGATCAGATCGTCCGGTAGCTTCCACAGGTGGGCCAATGCTTGGGCCAAGGTCAGCCGTGACACACCGATGAGGCGCGTCTATTGAAGCACACATTCCGCCGGGCACTTGATTGTTTTGGAAATAACCTGGAGAGCGAGAAAGAGGTCAGGGTCCTGGTAGGCAATGGCCAAATCTCCGATCGAGTACAGGAGGGCGCCGGTAAACAACTGCCCCGGCTGTGGGTATCCGGTAGCCATTCCTAATTCGCAGGCATGGGTTGCAGAGAGGAGAGACTTGGCGATCAGGATTCGGAACTCCTGTTGGCGAACCGGCCAATGTTGCAGTTGTTCGACAAGATGTGCCGCAGCCACGAGAGACCGAACAGTGTCGAGCCCGAGCCAACTGACAGCATGGGGGACCGACACAATCGTTTGCTGCGGGCTGTAGGCGATGCTGTTCGCCACTTGCAGAACTTTGCATGTCAACCCATGGTCTCGGCTGATCACCTGGGCAAGATTCACGGCGTTGGACTGCGGTCCCATGTGATTCAGAATTTGCTGACAAGTTGACTGCAAGATAGGAAGACAGCGGCTGGATTCGTCGACGAGGGGTCTGAGTTTTTGATGGAGGCGAGGGCGGATTGAGTCGATGAAGGCAGATTCCGTGGCCATGTTTGACGAAGTCATAGGGGTTCCTGATTGAGGGGCAGAAGTTGTATCGGTCAGAACCCACCCAAGCTTAAGGCACGAAATTGAGAAAGAAAGTGGCGCAGGTCCTGTATGGGTGGGAAAGAAAACAGGGGGAGGGCGTTAATCAACCGTGGGTGTGCCTTCTTCTACCGTAGCAAGGGGAGAAGGGAAGGTCTCGCTGGCATTTGAGGACCCACCAATCGCGTAAAGCTTGCCGAGCGCCTCTCCGACTGCAACTGAGACGCGGGGAGAAACCATGGACGCTCTCAAGGCCCAGTTCTGGGTCTCAGGATCATACTGTTCCACAATATCGACCGGAGAGGAGTTCCGCCCTCCGCCGATGGAAAGCAGTTTCCCTCCAACGGAGGCAAGGCCGGTGCGGAACCGGGGTGTTGATAATGGAGGCCGGATGATCCAGCTATCTTTCAGGGGATCATATTCTGCCAGTTCTCCGATATCGGAAAGGGCATACACCTTGTTATGCAAGGATGCCACCGTATACCGCGTGTAACTAAACGGAGGTTGTGTCTTACTCGTCCACACATTTGTGACAGGATCGTACTCGAGTGCGTGTGTGATCGGTGAGAGCGTCCCAGGATTGTTGTGGGCTGCGACATAGATCTTTTCGTTTGCAACAGCCCCACCGATAAAGCGATTCCCGAGCACTCTGTTCACTGTTCCACCAGTCGGCATGGAGGCTTTCGAGGCCCATGTGTTGGTGGCGGGATTGTATTCTTCCGTGGAATAAGAATAGATCAACCTATTCGGGTCCCAGGAGAAGTTGACTCCGCCGATCGCATAGATTTTGTTATTGACAGAGACGACGATCAGTTGGCGGCGCGGGGTCGGCATGTCTGCTTTGCGAGCCCAACTGTCTGTAGCAGGATCATATTCTTCCACTGTTCGGAGAACCGATCCCGAGTTCGAGTACCCTCCGACCGCATAGATCTTATTGTTGACTGTCGCCACGCCAAATTCTGTGCGAGGTGTCGGCATTGGGTTCTTCAGTGCCCATGTAATCGGAGGGCCTGCAGGTGTCAATGAGGAGCCTGACGGGACGTTTTCTTCTCCACCACCACTTGAACAGGCAAGAAGAAAGAGTGGAGTGAGCAGGAATCCTGAACGGATGAATCGCTCGAGGCGTTCACCGGAGATCATGAGCCGTTACCTCGCTGAACAAGTTGGACACTATTTGGCGTGCCGGCGAAGGATATCTAGGGAAGTACTGGAAAACAGCCCAACTTTGGAGGGAGAAATTCGTACCAATTGCGCCATTGAAGAACCGTGAGCCGTGTGGAGGTGTGATTCTCGACTGAGAGTCGGACAACGACGCGGGTTTATTCGGTAGCTGAAGAGAAGTCGATTTTACGTACCGAAGACTATTTCAATATCGGGCCGAGTTTACCTGCCTCATGAAGCAGTTTGAGCCGTTGCAGCATGGCCCTTAGGAGGAATGGTCGCGCACGACGGTTCTTCATCCTTACCCGCAGTCACACCTTTCCAAACATCCTCGTAAAAAACTCCTTCACCTTTCCCATATGCTCCTGAACATCCGTTTCCAAATGTCTTGCCCCTGCTTGCCAGTCGTCAGTGGTATAGCCTATGCGACGGGCGAGGAAGATGAACTCGTCGGAACCAATGGATGGGAGGACGCGATCTTTGGCATTGCCGCGGACCATGCGGAGGCCGTCGATGAGCATCCGGATGAAGAAATAGGCCTTGCGGAGAGTCTCGCCGTCTTGCCTCGTGACAATACCACAATCGACGAGAGCAGCCAGCGCCTGCATGGTGTTAGGGGTGCGCAGGACCGGAAACCGATGGCCATGCATGATCTGGAAGTATTGGACCGCATATTCGATATCGACAATTCCTCCGCTGCTATGTTTGAGGTTGATCGTGCCTCGCTCCACGAGTTGCTTCAACTGTTGACGACGCAAGTCGAGAGCGACACGAAGATCCCAAGGTTTACCGCTGTAGACATAGCTATCACGATGGGCTTCGACTCGCTTTCCGACGGTGGCATCGCCCGCCACATGCCGCAATTTGATCAATGACTGGCGTTCGAAGGCGGCGGCAAGACCGTGGTCGCTATAGTAGCTCGTGATCTCGTCGAACGGATTTGTCAGCGAGCCCTTTCCCCCGTGGGGTCGGAGGCGTACATCTAGATGAAAGATGCCCTCTTGTTTGGCCTCAATCCACTGTAAGAGTTCGGCGCCGAGCCGTTCAAAGTATTCGCTGTTCTCGATCGATTGCTTGCCGCCGGTCCGGCCTGCGTCGCCATAGACAAACATCACTTCAATATCGGAGGCATAGCCCAGTTCCTTGCCGCCGAACTTGCCCAAGCCGAGGATGGTGAAGGGACAGGGTTTCTTGTTCGCCAAGCGCGGTGGGCCATACAACTTGTTCAGCTTAGCTTGGCAGTCCTTCAAGCTCCGATCGACGATGATTTCAGCCAGTTGAGTCAGGGCAGCGGAAAAATCAGGCAGCGCAGTGCTTGGCTCGACGATATGTTTCATGTCGATGCGGAACAACTCGCGATCCTTGAAGCTGTTCAGCGCCGCTTTCCTTGCCTCGTCTGTTTTGGCCCGATTCACCAGGCGATCAAGTTCTTTGCGAAGCGTCGCTCGTGGCGTCATGAGAGGCGCATCCCGGTAGTCTTGCAGGAGCGGCAGGAGATTGCTGTATTGGCGACGCAGAAAATCTTCCCAGAGAAAATCGCTCGCGCCGAGCAGACGAGCGAGCAGAGGGAAGGTCTTCTTATCACTCAGAAAGGCCAAGGCTTCTTGCTGAGCCTTGCCTTTTGCCTGTTGCACCGTCAGATCAAGGAACTGATCGAAGGCCTCCAGGGCTTTGGTCGGGTCGGGGGCCCAGGTGAGGGCATGGGTGAACTGCTTGATGAGGACGGCCGTCAGGCGCAACTGTTGCTGATCAGCCGTATCGGTGAGCTTCTGGCCGTGGCGGTTGCGGACATAAAAGCGATCATGAATCTTTCCATCCTCGAGGTCGAACTGCGCTTTAGAGATGTACACGTTGCGCATCGCGAGAGCGTTGGCGAAGGCATACAAAAAAGCGGGAGTATCGTCCGACCGGATGTCCATGACGGTGTCGGTGGGGGATTGGCTGTTGTCGAACGTGATCTGCACCGGATGGAGCAGACCGCTGAAGGACCCACGCCGCTTGCCGAGCTGTTCGACCAGACGCCGATTCACCGCAAACCGCGCCTCTTCGAACTGTCCTGTGTCAAGCAGTGTGATCACCGAACGGAGCGCGTCTGACAATTGCTTCTGTTGAGTCATGCCCAGCTCTGCGCCTGGCACCGGCAAGACGCGGAACATATCCACGATTTTTTTTCTGCTCAGACCAGGGCTCCCCTTTGCGCGGACACGCGGTCCGTATCCTGTCCAGCTGGCGCGGGCGGACTGCGGAACGGTCTTTTCGGCAAATGTATAGATATGCCCTTCCTCAATGTTGAGGCCGAACGCGGAGAGCAAGCCGCAAATCGTGGCAAATTCGGAGAAGTAATCGTAGGCCACGACCGTGATCTCAAACCGCTTGTTCAGCTGTTCGGCAAAGGCGATTGCGCAGAGGCGCTCCGGCGTCAGTTGAGCCGTCAATCGAACGTGCTCGGCAATCGCCGGAGGTTCGAACCGTCGGAAGTATTCCTGGTCCATGCGGGCGAAAAAATCTTGAAGCACATCGGATGGAATGTCAGGACAGAGCAGACGAACTGAGTTGAGAAGCGATGTGTGATCAGGCGAGCCTATCGGCATACGTTTCAGTATACCCGAATGGGTTCATTGTGCGTAGAGGAACCTGTCAGTATAATGCCGCGCCATGAGTCGTCCATCTGTACCGCCGGTATACACAGAAGCCCACCCTCTCGCTCAGAACGACACTTCCAAACCAGATCCCAGACCCATTCTGCTCGCTGCCAAGCGGGATATCGAGGAAGTGCGGGCCATCTTGTCCGCCTATGGCCTGCGTGATCTCGTTCAAGCGGACCGCAACCTCGATGCGATGGCGGGTGATCCGATTCAACGTCGGCGGCTGGCTGATATTCTGCCGATGTTGATGGAATCGATTTCCCGTACGGCCGACCCGGATCAGGCGCTGAACCACTGGGAGCGCATGTTGGACAACGTATCCCGCACGTCAGTTTTTGACTACTTGCGCGGTTGGCCGCGCATGCTCGATCTCCTCTGTGTGATCTTCGGCAGCAGCGACGCCTTGGCCTTTACGCTGATCCGAGACTCAACATTGGTATATTGGTTGGCTGAAGAGGAGGTCTTATCACGACATCCGACGCGAAAAGGGATGGAGAGCGCGCTTCGCAAAAGCATCGGGCACCTGACTTCCAAAGAATTGAAGTTGGACGCGCTGCGACGGTTTCAGCGACGGGAAATGCTGCGCATCGGCGTGCGGGATCTCCTCCGCCTCGCCACAGTCCCGGAGACAACCGGCTCATTGTCCGACTTGGCCTGCCTGCTGATTCACGCCGCCTACGAGATTGTCGACTCCGATCTCAAGCGGCAGTATGGCATTCCCATGCATCGAAGCCGGCAGGGACGATGGATGGAGACCAAGTTCACGGTCATCGGGATGGGCAAACTAGGGGGACACGAACTGAATTACAGTTCCGACGTCGATCTGATCTACCTCTACGAGTCGCATGATGGGGAAACCAGAGCGCCAAGAGGTGGGTGTGCCGCCATGCCGGCCGGCATCGGCATTTCAAATGAAGAATATTTTGAGATTCTCGCTCGCGAATTAACCAGGGTCTTGATCGAACCCACCAGAGAAGGCTACGTCTTCAGGGTCGATTTGCGGTTACGGGCGGAGGGATCTGTCGGTCAATTGGCTCGCTCGCTGGAAGAGTATCAGAAGTATTATGCGGCACGTGGACAGGTTTGGGAACGATTGGCTCTGCTGAAAGCTGCGCCGGTGGCCGGCTCCTACGAAGTCGGGCAGGCGTTTCTCAAGCTGGTCAAGCCGTTCGTGTTGGGGGCCGGGCAGAAAATGGATCGTGATAAGGCATTGACGATCGTGCAAGACGTACGCGCGGTGAAAGACATGATCGACGCCAAAATGACTGACCGTGGCCACGCGCAACGCAACGTGAAGCTGGGGACCGGCGGGATTCGAGAGATCGAGTTTTTCGTGCAGACCATTCAAATCTTGGTAGGACGAAAGATGCCGGCACTGCTGGATCGGAGCACGCTCGGTTCGCTGAACCGACTGGCTCAGAAAAAATTGCTTTCGATTGAAGACCGTGATGCGTTGGTTGCTGCCTATCTGTTCCTGCGTGATGTCGAACATAAGTTGCAGATGGTCCATGATCTCCAGACCCATGTGCTTCCCGAAAGCTCAGAAGAGTTGGAACGCTGCGCAGTCCGCATGGGGTATGACACGGTGGATCGCACAGCGGCCGGCAAGCGATTCTCGGGTGACCATGCTCACCACACAAAGGTGGTGCATGATCAATTTTTCTCATTTTTGGGGCGTCCCGAGCTGTCTCCTCTCTTGAGAGCTGCCTTGAAATCAGCTAGTTAAGAATGGGGATTCCACAGTTGCATGGGACAGCGTCCCCGGCAATCGTGGATTCGCATGGCCCGATCTCTTTTGTGGGCAGGAATTCTTCGTATTATGGAGCGAATTTTCGCCCACGATTCGAGTGTTACGCAAGTTTTCGCTGCGTACAAGGAGGTGCGGTGATGGTCTTGTTGAACCGAATTCTTGGTTTCTTTCTCATATTAGGGCTCGTCAGCGGCTGTGCGAAGGATCGCTTTGGTGGAGGAACACCTGCTCCAGCGCTATCGGCAGCGGGAACGGTGATGGGGCAGGTCGTGTCACTGGCGGACAGTCTGCCGATAAGCGGAGCAACCGTGAAGACCGAGATAGGTACAACAACAACCGCTGTCGATGGGAAGTTTAGCGTACCGGCGCCTGCGGGAGATCGCACCATTGTTCATGTAGAAGCGAACGGATTCGCCGAGGCCTTTCCGGTGGCTCGCGTGACATCGGGCCAAACGACCAACCTCGGTGTGAAGCTTGTCCCGACCGGTGCGACGACAATGGTATCCGTGGCGGAGAGTGACACTGTCTCGGTGCCCAATTCACCGGCTCGGGTGACGATTCCCGCTGATGGTTTGGTGCCACAGACGGGGGGGAGGCCGGCAGAGACGGTCGCTGTTTCGTTGACCCCGATCAATCCGGCCATAGACCCGAATCTGATGCCGGGCGGGTTCAACGGGATCCCCGTCAGCGGTGGAGCGGCGCAGCCGATCGAAAGCTTCGGCGCCATGTTGGTTGATATCAGAGATAGCGCGGGTACTCGCTACACATTGGCAAGCGGTAAGACCTCGACGATTCATATCCCGCTCGGGACGCAGTCCGCCAATCCTCCGGCCACCGTCTCGCTCTGGTTCTTTGATGAGACTGCAGGGGTGTGGAAGGAAGAAGGGACCGCGACGTTACAAGGCACGGCTCCGGATCAGTATTATGAAGGAACGGTCGCGCACTTCAGTTATTGGAACGCCGACATCACCACGGAACGGATCTTCGTCACCGGCTGTGTGAAGGATGCCAATGGACAACCGGTGGCCAATGCCATCGTTCGAACAGAAGGCATCGATTATACAGGGGTGGCGACAGACCTCACGGCCGGCGATGGAACATTCCAGGTCGCCATGCGCCGGAACAGCCGGGCGAAGCTCGGCCTCTCTGAATTCGATCAACAGACCTTTAAGTTTGTGCTCATCTCGAACACGGTGAAGGTCGGACCATCGACAACAGACATTCATCGACCCAATTGCCTCGTGAAACTGCCGAGACCCTTGACCATCACGACGATGGCCCTTTCCGGAGGCAATGCCGGAACGGCGTACAATCAGACCTTCGCTGCGGCCGGTGGGGTCCCTGGCTATGGGTGGAGTCTGAACCCCGCGTCGAATCCCTTGCCGGTCGGGTTAGCTCTGACTGAGACTGGTATCGTTTCCGGTACTCCGACCGTGGCTGGCGCCACGATGATCATCGTCAATGTGACCGACTCAGCGGGAGCGATCGAGACAATGGAATTCACACTGACTGTCCACGCACTGGGCGTACAACCTCTGACGATCACGACAGCGGCGCTTCCCGCCGGGACCGTGGGCGCAGCCTACAACGCCACATTGACGGCGACGGGAGGCACCGGCGCCAAGTCTTGGAGCGTCAGTTTTGGGTCCTTGCCGATCGGATTATCGTTGAATGCCGTCAGTGGGGTCATCAGCGGCACGCCGGCCCGGGTCGGAGCATTTTCCAGCACGATCCGCGTACAAGATAGCGGGACGCCGCCTCAATCGGCCGAGATCTCGTTCGGCACGACGATCGACCCTGCACCTGGGGGTGGAGATAACTTTGGAATGCTCACTGTGACCGGCGCTCCGAAGAATGTTGGGCGAATATTCGTGGCCGATGGGAGCCTTACCAGCACGAAATTTGTCGGCTTTACCGGCGGAGGGATTAATTGGAACGAGACCCACGGTCCTGGGATTCGTGTTACGACAGTCACCGTGTCATTGGACCCCGCGGGTCAGGTGAGCACCGTGGGATTCCTCTATATAAATCCAGGAGGAAGCGGGGGATGGGGGTGCGGGCCTACGGCAGGTGCTTGCCATGGAGTGACGATCAACCGAACAGCCGGCTCAGCGACTTTCACCAATGTTGTCCTCGGGAGTGCTAATACGAATTTATCCGGTCATACTGGGCCCATTACACTCAACGGCACGTTGACCTTTACGCCGTTCTAGGCTGGATTCGTTACGTCAGGACTCGGCGGGGAATACCCGCCGAGCCCCTTCGTGGCAAATGGTGTGGGATGTTCGGTATATCTCTTCGCCAATCCAGTTGCTAATGGAGGGAGAACAACGCTTAGCGTCTCGGACGTTTCGAGGCACTCAAGATCTGCGTGTGAGTCTTCACTGTCTTTCGATCAAACGTTGCCATCCGTTTCTTGGCAATGTTGACCAGCATCAGATCTTCCTTAACCTCCAGCGCGTCTTTTGTCAGATTGCGGACTTTCATCGACAACGCGATGCCGTTACGTGGAAAACCTGGTTGTCTGGAGTTACGATAAGCTTTCCAGCAACTCCAGATCCCTTTTGAGCAATTGATTCACCAGATCTGTCACTGGCTTTCCATTTTTCTTGGCAAGACGCTCTAGGCGCTTGTGCATGGGGCCGTCCACATAGATGGGAAAGTTCAGCTCCGCCCCCTTGCGGAAAAATTTGCCCCGGACAGCGTTTGAAAAATCGTATTCTCGTTTCATGTCATCCTCCCCGATAATACCCGTTTCATTCTTTGTCGGTTTGCGCGCAGAAATGAGACGAATTTTGGCACTCATCTCAGAGGTTTCTTCTTAAGTATGGCACACAATCAACGTGGTGTATGATCAATTTCTCTCGTTTTTCTCACGGCCAGAGAAGCCCCCCCCTTCATGCTGCTCTGAGACCCATGGGATAATCCGACGTTTGCTTTAGGAACCTCATGTCGATGGTTGTTTAGAGTGTCTGAATATCAAGCTCTATCCTCACTTCTCATTCCAAGCCGAGACTTTCCCTACTAGTCCCTATAGGGCTCTACTAAATAGTAGGGTCTAAAAATAACATACAGGGTCATTCGGCCTTATTCGTTTGTATGGTAGTAATTTCACGTGTATGACTAGTAATTTCCACACCCTAAAAGCGTAATTTTACTTATCCGGTTTCAATGGAAATGAAACTCGTTGCACATCACAAATTTCGCACCAGATGTTTGCTAACAAAGGAGAGACTGAATGATGTCGATGGTTAAACGGGTGATGTCCGCATTGAACTTGACATTCCCCGTAGCTCGCTACGGGGTTGGCCTCTCCTTCCGAGAAGTCTTCGGAATTGAGTTCTGTGATACCCCGCAGCTTGCTGCGGGGAGCTTCATTTGGCTTGCTTGCAGCCTGCCTTATCGTGGGGCTGCTGGTTGGCTGTGGGGAGGGTGGCTCGAACGGAAGCACACCTGCGCCGACGACGCCGACGGCAGGAACGGTGGTCGGGCAGGTCGTCTCGCTGGCGAACAATACGCCAGTCAGCGGGGCAACTGTCAAAACAAACACAGGGACCGCTACAACCGCGGCCGATGGGAAGTTCAGTGTTTCTGCGCCTGCCGGAGACCGCACGATTGTGCGTGTGGCGGCGAACGGATTCGCAGATGCCTTTCCGGTCGCGCGGGTGACATCCGGACAGACCGCCAACCTGGGCGTCAAGCTTGTACCGATCGGAACCACAGCGACGGTATCTGTGGCGACAGGCGATACCGTCTTGGTACCTAATTCAACCGCTCGGATGACGATTCCCGCCAATAGCCTTATGCCGCAGGCAGGAGGAGCTCCTGCCGGATCGGTTACGGTGTCACTGACTCCGATCAATCCGTCAATAGACCCCAATCTGATGCCGGGGGGATTCAATGGAATTCCTGCCGGTGGAGGGACGGCACAACCGATAGAAAGTTTTGGCGTGCTATTGATCGACATCAGAGACAGCGCAGGGAATCCCTATACCCTGGCACAGGGGAAGACGGCCACGATTCGGATTCCCCTCGGAACACAATCTTCCACTCCGCCTACCACGATTCCGCTGTGGTATTTCGACGAGACCGCAGGCGTGTGGAGAGAAGAGGGTACGGCAACGTTGCAAGGCTCAGGTTCGAATCGGTATTACGAAGGCAATATTACGCAGGTCGCCTATTGGAATGCCGATTACCTCTTTAACTCAATCGTCGTGAATGGCTGCGTGAAGGATGCGAATGGTCAAGTGGTGGCCAATGCGTCCGTGGTAACGGAGGGCATTGATTATACAGGTACAGCAGTCGATGTGACGGCAGCCAATGGCACCTTTTCCGTGGCCATGCGCCCAAACAGCCAAGCGAATCTCAGCGTGATGGAATTCGATCAAACGTTCACGCTGGCAACGGTCTCAAATATCGTTAAGGTTACGTCGTCGACAACAGATATTTCGCTCACCAATTGTCTGGTGAAACAGCCTGGCCCCTTGGCCATCACAACCACGGCGCTGCCTGGCGGCACGGTCGGGGTTTCGTACAACCAAACCTTGGCGGCGTCGGGTGGAGTGCCTGGGTATCACTGGATTCTGAACACTGGCTCGAATCCCTTGCCGGCTGGACTGGAATTGAATTCCTCCGGTGTGATTTCCGGTACGCCTAAGACAGCCGGAACCACGGTGTTGACGGTGAAAGTTACCGATGCGGCATCAGGAACAGTCAGTAAGCTGCTGACGCTCACGATTACCCCGGTGAACCCTCCGCTCGCGATTACGACGGCGTCACCGTTACCTGAAGGAACCGTCGGATCCGCATATAGTGCGACCATCCTTGCGACGGGTGGGACGGGGACGCGATCGTGGACGGTGGCGGGTGGGACCCTACCGGCAGGATTGATGTTGGATTCATCGACCGGCGTGATCAGCGGTACGCCAACAAGGTCGGGAACCTCGACCTTCACAGTCCGTGTACAAGATAGCGGGAGCCCACAACAGTCGGCGCAAAAGACCTTTGACCTCACCATGAGGGTGGTCACTCCGCTGGCCATCACCAGTACCTCTCCCCTGCCAGGCGGAACAGTCGGCACGGTCTACAACACCACCGTGGGCGCGTCCGGAGGAACCGGGACGTTGTCATGGAGCATAGTAGGTGGAGCCTTACCGACAGGATTAACGTTGAATATCTCAACCGGAGCGATCAGCGGCACGCCGACAGTGGCGGGAACCTCGACCGTGACGCTCCGCGTGCAGGACAGCGGGAGTCCGCAACAGTCGCCACAAAAGTCCTTTGATCTTACGATCATAGGAGTGACTCCACCGCCTTCTACGTGTGGGTCAGGGACGGTCAATTGCCTCACGAAGACAACCGCTGTAGCTGGCGTCGATGGGACGTTTATGGCAAATCCACAATTAACTCAAACTGAGAGTGTTCAAGGCGGCGGTATACACATTGGGTGGAATGAAGGTACTGCAGGAAATCTTGTCGAAGGGCTGGAGGTGGTTGAAGAATCGACCGGCATGATATCGGTTCTCTTCGCCACTCCTAGCGCTGTAGGTACGGGGCTGTGGTTTTGCTCCGTGAACTTTGCTTGTCAAGGTCTGAGCATCGACAGATCGGCAGGGACGGTAACATTTGTGAATACGGTGGTCGTGCTGAATGCGGTCATTCAGCAACCGATTACCTTGAATGGAACCTTGACCTTTACACCGTTCTAGTGTGTCGATGGTCTGTTCTGTTCGCCGGGCTCAGCGGGTTCTCCCGCCGAGCCCGGCGAACAACGGTTCATGCGCTCAGTCCGTCTGGCAGAATGGTAAGGCCTTGTGCCTCTGGCAATGATTGAGAGATTGTGCCAACCTCTCGCGCTCGTCGAGTGGGGAATTTGTGTCGAATATGTAATTCCATAGGAGCCGTCAACTTTATTGGTAGTGCATCTGATGTGTATTCACTGCAATGGGCATAACATCAAGGAGGGATACTCATGGATAGGACTAAGAGCATACGATCAGCGACAGTAGTGCCTGTGGCCATGGTGGGAATCGCGCTGATGTTGTTATCCGGCTGTGCGGCGTCGCAGACCATGATCAGTAAGCGAAATCTGGATGTGCAGACCAAGATGAGCGAGACGGTTTTTCTTGATCCTGTCGGCCCAGATAAGAAAGTGATTTATGTCGAGGTTCGGAACACGTCCGACAAAGACAATTTCGACATTGAAACCCCGATTAAGGACGCGGTCGCAAAGCGTGGCTATCGTGTCACGCAGAATCCTGATGAGGCCTATTACCGGCTCCAAGCGAATGTGTTAAGTGTCGCGAAGACTGATCCGACAGCGGCCCAGCAGGCCTTAGCCGGCGGCTATGGCGGACCGCTGATGGCCGCTCTTGGTGGTGCTGCGGCCGGAGCGTCGATTGGAGGGCTGGCCGGAGGGACTTACGCTACGGCTGGCATTGGGGCTGGTGCGGGGGCCTTGGTCCTTGGCGGGGCTGAGCTTGTGACAAGTGCTCTTGTCAAAGATGTGCTCTTTATGGTCGTGACGGATGTCCAGGTTGTTGAGAAGGCTGCTGAAGGGGTTATTGTCCGACAAGATAATCAACAGAATCTGAAGCAGGGTATCGGAGGCTCACAGCAACAAACCTCATCTGAAGTGACGAAGTATAAGAAGTATCGGACGAGGGTCGTCAGCACGGCGAATAAAGCAAATCTGGATTATGAGGAAGCAGCGCCTGCGTTAACACAAGGTCTGACGCGATCTTTGGCAGGCTTATTCTGAAGATGTCTTGAGAGGGTGTCCTATTTCTCTAACGAATGCTCGATCGTGTAGAGTAGTCGAATGGAGGAGGGTATGAGGCGTATGACGCTAGGTCTCATCAGTTGCGCACTTTCATTCGCGATAGCTATGGCCGGAGTGCTTCAGGCAGGAGAAAAGGAAGAGATGGAGGCCATACAGAAGCAGCTGAACAAGAATGTATTGGAAAAACCCTTCAGCCCTGGTGACGCCGCTGCACTCGACACGTATTTACAGCAGGCAATTAAGAACAATACTCCGCCCCCTCAAACGCAGCCACCTTCGGGTTGGCAGCCAGGCTGGACGTGCAACAATCTGATGTATTCGTTCTATCAATATAGGAATTGCCTTCATTACTACCAGTATTATGGGTATTACTACAGATATTAACAGTAACGAGGGAAGACTGCCGGGGGAAGAGAAGCGTTCTCTCCCCCGGTGGGAACTCATCTCATCTCTATTGTATCTCCATCCACATCTTTCCTTGTAAGGACCTGAATCCCTATGGTCAGCGTGAGCGATGTCGTTCTACCTCATGGAGGATGTCCCTTGCAATGAGGTGGACAGGCACTGGCTGACCAGGCCGGTGGCCATGCTAAGGGCTTCCTGATTCAGAAGTCGCACTTCCGCCGCCGTCATCTGTTTTCCAACGGTGGCTTTGGCGGTTGCCAGACAGTGGAGTTTCATCTCCGCCGTGTTCACGGCAATAATCTTCAGCGGTAGTGTGACCTCCCAGGTATCGATCTGGTTTCGCAACCCATAGAGTTCGTTCAGGTCTTGGTAGAGGGAATCGAAGACTACCACGTAATCCAAGCCTAAAAAGTGCCCGATCTTCGCCAGATCTTGATCCTTGACCATCCCCTTGGCCTGAAATCGAAACTCCCGTTCGATATCGTCGACACTGCGTCGTTCTACGACGATCAGGCTCGGAATCGACGCTTTGATTGAGAAGATGGTTTGCTCGAGGGCGACCCGCACAAGTCGATCAGCCTCATCGCGATCCTCATGGAGGAGCCCAATTTTTGATCCAGGAGCCAGCAAAACCGGAATAGGCCGGGAGGTGGTCGTGTCGAATTGTATGCCATGGTGATGTTGACTGGTTTCAAATGGCTGCCCGTTTGTTAAAACGGGAGCGGTCGATCCAGCACAGCCGAATAGTGTGAGACCGAGCATTGTGAGCCAAAGACTCCCGATCCAGAGTGTGCGGTGTTGTCGTGGCGTCGCCATCAGGGGCGTGCTCTTGCTTTGGTCATATCCGCGGCAATGTAGTCTTGCTCAAACCCCCATGCAGCTCCTGTTATGACGTCGATAGCCAGGCCGACCGGAAAGAGCGGCAGGATATTGCCGATGAGCGATGGGCCGATAAGGAATTCATGTTTGATCATGATGTGCTGCGGTTCATACCCCTCTTTTGTGAAGGTGGCCTGGTGACTTGATGCTCGCGGTAACGAGATGATGCGAGGAGTGACAAACTGCACCATGTTATCGAGTGTGACGGCAACACCCGGAGGTTTGGAGTCGAACGTGATGTCTTGTTTCTCTCCGTGAAGCAAAAAGCCACATCCGGACAGTGAGAGCAAGTCAATGGTTAGACCAAGCAGGAAGGGCAGAGATCTTCGAGCGTTGTGCGATATTTTCATTGTGCTCGCGTATCCAGGCCTCTCATATAAGATGTGTTCCAAGTATCTCCTCCGCAGTCTTGTGGACGCTGCCTGATACTATCGTACAAACATAGGCTGTACAACGTTGTCGTCGGTGACGAGGTTGTTCAATCGGCATGAGCAAGCGGTTCCCATGCGCGTGACTCTTCTCAATGTTCTTGCGGTGTCGGCTATGAGTCTTGCGACTCCTGTCTGGGCCGACTATCGGTCGGGATTGGATGCGTACAAGCGAGGGGACTATGCTACGGCTGTGCGGGAGTGGCGGCCTTTGGCTGAAGAGGGGCATGCGCAAGCGCAGGTGAATCTCGGGTGGCTGTATGTGACTGGGCGTGGGGTTGTCCAGGACTATGCATTGGCGAGGCGGTTCTTTGAGGAGGCGGCAGCTCAAGGTCAGGTCCAGGCGCAGTATAACCTGGCCCAGCTCTACCATAATGGGCAGGGGGGAGCTCAGGACTTTGCTCAGGCCTGTCATTGGTATGAAAAAACCGCTCTTCAGGGTAGCGCGGATGCACAAGTGAATCTTGGCACGTTGTATTATAACGGCCTAGGATGCCGGAAGGATTATGAGGAAGCAGCATTCTGGTTTCTTTTGGCCGCGAATCAAGGAAATGGCTTAGCCGCTATAAAACTTGGGTTCATGTATGAGGATGGGCGTGGGGTGACGCAGGACTTGGTCCAGGCCTATAAGTGGTACAACCTTGGCGGAACGAATGGGGAGACGATGGGAACCCAGTCTCGTGATGAACTGGCGAAGCGAATGACACCTGCTCAAATTCAAGAGGCACAACAATTGACAAAGGAATGGATGGCCGGAAGGCGCTAATTCAGCGAGAGTCCTATATGAGAAGATGAGGGCGAGATCATGAAGACGGTTGATTTCCTCTTTGCTCAAATCGGCGCTCCTGAAGGTGGGCGCAAGACGTTAGGTTTCATTTCACACGAACTCAGTCCTGTCCCGTAAGGTCAGAAAACTATCTTAGGTGAGGATGAAATGAGTCTTCATGAAACTTCAGCGACTCGTGCGGGGCATGGGCCTTGCACTTCCAAGGACGCCCAGCGAAACTGGAAATATAAGGGTGAGCCGTGTCGCGAATCTGGAGTACAGGTCTGCAAGGCGGGTTAATCATCGCGCTTTTATTCGGGTCTATCGGCACTCTTTTCTACAACGCGTATTCTGCTACGACGCTTCCGCAACGAGAGTTGGAGGTTCGCACCTCTCTGCAGGAAGCCAGCCGCCTCATGGCTGAATCTGCGGCCTCAGCAATTCGATCGTTCTCACGGCAAAATCCAGAACAGCTGGAGGAATTGCATCAGTCCTTAGCCTCAGCTGCAAATCAAGTTCTCACTACCTTCCCCGGTATAGAAGGCGGTTTTTATTTGCGCGATGCGAATCGGTTTAGTGGCTATAGCTTTCCTACCGCCGGCGTTATGCATCCTTCAGAACCGTCTAGGACCGATCCGCCGCCCTTGGAAGCGCCGTTGATTCGGCAACAAGCTCAACAAAGCCTCTCGGAACAAACCCCACTCTTCACTGTACGGGATGTGGGCCCCAGTCGTGTCATGATCGTCACGGAGGCGATCGGCTCCGAGCGTCCTGCGCGCGCTGCGACCTGGGGGATGATTCGCCTCACAGGACCGGAACAACTGCAAAGCCAACTTCATCGATATGAACTGTCCGTCGGTCTCGCATTAGCGGGTCTGGCACTGGCATTGGTCCTGACGTTCACGCTCAGTCAATCGCTGGCACGACAACGATCTACGCAGGAAAGACTCAAGGAAGAATTGCGCCGATCTGAACAGCTTGCGTCGCTCGGGAAAATGCTCGCTGGGTTGGCGCATGAGATACGAAACCCCTTGGCAGGCATCCGCTCGACCGTTCAGCTCTGGCAACGGTTTCCCGATCAGGCCCATATCATGGGCTCCGTTGACGCGGTCCTGCAGGCAACAGAACGCCTCAACGAGATTCTCACTCGCCTCTTGCATTTTGCGAGGGTCGAACATGCGGAACGGCGGCCGATTCAGATGAACGAGTTGGTGGCGGAGACATTCAAACTGCTGGAAGCCCAGGCTAGTGTTCAAGGCGTGAGACTTGAGCTGGATCTGGAGCGGGATTTGCCGCCGGTACTGGCATCTCCGACCGCGTTACGCCAAGCCCTGTTGAACCTAGCCACCAATGCGCTTCAGGCCATGCCGAACGGAGGCCGCCTCCATTGCCGTACGGGCGAACAAAAACAGGCACGGACTGTGGAGATCACCATCACAGACACCGGCTCCGGCATTTCACCCAAAGATCAGGAGCATCTGTTTGAACCATTTTTTACCACTCGTCCAGAAGGAACGGGTCTGGGACTGGCATTGTGTCGCGAGGTCGTTCTTCAACACGGCGGGGTAATTGAACTTGACACGCGATCAAATCCGGGCGCGACGTTCCGAGTTATTCTTCCGACGGCTGAACGGTAGAGACCATGACGACACCGCATGACGCAGACACCATCCTCATTGCAGACGATGATCCGGTCATTCGCAGAAACCTGCATGTGCTCATGGAATCGGAGGGATATCACGTCGTGGAAGCAGCGGACGGCCTGGAAGCCGCCAAAGCACTGGAGGCTCTCTCCATTACCCTGGTCCTGCTCGATCTCAAGATGCCGGGACGCACAGGTTTGGATGTCTTGCGCGATCATCAGGACCGGCTGGAGGATACGCCGGTCATTGTCATCACTGCCTTAGGAGGAAGTAGTGCGGCCATCGAAGCGATGAAGCTCGGGGCCTATGACTATATCACCAAGCCGTTCGATCTTGACGAGGTTCTCTTCACTGTTCGGCGGGCGCTGGAGCAGACCACCTTAGTGGCGCAAGTGCGGGCATTGACGAGCCACGACGATCAGGCAGACTCATCCCACGATGAGCTGATCGGACAAAGTCCTGCGATGCTTGTAGTGTTTAAAACCATCGGAAAAGTGGCGGCAACTCATGAACCAGTATTAGTCCTCGGTGAAAGCGGCACCGGCAAAGAACTAGTGGCAAATGCCATTCATCGCAATTCGGGTCGTGCAGAGAAGCCTTTCGTCAAGGTTAATTGCGCCGCGCTCAGCCCGATGTTATTGGAGAGCGAGTTTTTTGGGCACGAACGCGGGGCTTTTACCGGCGCGATCACGCGTCGGATCGGGCGGTTCGAACAAGCGAGCGCGGGAACGTTGTTTCTGGACGAAATCGGCGACCTGGGCCTCGACTTGCAAGCTAAACTTCTCCGCACGTTGCAAAGTGGACAGTTCGAGCGTGTCGGAGGTGAACAGACGATTCAGGTTGACGTTCGGATCATTGCGGCGACAAACCATAACCTCTCTACGCTGATCGCCGAACATCGTTTTCGCGAGGATTTGTATTACCGTTTGAATGTGGTCACAATCGAACTGCCACCGTTGCGTTCTCGGCGTGGGGACATTCCTTTTCTCGCTGAACACATCATCCGGACGCTGGCGAAAAAATACAAGTGGCCGCAGCTGTCGATTTCTTCCGAAGCGGTGCAGCACCTCTCTCTTCAATCATGGTCAGGAAACATCCGCGAGTTGCAAAATGTGTTGGCCCGGGCGGCCATCTTGACGAGAGGCCGTCTCATCCAGCCGGAGGATCTCAAGGCCGGCGGATTGCCATCTTCCAGCTCTGTTCAACCTTCGCCTTCCGAATCGGCATTCCATCTCAAGGAAATCCTTGCCGAAACCGAACGACGCGTAATTCAGGAAGCCCTGAATCATACGGCATGGAATCGTACGCAGGCCGCCCATCTATTGAGCATCAGCCGACGGCAACTCTTCGACAAGATCCGTGAGTACGGCCTCATACGAAAAGTCTGACTTCTGAGAGGAATTCCCTCACCCCGGGGGATTTCTTCTCATCCCGCCAGGTCAAACTCCTGACAACAGAGGTGCAGCTGTTTCTCCTTGCTCCAGCCTGTGTCGCCTGTCTCGACCTCCTGCGGGCGAACAACTCTTAACAATTCAGAGGTTCGCGGCGTCCTTCGTAATTGAGCGGACCAGACTCAATCTCCTGCTGTCGCGAGCCGTCTCATGGTCCATTGCTTGCTCCGTCTGTCTTTGGAATCACTGAATTCGGAAAGAGTCTCATCATGTGGATTCTTTTTTCTGCCTTGCGTCGTCCTGTGACCATCATTGTGGTCATCGTCGCGGTAGCGCTCTGTGCCGTCCTCGCCCTGTCCAGCATGCCCATCGACATCTTTCCCGACCTCGGATTGCCCGCCATTTATGTCATCCAGCCGTATGGCGGAATGGCACCATCCCAAATGGAGGCATATCTGGTCTCGTTCTATGAATACCATGTCCTCTACATTCTAGGGATTGAACACGTCGAGTCAAAATCGATTCAAGGCGCCGCGCTCATCAAACTCTTCTTTTATCCGGGCACCGATATGAACCAGGCATTGGCGCAGACGGTGGCCTACATCGACCGATCGCGCGCCTTTATGCCTCCCGGCACATTACCTCCGGACATCATCCGCTACGATGCCGGTAGCGCGCCCGTTGGGTATCTGGTGTTCCACAGCGAGACGCGCAGCACCGGCGAAGTACAAGATTTGGCATTGTTTCGTGTGCGTCCGCTCTTTGCCACGCTGCCTGGCGTCTCCGCCCCGCCGCCTTTTGGCGGGAACGCCCGTACCGTCGTGATCCACATCGATCCCGAGCGTCTGCGCGCGTATCAGATGTCTCCGGAAGAAGTGGTCCAAGCGATCAACAAAGGCAATGTCATCACGCCGGCTGGCAATGTACGGATTCAGGACTTGATGACGATCACGGCGCTCAATTCTGTCGTCGCGGACATTCAGGAGTTTCGGCAGCTTCCCATCCGAACAGGTGCCGGACCCACCGTGTATCTCCGCGACGTCGGATGGGTCGAAAATGGTTCCGACATCTTGACCGGCTACGCGCTCTTCAATGGTCGGCGCGCGATTTACATCCCTGTAACCAAACGGTCGGATGCTTCGACGTTGGCCGTCATCAACCGGGTGAAAGCCGCGCTGCCAGGATTCAAGGCTGTGATCCCCGAGGATATCGATATTTCGTTGGAGTTCGATCAGTCGGGGTATGTCATCAATACGATCAATGCGCTCAGTATCGAAATCGCCTTGGGGTCAGTACTCACAGGGCTGATGGTCTTGATCTTCCTGCGAAGCTGGCGAAGCAGCCTGATCGTGCTCCTGACCATTCCCGTTGCGCTGTTGGGATCGGTCGTCGCCTTGTGGGCCATGGGCCAGACCATCAATATCATGACACTGGGAGGATTGGCGTTAGCCGTAGGTGTGCTCGTTGATGCCTCGACGGTCGCCATTGAGAGTATCCATGCCCATCTCGGAAAGACTGTTTCCACGGCTCGCGCCGTAATTGACTCGGCCGTCGAAACGATCGCGTCGCGTTTCGTGTCCATGCTCGCCGTCTTAGCTGTGTTCATCCCGTCTTTGTTCATGGTAGGAGTTGGCCGTGCCTTGTTCGTCCCACTGGCCTTAGCGGTCGGGTTTGCCATGGTGGCCTCGTATTTCCTCTCCAGCACCTTCGTCCCGATTATGGCCGTCTGGCTGCTTGGCCGACGGCCGCCCGAACAGGAATCGGAAGGAACATTTGAGCGAGTCAAAATCCATTACGGCCAATGGCTGGAGGTGCTGCTGCCGTACCGCCGACTTATAGCCATCGGCTATGTGATTCTCGTAGGGGTCGTCATCCTTGTCGTGGGCTGGCATCTAGGAACCGAACTCTTCCCCACTGTGGATACCGGGCAATTTCAAGTGCGGCTCCGGGCGCCTGATGGGACAAGGATCGAACGAACGGAAGTGCTCGCGAAGGATGTGCTCGCCACGATCCAGCAAGAGGCCGGAACCGACACAGTGCGGGTCACCCTTGGATATGTCGGGACTGTCGGTTCCAGTTATCCCGTCAACCTGCTGCACCTATGGACCAGTGGACCTCATGAGGCGGTCTTGAGGGTCGCCTTGAAGCGGGATGCCGGGATTTCGGTCGAGGACCTGAAGGACCGCCTGCGTCGTAAGCTGCCCGAGCGTTTTCCAGGGACGCATTATTCGTTTGAGGCAGGAGATCTCGTGAGCGAAGTTCTTAGTCTCGGAACTCCTACCCCGATTGAGATTGCGATCACAAGTCCGAACTTGGACCTCAACATGACGGTTGCCCGGCAGCTGATGGCCAATCTGCGCAACCTTCCGACGCTGCGAGATCTCCAATTCGGGCAACCATTGGATTATCCGACCGTCGAAATTGATCTGGATCGGTTCCGAGCCGGGCAGCTGGGCGTCACGACTGAAGATGTGGCACGTTCGTTGGTCGCGGCCACATCTTCCAGTCGGTTTCTTCAGCGGATGTATTGGGCTGATCCATCGTCGGGCATCGCTTACCAGATTCAGATCGAAGTTCCGCAAGCGCAAATGGCTGGCTTGGAAGACGTCCGCAATATTCCAGTCATGCCCTCGGTCAACGGCAATCCATGGGTGTACGTGCGTGATGTCGCCAGCGTGACCCAGGGCACGATGCTCGGCGAATATGACCGTTACAACATGCAGCGGATGATCACCATCACCGCGAATGTGGCCGGCGAAGATTTGGCTCGGGCCGCCGATCGTGTCACCGGAGCTATTGCGGCTTTGACTCCACTCCCCAAAGGAGTAACGGTGACCCTCCGCGGTCAAGTTGCGCCCATGCGAGAGACCATGGCTGGATTGCGCACTGGTCTGCTGCTCACGATCGTGGTGATCGTGCTCCTACTGGTCGGCACCTTTCAATCATGGCGCAATGCGGCTGTCGTGGTGTCCAGTTTGCCGGCTGCTCTCGCCGGTGTGTTGCTGGCGCTGCTCCTGACCGAAACAACCATGAACGTGCAATCGTTTCTCGGGGCCATCATGGCGATGGGGGTGGCAGTGGCCAATGCGATTCTTTTGGTGTCGTTTGCTGATGCACAATGGCGAGCCGGTTGTTCCTCCGGCGCTGCCGCCATCCAGGGCGCGCGCGAACGGCTGCGCCCGATTCTCATGACCAGTCTGGCGATGGTTGTGGGTATGATTCCCATGGCGCTCGGACTCGGTGAAGGCGGGGAGCAGACCGCGCCGCTCGGCCGTGCCGTGATCGGGGGTCTCCTCGCCGCCACAGTCTCCAGCTTGCTGGTGTTGCCTGAAATCTTTGCACTCATCCATGGACGCCGGGTTGCGATAGCCACGTCGTTGTTGCCCGATGAGGCATAGACTTCCAAGCCGTCGAATGTCGGGTCTCCGCTCCAGGAGGAACTATGCAGACCCGCATGAAAGTGATCGCCGGCAGTGTCCTGATCCTCGCACTCAGCAGTGGCCTCACCATTTTTAGCACCACATCGCCCTCGCAAGAACGGCTCAATCAAAACACCCTCGTAGCTCGACCTCAATCTGTGGACGTCGTGCCGGTTCAACTTCGTCAACTTCAGACCACCGCACGTCTGCCGGGTGAACTCTTGCCGTATCTGGCCGTCGATCTGTATCCCAAGGTTGCCGCTTTTCTCAATTGGATCGGGGTTGATCGAGGAGATGACGTCCAGCAGGGGCAGGTACTAGCCCGTTTAGTCGCGCCGGAACTGCGTGCACAACGGGCGGAAGCGGAGGCGAAACTGAGCGCCGATCAAATCACGCTTCGGCATCTGCACACAGCGGCCGAAACTCCCGGAGTTATTGCCGTGAATGATCTGGAAGTCGCTGAAAAGACCCTAGACGCGGATCGTGCCCGTGTCACCGCGTTCAAAGAAATTGAGGATTACCTGATCATTGCGGCGCCCTTTGAGGGCAGGGTCACCGAGCGGCAGGTGCATCCCGGTGCCCTCCTGACTCCCGGACAAGGCAAACCGCTGTTTCGTATAGAACAGCTTGGTCGGTTGAGACTCGTCGTTCCTGTGCCTGAGGCGAACGCGGGTGAAATCGCCGAAGGCGTGGAAGTGTCCTTCACGGTGTCGGCCTATCCCGGTGAACGATTCACGGGAGTGGTGAGGCGCATTGCACGGTCAGTGGATGCTAAGACTCGGACGATGCCGGTCGAATTGGACGTCGAAAATGAAAAGAAACGCTTGGCTCCGGGGATGTTCGCGGAAGTGGAGTGGCCTGTGCGTCGGCCACACGCCACCATGTTCGTGCCTCGCAGCGCGGTCGTGACGACAACTGAGCAGATATTTGTGATTCGGGTCAGCGATGATGGGACTGTGGAATGGGTCTCGATCCAGCGAGGAGAGGTTATGGGCGATCTCCAGGAAGTCTTCGGAGACTTGATGTCACACGATACGGTGGTTGTACACGGCACTGACGAATTGCGACCAGGGACGGAGGTGGTTGCACGATCGGCGAGATTCTGACGTTCTGTCGAGTAGGCGCAAGAGTTGAGGTTCGGGTTGCTCTCGAATCGGTGCTTTAAAGAAGGCTTCGGTGAAGGCATAATGATTGACTTATTTGCGTGGCACTTCGGCCGGAGCGTAAGCAGAGAAAGAGAGGGCGGACATGTCTCAAGCGACGATCGTCTGGATTCTTTTGATTATGTTGGCGATGGATTTCACTGAAGGGTTCCACACTGTGTATGGAGAATCGGCAGAGCTGCCTTCTTCTCCTCTTACGCTCGATCAAGCGATTCAATTCGGGATTGATCACTATCCCTCCGTCCGAGCTTCGCTTGCCCGTGTATCTGCCGCGAAGTCGGGCATTGATCTGACACGAACCGCCTACCTGCCGAGGGTGGACATCGGATACCAAGCCAATAATGCCACATTTAATAATCTCTCAGGGGTCTTCTTTGCGAATCCCTTCACCCTTCCGATAACCGGTCCGGACCTTGCGAGGAAGTCCTATTCCGGGGCATGGGGCAGTGCCGGCGGTGTGGTGGCTGGATGGGAACCCTTCGATTTCGGATTGCGCGCGGCGAATGTTGACGCGGCGCGAGCCGCCGAGCGACAAAGCGCGGCCGGCGTGAATTTAACGAAGTTGGATGTGGGCCTGGGGGTCGGCGAGGCATTTTTTGCGCTGGGTATGGCGGGACAAGCCGTAGAGGCGATGCAAGCGAACGTGGAACGCCGGCGCGTGTTTGCAGAGACGGTCGCCGTCCTCGTGAAGAGCAAACTACGGCCGGGTGTGGATGTCAGTCGCGCGAATGCCGAAGAAGCAATGGCCCGTACCCAGCTCATTCAGGCAGAACAGGCGCGCGAGATCGCACGAGCGATGCTCGCGGAGACGCTTGGAGTCGCCGGTGAGCGCATTGAGGTGCAGCTGAGCCCCTTGCTTCAGCGGCCGGCATTCACCCCATTGCCCGAGCCGGCTCCCTGGGCCCATCCACTCGCCATTGCTCAGTCGGCAACTGCAGATGTGTTCCGCAAGCGGAAGGAAGCTTACGACTATGCGTGGGTTCCGCGATTTGAGCTGCAGGCCGCATTCTCCAGCCGAGGCAGCGGTTGGGACAACCAAGGAAACAGAACTGCTGGGGCCAGCGCATTATTCCCCGATGTTCCCAATTGGGCGGGTGGAGGGACGGTCACCTTTTCGCTCTTCGACTTCGCCTCCATTCGCTCCAAGCGTTCTATCGAACACCATAATGAACAGGCGGAACGCGCCGCTTACGACCAGGCGCTTCAGGCATTAACAGGGAAACATGCCAAAGCCGTCGAGATAGTCAAGGCAGCGCGGCGCGTGGCGGACAACACTCCCATCCAACTATCTGCGTCGCAGGACACCGAGACGCAGACCAGAGCCCGCTATCGCGCCGGGCTTGCGACGGTCGTCGAAGTTGCCGAAGCCCAGCAATTGCTCGTCCAGGCCAGTATCGACGACGCGCTCGCCCGTCTCGGAGTGTGGCGTGCGCTGTTGGGACTCTCAGGGGCACGGGGAGACCTCCAACCGTTTCTTGCGCAACTCCGCGCTTCCCGCCAAGGGTCTTAATGATGTGGCCATTCTCATGGCAATGCATCGACCGGCACGTCTCGATACAACGAAGAGATCATGTGCACCGGCTCGGCAGGTTCTCAGCGCAATGAGAAGCTCTTAAAACACAAAGGGCCCGGTGGTTGCCCACCGGGCCCTTCGCATGTCCAAATTCTCAGCACTCAACGCTGAGCACTCAGCACTGAGTTTTTAGTACATCCCCTCCATGCCATGGCTGTGTCCACCACCCGGCATAGCCGGTTCTTTCTTCTCCTCGGGGAGTTCGGTGACCATGACCTCAGTGGTGAGCATCAAGCCCGCCACGCTGGCGGCGTTTTGGAGCGCCGTCCGCGACACCTTGGTCGGATCGATGATGCCGGCCTTGATCATATCGACATACTCATCCGTCGCGGCGTTGTATCCACCGTTGGGGTTCTTTTCTTCCCGAACCTTACCGACGATGACCGATGCTTCCGCCCCGGCATTCGCGGCGATCTGCCGAATCGGCTCTTCGAGCGCGCGCCGAACGATATCGAGTCCCACTTTCTGTTCTGCGGGGACGTCTTTGATCCCATCGAGGGCCTTGACGCAGCGGATATAGGCTACGCCGCCGCCGGGGACGACCCCCTCTTCCACCGCCGCCTTGGTGGCATGCAGCGCGTCCTCGACACGAGCCTTCTTCTCCTTCATCTCGGTCTCGGTTGCAGCGCCGACGTTGATGACCGCCACGCCGCCCACGATCTTCGCCAGCCGCTCTTGCAGCTTCTCGCGATCATAATCGGAAGTCGTCTCTTCGATCTGGGCCTTGATCTGCTTCACGCGGCCTTCGATTTTCTTTGAATCGCCATAGCCTTCCACGATCGTCGTGTTGTCCTTGTCGATCGTGACGCGTTTGGCTCGGCCAAGATCGGTCAGCTTGACGTTCTCAAGCTTGACGCCGATATCTTCCGAAATGACCTGGCCGCCCGTGAGGATCGCGATATCCTCCAGCATCGCCTTGCGACGATCGCCGAAGCCAGGAGCCTTGACCGCGGCGACGTTCAAGGTGCCGCGCAGTTTGTTCACCACGAGGGTGGCCAACGCTTCACCTTCGACTTCTTCAGCCAGGATGATGAGCGGCTTGCCCATCTTGGCTACTTGCTCGAGCAGCGGAAGCAGGTCCTTCATGCTGCTGATTTTCTTTTCGTTGATCAGGATGAGCGGCTCTTCCACGGAACATTCCATCCGCTCCGCATTGGTGACGAAATAGGGAGAGATGTAGCCGCGATCGAATTGCATGCCTTCGACCACGTCCAGCGAGGTGGTCATCGACTTGGCTTCTTCCACGGTGATGACGCCGTCCTTGCCGACCTTTTCCATGGCTTCCGCGATGAGATCGCCGATGGTCTTGTCGTTGTTGGCCGAAATGGTCCCGACCTGCGAAATTTCGGTCTTGCTTTGACAGGGCTTGCTGAGCTTTTTCAGTTCGGCGGTGACGGCCTCGACGGCCTTGTCGATCCCTCGTTTGATTTCCATTGGATTGGCACCGGCGGTGATGTTCTTCGCGCCTTCGCGGAAGATGGCTTGGGCGAGTACCGTCGCGGTGGTGGTCCCATCGCCCGCCGTGTCGCTGGTCTTACTGGCCACTTCCCGGACCAGCTGGGCGCCCATGTTTTCGTAAGGGTTCTTCAGTTCAATTTCTTTGGCTACCGTCACGCCGTCCTTGGTAATGGTCGGCGCGCCGAATTTCTTATCCAGAATTGCGTTCCGGCCCTTCGGACCAAGGGTTGCCTTCACGGCGTCCGCGAGCTGGTTCACCCCTTTCAGGATGGCCGCTCGTGCTGTATCGCCGTACATGAGTTGCTTTGCCATTTTTATGCTCCTCCTGTTGTCGTTTTTTATTTAAGTTAGTTCGTCGGCATTGCTTGTAGCTGAACTTTAGCTGGTAAAGATGCCGAGGATGTCTTCTTCCTTGAGGATCAAGCACTCTTCATCCTCAATCCGAAGCTTGCTGCCTGAATACTTGTCGAACAGCACTTGATCACCGACTTTGACGTTCTCCACTTTCTTCCCGACTGCCTGGACCACTCCACGTTGGGGCTTTTCTTTCGCTGAATCCGGCACATAAATACCACCAGCCGTCCGATCCAATTCTTCAGTGTACGTGACGAACACACGTTCGCCCAATGGTTGGAACCCCTTGGCCACATTCTTCTTTTCCTTCTCAACTGTACCCATAGCAGAACCTCCTCCTGATGAAAGTTAACGCGTTAGATGTTGACGGTTGAAAGTTGGGCTGAACTCGTTTGTGATCCCGGCAGCCTGTGACTCGATGGAGATAGGCCTTCCTTCACCTAAGTCAAGAGGGGGCTCAAGAGAATTTTACAGCCCCCCCCGACATTATCGCCGCTGCAGAACGTCATGCATCCTAACCTATTGGGAAATCGATATTCTAGGAGTATTTTTACGGGTTGGGGGGCGGGATGACGGAGATATCAGGTTCTCAATCGGTCAAAATCTTTGATGTCTTTTTTGAGGTAGTCACGGAGGCGTTTGATGATGCGGGCTTCCAATTGACGGGTTCGCTCCTTCGTAATGCCGTATTTGTCGCCCAGATCATCGAGGGTCAGGGGATGGTCGGACAGAATGCGATTTCTCAGAATATCTTCGTCTCGTTCTTCCATTGTCTTGATGAACTCGGCGAGCTTTGCCCTGAAGAGGGTCTTGAGCTGATGATCGGCGAGCTGTTCGTCTGCCGGTTCTTGGTGAGATGGCAAGACATCAAGCAGTGTGCTGTTCTGGTCTTCACCGATAGGCTGGTCGAGCGATAACTCCCAGTTGCCGAGGCGCTGATCCATTTCGATCACGTCGCGCTCGCGCACGTTCAGACGATCCGCGAGCAATTTGGTGTCAGGCGCGAAACCGTCCCGCTCAAGCTTGGCCTTTTCCTTTTTTAAGTTATAGAACAGTTTTCGCTGATCCTGAGTCGTCCCGATCTTGACCAGCCGAAAGGTGTGTAAGAGGTAACGGAGGATATAGGCCCGGGACCACCAGGCGGCATAGGCATAGAAGCGCACGTTTTTCGAGGGGTCGAATTTCTTGATGGCCTGCATCAGGCCGACGTTCCCTTCTTGAATCAGATCCATGTGGTCCGCGCCGGTATGGAGGTACTCGGCAGCAATCGAGACCGACACACGCAGGTTGGCCATGATGAGTTTCACCGCCGCCTCGCGGCTGCCATGCGTATGGTACTCCTGAAACAGCTGAAGCTCCTCTTCCTTCGACAGATAGGGGTATCGGCGGACTTCGGCGAGGTATTGCTGTAGTGCCGTGACCGGCACCACGGCAGTTGTGTCGGGTCGAGGGCCTGTCTCATGCTCAGGAGCAGGGCTCAGCTCGATGCCGGCTGGAAGCTCGTTCGGGTCCGTCTGAGAGAGCTCCTTATCTTCAGGCTCGTCCAGCTGCATGTCTGTCTCGTCGAGGATGGACATACAGACGGCAGACTACACCAGACTCCTAGGTCGCAACAATGCTGAAAGCGGTCCGAGTCCCTTATTTGAACGGGGAGACAGTAAAAGTAGGCACGCCTCCTGTATGATTATGATGTGGCGATGTTCGGCAGTAAAGCCTCCCTTTACCGACAGAACTCAGGGGAATTTCTATCGGTTTTTTTGATTGACAGTCGGGGCAGAAACAAGGTTATGTGTCACCCTTCTGATTGCTAAATCTTCGATGTTTAATGGTAAATTGTCGTATCGTGACCGGTAGGACCTAGACATGGCCACTCCTTTCGATAGCATCGAAAATGCGATTCGCGACATCAAGAAAGGAAAGTGCATCATTTTGGTGGACGACGAGGATCGGGAAAATGAGGGCGACTTGGTTATTGCTGCGGAGAAAGTCACTCCGCAGGTGATTAACTTCATGGCCACGCATGGCCGAGGGCTGATTTGTCTAGCCCTGACGCCTGAACGAGTGGAAGAACTGCAGTTGCCACAGCAGGCCTCCGAGAATACCGCGATGTTCGGCACTGCCTTTACCGTCTCGATCGATGCGCGAAAAGACGTGACGACAGGGATCTCGGCCGCCGATCGAGCCACGACGATTCATGTGGCGATCGACCCTAAATCTAAACCGAGTGATCTCGCCCGGCCTGGTCATGTCTTTCCGCTCAAGGCACAAACCGGCGGAGTGCTCCGACGCGCCGGGCAAACCGAGGGATCGGTCGATTTGGCACGGTTGGCAGGACTGCCCCCTGCAGGAGTGATCTGCGAGATCATGAACGTAGACGGCACCATGGCCCGGGTACCTGAACTGACGAAATTCGCCAAGGCCCATAAGCTGAGGATGGTGACCGTGAAGGCGTTGATCGAATATCGCATGCGGAGGGAAACCTTCGTCAAACGGATGGCGAGCGCACGATTGCCCACGATGTTTGGCGAGTTTGAGGCCGTGGCGTTCGAGAATCAGATCGACGGGGTGACGCACATCGCCTTGGTGAAGGGCCATGTCGACGGCGGAGCGCCGATACTCGTCCGTGTACACTCCGGATGTTTGACGGCCGACGCGTTAGGTTCGTTGCGTTGCGATTGCCGCGATCAATTGCACGCTGCGATGGAGATCATTCAGAAGGAGGGCCGAGGGGTTCTCCTGTACCTGAATCAAGAAGGCCGAGGAATTGGGTTGCTGAATAAGATCAAGGCCTATGGATTGCAGGATCAAGGGAGTGATACGGTCGAAGCCAATCTGCAACTTGGATTTAAGGCGGATCTTCGCGACTATGGAATCGGCGCGCAAATTTTGGCGAATCTCGGCCTGCATCAGATCAAGTTGATTACGAATAACCCGCGGAAGATCGTCGGGATCGAAGGATATGGCCTCAGAGTCGTCGAACGGGTTCCAATCGAGGTCCCTCCGCGCGCCGCGAATATCCGGTATCTTCGGACGAAAAAAGCGAAGCTGGGTCACCTTCTCAAGAAAGTTTAATAGGCTCCCTCAGCTCAAGTCTCCTCCTTGGGGTAGGACGGCTCTTGGAAGATGAAGCATAGAAAGATGGGACGCTCTGCGGCGGGATTTCGAATCGGCATTGTCGTGGCGAAGTTCAATCAACAGGTCACGAACAAATTACTGAATGCCTGCGTCGATATGCTGACGGCCCATGGTGTTTGTAAAGAGAACATGAATGTCGTGCGGGTGCCGGGGGCGTTCGAAATTCCACTTGTGGCACGCGCCATGGCCCAGTCCGGTCGGTTTGATGCGGTCATTTGCTTGGGAGCGGTCATTCGGGGAGATACCCCGCATTTTGAGTATATCAGCGCTGAAGTGAGTAGAGGCATCGGTCAAGCGGCTTTGGACACCGATGTTCCGATGATTTTTGGGGTGTTGACCACTGAGACAGTCGCGCAGGCAGTGGAGCGTGCGGACAGGAAGAAATTCAACCGTGGCGGCGAGGCCGCAAAGTCCGCGATCGAGATGGTGACGGTGATGAGACAAGTGAACAGGACGAGACAGAACTCGGATGCGGGGTCGTCGGCTACACTACGGCCGGCCTCGCGGCGGCCTGCGAACTAGCATATGGGAGCTCGTCATCAGGCGCGCGAGCGGGCCTTGCAGATCCTGTTTCAGCATGACATTCACGGGAAGGCTGACGTGCACCTCAATGAGTTTTGGCATGAATACTCGGTGTCCGATGAGGCAAAAGCGTTCGCGGAACAGTTGGTGAAGGGTGTGCTGGAGCATAAAAAGGAACTCGATGCCACTATCGGCAAGTATGCAACGAATTGGACGGTGAGTCGCATGCCGGTCGTTGACCGCAACATCTTGCGTGCCGGGCTGTATGAGTTGCTGTGGCTGGATGAAGTGCCTGCGAAGGTCACGATGGACGAAGCCATCGAACTCGCGAAGAGTTTCGGCGATGATGATGCCTCAAAGTTCGTGAACGCGATTCTTGACAAGGCATTGGCCACCGAGTTGCGGTTGGCTGCGAAGCGGGCGGACCCGGATCGGGGGATCTGAAGGAGAACGGATAGTGATTGAACGGTATACACGTCCCCAGATGAAGGCTATCTGGGATCTGAAACATAAGTATGAGATCTGGCTGGAGGTAGAACTGCAGGCTTGCGCGGCCTTTGAGCAGACCAAACAGGCGCCACGCGGAACGGCGGCGAAAATCAGGAAGAAGGCCACGATTGATGTTGAACGGATTGCCGAAATCGAAAAGGTGACGAAACATGATGTCATCGCCTTTCTCGAATCGCTCATGGACACGGTAGGGCCGGAACATCGGTTTCTCCACATGGGGCTCACCTCCTCGGACATTGTCGATACGTCACTCGCCATACAAATGACCGAGGCGCTCGACCTGATCCTGGGGGGAGTTGATGAGCTTCTTGTCGTGCTGAAACAGCAGGCGTTCCGCTACAAAAACCAGGTGATGGTGGGACGGTCACATGGTATTCACGGGGAGCCGATCTCATTTGGTCTGAAGATGGCCCTGTTGTACGAAGAAGTCCGACGTCATCTAGCGCGGTTACGGCAGGTGAGAAACGAGATTGCCGTCGGCAAGCTGTCCGGCGCGATGGGAACCTTTGCGCACCAAGGGCCGGATATTGAAGACTATGTCTGCGCCAAACTTGGATTGAACGTTGATCCAGTCTCCAACCAGGTGGTCCAACGCGATCGCCATGCGTCCTATTCAACAGCGCTCGCCTTGCTTGCCGCAAGCATCGAGAAGTTTGCCACCGAGATTCGTCATCTTCAGCGCACTGAAGTGCTCGAAGCTGAAGAGTTTTTCTCCGAAGGACAAAAGGGATCGTCGGCGATGCCTCACAAACGGAACCCAATTGTCTCCGAGAACCTCTGCGGCTTGGCTCGGGTGGTGCGGACCAACAGCTTAGCGGCGATGGAAAACGTCGCACTGTGGCATGAGCGCGACATCAGCCATTCGTCCGTCGAGCGGGTCATCATGCCGGACAGCACAATTTTGATCGACTACATGCTCTCCAAGGTCACGGACCTCATCAAGCACTTGGTCGTCTACCCGGATCGGATGAGACAGAACCTCGAACTGACGGGCGGGCTCATTTATTCGCAGCGGCTGTTGTTGACCTTGATTGAGAAGGGAGCGCAACGAAAAGAATCATACGAAGCGGTCCAACGCAATGCCATGGCCTCCTGGAGGGGAGGGGGCGAGTTACAAGAATTGGCCGGCAAAGATCCTTTTATTTCAGAGCATCTCACAAAGAGTGAAATTGCAACATGTTTCAACCCAAAACATTATCTGCGCCACCTCGATCAGATCTATCGTCGGGTGTTTAGAGGACACCGTTCGCCAGGCGCCAAGAGGAAGGGAACGAGATCATGACCCGATTACTTGTCACGGGGCTGATGCTTATGTGGTTCATGGTCGGTCCTTGGGTATCGCACATTCAGGCAGCAGCGGATCGAGAAAAACTTCTCACTGAACCGGGGGTCTACGGCACGTTTACCGTCTTCGCGTTCAACGAGGAGTGGGCGAAGCAAGACCCCGCGACACGGATCGTCCGCCTGACATCGCTTAAAGGTGTAGTGGAACAGCATCGAGAGCATGTGGTAATCGATCTGTATCTCCTTCGAGGGCTTTCCGATCAAGCAGATCTCTTGTTCCGGATTCATGCGAAAGAATTGCGCGAGACGCAAGAGTTTCTCCTGGATCTGAAGAGCAGCCAATTTGGGAAGCACCTCAAAATGGTCGGGGTCATGCATGGGCTCACCAAAAAACCGAATTATGTGCCGGGATTCCCTGCTCAGATGAAGGATGACTTAAACACCATCAGTGAGCCTGGCCAGAAACCATATGCCATCGTGATTCCGATCCGGAAATCGGCCGAGTGGTGGGGGCTGGATCAGGAGAAACGGGCCGCGATGATGCAAGAACATACCGCCGCCACGCTGCCCTACGTAAAGACGGTCAAACGGAAGCTCTATCACTCCAGCGGATTGGACGATCTGGACTTCATCGCCTATTTTGAAACCTCCAAGCTGGAGGATTTTCACAGCCTGGTGCTGTCGCTCGAAAAAGTACAGGAATTCCGCTATACGCGGCGATTCGGACATCCGACCATACTCGGCACGATGAAATCGTTGGACGAGGTTGTAGAGGTTGTAGAACTGTTGGCGCAGTAAGCTGAACTGTTGAGGTCCGATCATGGCGACCGGCGAACTTCTTTACGAAGGCAAGGCGAAGAAGATTTTTTCGACGGGAAATCCGGATGAGGTCGTGCAGTATTTCAAGGACGATGCGACGGCCTTCAACGCACAGAAGCGCGGGACTATCGTCGACAAAGGCGTCATGAACAACAAGGTCTCCGAGCGGCTTTTTCGGCTCTTGGAGCAAAGCGGGATACGGACACATTTTGTAGAGCGATTGAATGACCGGGAAATGCTCACGAAACGAGTCAGAATCGTCCCCATTGAAGTCGTGATCCGAAACGTCGTGGCTGGCAGTTTGGCCAAACGGCTCGGACTGAAGGAGGGGAACCGGATCGATCCGGCGGTCGTTGAATTCTATTATAAGAACGATGCGCTAGGTGACCCGCTTGTCAATGACGATCATCTGCGCCTGATGAGTGTCGCGACACCGGGCATCTTGCGCGAGCTGCGAGAGGCCGGGCATGCGGTCAACAAGGTCCTCAAGCCATTCTTTGCCGAACGGAAGATGCAGCTGGTCGATTTCAAGCTTGAGTTCGGTGTCTTTCACAATAAGCTGATCTTGGCGGACGAAATTTCTCCGGATACCTGCCGTTTCTGGGATATGACGACTGGTGAGTCGATGGATAAGGATCGGTTTCGGAAGGATATGGGGAAGATCGAAGAGGCGTATCAGGAGGTGTTAAGGAGGGTATGCGGCTAGTGGAGACCTGAGCCTTGTTCGCTCAAGCACGCCAACTCGACCGCACTGAGTTTCCGTCGCTCGGCACGCGAAATTTGTTCCGTTCTAAGCAGAGCTTGAACGGAACTTCGAACATCGCGAGCCGTCCGCAACGCGGACCGCTCGGGCTCAACGAGTGCGGTATCCCGAGTTTCCGCGATATCGCGAGACAAGGCTCAGGGTCTCCTCCTGATCTGTGGGGGTGGGAAGAGGAAGAGATGCTGCGGGCGTATTTGAATTATGGCCTGATCGCATCGGTGGTCATCTGGGCGGCCATCGTCGGGGTGATGGCCTATCGGTTGAACGAATCGCCCTGGCGCTGGGCCTTCGTCGGCCTAGTGTTTGCCGGCGGGCTGACCGTCGCGGTCATCTTGTGGATCAAGAAATACGTGGATCGGTTGAACGAAGCCGAAGAAAAGCGGGAGAGCAAGTCGTGAAAGCCAAAATTCATGTGACGCTGAAGCAAGGCATCTTGGATCCGCAAGGCAAAGCCATCGAACATGCGCTGGACTCGCTGGGATTTAAGAATGTCGCAAATGTTCGCGTAGGAAAGTATATGGAGCTGGATCTCGATCAAAGCGATATGGCCAAGGCTGAGGCTGAAGTCAAAGGCATGTGCGAAAAGTTATTGGCGAATACGATCATCGAAGAATATCGGTATGAGTTGCAAGGCTAAGGCTGAAATTGAGGGCTCAGGACCTGATGCTCAGGTTTAGCCTCAACCTTGGCCTTCTTGAGGTGATATGAACATCGGCGTCATCGTTTTCCCCGGCAGCAATTGCGATCACGATTGTCGGTACGTCTTCCGGGATGTACTTGGACAAGATGTGACGATGGTCTGGCATAAGGAATCCTCTTTGGCCGGTTTGGACGCGGTGATCCTGCCGGGAGGATTTTCGTACGGTGATTATCTCCGGACTGGAGCGATTGCACGGTTTTCTCCGGTGATGAACGCGGTAAAAGAATTTGTCGCCGGCGGTGGGTTGGCCCTCGGCATCTGCAACGGATTCCAGGTTCTTCTCGAAGCGGGCCTGCTGCCCGGCGTCATGTTGCGAAATAGGTCGCTGCACTTTATCTGCCGCGAGACCTACGTCAAAGTGGAGAACGCTGCGACGCCGTTTACGAACGGCTGTAGGTCCGGACAGGTGCTCAAAATCCCGATCGCTCACGCGGACGGGAACTACTACACCGATCCTGTGACACTAGCCGGCTTTCAAGCCAATGCTCAGATCATCCTCCGTTATTGCACGGCAGACGGGAAGGTAACGCCGGAGGCTTGTCCGAACGGCTCGCTCGACAATATTGCGGGCATCCGCAACGCCGAAGGCAATGTGCTGGGCATGATGCCCCATCCGGAGCGATGTGCCGAGGCGATGCTGGGTAACGAAGATGGGCGGATGATCTTCGAATCGATGATCGCGTCTTTTGAGCGAAAGAAGTTAGTAAAAGTGTAGTGAGCGCGACATTTTGAAAAGCCGATAGTATTGACGATCTAGCAGAACCGGTTTCCTGAGGATTGAAGATAGAAAATGGTCGCGGTAAAGTATTGAGTCGGTTCGTGCACATCAGTCTTACATTTCTTTCATATAAATGAGGAGGGTTGCGATGAGGCGTGTAGGTGCAGTATTGGCGGCAGTTGGTCTGTTGACCTTGGGTGCAGGTGTCAATGTTTGGGCTGCGGCAGATGACGGCAGTCAGGTAAAGATAGTCAGTCCGGCACAGGGGGCCGTCGTAAAGGGTGGCGATGTTGAAATCAAGTATGAACTGACAAAGGGCAGCAAGGCGACGCACGTCCATTGTTTCGTGGATGGGGAATATCAGAAGGGATGGAAAGGGATGGTCAAGGGAATGTCACCCGGGACTCGTGAGATCAAGCTCGTTGCGGCAGATAAGGATCATGAAACCTTAGCCGCTGAATCAGCTGTGAAGGTGGAAGTGCAGTAGAACAGGATTGGGGTTCGTTGATCACCTAGGCCGACTCGGCGAGGCGCCGGATGTGCGCTTCGCCGGTCACGCGGTGCAACACTTGCAGCTGTGACAGGCATATCTTGGGCTGAGTTCTCGGTAGGCCGGAGTATTCTATGGAAGCCATTGTCGCTCTGACTGCTAGGTCGTGATACAGGCCGGCATGCCGCTTATTACCAAAGATCTTATCGCTCAGCACAACTTCACGGGCGATGAATACCAAAAAATCGTCGAGATCCTGGGGCGTGACCCCAATCTGACAGAGCTTGGCATGTTCTCTGTGATGTGGTCCGAGCACTGCTCATACAAAAGTTCTCGGGTGCACTTGAAAAAGCTTCCGACGACCGGGCCTCGTGTCGTGCAAGGACCGGGTGAAAATGCGGGGGCAGTCGATATCGGTGACGGGCTCTGCGTGGTCTTCAAGATGGAGTCGCACAACCATCCGTCGTTTATCGAGCCCTATCAGGGCGCTGCCACGGGGGTTGGTGGAATCTTGCGTGACATCTTTACCATGGGGGCGAGACCGATCGCGCTGCTCGATTCACTGCGGTTTGGAGAATTGCACCAGCCGAAGAATCGCCATCTCATAAAAGGGGTCGTCTCCGGCATTGCGGGTTACGGCAACTGCATGGGAGTCCCGACTGTGGGAGGTGAGATCGTCTTCAACGACATTTACTCTCTCAATCCATTGGTCAATGTGTTTTGTCTCGGTCTTGCCCACCAGGACAAGATCTTCCGAGGCACTGCGGCGGGCGTCGGGAATCCTGTGATCTATTTCGGGTCCAAAACGGGCCGCGATGGGATTCATGGGGCGACGATGGCCTCCGATTCGTTCGACGATCAATCGGAGCAGAAGCGTCCAACCATCCAAGTTGGTGATCCTTTTACAGAAAAATTGCTGCTGGAAGCCTGTCTCGAACTGATGGAACGCGATCTACTCGTCGGGATTCAAGACATGGGCGCTGCGGGGCTGACGAGTTCTTCCTGCGAAATGGCCTCACGTGCCGGCAACGGAATCGAGTTGGACCTCACCGTGGTCCCACGGCGCGAGTCTGGTATGACGCCCTATGAGATCATGCTGTCTGAATCTCAAGAACGTATGTTGATGGTGGCGAAAGCCGGCAAGGAAGACGAATGCATCGAGATTTGCCGAAAGTGGGATCTGGATGTCGCCGTGGTCGGAAGGGTGACCGCCGACGGAATCTTGCGCGTCATGGATCAGGGAAAGGTCGTGGCGGAAATCTCGGCCAAAGCGTTGGCTGACGACGGGCCTCGATATGAACGGCCCTACCAGCCGCCGGCTTATCAAGATATGCTGACGAACCTGAACTACGATGCCATTCCAGATGTGAAAGATGCGGATATGGCATTGCTGGCCTTGTTAGAGTCGCCGACGATCGCCAGCAAGCGGTGGGTGTACGAACAGTACGATCATATGGTGCGGACGAACACCATGGTTCGACCTGGGTCTGATGCGGCGGTGGTGCGCATCAAGGGCACGAAAAAAGCTGTGGCGATGACGGTGGATTGCAACAGCCGCTATTGCCTGTTGAATCCCTATGAAGGAGCCCGGCTGGCCGTGGCCGAGGCGGCGCGAAATCTCGTCTGTTCCGGTGCTGTGCCGATCGGCCTGACGGATTGTCTCAATTTCGGCAATCCGGAGCGACCCGATATCATGTGGCAGTTCGCCATGGCGATCGAAGGGATGAAAGATGCCTGCGAGCATTTCCAAATCCCCATCGTGAGCGGGAACGTCAGCTTTTACAACGAAACCAATGGACTCTCCATTTATCCGACCCCCATGCTGGGCATGGTCGGGCTGATCGATGACGCTGAACGGTCGATGACCCAGTGGTTTAAGCAGGAAGGCGACGATATTATCTTGCTGGGCTCCTCTCGCGAGGATTTGGGTGGATCGGAGTATCTCAAGATCGTTCATGCGCGCGAACAGGGCTCACCGCCCTATTTGAACCTGAATACAGAAAAGGCTCTCCATGATTGCGTGCTATCGCTGATTCGTGATGGGCTTCTGCAGTCCGCGCATGATTGCTCGGAAGGTGGCGTCGCCGTCGCATTGGCAGAAAGCTGTATCTCCGGACCCGAACGGACAATGGGTGCTGTGGTAAGATTGATCAGAGGTCGACTTCGAAAAGACGCCATTCTCTTCGGCGAAAGTCAGTCGAGGGTGGTAGTTTCTGCAAAGCCGGTCCATCGCCAGCCCATTCTCGATCACGCGAGGCGTTTTGGTGTCCCGGTTGAACTGATGGGGACCGTTACCGACGAACGGTTGATCGTGTCCATGGGAAATGAGGGTTCGGCGGAACCCGTGATCGATCAATCAGTGGCGATGCTGCACGATCGATGGGGGTTTTCTTTGGAGCGAGCGCTGAATCCAGTCTAGTCTTGTGAATTGCTAAGGGTCATGAACAAAGAACTACCGATTGTATCTCCCGATAAGTTCCACGACGAATGCGCCGTCTTCGGTGTCTACGGCCACGAAGAAGCCGCTAATCTGACGTATCTTGGACTGTACGCGTTGCAGCACCGCGGGCAAGAAGCCTCTGGGATTGTTGCGGGAGATGGCGACCAATTCTTCATGCAGAAAGGCATGGGCCTCGTCGCCGATATTTTTCACAAATCGGTGCTGGAGAAGCTCCCGGGTCATATGGCCATCGGGCACAATCGCTACTCCACCACGGGTGGCCACGATCTGAAGAATGTGCAGCCGTTGACCGTGAATTTCGCACTCGGTAATTTGGCCTTGGCTCACAACGGCAATCTCATCAATGCCCAGATGCTTCGACACGAACTTGAAGCCTACGGGGCGATCTTCCAGTCCACATCAGATAGCGAGGTCATTATCCACCTCATCGCACACTCGCGGGCAGGCTCGTTTCTCGCGCGGGTCATTGATGCTCTGAGTCAGGTGCGAGGCGCGTTCTCGGTTGTATTGATGACCGACAACGGTCTTATCGCCGCTCGTGATCCCTATGGGCTCAGACCGCTGTGCATCGGGCGTCTGCGCAGCGGCTGGATTGTGGCGTCCGAGACCTGTGCGTTTGACTTGCTCGATGCCGAGTATGTTCGAGAGGTGGAACCGGGCGAATTGATCGTCATCAGCGATCAAGGACTCGACAGCCACCATCCGTTTCCCAAGAAGAATCAAGCCATGTGTGTGTTCGAGTACGTCTATTTTGCGAGGCCTGACAGTCGCATCTTTGGGGCTAACGCCGTGTATGCCACGCGCAAGGCATTGGGTCGCCAGTTGGCCCAAGAGTCATGGGTGTCGGCGGATGTCGTTATTCCCGTTCCTGACTCCGGCGTGCCGGCGGCGCTCGGCTATGCCGAAGGAGCAGGGATCCGGTTTGAAACCGGTTTGATCCGCAACCACTATGTCGGGCGAACGTTCATTGAACCCGAACAGTCGATTCGCCATTTCGGGGTCAAGGTGAAATTGAATGCCGTTCCCGAAGTCTTGGATGGGAAACGGGTCGTCGTCATCGACGACTCGTTGGTTCGTGGCACGACGAGCCGTAAAATCGTCAAGATGATCCGACAAGCTGGGGCGAAAGAAGTCCACATGCGGATCAGCTCCCCTCCAATCATCTCGCCCTGTTTTTACGGAATCGACACACCGACGAAAAAAGAGCTGATTGCCTCCGATCACTCGACGGAAGAGATCCGCAAGTACATCACAGCCGACAGTTTGGCGTACCTCAGCCTTGACGGCATGTTGAAATCCGCTCCGAGGACGCCCGACCAGTACTGTACGGCCTGTTTTACTGAACGCTATCCTATCCCATTTACCCGCGCAGAAGAGCTTCAGTTAGGCCTGTTCGAATCAGCGCGCTGAGCTCGTTCTGCACGCAAGACATGACGCCTCCAAAGAAAGACGACCAGAAAGCACTGCAGCCACGGGGTCGACGCCGAGTGCAGGTCGATTATCCCGCATTATTCACGGGAGATGAAAGATCGGGCCATGGAACGGTGACCAATCTCACGATTGCCGGATGTGAAGTCGAGAGCCATGTCCAGTTCCCCATCGGAGCCGGTCTGAGTCTCTGTGTACAAACTCCGGAGGCTCGGCCTCCGATTATCATCGCCCTCGCCCTCGTCCGTTGGAAAAATGGCGATCGATTTGGACTCGAATTCGTTCGATTTGAGGGTAGAACCAAGGAACAGCTCGGGGATATGCTGAATCAGCGTGAAGGCCCTGCCGAAGATTAATTTCCCCTGCCTTGCGGTTGCCGCTCCAAAAATTGCCATGGTAGGATGCACCAGCAGCTGATTTTGAGCAGCGGTAACGGTTATGCCACAACGACTGGGATCATGGTCGAGCGCTTATGAGGCCATGAGTGTTTGTTGAAAGGGAGGTCGTGATGAGACGACTTATACTGGCGTTTGCGCTGCTGGTCTTCCCCGCACTGTGTACGACAACGGTTTCAGCAGCGGGATTATTTCAGGTGGGAGAGAAAGCCCCATCCTTCACCCTCACTGCGATCACCGGTGAAACTCTGTCGCTCGAGTCCTATAAAGGCAAAGTTGTGGTGTTGGGACTCTTTCACATCTGCGAGCCTTGCATGATACAGGGGAGCGCCTTGCAGAAGGTTCATGAGTCTACACAAGGCAGGAACGTGGCAGTGCTGGGCGTCAATTCGTCGGGCAATGCGAAACGAGAGGTCGGCGAATTCTTGTCCGGCTTTCCGGTCAAGGTTACCTATCCTTATCTTTTGGATCCCACCAAGATGACGGATAAGCTGTATGGGGGAGGAAAGTTTATTCCAAATGTGTATGTGATCGACCAGAATGGAGTCATCCGATGGCAACGAGTCGGCAATATGGACTTGGCGGGCGCCGACGTGATTGTTGCAGAGGTTGAAAAGCTGTTGGCAGGCGGAAATAAGATGTAGCGGGTCGACAGCCGAAATTTCTCCTTGCTCGCCGCCCGCGCACACGGGAATTGATCGTATTATGAAGGTGAGATCGGTGCTCGCTGTGGACTATGGTGCGTCTTGGCGCACCAAGGGTGGGCGGGTGAAGAAATAGACGCGCAGGGGGAAAAACCTCGGCTATCGACCTGCGGAGAATGGGAGGAATGAAAAGATGAGGAGACAAAGAAGCGATGGATGAGGTGGAGGAGGGGAAACAAAAGTTTCTAGAAGTGGTACAGGAAGTTGACGGGGCTGTCCAAGTCGTGATTCCTGCCACTCCCTCCAACAGCATGTTCTTGATCTCGCTGACGAAAGGGTCGAATCGTAAATTTATCACTGTGTCCGAAGACGATATTATCGACTTGCCTCACGAAGCGGGCATCCGGACGAAAGTCACCAAGACGATCAAGGACGCCATCGCAGCTCTGTGATGCCTGTGGTGTCATGAATTCCCAACTATAAATCGCTGGTTTTTGTTATGAAACAAATCTTGCCCGATATCTGGCAATGGTCGTGGTTTTCCGACGAGAAGCAGCTCAACTTCAACGGCTTGTTTCTGATGATCGGTGAACATAAGATCCTGGTAGACCCACCTCCGATGACGGCAGAGGCGAGAGCGGTCGTCCGCCGACATGAGCCGATGGACTACATCATCATCACGAACCGAGATCACATCCGAGAGGCTGCGGCCTATCAGGCGGAGCTCAAGTGTCAGCTGCGAGTGCCGGAAGCCGATGCCGCCCAGATGGATGTGAACCCGACGAAGACGTACAAGGATGGTGAGCTATTACCCGGCGGGATTTGGGCTATTCATCTGAGGGAGCAGAAGTCCCCGGGAGAATCAGCATTGTTCATCGAACGGGGGCGGGGTGTGCTGATCGTAGGGGATGCGCTGATCGGCAATCCGCCAGGTTCCGTACGTCTGCTTCCTGCCGAAAAGTATGTGGATGTCCAGAAAGCCAAGGATGGCCTCCGCCGCCTCTTGAAGTACAACTTCGATAGCCTTCTTGTCGGAGACGGCGCCTCCATCTTTGTTGGTGGGAAACAGCAAGTGGAACAGCTCTTAGCAGTGACGTCATGACATTGCGTAACAACCTATCCGAAGAGTTGAATCGACAAGGCAACGAGCATTTTTCACGAGGGTACTACACGGAGGCCTACACTTGTTACGCCAAGGCGTTAGAGTATGATCGGCTCACCGGTGATCAACGTACTCTGGTCGCCACACTCGGTAACTTGGGTAATATCTGCGCAGTCAGCGGACGGCGGGATTCTGCCCAGGCGCATTATCAGGAAGTCTTGGAATTGCAGAAACTTCTCGGTGATGAGAAAGGCATCGGGACGACGCTGGCAAACCTGGGAAACCTCCGGGCTGATGCCGGTGAATGGGATCGAGCACAGGCGTATTATCTGGAGGCTCTCGACCTCATGACCAAAACGCATGATGAGCCTAGCCAAGCCGTCCTGTTCTCTGACCTTGGTCTGGTGGCTCGTGAAACCGGTCACTTTGAAGAGGCGATTCGATTTTACGAACGGTCGTTGGAGTTGATGCGTCGGTTGAGCAATCTGGGCGGTGTTGCGGATGCCTGGCGCATGATAGGCCGCACATTCTTGATGCAAAAGCGCTACGACGAGGCCATCGCTTGTTGTCAAACCAGCCAGTCGGTCGCCGAGCGATTACAAGACGAGCTTCGTGCCGGTGGTGCCCGATACGTGCTGGCTCAATGTTATGAGGAAACGGGGCGTTTGCAGGACGCAGCAGAACTTCTCGAACAGGTGGTGCGCATGGATCGTAAGTATCGCCTGCCGAAACTGGAGGAAAACACGCAGCGCCTCAAAACACTGCGCGCCCGCCTCACCAATCCGCATCAGTTGCGGCCTTGTCGGGAGATGGAGGCATGACTGAGCAAGCTCCCTCAGCCTGGATTCAGCTGCGTACCGATCTAAAGCGAGCTTTCCCCCAGTTTTATGAATTGGAGTCAGACGGTCCGCTCCTGATGGATCTTGGTGGAGATGGCTGGCTCTTAGAAGTCAGGCCGGACGGGAAGGTCCTCTGCCAGTATGGGGTGGCGATGGATGAGGTGATTGCGCTCATGTCGGAAGGAACACCGGAGGATTTAGGAACCGATGAAGTCGCGAAGCAAGCCAAGTACTTTCTTCAGCCCGCTGTTTCCAAATATCGGGCGCTCCTCCTTCAATCCGGGTTTGTTGAGGAGACCGAGATGACTGACGAGTTTGTGGCGATCACGTTTACACGCGGTGCAGATCTGCAGAATCTCACCAAGCTGGAAGATCTCCTCCGATGGTGCTACAGGCAAATCGGAAGCGCGTCGTGACCCAACGAATCACGACATTCGACGAATTTCGAGACGCTGTCTCAGCCTATCGATTGCCACGAGTGTTGTTGGTCGCGCTGGAACTGGATCTTTTTACGACTGTCGGCGACCGATTGTGGACGATTCCGGATCTTGCCAAGAAGCTCAAGGTCAGCGAAAGGGGTTTGAGCATCCTTTGTCGCAATCTTGCAGCCGTCAGGGTATTGCAGAAAAAAGGTGTCGGCTATCGGAACAGCCGGCTGGGAGCAACAGCGCTGAATGCCGATCATCGCGCCTATCGCGGCGGCTATTTGAATTTGATCACTCGCCATTGGGCAGACTGGGTACGACTGTCGGAATCCGTGCGGAGTGGCCTGCCGATCGACCATGATACTCCAGACAGTCCGGACTACCGTCGACAATTCACGTGGGCCATGCACCACAGGACCTTGGAAATTGCCCCTGCGATTGCAGCCCAGGTTCCTTTAGCTCGTTCCAAAACACTGCTGGACCTCGGTGGAGGGCCAGGCACCTATGCCATGGCATTTCTCGCGAAGAACCCAACGCTTCACGCGACCGTCTGTGATCGAGAGGCCGCTCTTGAGGTCGCCGAAGAAATCGCCGGCACGCACAAAGCGAGGAGGCGACTCTCGTATCTACCACTCGATTTCTCCAACGAACCTATCCCTGGCACCTATGATGTGATCTGGTATTCGAATGTGCTGCACATCTATTCGCCCGAAGAGAACCAGGCCATCTTTCGTCGAGCCTTGGCCGCATTAACGCCCGGTGGTCGATTCATTATCCAAGACGCATTTCTCCAAGATCGCGAAGGTTTGTATCCTGTAGAAGCAAGTTTGTTTGCTGTGTCGATGTTGTTGTTTACGGAAGGGGGAAACACTTATTCATCCTCGGTGACGGCCAAGTGGCTGAAAGATGCCGGATTCGTCGCGGTTAAATCGCTTCCCATCAGGAAAGGGACGGAGGATTGGGAGGACGGGATTCTAGAGGCGTCGGCCCGGGTCCACGCCCAAAAACGACCGTCCGCCGAATACAATCAAGAGGAAATTGAAGAGCCCACTGATTACGTTAGCTATCAAGGACACTCCCACTTCTGAATCTTTTGTCGTCACCTGAATGATTGTCGCTATGTCCAGTGCCAATCCAACCGTGGCGTAGATTACGCAAGCCATGGCGGCCCAT
>Ga0134128_10000656_pt1 | contig 47209 bp, 43 predicted proteins | sample KB31754_FD_96462 | JGI IMG/M metagenome (GOLD analysis project Ga0134128, IMG submission 96462) | Terrestrial soil microbial communities with excess Nitrogen fertilizer from Kellogg Biological Station, Michigan, USA - KB3-175-4 | ecosystem: Environmental > Terrestrial > Soil > Unclassified ...
GACAATTATTTTATCTGCAGACGGAGAATATTTTATTGCATTGGAAAGAAGATTTACAATTACCTGTGCAGTCCGTTCTTTATCCCCGGTGATTGGTTTTATTTCCTGCAATTCTGTTATGATCTTATGCCGTTTGGTGGTCATTTGCAAATCGGAAACTACCTCGTTGATCAATTCCGTAAGATCATATTTTTCTTTTTTTAGAATCAGTTGTCCCTCGGTGATCTTTGTTACATCCAGCAGGTCGCTGATCAGCGAGGTGAGCCGGTCGATCTGGTGATCCATTCTTAATAAAAGATCAGCAGAAACGAAATCTTCTTTTTCTATTAAAGTATCATGCAGGATTTGTGCATAAGCTTTAATGCTTGTTACCGGCGTTTTCAGTTCATGGCTTGCGATGCCGATAAATTCTTCTTTTTGCTTTTCGATCTCTCTTCGTTTGGTAATATCGCGGTAGTTTTTAATGATGCCCTGTATGCTGGAATTGTTTAACAGGTTGATACAACCTACTTCCATAATACGATAGCTTCCGTCTTTATGAAGCATCCGAAGTTCGGTCTGAATATATTTTGAAGGTTGCTGAAGACAGCTTTCAAATAGTTTTTTTTCAGTTTCAAGGTCATCGGGATGTACGAGACTTTTTTCAAAAATATTTTCTCCCAGTCTTTGTTTTGCCGCATAGCCAAGTACTCTTTCTATTGATTCGCTTTGATAAGTGATGGTACCTTCATGATTAAATACCGTAATGACGTCGAAAGAATTTTGAACCAATGCTTTGAAACGCTCTTCATTTTCGAGGATGATCTGTTCTTTGAATTTGCGCTCACTGATATCAATGTTTATGCCCGACATTTCCTGCGGTTCTCCCTTGTTATTAAAAATAGTGTTCGCGCGGCTAAGGATCCAATGCACGCTTCCGTCGGGCCAAAAAATTCTGAATTCAACAGAAAGCTCTTTTCTTTCCCTGATGCTATTTTCAATTGCCCGGCGAGTTGGCTCTGCATCCTGTGGATGAATAAAAGAAAGCCAATCCTCCAGTGTTCCCTTAAAAGAATATTCCTTCAGGCCGTACAAAGATTCCTGGACTTTCGTCCACGTAATTTTATTTGTTTTAAAATTCCATACATAAGTTCCCACAGAGCCTGCTGCGAGTGCAAAGTTGAGCTGGTTGCGGGTTTTTGCTAAAGTTGCTTCGATTAATTTCTGGCTTGTTATATCACGCTGCAATACCCATAAGCCCGTTAACTTTTGGTCACGTAAAATGCCGATGCAATCGTGAAGAAAATAAGTTGTGTTTTCGCCCACCGAATAACTGATCTCCACTTCGCTCAACCTGTAATTCAATTCGATGAAAGCAGAAAACAGGCTGTCATTTTTCTCATTTGGAACGGTGAGATTTTTCAGTCTTTCCCCAACCAGGTCTATGGCCTTTTTGTGTCCGTACATTTTTGCCATCGCATCGTTGCATTCGACAATAACGGCGCTTTCATACAATGCCTCAATTTGTTTTTCTTTCGGGTCATTGATCGAAAACGGATCTTTTAATTCATAACGGCAAATTCCCTCGGTAGTTCTTGAAATAAATGTTTCATAAATGTCTTCATGTTTCGTTGCTGATTGATTTTCCTGCTTTCTTTTTCCATCTTTTGTCTCCGTCAGGTCTTCTGAAATGGCTTCTTTTGTAGTTCTCGGATTATTTCTAGCAGCGTTCATTTATTGGGAGTTAATAATAAATGGAAGATACAAGTAATTTAATTTATAAAAAAGGAACAAATGAATTTTTATTTTTTATAAAAGAAATCTTATTTATACCGCTCAATATTTGAATAGAAATTAAAATGAGGGAATATTCATTTTTTCTTTATTTGCAGAATGAAATGAATACCGGCTTTAAAATGAGATATTCTTGTAAAAAGGAAAACTCTCAAATCGCAGCAACAAGATCGTCAGCTTTGTTCTTAAAGTATTTTTCCTTCATGTCACTTGTTGAAACCGTTTTTATTTCTTTTGAACTATCTCTTCTATGAGTTTCACAATTTCCTTAGTCATGTAAAAACTCAAGAAAGGTCAAGGTTATACAATGATTAGCATAGATAGCAATGTAAGGAAATATGTGCCACAAGGTTTGTAGATTTGGGAGGAAAAATGGTTTGACCCAATAAAAGAGCGTTGCCATAGTAAATTGAGATATAATTTTAAAACTTCGCGCAAAAGTTTTAAATCTTTCAATAAAAAGTTCGAGTTTTGTAGCAATGGGGTTTACCCACATTATGAAAGCCTTTAAACTAAGGATTTTTTAAAGGCTTTTTAGTTCCTTTGAGCAGTACCTCCTACCTCCCATCTTATTGATTGAACCGGATCACCACCGGGATAAGTCCGGCATTTGCCGGACTTATCCCGGACTTAACTACTCTTTCGTACGGGGCATCTATGCTTCATCTATAGGGCATCTATAGCTGAGACAGGGCAGCTGTCCTATTAAAAACCAGAGTAGTTCTTTTATATTAAAGAATCGATTATATTTACCTAACCTCCAATGGAAGCACGAAGCCTTTTTGTATATTTCATATCGGCCGCTCGTTGCCAATCCTTTTCAGGCTTGATCAGATCGTATCCTATTTTATCCTCAATGACAAAGGTTTATCGTCTGTCAAAACGTGTAATGCTCTCCATAAAGCTGGCGTAATACTGTATTACCAGATTACTTGTTGTTATAGAAATTGATGCAAAAAATGTTCTGCAAAATTACCCAGGGATGTTGATTCTATTTGATTAAATTTTATTTGTACCATTTGTTCGATTCCCGTAATATTGCGCGCCACAATTATAATACTAAAGCTAATGAAACACCTATTAATTTGTTCCGTAACCCTTATATTGATTTCTTGCGGAACGAGTAAGATCCCTGCTTCTGCTACTTCTTCAAATGAAATTACAAGTCTTAGCTATTTTGAACCAATTTCATATATTCAGTACATAGAAAAAGGAAACACAGCAATGCTAAGTGATTCACTTTCTTTAATCTCCCGAAATAAACTGGATTCTATATTATCTGAAAACAAAGAGGATCTCCGGCTTTCAGAAAAGATTATTTTAGATGACCAGGCAGTTAAAGGAAGAATAGAAAATGAAGTTGCATACTACGCTGCGCTTATGATGCAACGGAAAAAGCTTAATAAGTCTCCGTTGGCTAAAACAATAGACTCAGTTATGGAAAGTAACCACCAGCGATTTGCACTGGCAACCGTAGTAACCGGTTTTGGGCGAAGGAAAGGAAATTATCGCGGACAGGTAGCAAAAGGAGCGGCTATCGGAATTTTAACTTTGGGAATGGCTATTCCGACTCCTGTTAAATCTAACGTAGCAATGTATGCTTTGATTTTTGACTCGGAGAAGAACCAGGTTGCATATTACAGGATGTGTATGCCAGTTGAAAAAGATCCGACAGACGAAAAAATACTGGGAAAACAATTTGCGAGTTTGTTTAAAGATTATTTATCAGGGAAAAAATAAGGGTTTGATGTCTGAAAAATAGATTTGAAAAGAATCACAAGTGGCTGCAAAATGCTAAATTGTAATTCATTCTTTCATTTTCATTTTTATGATCATGGCTGAAACAATTCGATTCTGTTCAGATGTTCACCTTGGAAAACTTTCCAGGTTATTGAGAATGCTTGGTTTTGATACTGTTTATCAAAATAATTTTTCCAAAGAACAACTCTACGAAATTGCAAGGAATGAAAACCGTTGCCTTCTTTCAAAGGCTTCGTATTTTTCAAAATTTCCGGAAATCAATTTTTACCAGGTACAAAGTGCAGATCCGGATGAGCAGTTGAAAGAGGTTACAGAACACTTTCATCTCACGCATTTACTCGATCCGTTTTCACGATGTCTTTATTGTAATGAAATCCTGGAAAAAAAAGAAAAGGAAGAAGTTGAAGATATCCTCCTGCCGGAAACTAAAAAAAATTTTTCTGAGTTCTGGCGCTGTCCATCATGTAAGAAAGTATATTGGAAGGGTTCGCATTATGAAAGGATGAAGAAACTGGTCGAGAAGTTCGCGGGATGATCTATTCTTTGTGAAGAAAAAAATAGCTCCTTTAATCCGCTTCCAAAACCTCATTCTCCTTTATCTCCGGCAAGATAATTTTTCTCTTTTGATATTTTTTCATAAAAAGATATATGGTGCTAACGCATGCAATAAAAATTATCGTTGAACCAATTTCCCATTTACCCAAACTGGTTAATAACCAAACGATGGCTGCAATTCCGATAAAAGGAATGATTAAACCGCCTGGGGTTCTGAATGTTTTTTCTCCAACATTTCCCTCCTTCTTTCTCAACTTGATCGTGGCTAAAATAACAGCGAAATAAATAATCAAAATTGCCGCGCTGGCAAGAATGGCCAATTGTTTAAAACCTCCTGAAACTGAAAAAATTAAGATCAATGATCCGTAGATAATGATTGCCCAATAAGGAGTAGCAAATTTAGGATGAGTTTTCCCCAAAAATTTTGGGAAGATTCCGTCATTCGCTCCTGCAAATAATAACCGTGGCATTAAAAGCACATCGCCGCTTACATTGCCAAAGCAGGAAATTGCAGCAGCAATCAGCAAAATAATTCCTCCCACTGGGCCAATAATTTTTTCAGCAACTGCCGCTAATGGTGCACCTCTAACGGTTTCCATGTGCGTTCCTAATATTCCCTGCGTTACTGTTTGCAACAGTAAATAAACAATTAGCACCAATAAACCTCCTGCTAAAATGCCAAGCGGTACGGTTCGTTTAGGATTTTTTATTTCTCCGCTTGCATTCAATGCTGTTTCAAATCCCATGAAGGCAAAAAATAAAACAAGAGTCGTATTTCCAAATGTGTTGAAAGATGGCAAATTTTCCCAATGCAGATTGGTAGTTTTAATATGGCTAAAACCGAAAATGATAATTGCAATTAGTGGCAATAGTTTAATGATCGTAATCAATTTCACAAAACCAACGCCATGTTTAACGCCCCTCACATTTATCAAAACCATAAATCCAATCAAGATAAAAAATAATAAACCACGCACCCATAAATTTTGGAAAACAGGAAAAATAACAGCCAGTGAATCAGCAACAATATTAATCACTGCGGCGTCGCCCAAAATGCCAAATCCAAAAAAGAACAGCCAGTTAATAATAAATCCGGCAAAACTGCCAAACGCCGCTTCTACATAAGCATAACTACCACCGGAAGTGGTTATGCGTGTTCCAATTTCTGCATAGCAAAGCATGATGGCTGCCATCATGATTCCGCAAAATAAATAACTGAATATTCCAAAAGCACCAAGAGCAATACTTATGATTGCCGGAAGTGCAAAAATGCCAGCGCCAATGGTACCGTTGATAATGTTCATCGAAAGCCCAGGCACACCCATTACGCGTTTTAAACCTTCTTCTGTTTTCATTTTTTTTGTTTTTAGTTAAGATCTGGCACCTTCTGAAAAAGGTGTTACCTCTGTTATTTTTGATGTTGCCTCTGTTACTTTCTTTTTTTTCTTATAATAAAAATAAACCGGTACACCACTCAGGATGAAGAGTAAACCGATCGCGGATTGTTTTGGCATCACGATGAATGTATTGATAAGAAGTGCAGCAGAAAATAAAACGAATATGACAGGTGAATAAGGATAAAGAATGACACGGGCGGTAATTTTTCCTTTTCTTTTCATTTTTATTACTGCAACTGCGAGCAAAGCAGAAAAGAAAAATTCAGTGAAAATGATCATATTGGTAAGGATATCAAAAGTGCCGGAGATAACCAGCACGCAACTCCAGATCATAGTATAGATCAGTCCCAAATAAGGCGTGCGAAAACGCGGGTGAACAAAAGAAAAACTTTTTGGGAAAAACTTTTCCTGCGACATCCTGTAATACAATCTCGGATAAGCGATGATGATTGCATTCAATGCACCAAATGTGCAGATAATAATCAGGATAGCAATTGTTATAACGCCTGCATTTCCCGCAATGCCGCGTGCCACTTCCAGCGCTGCAATGTTGTCTTCACCAATATTTGCCAATGCAGACAACGGCAAAACATGCATAAAAGCTTCATTCAATAAAAGGTATAAAATGATGGAAATTCCAACACCGGCAACAAGGGAAATAGGCACATTTCTTTTCGGATTTTTTATTTCGCCACTAACATTGCCAACCAAAAACCAGCCGTCATAAGCCCAGAAAGCGCTAACCATTGCGGCCAGAATGCCACTGAAAATATTGCTATTACCTGTTGATACTTTTGATGAATTTATAACAGGAAGTGTATGGTTAAAAGATAATCCCGCAACGATTAATAAAAGTAATCCTCCGATCTTTGCAGCAGTGAGCAGATTATTGAGATTACCGCCTTTTTTTGCGCCAAGAATATTTACAAAGGTTAGAAGAATGATTGCCAATAACGCTAATATTTTTACGCCTGCACTTGCAAAAGGAAATACAAAATTTCCGATCGAAATATTTTGCCATGAAGAAAATAAATGAGGTAATGGAATCAGGTAATTTACTGATTCCGCAAAAATAAATGCAAGAGCTGCAATGCCGCCGCAACCTGCAATCACAAAGGCTGTCCATCCGGAAATAAACGAAAAGAAATTACCAAAAGACAGGCGCAAATATTCATAAATACCACCTGATTCATCTGTCATGGTAGCAAGGCCGGCAACATTAAAAGCTCCTAATAAAGTAATAATTCCAGCAAGTAGCCACGCCAGCAGAATATAATTTTTATCCATTAAAGCAGCCGACATAGGCGCTATCTTTTTAAAAACGCCTGAGCCAATTATAATACCGGCAACGAGTAAAATTGCTGTGGTTAAACCAAGACTTCTTTTAAGTGGAATTTTAGATTCATCAATGGTAGCAGTCTTTTCTGTATTCATGAAATCGTTTTTAATTTTGCCGAAGTTATCAGCCGGAATATTTGGATTTTTTGAAATCAGTTATGCAGGGAGAGGAAGAAGTTACTTCAGCAAAAAGGAAAATTAAATTTAAACTCTTTTTCCAAAGGACAATAAAAAAGATTTTCGCTTCCTGCTAATATTAGATGTTTGTGACAATGTTTGAGAGATAGTAAATGAGGAAATAAACGAAATTTTTATTTTAAGATTACTCAAACCTTCAGGAGAAAATTACTCCTTTTTACCCCTAATTTTCTCTACAAAAAAGTAGATTCATTTCCCCATTTTATGATATAGAAATGCAAGTAATATTCAAAAAAAAGAATGATAATTTGTTGTAAACTGGCACGAAAATTCAATACAAATGCATGTTATTGAAAAAACCGGAAGCATAGCAAAATATGCCGGTTTTATTGTAAACCCAAAAAAAGGAGGTTGTTATGAAAGGTACAAGAAGATGGCAGGATTGGCTCATCCTGATTGCCGGAATCTGGTTATTTATTTCGCCCTGGCTGTTTGGATTTAGCCGTACTAATTACTCCTGGGATTCCTTCCTGATGGGAGTTCTTCTTATCGTTTTTTCCCTTTGGGCCTTAGGCAATACCAGAATCTGGGAAGAGTGGGTCACACTCATTATCGGTGCATGGATCTTTATTTCTCCCTGGGCTTTAGGGTTTGCTGGCGCCCCTGATCAATGGAATTTTTTCATCGTGGGAGGACTTGTATTTATCCTGTCTATCTGGGATTTGAGTCTTTACAGCAATGTAAACAAACATGAATCAATTCCTGTAACTTAATTTGTTCCATGCAAATTAGTTGTAAATGAAAGCAGATCTGAAAATGGTCTGCTTTATTTGTTGTTCAGGATAAAATTCATTGCTTCAAACAGCACATTACGATGTTTTCCGGAAAGAATTATTAAAAACTTTTTAATTCTTATTTCCTTCTATTGTCCATTCGTAAAAATCAGGAAAAAATTTTCTCCACGCAGCTTCATTATGTTTGGCATCTTCATCGATCTTTTCTTCTATAGGCGAAGAGGAACGTTCTTTGATTTCTTTTTCAATACGCTTCATGTCGGGAACCATCGAATCACCTTCTTTACCACCAGCATAAAAAAATAATCTTGAATTTACTTTTTTCGAATTTGCAATTACGGTGCTGTCAATTCCGGAAGCGGTCCAGAAAGCCGGAGAAAAAATTCCTGCACCTCCAAAAACCTGTGGGTATTTTAAAACCGCATACAAGGAGATCAGGCCACCCATTGAACTTCCGGCAATAAAAGTATTTTGCTTATTTTTTAAAGTGTGGTAATGTTTGTCAATAAAAGGTTTTAAATCTTTTACTAAAAAAGCTACATATTTATCGCCTTCACCTTTTCCAAAATTTTGAAATTCCCATGGATTGTATTCGTTCATTCTTTTTGAAATTCCATTGTCGATTCCAACAACAATCACCTCTTTTTTCCCCTTTTTAAAGATCGAATCAAGATATTCATCAACGCCCCACTCACCTGAATAAGATGTGGCGTTGTCAAAAAGATTTTGTCCGTCGTGCATGTATAAGACGCCATAATTTTTTCCGGAAGTCGCGTAATTGGGAGGAAGATAAATCCACACTCTCCTTGTTCGGTTCAATTCGGGAATGTAAAAAGCAGTGTCCATAATTTTTACATTCTCTGAAGCAGAATGATTTTTTTTAGCAGCAATCTGATTAGATTTAAAATCATCATTCCAACCCAAAATATTTATAGAAATAGTTGTATCTGATTTTAATGATAAAGTACGGTTGCCGGTAGGTTTTCCTTCGGCATCAGTTTCGCCTTTTTCCCAGCTTCCCCTTGTAAATTTATATTCATAGTTTCCTTGAGGCAATGAAAAAGTGATTTTTGAAATTCCGCTTTCATCTGATTTTAATTGATAACTGCTATCTGCAGGATTCCACATATTAAAGTTGCCCGTAACAAAAATGTGATCCATAGAATGAAGTAACGACGGCTGTTTTAAGAGAAACGTCACTTTATATTGTGCGAAAGAAAATGCAGAACTAAAAAGCAGCAGAGCAGCAAAAAAATACTTCTTTTGTTTTAGCATAAACGGATATTTAAGAAACAGAAGCAAGGAAATCTTTTACTTTTTGATAATACGAAGCACTTAAAGGAACCAATGGCAGGCGCAATTCATTTTCGATTAATTGTAATTCTGCACAAAATGCTTTTACTCCGGCCGGATTATTTTCAACAAACAAAAGGTCATAGGAAGGCAATAATTTTAAATGAATTTGCGCCGCTTTTTCAAATTCATTTTTCAATGATAAGCGGATCATTTCACAAAAATCTTTGGGAAAGCAGTTGGCTACAACACTGATGACCCCTTGCATTCCGCAGGCAATTAGTGGAAGTGAAAGATGGTCATCGCCACTCACTACTAAAAAATCTTTTGGTTTATTTTTTAAAATGTGCATACATTGAATCATATTGCCGCTTGCTTCTTTGATGCCCTGAATGTTTTCACATTCTTTAGCGAGCCGGAGAGTAGTTTCGGCAGTGATATTACTTCCGGTTCTTCCCGGCACATTATATAAAATCACTGGCAAAGGTGATGATTCGCCTATCGCTTTGTAATGCTGAAAGATCCCTTCCTGCGAAGGTTTATTATAATTGGGGCTTGAGCTTAAAATGGCGGCAATTTTTTCAAGAGAAAAATTTGAAAAATGATCAATCACTTCTTTTGTATTGTTGCCACCAATTCCTAACACCAATGGCACACGGTCATTGATTTTTTTTGCAGTGAAGTCAACAATTTCTCTTTGTTCTTTATCAGTAAGTGTGGGAGTTTCGCCTGTCGTACCAAGGGTTACAAGATACTCAACACCATTATCAATAACGAAATCAATCATTTTTTCGAGCGCATCGAAATCAACTTCATGATTTTTTTTAAAAGGGGTAATAAGGGCTACTCCCGTTCCTGTTAGTTTATTTAGATTCATTGTTTTTAGTTAGTAGTTCAGGTTCAAAGTTCGTTCAAAATCATTCATCCCAAAATCCCATTTTATTAAACTTATCAATTCTCTGCCTGATTCTTTCTTCCGCAGGAATTTGTTTGAGTTCTTCGATGATTGGTTTGATGTAAGACTTAAGATTAGCGGCTGCTTCATCATAATTCCAATGCGCGCCTCCTAGTGGTTCAGAAATAATTCCATCCACCAGACCAAATTTCAACATATCTTCTGAAGTGAGTTTTAATTGTTCTGCTGCGATTTCTTTTTGTGCCCAGCTGCGCCAAAGAATTGAACTGCAGTTTTCAGGAGAAATGACTGTGTACCATGAATTTTCCAGCATCAAAACCCGATCACCTACTCCGATTCCTAATGCTCCGCCACTGGCGCCTTCGCCAATGATCACACAAATAACCGGTACTTTCAAACGAATCATTTCATAAATATTCCTGGCAATCGCTTCTCCCTGCCCCCGCTCTTCAGCCTCCAGTCCGGGGAAAGCGCCGGGAGTATCAATCAAAGTGATTATGGGTTTATTAAATTTTTCCGCAAGCTTCATCAGACGTAATGCCTTTCGATATCCTTCCGGGTTGGCCATTCCAAAATTGCGCATCTGGCGCATCTTTGTATTCGTTCCTTTTTGCTGACCAATAACCATGATCGTTTCTCCATCCAATTGTGCAAAACCGCCGATCATTGCTTTGTCATCTCTGACATTCCTATCGCCATGTAATTCTAAAAAGCTGGTAAACATTTTTAAAATATATTCCAAGGTGTAAGGCCGGTCCGGATGACGGCTCAACTGAACTTTTTGCCATGGAGTAAGATGTTCTGTTATTTCTTTTCTTTTGTCAAGAATATTTTGTTCGAGGTCTTTAATAATTTTTTCATAATCTTCTTTGCCGCTTTTTGACGCAAGTTTTTTATTCTCTTCTATCTGCTCGTAAAGCTCTTTTATTGGTTGTTCAAAATCCAGGAATTGTCGTGCTTGTGTTGACATTGGTTTTTAAAAAATTTTAAAAATGAAAAGGTGATAAACCACATTTATTTTTTTAGGGCGATAAAGTTAAGGTGTCAAAATTAAATAACAGTGAAAAGGTTATTTTTTAGCATCCAAAGAACAAAAAAACCGGTTAGAAGGATGATTCAATTGTAAAGAAAAACAAATTTTTTTGCGACCATTTCAAATCGTTCTTTATAAGAAATAATCAAAAGTAGTTTCTTTCTTCTTGGTTGAGAAGTATAGTAAAATCAATAGTTTCAGAGGATTTGATGCTTTTAATTTTCTTCTTTGTTTTATTGAATAAACGATTCTTTTTCCTTCTGGAGTTGTGTTATAAAAAATGCAAAAAACAGAATGGCATGATTTTAGATTTTATAGAAGTGTAGTGAAAAATACAAAGCATTTTTTCATTATAAAAAGAGTCTTTCATCATAATTTTAAATACCTTAAAAAAACTCGACCATGAATGAAAATACAGATCAGTTAATAACTGAACGAAAACCAAGAGATTCCAGAAACATCCTAATTGGAATCTTAATCGCCGGCCTTATTATCCTTGCCGGATTTTTTATTTTCGATCACAGCAATAATCGCTCGAAAATTAATGCAGAGCAAACTCAGGTTGCGCAAATCACAACAGAAAAAAGCAACCTTCAAACCAGCTTTGATGCTTCACTGGCACGGCTTGATTCTTTTCAGACCGTTAACACTGAGCTAAGCACCAAGCTTACTGCAAGCAACGACGAAATTGCAAAGATGAAAACAGAGATCAGGAGCATTTTGAACAAGAAAAATGCCACCTCTCATGAACTTACAAGAGCACGTAACCTGATCGCACAATTAAATGGAAAGATCAGTGATCTTGAGTCTCAGATCGCAATGCTTACTCAGCAAAACGATAGCCTGAAACAAAATGTGGCAACACTCACCACTGAAAAAGAAGCCATTTCAAGAAACCTCGATTCAACGATTGTTGTAAAGAAAGTTCTTGAGAAAAAAGTGGATGTTGCTTCTACATTAAATGCAGACAATATCTCTATCACTCCGATAAAAGTAAAACACAACGGAAAACAAAAAGTTTCTGATGTGGCTAAAAGAGTCGATAAATTATTGGTGAGCTTTGATGTAAACAACCGTATCATCGATCCGGGAGAAAAAGATCTTTATGTTGTAGTTATCGGTCCTGATGGAAAACCAATCACTACATCAGATTCTACAGGCGACACTTTTGAAACACGCGATGAAGGTAACAAGACTTTTACCGCAAAATTGCCTGTGGATCTTGAAACAGCAAAAACAAAAAATGTACAATTTGCATTTGCACCGGGTGGACATTTCCAACAAGGTGCTTACAAAATTCAGATCTATCAAAATGGATTTTTGATTGGCGAAAAAACCCGCGAACTGAAGAAAGGCGGCCTTTTCAGCTAATTTATTAAAATATTCCTGAAAAACAGTTTGTTGCTTTACCTCTGAAAAAGTAAAAGCTATCCGGAAATAAAAATCCGGGTAGCTTTTTTTATGTCTTTATGTAAAGCGTTATAATTACGTTTATGCATTGCCGTTAGTAAACAACTTTTCTTTTGTTGAAAATCATTTCATACTTTCAATCTGAAAAATGATTTTCTTATGAAAAAATTGTTACCTGTTATTTTTCTGCTGTTGTCTTTATCTGCTGCTGCACAAAAAACAGATAAGCATTTGCAACATGAAATTGCTTCTTTGGTAAAAGGTTTTAATGGTGATGTTGGAATTTATGTTTATGATCTTTCAAAAAATACCATTGCAGCTTTTAATCCCGATACTATTTTTCCGACAGCGAGCATGGTAAAAGTGCCGATACTCATTGGCATTATGCATAAAATTCATAACGGAGATTTGACTTATCACCAGGAAATGCTGTTTACAGATTCTGTTCGTTATTCGGAAGGAGAGGAGATTCTTGCTTCATTTAAAGACAGTCAAAAAATTGCTTTGAATGTATTGACGATGTTGATGATGAGCATGAGTGATAATGGCGCTAGCCTTTGGCTTCAAGGGTTAGCCGGTAGCGGTACTCAGATCAATCAAGATCTCGACAGCCTCGGAATGAAGGATACAAGAGTTAACAGCCGAACACCGGGAAGAAAGGAAAATTATAATAAATATGGTTGGGGACAAACGACGCCAGCGGAAATGGCAACCCTGATGAAAATGATTGTTGATAATAAAATTATTGATAAACAAATCAGCGAAAGAATGCTTCGCCTGATGAGCCGGCAGTTTTGGGATGAAGATGCAATATCCCAAATTCCGCCAAATATTTTTGTAGCAGATAAAAGCGGCGCTGTTGATCAGACAAGAAATGAAGTATTGTATGTAAATGCTCCTCATCCTTATATTTTTTGTATTTGCACTAAGAATAATAAAGACACCAGTTGGGAAAGCGATAACGAAGCATGGGTGCTTACAAGAAAATTATCTTCATTATTATGGAAATATTTTAATCCAAAATCTACCTGGCAACCTTCGGCCTATCTGAAATAAATTTTAAAATATTTTGTTACCTGCAACTATAATAGAAATAAAACGGTTATTGGTTTACTATAAATGCTTTTTAGCTTATGTCTTGTCAGTTTTCAGGTAAATAAAATATATCAGCAGCTGCATCGTTTTATAAAAAAATAAAATGGCTTCTGTATAAAAGTTTTGTCATTTAATTTTTTTTATCGTTAAGAGACAGTTAAAGAACAGGTATTCATCAAGGCATCATGTAACCTGCGTAATTTTTGCAGTCTATATATTTTAAAAACAACATCATGAAATATTTTTACCAAATATTAATTATCACTGCAGTATTTGCAATATCATCCTGCAGTAGTTCGCGATATTATCAAACTAATCCTGATGAATATTCGCAAAATTATGACCAGCAACCAACGATAACTTACCAGCAATTTTATAATGATCTCAGCCCTTATGGAAACTGGGTTTATTATGGAGATTACGGGTATGTTTGGGTTCCTGGTGTTTCTAACTTCAGGCCTTATTACAGCAACGGACGGTGGGCTTATACCGATTATGGGTGGACATGGGTTTCTGACTATTCGTGGGGATGGGCACCATTTCATTATGGCCGCTGGATAAACGATATGTCTTATGGATGGATGTGGGTTCCCGGCTATCAATGGGCACCGGCCTGGGTTTCCTGGAGATCCGGAGGAAATTATTATGGTTGGGCTCCGCTTGGCCCCGGTATGGATGCAAACATTTCTTATGGCTCCATTCCATCTTATGATTGGACGTTTGTTCCCAACCGCTACATCATCAGTCCAAGAATCAATAATTATTATGTAAACAATTCCAGAAACGTTACCATTATTAATAACACAACGATCATTAATAATTATAACAATAGTTATGACAGGAATAATAATGGAAGAAACAATCCTGTTTATAATCAGGGACCTTCTGTAAACCAGGTTGAACAATCAACAGGATCAAGAGTAAGAAAATATAATATTGTTGAATCAAATAAGCCACAGGCTTCGCAAATCACCAATAATTCGATCAGAGTTTTTCGCCCTGCTGTAAATCAACAGGCAACTACTTCTGAAAATCCACGTCCTCCAAAAGTCATGGACATTAATCAGATTAGAAATGCAAGTGGAAATACACAGGCAAATCCAAACAACACCAACAGGCAACCGGCTCCTGTGAGAGAATTTCCAAAAAATCAAACTCCTCAGATCAACAGGAATGAACCGCCTGTAAATAACCAGCCAATAGTATCTCCGGAAAGAAATAGTACTCCCGCAAGAGTATTTCCACAAATCTCTAATCAACCGGAACAGCCGAAAGCAACTCCTGCGCCTCAAAATGCCAACAGAATTACACCGGCAAATAAACAACCATCGGTAAATCCGGACAGGAATAATACGCCTGTAAGAACTTTTCCAAATCAACGGGTAAACGATGAACACCCAAACCAGGTAAGACCAACGCCTGTGCAACCTGAACCGCAAAGGAAAGATGAACGCTTAAGCATTCCGTCTCAAAATAATACAAGGAATAATCCTCAACCGACTCAACCAGTAAGGAAGTTTAATACGGAGCGTCCTATGCCTTCTAATCCAAATAATAATTCTGAAAGAAATGAAAGGCAGGTTGAAGTTAGGCCAATGTCACCAGCTCCAAATCCAGCTTCACCGAGCGAAAACAAAGAAAAGCAAAATGAAAATCCTGCACAACCTGTAAGAGAATTTCACTAGCAGAAAAGAAATAAATAAAAAGGCTATTATAAAAAGTTGCTCTGTCAGATTTAAGTTCTTCAGGGCAATTTTTTTTTGCAAGAGGAAAAGCGAATTACTTAAATATTTTTATTTACTTTCATGAATCTTTGAAAAGCAAATGCTAACTGCTTATAATTGAAGAATGAAATTGATTTCGTCGTATAATTTGCATATATATACGAAAGTTAGCGTTGCTCAAAACGATTTTTATGATTAAGAATTATCTGAAGGTTGCCCTGAGAAATATCAAAAGAAATAAAGTTTTTTCCATTATTAATATTGCCGGTCTTGCTATTGGAATCGCTTCATGTCTTTTGTTGTTTACAGTAGTGAAATATGAATTAAGCTACGATACATTTCAACCGGATTTCAAACAGATTTATCATGTGGTTACGGAAACAAAAACTTCTGATGATATTACATTTACTCCAGGTGTTCCCTTTCCTGCTCTTGACGCATTACGGCTGGATTTCCCTCAAATTAAAACAGGTGCTTTTCTTGCCAGCTTTGGAAGCCAGGTAACTGTTTTAGGAAACAATGCAGATGCAATATCAGACGATAAGAAATTCATTGAAGAGACCGGATTTTTCTTTTCTGAGCCGCAGTTTTTCGATATTTTTCACTATGACTGGATCACAGGAAATCCTTCTGTTTTAGATGAACCTAACACAACAGTGCTGACAAAGAAGACAGCGGAAAAATATTTTGGTGATGCAGAAAATGCAATGGGCAAATTCTTAAAATTAGATAATAAGGCGGTTGTAAAAGTTGCGGGAATTATCAAAGATCCTCCTGCCAATACTGATTTTCCTTTAAAAATTATTTCTTCATTAAAAACGGCAAAAGCGTATCCTCAAACCTATTTTTATATTGATAACTGGAACAGTATCACAAGTAACTTCCAGGTGTTTATGTTGTTGCCAAAAAATATTTCTGCGACAAATGTGAACAATCAATTGCTTCAATTCAGTAGAAAAAATTACCAGAAAAACCGCAATACAAAAATTAATTTTTTACAGCCATTAAGTGATATTCATTTTGATAAAAGAATCGTCAGTTATGGAGATCACATGAGCAGCAAAGCCACTTTGCTTACTTTATCATTGATCGGCATTTTTATTTTAATCATGGCATGTATCAATTTCATTAATTTGTCAACTGCTCAGGCTGTTGGACGGAGCAAAGAAATTGGTATCAGGAAAGTGCTGGGAAGCAAGCGAAACCAGTTATTCGGACAGATTATTGGCGAAACTTCTTTCCTGGTTTTTACTTCTGTTTTGATAGCAACAGGCATTGCACTTCTCTGCCTTCCTTTTATTAAACATGTTGCTTTAATTCCTGAAACACCGGGAATTTTTAATTGGCAATCGATTTTATTTTTGCTGGGTTTAAGCACTGGTATCATTATTTTAGCAGGAACTTACCCTGCGTTTATTCTTTCAGGGTTCAAGCCTGTAGAAGCTTTGAAAACTAAAGTAACTTCTGCTTCTATTGGTGGAATTTCTATCCGAAGAACTTTAGTAGTAATTCAATTTGCTATTTCTCAAATTCTGATTATTGGAACCATTGTCGCCATCTGGCAAATGAGTTTTGTAAAAAATGCAGATCTTGGCTTCAACCAGGACGCGGTACTTTTATTTGATGCAAACACTGATAGCACTTTCAATTCAAGAGAGGCCTCTTTTAAACAAAGCATTCTCGGAATTCCGGGCGTTCAATCTGTAAGTTTTGGTAGCGATGTTCCTTCATCAGAAAACAGCTGGAACAGTAATTTTGCTTATGATCATAAAGCAGATGAAAATTTTAATATCAGCATGAAGTTTGCGGATGAAGATTTTTTCAAAACTTTTGGGATTGAATTTATCGCAGGTCACGGATATACAAAAAGTGATACTGTGAAAGATCTGGTGATCAATGAAACGCTTCTAAAAGAATTAAATGTAAAAGATCCACAGCAAGCGATTGGTAAGGAAATCAGAATGGGAGGAAATAGCTGGAAGCCAATTGTAGGTGTGGTAAAAGATTTTAAAACCGGGCCCTTAAGAGATCCGATTCAGCCGTTGGTAATTGCAGAGCTACAAAAATTTTATGGTCTTGCGGCCATTAAATTACATTCTTCCAATATTCCTAAAACGAAGGCTGCTATTGAATCCGCGTGGAATCAATTTTTTCCTGAGTATGCTTTTACCACTTCTTTCATGGACGAGAATATCAATAAATTTTATGAGCAGGAAAGCCAGTTGGCCCTATTGTATAAGATCTTTGCCGGCATTGCTATTTTTATTTCGTGTCTTGGGTTATATGGTTTAGTTTCCTATATGGCTATTCAAAAAACAAAAGAGATTGGTGTGCGAAAAGTTCTTGGTGCTTCGGTACAAAATATTGTTTACCTGTTTTCAAAGGAATTTACCATTCTGATCCTGATAGCTTCTGTAATAGCGATTCCTGTTGCTTTTTATATGATGGATCATTGGTTGAATAACTTTACATTTCGCATAAAACTTAGCTGGACGATCTTTTTATTTGCCATTTTTATTTCTATCATTATTGCGTGGATAGCGGTTGGATATAAATCAGTAAAAGCAGCTCTCACTAATCCAATTGATAGCCTGAGAAGTGAATAATAAGGCTGGATACATTATTAAACGAAAAACGACTGCTCATAGTAGAGCAGCCGGCAATAAATTTGGAAGAAATGAAAGGAAGTACCCGGGATGGGAGTTGAACCCACACGGCCATTGCTGGCCACAGGATTTTAAGTCCTGCGTGTCTACCAGTTCCACCACCCGGGTAAACACTATAAATAAAAAAAGCAGATAGTACTGCTTTTTTTTTATTGGAGCGGAAGACCGGGCTCGAACCGGCCACCCCGACCTTGGCAAGGTCGTGCTCTACCAAATGAGCTACTTCCGCAAGTCGTTGTAAGAACTAAAAATGGTTTGCAAAAATAGGGGTTGTAAGCTTTGAAGCAAAATTTATTTGTACTGTGGATTATACTGCGTATTTCCAGGCACTTCCACATTAGGTTTTCCATGATAGCGATGTTCATACATGGTATAACAACCGCCGATGATAAGTGCTACAAATACTGCTACCTGGCAATAGAAAAGAAAACGGGAGGTAGAAACCCAACTATATCCAAGATCTTTTCCTTTATTATCAATGTCAATTACTTCTTCGTGTTCCATATTTTATTATTTGCCTCGCAAAAATAACAGTTTGATTTGAAAATTTCATTTTCTCAGGCCAATAATTTCTGAAAATGTCTTCTTTTTTTCAATAAAATATTTTCTTACAATGCTTCCGTTAAAAACTCCGGTCAGGCTTTTTAATTCCATTCTTGGAAGATCACTTTTCTCTTTTTTGCTTTTGCTCCATTTATAAAAATCCAAATGAGCTTTTTGAATAGAAGTAACTGTTTTGAAATCTCCTTTGATCAAAGCCTGCATTGCTGCTACATTATCCAGGAAAATTCTGAAAATGATCTTCCTGTTTTTTTCTTTTATGGAAAGATTTTTTGCAAGCATTACAAGATTATTTCTGAAATTTAAAAACACTTTTCTGCTGCTACCCATGGGAAGTGTGCCTCCGCCAACATGATACACAACAGATGAAGGAACTGCAAAAATTTTATAACCGGCTCTTTTCATTCGCCAGCATAAATCAATCTCTTCCTGATGAGCAAAAAAATATTCATCAAAACCATTTAGCTGATGAAAGACTTTTGACCTTACAAAAAATGCAGCACCTGTTGCCCAAAAAATTTCCTGGCTATCATTATATTGTCCCTCATCATTTTCGCAAAAATCGAAAACTCTTCCACGGTTAAATGGATAACCAAATTCATCAATCCAACCTCCAGCAGCACCGGCATATTCAAATTTAACGGGATCATGAAAAGACAAAACTTTTGGCTGACATGCCGCAATAGTTTTATCACTTTCCATCAAAGAAATAATAGGTTCAATCCATCCTTTTGTAACTTCAACATCACTATTCAATAAAACATAATAATCTGCTGAAACCTGCTGTAACGCAGTATTATAACCTTTTGCAAACCCTTCATTTACCGGATTCACAATAATTTTTATTTGAGGATAATGACTTTGTAAAAATGAAATTGAATCATCAGTTGAAGCGTTATCTGCTACAATGACAGAAAGGTTTTCGTAACAGGAAGCGATTACAGATGGAAGAAATTTTTCCAAAATTTTTTTTCCATTCCAGTTAAGAATTACAAGTGCAACTAATGGCGATGAAATCAATGATTTTTTTTTTAATGCTTTACAAACATAAAAGATTTTAGTTTTCGCTAAAGAATATTCCGGATAAGATTTAGATTTGAAACATGTTCAGACCACTTTTTAATTTACGGTCCGCACTTGCACTAATTGCTGTTGCTATTGTAACCGGCACTATTTTTTATTCCGATTTTTTATCAAAAAAAATAGAAGTCGAAGAAAGAGAAAAAATCAGCCAATGGGTTGAAGCCAATAAATTTATTGCTACTGCTCCGCAAAATGTTGATCTTACTCTTGCCAGTCAAATTCAACAAAAGAATACCGATATTCCCATTATCTGGACAAATGAAAATGACAGTATTATCGATTCGAGAAATATCGATACATCAGAAATAAAAGCATCGAAAAATTTTCTTAAAGAAAAATTAAAGGAGTTTAAATCTGCTCATCCTCCCATTATTTTAGAATTAAATAAAGAACCGTACATAGCTGACAAATATTATTATGGCGATTCAAAATTATTGAAGCAGGTAAGGTATTATCCCATCATTCAGCTGCTCATTGTTGCGCTATTTATTTTCATCACTTTTTATTCTATTTCAGTAAGGAACAAATCTACTCAAAACCAGGTGTGGGCAGGCATGGCAAAAGAGACCGCGCATCAATTAGGCACGCCGATTTCATCACTGCAAGGTTGGGTAGAAATGTTGAAAGAACAAAATGAGAATCCTGTTATTTCTTCAGAGATGGAGAAAGACGTGAACCGTTTAAAATTAATCAGTGATCGCTTTGGAAAAATAGGAAGCGCTCCAAAATTGGAGGAACATGATGTAATAGAACAGGTGGAAAAAATGATGGCTTATATCAAGAGAAGATCTACCGAAAAAGTAAATTTTATTTTAGAAAAACCGGAAGGAAAAATCATGGCAAATATTTCAGAGCCATTGTTTGATTGGGTGATAGAAAATCTTTTGAAAAATGCTTTGGATGCCATCAATGGTCATGGAACCATCAGGATAGTTATAAAAAACTTGCGCGGCAGGGTCATTATTGATGTTAGCGATAGTGGTCGTGGAATCAGCAAACAAAATTTAAGAAAAGTATTTAAACCCGGGTTTACGACCAAAAAAAGAGGGTGGGGGCTGGGCCTTTCTCTAGCCAAGAGAATCATTGAAAAATATCATAACGGACAATTGTTTGTGAAGTCTTCTGAAGCAGGCAAGGGAACCACTTTCAGAATTGTTTTGAATGCCTGATTTTTAATTAAAGCGTTTTATTAAATTTGCCCGATGAAATTAAAAATGCGGCGATGGCGAAACTGGTAGACGCACTACTTTGAGGTGGTAGCGCCCGAAAGGGCATGGGAGTTCGAATCTCCTTTGCCGCACAATAAAACCCGTTCATAGGACGGGTTTTATTTTTTTCTGATAAAAAACTAAATGCCGATAACTAAAAACTGAAAGCGAATGATTTATTGATTTGCAAATACTTTTTTCAAAATATCCGTGATCCTTGCAGCCGGATCTTTACGAATTTCCTGTTCTTTAAGTCCGATATGATAAAATAAACCATCTAAAGTTTTTTGAGTAACATAGGCTGTAAGATCAGTATTTACGGGAGTTTGGCTAAACCGGTTGTATGTAGTAAATACTTCTTTCCAATATTTTGTTGCATTAGTATATTCAAGAGATTTGGAAACAATTGGTGTAAATGCAGCTGTTAATTGCGCGGATGTTTTTTGCTTCAGATAATTTGTTGCTGCATGATCATCGCCTCTTAAAATTGAAAAAGCATCCTGGATAGTCATTTGTTTAATTGCATTCAAAAAAATATCACCAACATATTTTGTAGCATCTTCTGCGGCGCGGTTCATTGACAAAACGGCTTTGTCAACAACACTTCCGAGGCCAACATTTCTCAGAGTTTTTTCAACATTTTGCGCTTCGGGCGGCATCAGAATTTTAATCATATCATCTTTATAAAACCCATTCAATAATCCTAAATGAAATGTTGCTGAATCTGTTCCGACTATCAGTGCTTCTTTCAAGCCCTGAACTACTTGCGCATTACTAAGATTTCCATTGCCTGAAGTACCGGCAGAATTCATAATGTTTTTTGCTGTTTCACAACCACTAAAAGAAATGATACAAACCAATGCGAACAAAAAAAGCTTCCTCATAAAATTTATTTTCTTATTAGTCAAGTTCAATGCCAAAAAAAATGAATGATTTTAAAGCTCAATTCCGATTTTCTTCATTAAGATAGAAGCGTTCAAACTGTTGCAAATACCGGGTTTCAGATGATAATCAAAATACAATTCATCGTTGCTTACCTGTACGTCAAAATGATAATTGAGAATATTTTTTGAAAAATCTTCTTTCAAATTGGCAAGTTCCAGATCGTGGGTTGCAATGATCGCAGCCGCTTTCTTTTTAATCAGTTGTTTAATTAATGCTTTAGAACCGGTATGCCTGTCGAGAGAATTGGTGCCACGCAAAATTTCATCCAAAAGAATAAAAACTTTTTCGCCGGCATTTACCTTTTCTATAATTGTTTTTAATTTTTTTAATTCTGCATAAAAAGTGGAAGTACTTTCTTCAAGGTTATCAGTAATGCGCATACTGCTGATGAGCTGCACATGGGAAATTGAAAATGATTTTGCGCAAACAGGTGCACCTGCCATTGCCAAAACAACATTTACACCAATGCTTCTTAAGTATGTGCTTTTGCCTGCCATGTTAGAACCTGTTACCAGCATCAGTTCTGCATTACTTTCAATATCAATAAAATTGTTTACTCTTTTTTCTTTCGGTATTAAAGGATGCCCAATTTCTGTACCTGTAATTGAAAAATATTCTGATTTAATTTCAGGAAAAATCCATTCAGGTTGATTGAAATATAAAACAGCAAAGCTATTTAGTGCTTCAAATTCTGCAAGTGTTTCAAACCATTGGTTAAAATTGTTTTGCTGATTTTTTTTCCATTTTTCAAGATCAAGAACCTGCTGTAGATTCCACAATAGTAAAATGTTCAATGGTGCCGACAAAACAAGGTTGTAGCGGATATCCAGCCGATCGAGTATCTTTTTTAGTTTTAAAATATTCTCTGAAGAACTTTTATTTTCCATAAAAGTTGCTTTCATTTTTTGCAATAAATTACTTTCAAAATTCTCTTTCTCTATGGAAGCAATTGCTGTTGAAAGAGTACTTAATTCTTCCGCTGCTTTTGATAATTCCTGATGAATTGGTGCAACAAATTTGTTGATCTGGTAAGCGATCGCAGCAAAAATGAAAAGTGTTGCATAAAAGATTGTGTTGCCAACCTCTTTAAAAATATAAAGAGTAATAATGGTTAAAATGATTATTGGCAAAGCATAACGCATCCACCTCCATGGTTTAAAATCTGAGAAAACGACTGGCTCTTTCATCCAGGTTTCCAGGCTGTTTTTTGTCGAAAAAGTAATTTTATTTTTTTTTCCGACTGCCTGCAGATATTGTATCCAAAGAATTTTTGATGAGAATTCTTTTACCGCTTTTTGTCTTTCTGAGATTGTATAAATTGATGCCGGTGACTTCAAAAAATCTGCAAGTTTTTGGCTGCCTGTTTCAGAAGTGGTTCGGTTGATATATTGAAACAATGATGCTCTTCCAAAAATATCAAGATCGTTTGCATAAGGATGTTCTTTCGGAATATGTTCTGTACCTGCATCGAAATCATAATAATCGCCCTCAAGCGACTTCAATTCATTTTCATTGATATGAATCAGTTGATTGCAATGCTCAATTTTTGAATGATTTTTTAGATCGGCATATATTAAACGTGTAAAAATAAATATCAAAATTGCAGAAGCAATGATAACATACATAATTCCGAGTGACCAAAGAAAATAGAATCCTGCAAGAATAGCAATGATAGCGCCGAGACGAAGCCATGCAAAGGAAGATTTTCTTTGTTGTAATTTTTTTAACTCCGCTTTTAATTCTTCTAATCTTTTCTGATAAAATTGCTTCGGTTCCATTAAATCGTTTTTCTTAAAAAGTTTGTAAAAGTAGTTATTTGATTATTGATTTAAATTATTGTCAATTGTGATTGCTTGTTGTCTGCTTAGCGCGAATTTTTACTTTCCCTTCAACTTTTTTTTGTAGATTTGTAAGTTCAAAATTTTCGGGGCTGACCGGTTTTGACAGCATAGTTCTTTGTAAGTATAAGCATGTAGCGCGTTGCGTAATTAGCGCTTAAATCTGAATACGAAAACTTTAAATGGCAATAACAATTTTGCCATGGCTGCGTAATCGATAGATTCGCTTCCATTAGGGCCGTTGAGCTGGCCAGGCCTGTTGCCACGCTCTTCCGCCGACTCAAAATAAAACGGGCTGCTGCAACTGAAGGCTGTGACAGTTGTTTAAGATTATACAGCTAAGGAAAAAGTCGGCTTGTTTTGCTCCTGCTTTTTCCCGACAACTAATGCAAAACTAAACATGTAGAAGGCTTACGGCGGATATGTTTGGACCAGGGTTCGAATCCCTGCAGCTCCACACCTTAATATTGCCTCCATTAATTTGGAGGTTTTTATTTTTCAACCTTCCGTTATGTTCCGGACTGTTTAAACTTAAAATGTTCATATTGCTTGCTTTACTTCAGTAAACGAACAAGCATGCTTATTATCCTTTAACAATATTGCAGATTTGATTTATTTGATTAATTCCGTTCAAATATTTCTTTTTTTTCTTTTTTAAAAATTTGTAATGATTATTTTTACAGGTTGAGAACTGCTTTTACGCTTATGAAGATTTTTTTTGCTCTTTTGGTTACCTTATTTTTTTACTCCGCAGAAATTTACGGGCAGGATGTGCCGAATTACACTCTTTACCTACCGATGACTCCTGCTCAATTACAGGAATACAGGCAATCTATATGGGATACATTGCCTGCCGCCGTAGGATGGGTTAACGATTTCGAAGGTCTTTTTAATGACGAAGAGGAAAAAAATCTGGAAAAGATTGTTGAACATTTTGAAAAGAAAACAACCATCGAAGTCGCTATTATCACGGTTGATTCTAATATGGTTGCACTTGATAAATTTGACGATTTTGCTTACCGGGTATTAAAAAAATGGGGTATCGGAAAAATTTCAAAAAGCAATGGAATTGTGATTTGCATTTCAAAAGATTACAGGAGGTTATTTGTTTGTACAGATTTTGGAATCGATAGATATATGAACAGCTATGATAAATATAAAATCATTAAAAAATGGTTTCTTCCTTCTTTTGAAAAGAATAAATATTACGATGGAACATTGAATGGCTTAAATGCACTTCTTGAAAAAATAATGAAAGATTGGAGAAAAGATAGCTGATTTCTAATTACGTTTGTGCATTGCCGTTAGACCCTTCAAAAATAAAATCAGGCATTTCTTTGTTACTATTGAATAAAGAAATGTTTAGTTCAGATTTTATTTAAAAGTTTGCTTCATTGCTTTCATCATTCCTGCTGTTGACCATTGTCCGGGAACGATCATTCTTCTGATAGTGTATAACGGCTCTGTAGAATCTCTTTTTGTAGATAAACTAAATGCCATTTTAAATCCGGCTTTCTTTAATTCAGGAATAGCACGTTCATTCCATAAACCGTATGGATAAGCGAAGTATGTAGCAGGTTTGCCGGTAATATCTTCAATGGTTTTGCGTGGTTTCACAAATTGTTTTTCCCAGTCATCGCCCTGGTATTTTGTTACCATATGATGATCCCACGTGTGTGATTCAACCGCATTGCCTTCTGCAGCCAACTGTTTCAATTGATCTTTGCTCATATATCTTGGCCGGTTGATTGAAATGGTCATGATAAAAAACACACCTTTAAAACCATATTTTCTCATTTCAGTATTTCCAATAGTAAATTGTTCTTCGTCAGTATCATCAAATGTCAGCATTACAGGTTTGGCTGGAAGCGTACCGCCATGAACCAGATAATTGTACAACTGGTCGGGCAAAATTGTTTGATAACCGCTGTCTTTAAGCGCTTTCATTTGTTCCGCAAATTGTGAAGGAGAAACAGAATAACTTTTCATTGTTTCGCTTTGTCCCGGCTTTGGTTCCCGAATATGATGGTAACACAAAACAGGTACTTGTTTTTTTGCAAGAATTGTTTTCACATCTGCGACTGGTGTATTCATTTCAGCAACTGAAGAATTATTTTCAGAAAGTTTTTTTGATGCATCTGTTTCTTTTGTTGCAGTTGCAGAATGACATGCATTCAACATTAAGATGCATAAAGCAATAAAAACAAAATTTGTTTTCATAAAAAAAGAAATTACTGGTATTGAATATAGATCGGTTTGGGTATAAATTTTAAGAGCTCCTGTGGCGTGTAAAGCTGATTGGTGCCGGTTTTAGTATCATTCTTATAAAATAATTTAAAGCCGGTAAATTCAACAGGTTCTTTATAAATGTAGCGTAAATAAGTTGAGCGTTTTAATGTTTTGTCGCCCCATCCATCCATGTCCATTACTACCTGCACTTCCGGAACTTTTTTTATTTCCTGGTAATTTGTAATCATTCCCTGGGTGAAACGGTGAACAATTAAAATTTTTGGAGGAAGATGATACTTTTTAACCAAAGCTGCTAAATCATCAATAGCAACATTCACATCTGCCGCAGAAAAAGTTCCAATCTTTTGTCCGGGAACATGTGCATCTTTCATAGAAAATTCAGGATCAATTCCTAAATGAACCTGGGGAAATTTTAAATACTTTTCCAATGGAGGTACTTCATCTCTTACAGAACTGTGTCCAACCTGGATATCTAAAAATACCAAAGCATCAATTTCGTTTGCCCAGTTCATAATTGTATCGATTTGGCTGGAAGGCATACGCATCCTATGTTTGCCATCTTTTCCGGGAGCTCCCTGTGCAGTTACAGCAATGTAATGCAATGCAGGAATAACGTTAATGGATGAATCTGCTTTTTGCCAGTTAGCAACTTCACCCTTTAATTTTTTCAGCATTTCATTTTTGGGTAACTCGCCCAAAATACCCATCTTTTTAGAATATAAATTTCCATAAAAAGCTACGATGCGATGAAAGGGAAGAACAGCACCTTCCAAAGGATAAGGCATCTTTGCAGGCCATTTTCCTGTAGTATCATGATTGGCTAGATTATTCAACAGTTTATTAAATAAAACAGTGTCAATAGTTTTTTTCTCATAAACTTTTCCTTTCTCCTTTTCTTGTTCTTTTGCAACAGAATCTTTCAAAGAATGATCAGTGGCAGATTGACCACTATTGCAACTGGTAAACAAGCAAAAAAAAGCAAAAAGGAATGGCGCAATAGCCAGGTAAACTTTAGTTTTCATAAGATGCGAAGTTATTTGAATTTCCAAATCCTGAGTTTTGAATTCTATAATTTATTGGTAAAAATTTATCCCCAAAAAGTGAAGAAATTTATGAATGAATATAATCATGTAAATGATCAATAGTTTGCTGTTGCGAAAGGATCGTTTCTTTAACTACATCGCTGATTGAAATAATTCCGGCCAATTTTTTTTCATCAAAAACGGGCAGGTAACGAATATTATTTTTCGTCATTAATTCCATGCAATGTTCCACACTGTCAGAAGGTTTTAAATCCGGAAAATCGGTGGTCATAATTTCACTTACATGTGTGTCGGTAGAATTTTTCCCTTTCAAAATAACTTTTCTTGAATAATCTCTTTCTGTTACAATTCCAAGAAATTTTTCATCTTCTTTTACCACTACAGAACCTATATTATTGTCAGCCATTACTCTCAATGCATCAAGCACAGAAGTATTCGGAAAAACTGAAATTGCATTGTTTCCTTTGCGCAAAAGGATGTCGCTGATTCTGTTCATAGTTGATAATTTTTAAATGAATTTACGAAAAGATTCATAGAAAAAATGCAGCTTTCGCAAATGTGAAATGATAGTGGAAATCTTTTAGAAGTTGTATTAACGTTAACGGCCTCAAAAAAGCGATTTTATTATATTTGCCTGATGAATTTTAATGAAAAACAAGCGATTCATATTGCGATTTTAGATCTTTATGAAGGGCAGGAAAACCAGGGAATGCGCGGATTGCGTGAGATTGTCAATCACTTTGCAGAAACTAATCATCTTGATCTTCACGTAAAAGAATTTGATGTAAGACAGAAAAAGGAATTACCTGATAATTCTTTTGATATTTATATAAGTTCCGGCGGACCAGGAAGTCCGTTGGAAAGCGAAGGAATGGAATGGGACACGCTTTATTTTAAATGGATTCAGCAAATCGAAAGGTGGAATAATGATCCTTCTCATGGTCAGAAAAAATATGTCTTTTTTATCTGCCATTCTTTTCAACTTGCCTGCCGCTATTTTAGAGTTGCACAAATCACAAAAAGAAAATCAACTGCCTTTGGGGTTTTTCCTGTTCATCTTTTGAGAGATGGAAAAAGCGAACCTGTTTTTGAAGGATTACGCGATCCTTTTTATGCAGTTGACAGCCGCGATTACCAGGTAATTCAGCTAAATGAAAAACGATTAGAAGACTTGGATGCGAAAATTTTATGTATTGAAAAAGACCGACCTCATGTTCCTTATGAACGTGCGATAATGGGTGTTCGGTTTAGCGATTATTTTATCGGAACACAGTTTCATCCTGAAGCAGATCCGGTTGGAATGACCATTCATTTGAAAACAGAAAACAGAAAAAAGATAGTGATGCAAAATCATGGTATTGAAAAATGGAAATCAATGATTCAACAGTTGAATGATCCTGATAAAATTCTTTGCACACATGATCACGTTCTTCCTAATTTTTTAAAAATTGCGTTGAATAATTTACAGGAAGTTTATGTTTGATTTTTAATTTTTCATTCTTAATCGATTCAAATGATCGCAAAAATAAGAGAGGAATTCAATAAAGAATTTTCTCAGGAGAAATACAAAAAATTTCTTCAGGATCTAAACAGCAAACATCCGGCACAAATTGATTTTCGTGTTGCAGAAACACCGGTTTTTATTCCAAAGAGCTTTGAAAAAAAAATGTTGGAAGCGTGTGAATCTATCATCGATCTTATTATAGAACCTGGCTTTAAAGCAATGACAGACCGCGCCATTCCAAAAGGAGAGAATGTGCCTGGCGAAAATGAGCATTCTGATTTCATTGCATTTGATTTTGGCATTTGCGAAAATGAAGAGGGAGAACTGGAACCTCAGTTGATAGAACTGCAGGGATTTCCCACACTGTTTGCGTTCCATGCATATTATCCCGGGGTAATTAAAAGCAGTTTTAATATTCCCGAAAATTTTACAAACTATCTGAATGGTTTTGATAAAAATTCTTATTTGCAGCTTTTAAAGAAAATTATTTTAGGAACACATCAACCGGAAAATGTAATTCTGTTGGAAATCAAACCGGAGCAACAGAAAACAAGAATTGATTTTTATTGTACGCAGGATTATTTAAATATTCCTATCGTTTGCCTTACTGATCTGATTCATGAGGGGAGAAAATTATTTTATAAAAAAGATGATAGAAAAATAGAAGTAAAAAGGATTTACAACAGAATCATTTTTGATGAACTTTCTCAAATGAAAGATCAGCTGGGAGATGTAGTAGATATTACACAACCATTGAATGTTGAATGGGTGCCTCATCCAAATTGGTTTTACAGGATCAGTAAATTTCTGTTGCCAATGATTCATCATCCTTATGTGCCTGAAACTTTTTATTTAAATGAAATAACACAAATTCCAGACGATCTTGAAAACTACGTTTTAAAACCATTATTTTCTTTTGCCGGACAAGGGGTAATTATTGATGTTGCAAAAGAAGATATTGAAAAAATAACAGATCCCGAAAACTGGATTTTACAACGAAAAGTAAAGTATGCCGATGTTATCAGAACGCCTGATGTTCCTGCAAAAGCAGAAATAAGAATTTTTTATTTTTGGGAGAGAGGCGCTGCAAGACCAATTGCAGTTAACAACCTGGCGCGTTTAAGCAAAGGAAAAATGATTGGAGTTCGCTATAATAAGGATAAAGACTGGGTAGGAGGAAGTGTTGCTTTTTTTGAGAAATTATGAATTAACTATTTGTAATTATTCTTTTATCCAGCTTGCTCTGTATCTGATTAATGCTTCTTCCATTTGATTATAGATTTTATGTTTTAGTGATGAAACATCTTTAATAGTTAATCCTTCTGTTGATGTTTGTGGAAGATACACTGCACGGCACTTTCCGGGATTTAATGAAAAAATACTTTTATAATTTAACCGGTCGTATGTGTCTAAAAATAAAATTGGACGAATTGGTTTTTGTGTTTCAATTGCAATTCTAAAAGCGCCATCATAGAAATTTTTTAATGGGCAATGTGTGATATTAAATGTTCCTTCCGGACAAATAAAAACTGAAATTTTTTTATGAATAAATGTAATTAATTTTTTTACGCTTTTAGATCGTGCTGCCGGATTACTTCGGTCAACTGAAACTGTCGCTCTCTTATAAATTGATCCAAAAACCGGGATCTTATTCATTTCTGCTTTTCCTAAAATTCTTAAATGTTGTCCTCGGGCAACTTTCATCATCATCGCAATATCGAGATAAGAAATATGATTGCTTACAAAAATATATTCAGTGCTTTTATCGTGTTGCTCTTCAAAAATATTTCTGTGTTTTATGGCAACCATAAAAAAAAATACGTCTCCCCAAAATCTGCAGATTTTATAAATCAGGTTGCCTCCTTTAATTGGTTTTTGAAAAAAAGCCCAAATAAAAAAAGGAAACAAAAGAAACATCCACATTAAAAAAACAATAAAGCCGTAGATGCTGAAAAAAGAATGAAAAGCTTTTTTGAAAAAATCCATCTCAATGTTTTAACCGGCGAAAGTAAAAAACCCGGCTTAAATTCACAAAACCAGCATCTTTTATATATTGTATAACATTATTTTATAGAAAAAGTGTGAAAATGGTGATTTTAAATAGAATTAGTATTAGAATTTGCATGAATTTCCCTTACATTTGCACTCCAAAAATTGGAAAAGTATGTTTGCTATAGTAAAGATTGCCGGTCAACAGTTTAAAGTAACTCCAGGCCAAAGTTTGTATGTACCTCATCTTGCAGGAAAACAAGGTGATGAAGTGGAATTTTCTGATGTGCTTTTGCACGATGCCGATGGAAAAGTTTCTATTGGTGGCGACGCAACTGTAAAAGTAAAGGCACAGATCGTAAACGAATTAGTGAAAGGTGAAAAAGTGATTGCTTTTAAAATGAAGAGGAGAAAAGGATTCAGAAAAAAGCATGGTCATCGTACTCAGTACACCCACATTAAAGTTACCGGTATCGCATAAGCATACTTTAGAATGAAAAAATAATTTTCATTTTAGTTTTCATTTTTAATAAAAAAAATATGGCACATAAAAAAGGTGAAGGCTCCGTAAAAAACGGACGTGATTCACAAAGCAAAAGATTAGGAGTAAAAATTTTTGGCGGACAAGCTGCTTCCTCCGGCAACATTATTCTTCGTCAGCGTGGAACTGTTTATCATCCCGGAAAAAATGTTGGTCTTGGAAAAGACTTCACCATCTTTGCAACCGCTGATGGAGTTGTTGAATTTAGAAAGACTAAAGGAGATAAAACTGTCGTATCTGTAAATGCAGCAGAAGTATCTGCATAAAAAATTTTCAAATAAGTTTTGGCAGTTAACAAAATGTTTTTATTTTTATTTTTTATTTACTAACAATTAAATTCTAAAAACATGGCAACTGCAAAAAAAGCCGCTCCTAAAAAAGCCGCTGCAAAAAAAGCCGCTCCTAAAAAAGCTGCTCCAAAAAAGGCCGCTCCTAAGAAAGCCGCTCCTAAAAAAGCTGCTCCTAAAAAAGCTGCCCCTGCGAAGAAAGCTGCTCCTAAAAAAGCCGCTGCTCCTAAGAAAAAATAAATTTATTTTTCTTGCAGATAACTTAAAGTCCCGGAAATTTCGGGACTTTTTTTATTTTATTATTTTCCTGTAACTTAAGCTCATAAATAGTTTCAGCGTTTTTATGAAAGCTTTCTTCTTTTAAAAGTAATTTTAGCACATTTAAAAATTTCTATTTTTTAAAAATGAATAATAAACAAATTGCCCATCAATTTTCATTGCTTTCAAAGCTGATGGACATACATGGAGAAAATAGTTTTAAATCAAAAACGTATTCTGTTGCCGCTTACAAAATCGGTCAGCTAACCGTTGATCTGGAAACGCTTTCTGAAGAAAATATTTCTAAAATAAATGGAATAGGAGATGCGATTGCAAAAAAAATTTCTGAAATTTTATCAACCGGAAAAATGAAAATCCTCGAAGATTTAATTTTAAAAACGCCTGAAGGAATTTTTGAAATGTTAAATATTAAAGGAATTGGGCCGAAAAAAATTTCTTTGATGTGGAAAGAAATGGGCATTGAAAATATTGGTGAACTGATGTATGCATGTAATGAAAATCGTTTGCTTCTTTACAAAGGGTTTGGAAAAAAAACGCAGGATAATGTAATTGAATCAATTGAATTTTATTTAAAGCAACAAGGCAGTTTTTTATTTGCGCAGGTAGAGCAACCTGCCACTGATCTTGAAAATCTTTTGCAAAAAATATTTTCATCGGATAAAATAAAAATTACCGGAGCCTTTGCGCGACACGCTGAAACCGTTGATGAGCTTGAGTATGTAATTCCTTTTACAGAAAGAATAATTTTAGAAAAAATGGAACCACTTCCTGAGTTTGAATTTTTGGAGAAAAATTCCGGTAATATTCTATATCAATATAATGAAGGAATCAGGGTGAGATTATATGAAACTGATTTATCCGGATTGATAAATAAAGTTTTTGAGACAACAGGCTCCGTTGAATTTGTAAATGCTTTTGAAAAAGATTTTCCTTCAGTAAATTTTCAAAAGGCAAAAAATGAAGCTGATATTTTTGGACAAGCTGGAATACAGTTTATACCTGCATTTCTAAGAGAAAGCACTTCCATAATTTCTATTGCTGAAAAAAATAAAATACCGGATGTAATTCAACCGGGCGATATAAAAGGAATCATCCATTGTCACAGTAAATGGAGTGACGGAACGAATACAATTGAACAATTGGCTGAAGCATGCATAAAAAGCGGGAAAGAATATTTAGTGCTGAGCGATCATAGTAAAGCAGCAAATTATGCGCAAGGATTGAATGAAGAACAGGTGAAAGCACAACATCAATTAATAGATGAACTTAATAAAAAGTATGCTCCATTCAGGATTTTTAAAAGCATTGAAAGTGATATTCTAAATGACGGAAGTCTCGATTATAGTGATACAATCCTTTCTACTTTTGATCTTGTAATTGCTTCTGTGCATTCCAATTTGAAAATGAATGAAGAAAAAGCAATGATGCGCCTTTTGAATGCAATTGAAAATCCTTACACTACTATTCTTGGACATATGACAGGAAGATTATTATTGAGCAGAAAAGGTTTCCCTGTTGATTATAAAAAGATAATTGATGCTTGTTCCGCTAATAATGTTGTTATCGAAATTAATGCACATCCGAGAAGGTTAGATATGCGCTGGCAATGGATCGAATATGCTCTTTCAAAAAATATTTTACTTTCAATTGATCCTGATGCTCATTCAATTGCTGAATTTGACAATACAAAATATGGCGTATTGGTAGCGCAGAAAGCAATGGTTACAGCAAAAGAAAATCTAAGCAGTTTTACATTAAAAGAATTTGAAGATTTTTTGGCTAAAAGAAAAGCATAGGAGCAAAAGGAATTATTTATTTCTTCTTACTTCAATATTAATTTTCGATCGATGAAGAAGATATATCATCTTCTTTTTTGGTAAAAATAATTTCATTCTCTTCTGGTTCATTTTCTGTTTTCGTTTCTAAGCTAACAGAAGAAGGAGTTGGAATTTTTTTATCGTCTTTTAAAATAAACAAGCCGGTTACCATGCTTTGGAAATTATTCCACCCTGCAAAAATCACCTGGGTGATATGAACCAGAAAAAATAACGTAAAAAGTATCGTAAGTGTGAAATGCTCTATCCGTGCCCATTCATAGCCTCCAAGCATTGAAGTTAATGTTCCAAATTGGACTGGTTTATAAATCGAAAGTCCTGTAAGAACAGAGCCCAGTCCCATAAAGATCACAACAGTATATGCAATCCTTTGGGCTGCATTATATTTTTTTTGTTCAGGGATTTTTTTTGTTAAATGCAGATCATAAAGAACAACAGTAACAGATTCTTTGAAAGACTTCTTATCAGGAAAAATATATTTCCACTGCCCTGAAAATATGAGAAATAAAATATAAATAAAACCATTGATTGCAAAGAGCCACATAAAAGCAAAATGCAAGTCCATTCCCTCCGCCAAACGAAAAGGAATATGTAAAGCATCATAAAAACTTTTTGGAAAAAATTTAAGAATCGTTTTATCACCCCATCCAATTCTGTAAACATCATTTGCCCAGTAGATTAACATTCCGCTCCAGACCATAATTGCAATCACAGGAAAATTGATCCAATGAAACCAACGGATTGCTAATGGATGTTTTTTGATCGCTCTTTTCATTTATTAAATGTTTACAGATTTGCGGAAATCAGATGGATAAAGTTCACTAAAATCTTTTAATGAAAGTTAAAGAGAAATAAAAACAACAGGAAAAGTGATTTGGATTGTATCGTTTATTGACTCAATTCAATAATATTTTTTTAGAAGAAATATTTTTGGAGTCATGTTTTGGAATCTCTTATATTTTATTCTTTGATTTCTTCCGGTTATATTTTATGCTAAAAATATTGGAAAAGAAATTTTTAGCAAGGCAGTATTAATTGATTGTGAGATTTAAATCGCTCTTCAATATTAGATGTCATTCCAATGTATATTTTATCGAAACTCTCTGAGTATAATGCATACACTATAAACATAACGATTGTTTTAAATAAAACAGAAAAACCCACAATCGATTGTGGGTTTTGTTGCGAAGGGAGGGTTCGAACCTCGTCCGCCTTTTGGCGGATATGAGCCCTCCATAAAATTCAGTTTTTAATTATAGAACGTATAAAACTTCTTCCTGCTGCTCCCTTTAATTGCTTTTCCCTTTTCAATGCTTCTATTTTATTTTCATATACTTCCTGATAAATTATTTTCTACGAACAGAAAAACCCACAATCGATTGTGGGTTTTGTTGCGAAGGGAGGGTTCGAACCTCCGACCTTCGGGTTATGAGCCCGACGAGCTACCGCTGCTCTACTTCGCGATTTAGGAGTGCAAATGTAAGCTCAAATCAATTCGCTTCCAAATTTTAATCCATTAGCAAATCATAAAATTTTACTTATGCTTTAATCTTTCTGAGAGATACTACTGGCGCCACTTGAACTAACATCTTTTCTTTCCGGATTTCCCCTGTAAAACAAAGAACTTGCTCCGGAAGCTTTCGCTGATATTGATTTGTTTACTGTAATTTTTACATCACTTGCACCTGAAATATCAGCGACACAATTGTTGACAACCAGGTCATAATTTTTTATATCACTTGCACCACTGGCATCTATTTTTATATTATCAGCACTGCCAGTTACTTTAACAGTAGAAGCGCCGCTAAGATCAAGTTGAAGATTATCAAAATCGATATTTCCTTTAATGTTGCAGGCACCTGAAAGTTTTATTTTAGCACTGTTTCCTTTGTAAATTCCATTAATTATAAAATTGCAAGCTCCTGATGCATCAAGGCTTTCAAGTGTTTTGAAAGAAACGTAAGCACGTAGTTTTTTGTCAGACCCAAATCTGATTGTGCCGGGATCAAACGAAATATTCAGGATGCCATTTTTTACCTCAGTCCTAATTTGATTACGATACTTTTCATCTGATGCGCTTACTGCCAAAGCGTAATCATTGCTTTGAGATAAATAAACATCAATGCCACCAGAAACTTTTATTCCTGAAAATGAACCGACATTTCTTACCTCCGCATTTTTATCATTAATAATTGTTTGAGAAAATGATTGAAGGCTGAAAAGAAAAAAAAGAATACTTAAAATAGATTTCATACAATTTGTTTTTTTTGAAACGAAATTAGAAGCAAAAAGTTACAATTTTTTATAAATGAATTTCCTGTTCACTATCTTTGCCTCTCAAAATTATTAAACCGGGGTGCATCTTTATTATTAAAGAATTGCTGAGAAAATACCCGCATACCTGATCAGGATAATGCCTGCGAAGGGAGGACAAAACCTTTACCCGCCTTCTTTTTCATGCATTGTAATGATTAAAAAAAAATTACGAACATGAAAAAAATATTTCTTGTATTTTCTTTGTCATCTTTTTGTTTTTTAACAAATGCGCAGGACTCTTCCCATCATAAATTGGGGGATACTTTAATGCTTGAAAATATTGAAGTAACTTCTATCAGAGCGGCAGATAAAGCGCCTTTCACGAAAACGAATCTGAGCAAAGAACAAATTACAAAAATCAATCTTGGACAAGATCTTCCATTTGTTTTAAACCAAACGCCATCTGTTGTGGTAAACTCTGACGCAGGGAATGGTGTTGGTTATACCGGTATACATATCAGGGGAACAGATGCTTCCAGGATTAATGTAACGCTCAATGGAATTCCTTACAATGATGCAGAAAGCCAGGGTACCTTTTTTGTAGATCTGCCGGATGTTTCTTCCTCTGTAAATTCTGTTCAGATCCAGCGTGGTGTGGGTACATCATCAAATGGGGCTGGCGCTTTCGGTGCAACCATCAATCTTTCGACCAATGAAGTGAATAAGGAAAAATATGTTGAATTAAATAATAGTTTTGGCTCTTTCAACACCTGGAAAAATACTTTTAAAGTTGGAACAGGTTTATTGGGAAATCATTTTTTAATTGATGCAAGGGTTTCGCGAATTTCAAGTGATGGATACATTGACCGAGCTACTTCCAATCTTAAATCTCTATATTTTAGCGCTGCATACATTAATGATAAAAGTTCCTTGAGATTTAATATTTTAAGCGGGAAAGAAAAAACCTACCAGGCGTGGTATGGAGTTCCTGAAAGCTTTTTGGATAGTGACCGCACATACAATCCGGCGGGAACAGAAAAACCTGGCGCACCTTATGCAAATGAAACTGATAATTATATTCAGACACATTACCAGCTATTTTATAATCATAAAATCAATTCTTTACTAAGTTATAACATCGCTGCTTTTCTTTCACGGGGAAAAGGTTACTATGAAGAATACAGAGCTGATCAGGCCTTCAGCGATTATAACCTTCCCGATGCTATTAATGGAAGTGATACAGTTACTTCTACTGATTTAATCAGAAGGCTATGGCTTGATAATTATTTTTATGGAAGTATTTTCTCTTTACAATATCATAAAAATAAAACCCGGTTTACATTTGGCGGTGGTTGGACAGAATATGATGGGAAACATTATGATATCGTTACATGGGCACAGCAAGGCTTTCCTGCTGATTATAAATATTTTAATGCCCCGGCCCACAAAAAAGATTTGAATTTATATGCGAAAGTGATGCAGTCTTTAGGCGTTGGCTTTACAGGATTTTTAGATTTGCAGGAACGTTTTATCAATTACAAAATTGATGGTTTTGATGATCATCCTGACTTACATATTGGAAAGAATTATTCCTTCTTTAATCCAAAAGCAGGCATTTCTTTTAATAAAAATAATTATCAGGCTTACGCATCTTTTTCTGTTGCCGCAAAAGAACCCAACCGGGATGATTTTGAAGCAGGTATCAATCAAATTCCAAAACCAGAGGTATTATATGATGCAGAATTAGGAATGGGAAAAAGGAATACCAATTTTAATTATGCCGCTACATTTTACTACATGTACTATCGCAATCAATTAGTAAATACAGGTAAAATAAATGATGTAGGTGCTTATACAAGAACCAATGCACCTCAAAGCTACCGTGCTGGTATTGAGTTACAGGCTGATGCTACTATTGCAAAATGGGCAAATGTATTGGGAAATATTTCTATCAGCAGAAATAAAATTAAAGATTTTACAGAGTTTGTGGATGATTATGATAATGGCTTACAAAAGGAAAATGTTTATCACAATACTGATATTTCTTTTTCACCTGATGTGGTTGCATTTGGTGGAATTAATTTGATTCCAATCAAAAATGGTGAAATAAATTTTCAGTCAAAATATGTAGGAAGGCAATTTCTGGATAATACTTCTCATGTTAGCAGAAGTATAGATCCATACTTTGTTGAGAATGTGAAATTTTCTTATACCTTATTTAAAAAAATATTTAAAGAAGTGAATTTTATTTTTCAGCTAAATAATGTTTTTAATAAAATGTATGAATCGAATGGATATACTTATAATTATATTTCAGATGAAAAGTTGAGTGTTGAAAATTATTATTTTCCAATGGCTGGAATCAATTTTATGGCAGCAATTAATATTAAATTGTAAAGTAATAGTTTGGAAATTATATGCAGTAAATCAACAAGATATTGATTCTTTAATTTTTTCCTTTCAGCATGGGTACAAAAGAAAAGTCAGAGAACGTTTCTTCATCATAAGTACCATCATAATTTTTGGTTATGCGCATCATTTTTTGTTTGCCATCATCATCAACCGGAATCACCATTTTTCCCCCAGGCTTCAATTGTTCCAATAATTTGGGAGGAATGAACGGAGCAGCAGCAGTTATGATAATTTTATCGAACGGAGCAAATGTTGGAAGACCTTCAAAACCATCGCCATAAAAAAATTTTATAGAAGGATATTTGTTTCTTAAAATGAAATTTTTATTAAGATCAAATAATTTTTTTTGTCTTTCAATCGTAAAAACTGAAGCACCCATTTCTGCCAGAACGATTGCTTGGTATGAGCTTCCGGTTCCTATCTCAAGAATTTTTTGATAGGGAGCTACCTCTAAAAGTTGTGTTTGATAGGCAACGGTATATGGTTGGGAAATCGTTTGCCCTTCACCAATTGGGAATGCTCTGTCCTGGTAAGCAATATGTTCCAGAGCGGTATCAAGAAAAAAATGACGTGGAATATTCATCATGGCGGCCAACACATTTTCATCAGTGATTCCTTTATCTCTCAGTGAGTCAATTAATTTTTTTCTAAGTCCTTTATGCCTGTAACTATCTTCAAAATTGCGCATGCCTGCAAGTTAGAAAATTTGTATTTACCCAAAAATTTTGAAAAGAAATAGTTTACAGTTAACCGATAAAAAAAATCAATTGTTATTTTCAAAAGTAAGAGTGGAAGGGGTAAGAAATAAAAGCTACTTTTTTTGCTTATTTTCTGCAAAGTGACTTTTATTTTCTTATATCACATGCATGTATAAACGAAAATTATTCTGCATTTCTTACTGCATCCGCCAATGACTCATAAGTGGCATTATAAGTGTCTAAGCGTTTTTCGTTAATGAAAAAAGTGGGCGTGCCATTTACGCCACTCCTTATTCCACTTTCAAAATCACTTTCAATTTTTCCTGTTACGTTGCTGCTGTCCCAATCGTTTTCAAATTTATCAAGATTCAAACCTAATGTTTCTGCAAAATATTCGAGGTTATTTTCGCTAAGTTCATTCTGATGCTCATAAATCATGTCATGCATTTCCCAAAATTTATTTTGCATTCCTGCTGCCTCCGCCGCTTCTGCTGCAATCATCGCTTCAGGATGTGATTCCTGTAATGGGAAATTTCTAAAAACAAAAAGAAGCTCGTTGCTAAATTCTTTTAAAAGTTTTTTTATAAGTGGATACGCTTCTCCACAATGTGAACATTGATAATCGCCATATTCTACCAAAGTTACTGTAGCAGTTGGTTTCCCTATCGTATGATCCCGATTGTCAACAGGTGTTCGTAATTTCGACATAGTTAAAATATTTATTTTTTTTCAGTATTCATTTTATCTAATTCATCAAGGATACGTTCGGCTCCGGGATTGATTCCTTCCGGTGAAAGATAGCTCCAGGCAATTGTTCCGCTTTCATCTACAATAAATAATGCCCTTAGACTTGTACCTTCTTTTTCATTGTATGCGCCATATTCTTTTGACACCTTTCCCTTTGGTTCAAAATCAGCAAGCAATGGAAAATGAATATTCCGGTGTTTAGAGAAGGCAAGATGGCACCATTTACTGTCCACTGAAATTCCCAAAACCTGTGCATTATATCTATGAAATATTTTTAGAGTCTCGTTGTACAACGCCATTTCATCGCTACAAACCGGGCTCCAATCGGCTGGATAAAAAGCGAGAATTACACGTTTACCGCGCAGATCAGAAAGTTTAACTTTCTGATCTGGAGTAGAATCTAATTCAAAGTTGGGAGCGGTAGTTCCTTTTTGTAAGAGCGTCTGTTGCATATAAAATGAGTGATGATTTTATGTTTGTAAAAACAAAAATCTTCATCAAGTTTAATGCCGCATTGAAAAAAAGTAAATCCTTTTGTTTGTGAAAAAGGTTACAATAGAATGGCTGGGAAGGTTATAGGTTTTTAAAATAATTTATAAAGCTCTGTCGAGATGAACATAGCCACCATCAACATGAATGATCTGCCCTGTAGTATGACTTGATTTTTTTGACAAAAGAAAAGCAACCATATTTGCAATTTCTTCCGCTGTTGTCATTCTTTGCTCTAGAGGAATTTTTGAAGTAATTGATTTTAATTTATCATCCGGGTTTTCAAATGTTTTTATCCAGCTTTGATATAAAGGAGTGAAACATTCCGCAACCACCACTTCATTCACCCGAATATCAAAAGGTAATAATTCTACTGCCCATTCTCTTGTTAAGGCATTTCTTCCGCCATTTGAAGCAGCATAGCCGGAAGTGTTGCCCTGTCCTGTTTCCGCAGTTTTTGAACCAATGTTTACGATCGCCCCTTTCGATTGTTTTAAATATGGTAAGGCATGATGAGCCATTAAATAATAATGCACTAAATTTTTATGCAGGGAAGCAATAAATCCTTCATAATTACCACTTTCTAATCCTATACTATCATTCACTCCGGCATTATTTACCAATCCATCAATTCGATTATATTTTTCAACAACTTTCTTTACTGCATTGGCGCATTCTTCTGGTTCTGTCAGTTCGGCAACCAACTCAAATCCTTTATTGCCAATACTTTCAAGAGTTTTTATATTATCTTCTTTATTTCTTCCCACAATAACAGGAATTGCATTTTCCTGTGCCAGAACTTTTACAATTCCTTCGCCAATTCCTTTAGCGCCTCCCGTTACAATGATTATTTTATGATCGAGTTGAAGATTCATTTGATAGAAATGTTTAAATAAGTAGAATTTTATTTCTGATTAGATGTTTAAATTATAAAAGTAAATTGCATTTTCTCTAAATACTTTTTGTTTTTGTTCTGATGGAAATTGGCTCATGTATTTTTCCAAAAGATTTTTCCAAAGAGTGTAATTGCCGCTTAACAACATTACAGGCCAATCGCTTCCGAATAATAAGCTTTCAGTCCCAAATGATTCAAACACTGCATCTAAATAAGGGTACAAATCTTTTTCATTCCATTCATTCCATTTTGCTTCAGTAATTAAGCCGGAAATTTTGCAACATACATTTTCATTTCTCGCAATTTCTTTCATCAGGGTTTTCCATTCGCTGATACTTTTATTTTTAATGCCTGGTTTTGCACAATGGTCAATAATAAATTTTTGATCCGGAAATTTATTTACAAATTTGATCGCCTCTTTTAATTGATTTTCATAAATAAGGATATCGTATGTGAAGCCGGCTTTTTTTAAAAAACTAATGCCATTTAAGAATTTTTTATTTGCTAAAAACCCCTCGTTTTCCGATTGAACAATATGCCTGAAACCCTTTATCTTAGGGTTGTTTAGATAGTAAAGCAGCTTTCTTTCAATATTTGCACTTTGCAGATCAACCCAACCAACAATACCTTTTATTATTGAGTTTTTGTCTGCAAGATCTGATAAAAATTGCGTTTCATTTTCACTCTGATCTGCCTGCACGGCAACAATGCCTTCCACATTATTTTTTGATAATTCATTTTCTAAATGTTCAGGAAAAAAGTCTCTTTGCAAGACCTTCATTTCATCAGTGATCCAGGCATCTTTTATTTTATTGTAATTCCAAAAATGTATATGAGTATCTATCATTTCTGAAAATTATTTAGACCATTTTTTGACAAATTGTTTTTGTTTTCCTAAACCATCAATGCCAAGTTCTACTACGTCACCTTCTTTTAAATAAACAGGCGGATTAAATCCCAAACCTACACCAGCAGGTGTTCCCGTTGAAATAATATCGCCGGGTAATAAAGTCATGAACTGACTAACGTACGACACCAGGAAAGGAATTTTAAAAATCAGATCATTGGTATTCTCATCCTGCTTTTTTTCACCATTAACAGTCAACCACAAACGTAAATTGTTTACATCTTTGATTTCATCTTTTGTTGCGATCCATGGACCAACAGGAGCAAAGGTGTCGCAACTTTTTCCTTTAACCCATTGACCTCCACGTTCTATTTGAAACTCACGCTCGCTAACATCGTTATGCAAACAATATCCTGCCACGTAATTTATTGCTTCATTTTCTTCCACATAAGAAGCACGGTTTCCTATAACTACGGCCAATTCTACTTCCCAGTCAGTTTTTGAAGAATTTTTTGGAATGATAATATTATCATTTGGACCGACAATAGCAGTAGTGGATTTGAAAAAAATAATGGGTTCTTTTGGAACATTTGCATTCGTTTCTTTTGCATGTTTTGCATAATTTAATCCAATGCAAATTATTTTTGAAGGTTTGTAAACAGGACATCCTAATCGTTGATGTCTGCCAATTTCCGGTAATGTATTTTCTGCAATAATTTTTTCTAACGACAGTATTCCATTAGCAAAAAAATCTTCATCATAATCTTTGACAAAATCTGACACATCAAACCATTTGTCTTCAATGATAACTGCCGGCTTTTCATTTCCAGGTTCTCCAACTCTTATTAATTTCATTTTCGCTTCGTTATATTTTTATATAATTAGTAAATAAATTCGCTTCGTCCCTTTTTACTTTGTTTCTATTTCAATAATTGTATCGATATCGTCCAATGCAATTCCGTCCAGATTTAATACTACTCCTTTTTTATCCTGTTTGAATTTTATCCTCTCACCTGTTCCCATTAGTTGACAACTTTTTACTTTGCCGCTAATGTTTTCGATCAGAAGAGATGATTGTTTAGGGTCTTTTAAAATATGCACATAAACTTTATTGTCCTTTGATGTAACAACACCCCAATCCTGGGGTGGCATTATGTTTCCCCGAGTTCCATAAATGCTTTCCCCATGATCTTTCATCCAATTGCCAACTGCTTTTAAAGTATCTGTAAATTCATGCTGGATGATTCCGTTTGGCATCGGACCCACATTCAATAAAAAGTTAGCATTGCGGCCGGCAGCATTTATCAGGTAATGAATGACCTGGGGAACTGTTTTATAATTGTCGTCCTTGATGTTAAATCCCCATGAATTATTCATTGTCTCGCAAGTTTCCAATGGTAATTTATCAGAAGCTTTCTGAAAACTTAATCCTGATTTATTTTCTCCGGGCAGATCCCGTTCAAACATTTGAAAATCTTCCCCCGGAAAAGGAGTGAGGTGATGATTATTTCCAATCAGGCATTGTGGCTGAAGTTTATGAATTAATGCATAGATTTCATCCAGATGCCAGTCAACCTTTGGACTTCTGTCTTTTGCTCCTTCTGGGGCTGTCTGATCCCAATATCCATCAAACCAAATTCCGGAAATAGTTCCATAGTTTGTAAGTAGCTCTGTCAACTGATTTTTCATAAAAGCGATGTAATCATTCCAGTTGCCATGAACTGTCCGGCCAGTACCCTGACCTGTTCTGCCGGTCCACCACGAATAATCATTGCGCCTCCAGTCGAGCAAAGAGTAGTACAAAAAAAGCTTAATGCCCTGCTGATGACATTCATCTGCAATCATTTTTACAACATCTTTTCTATAAGGCGTATTCATGATATTGAAATCAGAATATTTTGTATTCCACATACTGAAACCATCATGATGTCTTGTAATTAATGTGATGTATTTCATGCCGGCATTTTTTGCCATACTTACCCATTCATGCGCATCAAATTGTGTGGGATTAAAAAAATCCATCAACCGTGTATAGTCTTTTACAGGAATGTTTTCATTGTTCATTACCCATTCCGCATCACCCAAAATGCTGAACACACCCCAATGAATAAACAGACCGAATTTAGCATCCTGAAATTCACTTCTTGCTGCAAGATTTTCAGCAGTTGGAGAATACGTTTGTGCATGGATGTTAGTAACTGAAGAAAAACTGAGAAGAAGAATGAACAATAATTTCATAACAAAATTTTTTAGGTATTTAATTTTAAAAATCCACCATCGATAGGGTAATCAGTTCCTGTAATAAATGATGCTTCATCACTTGATAAATATAAAGCCAAAGCCGCTACTTCTTCCGGTTTTGCCATGCGGCCTATTGGTTGTGTTTTTGATAATTGCCTGAACATTTCTTTTTCGTTTCCCGGGTAATTTTTTTGAAGAAAACCATCCACAAAAGGTGTATGAACTCTTGCCGGAGAAATTGAATTGCATCTTATGTTTTCATTGATATAATCTTTTGCAACTGATAACGTCATTGCAGCTACAGCGCCCTTTGCAGCTGAATAAGCAAATCTGTCTGCAAGGCCCGATGAAGCTGCAATGGAAGCCATATTGATGATCACTCCGCCGCCTCTTTTTTTTATTAATGGAATTGAAGCAAAAAGACAATTGTAAACGCCTTTGATATTCACATTTACCACCCGATCAAAATCTTCTTCAGTAGTATTGTCTGCTTTACCGATATGTGCAATGCCTGCATTATTCACTAAAATATCATGGAGACCAATTTTTTGAAAAACCGCAACTACTTCCTGTTGATTAGCAACGTTGCAGGAATACGTGTATGCATGCCCGTTATGCTCCTCAATTTCCTTTGCGGTTGCTTTCGCATTTTCGGCATTAACTTCAATAATGTGAACCTCTGCGCCTTGCGCGGCAAATAAAATTGCAATGGCTTTTCCAATGCCGCTGCCTGCGCCTGTAATGATCGCTTTTTTATTTTGTAAAGAAAACATTGGTTGGTTTTTAATTCGTGGTTTTTTAGTTTTTAATCTTTGATCTTATATCCGTTCCATCCGTACCAGGCAACCACTACAAAGCATATTACCGGTACAAAATAGGAAATGGCTGTAGAATAACTTTCGGCTATTAGCCCCATTGCATAAGGCATGAGTGCTCCGCCAACAATTGACATAATAATAAATGAGGAAGCTTTTTTTGTATGATGTCCAAGATCTTTTACTCCTAATGCAAAAATGGTGGGAAACATAATGGATTCAAAAAAGAAGATGGCCATCAATGAATAAACAGACAGCCAGTTTTTGTTGAGAATTACTACTACACACAACAAAATATTAATGACAGCAAAAACAAATAACAACTGGTTGGCTGCAATTTTTCTCATCAAAGCTGTTCCTGCAAAGCGGCCGGCAGTAAATAAAATTAGACTGATAGAAAGAAGATTTGCCGCATGTGCATTGGTAATATTTATATTATTCTCTGTGCAATAATTAATAAACCATGCTGCGATACTCACCTGTGCTGCAACATAAAAAAACTGCGCAATGATAGCATTGGTAAAATTTTTGTGTTTAAATAATGGCTTTACAATCTGTGCTACGTTATCTACCATCTTGTCCTCCTTGATCTCCGGTAAATGTGTTCGCCAAAATAAAAATGCAACAAACAAAACAGTAAGTCCTGTGATGAAGTAAACCATTTTTACAGATTGCAAATTTGATTCACCGGAAATAACAGTTCCAAAGAAAAGAACAGCACCGATTTTTGGGCCGATAATAGATCCGACACCATTAAAGCTCTGTGAAAGATTTAATCTGAAAGCAGAATGTTTTGGATCACCTAATACCGTAACATAGGGATTGGCAGCAGTTTCAAGAAAAGCAAGTCCGGAAGCCAGAATAAAAGTGGACAACAAAAAGAAATTAAAACTTGACATTTGCGCAGAAGGATAAAATAAAAAAGCGCCTGATGCATATAATAGCAAACCAGTAATAATACCTTTTTTATAACCATAACGTTTCATGAAAATACCTGCAGGTAAGGCCATTAAAAAATAGGCCCCAAAGTATGCCATTTGCAAAAAGGAAGAACGCGCTTTATCAACATGCAATGTTTCCTGGAAATGTTTGTTCAAGACATCCAAAAGACCATAAGCGAGTCCCCATAAAAAAAATAAAGAGGTTACTAAAATTAAGGGAAATAAGTAATTATTCTTCGTGCCCGAAGATGTGATATCAGCAGTTGGAGTAATTGTAGTTAAGGCCATTGGCTTTATTTATTTAGATCAAAAATTTGATTCATTAATATCCATTTTTCTCCCGGCTTTGCCAGCGGAAGCGCCTGCTGATATTTCCACATGATATTTTCCCATTTCTGCACTTTCGGATTTGCCTGATCCATATCATTTTTTTTATCAAAAGAAAATTTTTCATTTGTTTCCATAATCATGAAAAGGCGGTTAAAGACCCTGTAAATTTCCAATTCACTAATTCCTGAATCCCTTATAGAATCAATGATTTCAGGCCATACAGCTTTATGCCAATCTTCATATTCTGCAATTAATTTTTCATCATCCTTTAAATCAAGCGCTAAACAATATTTCATAGTAAAAAAATCTATAAATGATGTACAAATTAAATCATTGTCAACAAATTTCGTATCAAAATATTATCCTTCTCTGCAATTATATTATCTCTGTTCAAGCAAAATCAGTTGGAAAAACAGATTGTTTGTTCACTAGTAAAGGGTAGAATAACAGTTATGCATACACGAAAAGGTAGAATACTTTTCAAATGCAGATTTTTTTTTAAAAGTTTTATGGAAAGTTTTGGCTTAATGAATCTTACTGAAAAATACAGTTATGGAAGCGAATCAAATTTTAAAGGCAAACATTCTGGAAATCATTTTTGATGGGAAAAATAAAGCTTACGGAGCTTATGATCTGCGCAAAACCTATAATAAAAGAATAACGACGGCATTACTTTTTACGATGTCTGTAATGATGATTCTTACCATCAGTTCTATCATTGCTTCGCATTTTAAAAAGGATGAAACAATTGTTCCGGATTATATCCCCGACACACAATTGCAGAAAGTTAAAGCGGAAGAGATAAAAATTTTGCCAACTCCAAAATTGCCAAAACAAACTGTTGCTACAAAAAAATATACAGTTCCAATTATTGTGAAAGATCCGTTGGTAAAGGATCCTCCGCCAGATGTCAAGCAACTTGCATCAGCAAAGATTGATCTTAAAACTATAGAAGGAACGAAAGATATCGGAATAGTTTCACCACCATCAGGTATTGAAGGAAGCCATGTTATAGCGACTCCTGTAAGTAAAAAATCAGAAGATGATATACCGTTTGGACCAGTGGAAATAGAGGCACAATTTCCCGGCGGCGCAGAAGCTTGGCAGCGTTATATCCGAAAAGCAATAATGGCTCAACTTAATGATTTTTCTGATGCCGATTATGGTACTTGTATTGTTCAATTCATTGTAGATAAGAATGGAAATGTAAGTGATGTAAAGGCAACAACAATGATGGGTACAAAGCTTGCCGAAATTGCCATAAATGCTATTAGGAAAGGTC
>Ga0134128_10000657_pt1 | contig 47185 bp, 81 predicted proteins | sample KB31754_FD_96462 | JGI IMG/M metagenome (GOLD analysis project Ga0134128, IMG submission 96462) | Terrestrial soil microbial communities with excess Nitrogen fertilizer from Kellogg Biological Station, Michigan, USA - KB3-175-4 | ecosystem: Environmental > Terrestrial > Soil > Unclassified ...
CACATTCGCGGTATGTTTCCTCGGCCGATCCGTACACATTCGGAACGACCTTCCATCGCTCAGCAAGCTCTCGCAGGAGCGCGGTCATGGCTTGTTCTCGATGGTGGTGAAAGTCGCTGTCGCACACTTCGCGCAGATTGGCGAATAGATGCTGCACGGCTCGCCGCAGACGCAGCACACAACGCGCGGGCCTTGTTGCTTAGGAGTATAAGCCCTCTCGCGGATCGGCTTATCTTCTTGCGGGCAGTTGGGGATGGGGTTGGTCATGCTGAGTATCCTTTCAGGTCTTCGTAGCAACGAAGCATCGAAATCACGTCGCCTTTTGCCATCGCGTTGATTGCGCCCTTGATCGAGTTGCGCATCATCGTCGCGGCAAACATGCCGGTCGGGATCGCGTCATAAAACGGCAGTAGTTCCTGCACGCGCTCAATCTCGCGCGGCAACGCATCGGCCAGTGAATCGCTCATCCCTCAATCCTCTTCGTGTCGGTTAAACGAGCTTCAACTTCCCAGCCTCAATCAGCCGGCTGTGTGTGTTGACGATGGCGCGGTCCATCAGGGCGCGCTTCTGATCGCGGTTGTATTCCTTGCCGTCCGTCAGTTGGCGATGGCAGTTGCCGCACAGGTACGTGGTCATACAGGCTTTCGTCTTGAGTCCCATTCCCTTTCCGTAGTCGCGATGGCATACCTGCTCGCCCTGCGCACCGCAAAGCGCGCACAGTTCGATGGATGCGGTCGCGGCGAACCACTTGCGGTCGGCGGCGGTGGTCATGCGGAAACCCAAACTTCCGCCATCGCCTCGATCTTCTCGGGCGACAGGGATGGCCAATAAGTTTTGCTGACGTAATTGCACATGCTGGCGATCACCTGCTTGAACTCCCCTTCGTCCATCGACTCGAACGAAAGGCTGCGCGGCACGCGGTAGGTACATGGCCCGACACCGGGAAAGTTCAGTGCGATCTCGTCGCATCCCACGTTGGCCTCGATCTGCAGGCGCTTAAGCACTTGATGAGCCTCGACGCCATCGAATGGCTCAAGGTTCGCCGCGATCAACCCGCCAAGACCGTGAGCTAGACCGTGAAACTTCGGATTCCTTGGCTTGCGCAGTTCGGCGATCAGCACATCCCCGATGTGATAGCCCTTGTCTCGCAACTGTGACGTTGTGTAAGCATCGTGCGGTACCAGGACGCCCTTACCGACACGCCATAATGTCTTGGGCTTGCGACGCTTCGTGCTGGCGGCATGCGGATTCATGCGGCTTGCGCAACCTTGCCTTGCAGAATGTCGATCCATGCCTGAACGCGTGGTTCAAGGATCGCCACGCGCGCCGCCATGGCGTCGCACTCTGCCCGCGTGACGGTGCACGGAATGATGATAAGTCCCGCCTTCGGGTGATCGCACAGGAAGTCCATCGAATCCAGTTCACCGACCCACATACCCCACTTCGTCTGCCACAGATACTCGGACGGAATCTTTCCCGTGCGACGCACTTCCATGTAAGCCTTGTGCAGCTGATTCTTCGCTTCGATGCCATGCTTGAGACCGTGCAGGCCATCGGGTGACCAACCCACATGCGGAATGGTCGCGTGTTCCACGAAGCCACATTGATCAATCACGCGGTCAGTGGTGAAGGCATAGCTCTCGCGCGTATCAGGCTCCAGGTTGTTGCCGCGCTCCATCGCCGCAGACTTGAACGTGGAGTGTTCGACCGGCCCATAGACGCGGCCCCACGCAATATCCATGATCAGGTCGTCAAGACCCTTCGTAGTCAGGCCGCCCATTATCGTTGCCGCGCGTGAAGCGCTCCACTTGCCGGCGCGAAGTTCATGCCACGGATCCGTGCCCTGCTCGATATTGAAGTGGAAAATGGGGCCGCTCATTTCGCGGACGCCTTCAGCTTGTTGAACTTGGCGTTGAACGCGGCAAGCACAGGTTTCGGAACATTCTTCACGTCCCCATAGACCTTGATTACTTCGGCCTTTTTCGCCTTGTAATCGTCCAAGCTGATCAGTCCCTCGGCGGTAGCGATCCAGTCCAGCGCCTTGTCATCTTCCGGCGCCCCCGGCTCTTCCGATCCGCGCCCGTCGTTGTCCATTCCCTTCGTGGACATGCCGGTGATCGCCAGCAGGGTGTAGCGCTGCAAATAGGTGGTGGTGGATGCGATGGACTGGATGTCGTTCTTCTTGCCTGACTTGTCAGGCGATCCTGTCATCGTGACCGTTTCGGAATGGCCGAGAACGTGCGTCAGGATGCAGTCAACCTTTATCGCCCCGCTTTCCTGATGGACATTCCAGCGAAAGGACAGGCTGTGCTTCGCCAGCGCCGGGCCGATGGCGTCGGTGATGTCGGAAAGCTCGGCGTGCATGTATTTCACGTCAAGGAAAGCGACTTCCTTGCGCTTGAAGATTTCCACCGGCTCAGCTTTAAAGCCGGTCATCGCGACAGTAAACGCCTTGCGCGCCTCGTTGGCTTCCCAACGGTCCTGTAAGTCCATCATGTGATTCAGCTGCTCGATGTTGCCGCCGCCTTGCAGGAACGCCAGCGCGCTACCCATCGGGCTGTTAGACGGCGCTGATACCTGCAATGTCTTGGGTTCGTGTTCGATGACTCGTGCTGCGTTGCTCATTTCGCTCTCCACTAGTAAGCGATGCTGGTATGCGCGACCCTGCCGGATGCAATGGCGATCACAACAAGCTTCGCGGTTTCTTCGGTGCATCCAGCCTTCACCAGATCAGCCACGACTTCGTTATTGATCTTCGCCGCATGCCGCTTGTTCGCCGCACGCTTTTCCTCGGCCACGCGCTCGCGTTCTTCGGCAGCCAGTCGATCCCGCTCGATTTGTTCGGCCTGCTTACGTGCGCGTTCCTCGGTCTGGCGGATGGCCTCAGCTTGGTCACGCGCCGCCTTCTCACAGGCGGCGATGGCGGCCTGCTTGGCGGCTTCGGCGTCGCGCTCGGCTTTCGCCTTGGCTTCGGCGGCGGCACGCTCAGCAGCAGCTATGGCCTCGGCAGCATCGCGTTCCGCCTTGGCGGCAGCTTCCTTACGGATCGCTTCCTCGCGCTCAGCACGGGCCTTGGCAGCCTGTTCCGCAGCTAACGCATCAGCGGCAGCTTTTTCCTTCGCCGCAATGGCGGCCTCACGAGCGGCAATTTCAGCCTCGCGTCGAGCCATCTCGGCGGCGGCAGTCTCGGCAGCCTGGCGCTCGGCTTCGATGGCAGCCAAACGATCCGCCTCGGCCTTGGCGGCGATTTCCTGCTCGATGCGCGCCTGCTCAGCCTCCCAATCATCCAGCGGCTTGCGTACCTCATCCTTGAGCGCGTCCAGATAATCGCGAGCCTTTTTGCGGGCCGCATCAACTACCTTGGCCTGATTCTTCCAGTCCTCGACCAACGACTTGCCGGCGTCGTCAATCGTGGTCTTGCTGCGCGCCACCTTGTAAGCAAGCGAGGCAATTTCCTTGCGACCGCCAGCGGTTGACACGTCCGGCACGATGCTGGCGGTTTCCTGTCTGATCTTGGCCAGCAAGTCGTCCAGGTTCGGTCCGGTGAAAACTTCGACCGCATTGATCGACTCAAGCGGGATGAGCGATTGTCCGTCCATTACAAATCCTTGCCCGGATCGCCGGGCTCGCTGTTGGAAAGGGGTGCCGGGACGGTGACCTTGACGCGCGGCTTCTCGGGTCGGCGGTGAAAGCCGAGCGCGAAATACTTCGCCGCCCAGTGCGCCATACGCTCATCGTTCGAGCGAGGACGAATCGACTCCATCGTGTCGGCGTGCATCAGCGATGTGTTCATGCGGCCTCCGGGGAAAAGGTGCTGGATTCCGCACGCCCAGGGGGAGTGGCTACCGGCGGGAGGACCGGCGCGGAATCCAGCGTGAAAAGGGCGATGTCCAGCGCATCGCGGGTGGTGGTGGCGGTCGCGATGGCCTCGGCCAGTACGGCTTGCAGGCGCGCGTCTCGCTCGCGCATGGCGGTCAGCCAGTCGTCGGTGAGCAAATCGGTCATGACTTGGCCTCGCGGGCGGCGCGGCGTCCAAAGATGTCGCAAGACGTAATCCGTTCAGCGCTTATGCCCTGCGACTGGAGATCGCGGCGAAGAGTTGCGACGCTGCCCTGAACGTCGCTCCTGACGATTTTCCCGTCCGCGACATAGAGATAATCGAAGTACACCGGATAATCATCATCAAGTTCGCGCTCATTCAGTGCCGGCCCACCATTTTTGATTTGCTCGTTCATTTGCCTTCCCTCCACGCATCCACCGGCGCCGGCTTGATCACCAAGCCGTTCGGGAATGCGAGCGGCTGCTGCGCCCACACCTTGAAGTCGGCGCGAACGGAGTCGATCAGGTCGTCATACCGATCGCACAGGATGTCGTCGCGCTCGCTCTTGTCCTTGCGCGGCAGTCCGCGATCCAGGATCAGCGAGAGCAGGCCGGCGACCGACGACGGGCACGGACGGCCGCTCAGCCAGTGGTCTAAGCAATCCGGCTCGGCGACCATGTCGTCGATGATCGAATCATCGTCGGCGGAATAGGCGGGGTCGTCGGCGACGGGAGATTGCAGCCAGAGGTCATGGGAAGACAGGGTGGTCATAGGGTGCTCCCGATGTTGGCGAGGGCGGCACGCAGTCCAGCAAATGCATGCTCGTACTTGACCATGCGTGCAATGTCGTCGATCGCGTATGGTGAGTCATGCGCATCATCTGACGCGATGACACGTTGCGACGCCGCGATCAGCTCGGCCACGATATGGCGGACTTCGACAAGCTCGCGAGCATGATTCGGGCAGTGGTTGCGTCCATGCACACGGATGTGATCGTCCAGCACCGCCAGCACATCCACGGGAGTGTTCATGCCTGCTCTCCGGTTGCGGCGGCGATGATCCGCTGCGCCTCGTGGGCGAACCACTCAAAGTTCGGCACTCCCTCTTCGTGATACGTGGACACAAAAAGTTCGGCGAAAGCCAGCAACCTCGGCGCAGTGGCGATCAGGCGGGCGTTGGCCTCAGCAGTCTCATCCGAAACCCAAGGGCCAACAGGAGAGCAATCGGCGACCGACGAACCATCGGGTTGGGCGATAATCCAGTGGTGAGAGGCTTGACCTGGTGGGCAGATATGCCACGGCCCTGGCATATGCCCGCTCATGCCACGATCTCCCACAACTTAGGCAGCCACGCGATGAACTTGATCGCGCCATACGTGCAGCCCAGCGAGAACGCCAGCATCCCGATCCACGCCAGCCAGAACTTGACCGGCGGCAGCGAGTCGTCGCCGCGCTCCCACGTCGGGACGGTCTCGGGATCGGGTTCGACCATGCTCGGCGTGCGCAGCCGGCGATAGCGTTCCTCGCGCGCGGCTTCGTCGGCACGCTTGGCCGCGAGCAGGCGCTCCAGTTCGAGCTGGACGCGCAGGTCGTAGTAGGTGTGCGGTTCGGTGGGGCGGGTGTTCATACGACCTCCTCGCCGGCACGCTTGCGCATGTCAGCCATCGCTTCGTCGTTCGATTCGTAGAACCTGGCCGGATTGATCGGAGCGCCGCTCTCGCGGTAGATCAGCTGTGCGGCCAACGCGGTGTTGTGGAATCGCTCCAGCGCATAGCCAGCTTCGCCGGCCAAATGCACTACCCAACCGGCGCGACAGTGCGTGGTGTTGCATGAGTGCCAGTTGCGCATATCGAGCGCTTGCGGCGCGCTGCAGGCCGCAAGAACGGTTGCGTCGATGTTTTCGATCACCGGTATATTGGGCGCAATGGATGCGTCGCCAGTCTTGCCGTAGCAGCGGGAGCAGCGGGAGCAGCCGGAGCAGTCGGAGCAGTAGGAGCAGCGGGAGCAGCCGGAGCAGCCGGAGCAGCCGGAGCAGCCGGAGCAGCGGGAGCAGCCGTAGCAGCGGGAGCAGTCGGAGCAGTCGGAGCAGTCGGAGCAGCGGGAGCAGCCGGAGCAGTCGGAGCAGTCGGAGCAGTAGGAGCAGCGGGAGCAGTAGGAGCAGCCGGAGCAGTCGGAGCAGTCGGAGCAGTCGGAGCAGTCGGAGCAGTAGGAGCAGCCGGAGCAGCGGGAGCAGCGGGAGCAGCGGGAGCAGTTCGTGCAATCACGGCAGTTTTTCAGGCTATCAAGCGCGGCTTGCGCGGCCTCCGTCGAGCCAAAATATTCTACGCTGCAGCGGTTGCCGTTGGCGTCGGTGATCCATGTGGTGCTCATGCCTCCGCCCCCGCATCGACCGGCGTCGCTTCCGTGTTGATCGCGTGCAAGTCAGCTTCGAGCTGGACGGATTCTTCGCGGGATAGGCTGATCGCCGCGTCGCCGCTCTCGATCCTGATCGCCTGCCAAGGCTGGGCGTCAGCGCTGCCGCGTCGAACCCTGATGGGCTTGTCGAAGGTGCTTGTGAAGATGCTTGCCATGTGTCTTTCTCCCTGGCCGGTTGGCTTGGGAGAAGCTTAGGCAATCCTATGTTTCGCGTCAATAGGAATCCCTACGCTAATATGCAACGATAGAGTTCAATAATTGCAGGGAGGCACAAAAAAGCCCGCATCAGCGGGCTTGTTGTGTTCGTTATTTGACTTTCTTCGGAATTGCGCGACCTGTTGTGGTCTTGGTGTTTAACTGGGCCTCATCAGGTAACCGTTGATCGCTTACGAGTACCAGTCTTCGTCTTGTTGGGCGTAACAATTTCAATGCGGCGCCCGCTTTTCTCAACAATTCTTCCTTGCTTTCCGCCATGTCCTAATTCCCCCTGTAACTTGGCCGTTACCATCGCATCGAACTTCCGGTACTCCTCTTTGCTCATGTCGCGGGGAAGGGTGATCCGTTCGGCGTAGGCATAGGCAATAAGCGGGGCCGCGAGAAAAGCATCCAGCTCCAGGCCAAGGGTATGGAGAGCCTCTTTCACGCTAACGATGGCTGATTTGAGCATCTCAAGATCCATGTTCAAGGATTGAGATTGGCTTGCCGTCTCGCCTTGACGACCGGTCATGATGTATTCGGCAGTCGTGCCAAGGTAGATCGCTGCGGCAACCAGATTGTCGCCGCTGATCATCTTGGTTGGCTTGCCTTTCCCAAACCATCCACTGACTGATCCGCCCTTGATACCACAAGCGCGAGCAAGCCCAGCCGGCGACTTATCGGGGCTGGATTCCAAGATATCCAGAATGCGTTGTGACCAAGTTGGAAGCATTAGGCGAGCCTATCCGGTCTAAGAGTAGGATTGCCTATTGACGACAAGCGTAGGAATCCCTATGCTTGCGCCATGAACGACTCCCAGATCATCGACTTGCTCGGCGGAACTGCCGCCGTGGCCGCTCTCTGCAAGGTCAAACAGCCCAGCGTCAGCGAATGGCGCCGAAATGGCATACCGGCTGCACGTCGCCAATTCCTTGAATTGTTGCGTCCCGACGTATTCGCCACAGCCAAACGCGCCCAGCGAGAAGCCGCCTAACCCATGTTCATGAAGAATATTGAGCTTCTCCCGATCCTCACCATCGGCCTGCGCATCAGCATAGACGGTGAAGGTGTCGAGTCGCGAGTCGTGGTGCTGGCAACCTGCGATCAAGGCGATTACGGCGTCTCGCCAAATGTGGTGTTCGATGCAGCGGTTATCGCGAAGGTTGTTGAAAAGCTCTGGACTGAGAGCGTCAAGTCCTCGAAGCAAGAGGCCGCCTAACCCATGAATGCATCGCGTGTTCATGCCTTTTTTTTAGGCTCGAATCGACCTTCCACGCTATTCCATTCGGTGGAACGTCATGGCTGATGGCCTTGATCTGCGCGTGAAACGTCCGCAACGCGCCATCCCGGAATCGGAATGGACGTGGGCATCTGAAGCTGCCGCGATTGCTTCGATGATCTCGCTGAGCGGTCTGCAGGAAAAGACTGTCGCCATCGAAGCGGATATCGACAACAGCACGCTCGCGAAGGTGAAGCAGGGAACAGCGCGGCCTTCCGCCGATCACCTCGACAAGATGATGGACGCCACCGGCAGCGAAGCGTGGCTGTACTACTGGCTGCTGCGCCGCGGTTACGACCCGCGCAGCCTGCGCAAGCTCGAATCCGAAATCGAACGCACCTTGCGCGAAGTCCGCGAATCACTCGACGCGGAACGTCTCAAGGTGCGCGTCCTGACTGCTGCGCTACGTGGGGAATCTGCATGAGCACATTCGCTGTTTTTGGCATGACGAAGACCGTTGCGATCACTGAGGCACAAAAAAAAACGCCAGCAGGGGCGATGAGCGAAACGCAATGGTTGAAGAAAGTCGACGAGACTGTCGAGACCATCATGCGCGGGAAGCGCGTCAAACAACTGAGCGCGGCATTCGACGCGCCACAGTTCGCAGAAGAATTCATGCATATCGCGCTTCGCATGGAAGTTTGCCGCGACATGTCGGTGAAGGCAAGACAAGTGGTCACAGACGCCCACGGGAAACCCGTCTACACGAAGCGCGGAAAGTCTCCGAAGAAAGCGTGGTTGCCATATCAGGCCAAACGCGCATGACCACCGCCCGCACCACACTGGACTTCCGCGACGTCTACGCAACGCCCCTGACGCCCGTGGACACCATGACGGTCGAAATGACTGCGGCCGACCTTGAGGAAGCGGCGTTCACGCTTGCCGAGCTCAGGATCAAGACGGGCGAAGCGGCATCCGTGCAGAAGCAACTCGACGACAACGAGCACCAGATTCTTCGCTGGGTGGAGGCCATGTCATGAAACTCGCCACACGCCGCCTGATCGCTGCCGGCGTCACGCTGGCCTGTTGCGCAACCTTCCTGTGGCTCTCTGGCCTGCCGTGGGTACGCAGCCCCGCCATGGCGTTCTACTGGTTTTGCGCCTGCATCTGCGCCGTAATCGTGGCGTTTGTCGGCGTGGGGAGCAGGCGATGAACGATGTCATTGCCTGGTGCGTGTACGACCGCGAAACCCGCGAGCTAGTGATCGTCTGCCAGAGCCGGGCCGAGGCGCGGAAGATCGCGGCGGAGTGCGACGGTGGCGTCGCGGTGATCCGGAGGGTGCGGTGAACGTCCCCAATCTCTTCGACAAGCCCACGCAGGACGCCATGCATGCGCTATACGGCACGCCGGGACGTCGAACGGACGCCTGGTACGCCCGACAGCTGAAACACGCGCAGGAATGCCTTGCGGTGGCCGACAAGGTGCACACGCCGGAAGAGCTGGCGGTGGCACGGGCGGAGCTGGCGATTGACCCTACTTGTCCGCAGAGACAGATATTCGAGGCCAAAAAGTAATGGCTGGTGATTGGATCAAGATGCGCGTCGGACTGACAACAAGCCCCAAAGTCATGCGTCTTGCGGAGTGTCTTGTGGACAATCCGGCATTTATTGAGTGGTCTGCGCTTTCATATGGGATTGGCGGATATCCCGCGCTCAGTGATGAAGATGCCCGTTCTGAACGTCACGCCGCGTTACGCATAACGCGTTACGTAACGGTAACAGCGTTACTACGTTTCTGGGGTTACGCGAACGAGCACGCGAAAGACGATTTTGTATCCGGAATTCTCGCGCAAGACATAGACGAAATTGTTGGAATCCCCGGGTTCGCCATCGCACTTTCTCGTGTCGGCTGGGCGAAATTCGACCCGAACGGCGGAATGTATTTGCCTAACTTCAAAGAGCACAACACTAGCGCTGATGCCCGTTCCGGAGGGGCTGAGCGTCAAAAACGCTACCGTGAAAAGCTGAAAAACAGCGCCCAAACTCAAGGCGTAAAAGGTGACGAAAATGTAGACGTAACGCGTGACGTAACGGTGACGCACAGAGAAGAGAAGAGAAGAGAAGAGAAGAAAGAGCAAAAGACTGCGCCAGAAGGCGATCTTCTCGACGGCATTCCCAAGCAAGTCGCCGCTGACTTCAAGCAACTACGGCAGCGCCTTCGTGCGCCGATCACCAAAACAGCGATGCGAGGGTTAAAGCGCGAGGCAGAAAAGGCCGGCATCACGCTGACCGCAGCGCTGGAAATGTGCTGCGAACGTGGATGGCGTGGGTTCAAATCTGAATGGATTTCCAGAGACGTCGCTCAACCACAACCGGCCGGCGGAACATCCGTCGCCGCCTCCAGACCGATGCCATGAACCTTCTCGAATCCAGCACCCTGCTCGAAATTGAGCGATCCCTGCTCGCCACGCTGATGCTCCGGCCAAGCGATTGCCACCGCGTGCAGATCAGCGCCGAATACTTCGCTGGCGAAACGCACGCCGACGTTTACGCAGCCATCCAATCGCAGCTGGCGGACGCCAAGCCCTTCGATCCCGTCACGCTGGCCGATCTGTTCCAGCAGGCCGGACGCAAGGCTCTAGCGAACCTGGTGATGGAGATCGGCTCCGATGCGCTGATCACCGCCGTCCCGGAAGCGTTCGCGCATCGCGTCACGACGGCATGGAGGCATCGGCGGTCCCGCGAAATCGGCATGGCCCTGGTCGAATCCACAAGCGAGAAGGCAGTCGATCAGGCCATCAATGCGCTGATGAGCCTGCATGCTACGGAGCAAAACCACGAGTGGGACGCAAGGCAGGCGGCGAAAGCGGCGTTTGCCGAGCTGACGGCGATCTACAACAGCGGCGGGAAATTGCCGGGGGTGACAAGCGGCCTGGTCGATCTCGACGACAAGCTTGGTGGCTTTCATCGCGGCGACATGATCGTGATCGGCGGTCGCGCCGCGATGGGGAAAACCAGTTTCCTGCTGAGCATCGCGCGCGCGGCAGCCAAGGCGGGTCATCCGGTGGGCATCATTTCCGGCGAGCAGCCGGTGGAGCAGATGACGCTGCGCATGATGTCGGCGGCGGCGAACATCGACTCCAAGAAATTTCGCACCGCGCAGTTCGAGGATTTCGAATGGGGCAAGCTGGCTGGTGTCGTGGGATCTACGTCCGAACTCCCAATGTGGTTTCTGGATCGCTCCGCGCCAACGATGGCGGACGTGGCGCGCGTGGCAAGACGCTGGAAACACAAACACGGCATCCAGGCGCTGTACGTCGATTATCTCCAGCGCGTGGGCGGGGAAGGGGAACGCAAGTACGAGCAGGTCAGTTTCGTCGCGCGCGCCATGAAGAACCTGGCTCGTGATCTGGATATCCCGGTGATCGTGCTGGCCCAGGTCGCCCGCGCTGTAGAAAACCGCGCCGGGTCCGTGCCACGCATGAGCGATCTGTCCGATTCCAGCGAGATCGAAAAAGAGGCGGATCAGGTTTTGATGCTGTACCGCGAAGGGTATTACGACGCGCAGGCGGATCAATCCACGGCCCGCGTGATCGTCGAAAAAAACCGGCACGGCGCCACGGGTTACATCGACCTTTACTGGCAGGGAAACACGATGACGTTCGGCAATTTGTCGCGCGGCTACGACGACACCTTTGGGACCAGCGCATGACCGGCCCGAAAATCCACGACCGCCGCACCCTTCTGCGCGCCGATATCACGAAGCTGCTGCAGGGACGCGCACTGACCGCAATCGACATCGGCGCGATGCTCGAAAAAGATCAGGCTGGCGTGGATAGCGCGCTGCGCGGGATGGAGCGGCGGGGCGAAGTGGTGCGGTTGCCGTGCCTGCCCGGGACGTGGGCGAAGTGGGCGCTGCGGGGTGGGGTATGACCAACATTCGCAAAACAAAGGCCGTGCGATGAGCATGATTCACCATCGCCGCCGCGTAGACCAAAACCAGGCCGGTATTGTCGCTGCGCTGCAAAAGATCGGCGCGTGCGTACTGGATCTGAGTGGCGCTGGCAAAGGGGTATGCGATCTGATTGTGTGCTATCGCAAACAGGTGCACATGGTCGAGATCAAGAATCCCGGCAAGCCCAAAGCCGACCAGGCGCTGACGCCAGCGCAGATCAAGTTGCACAAGGCTATCGGTGACGCGGGGTGCGAAGTGCATATCGTGCGGACAGCCGATGAGGCGATCGCGCTGGTGACCCAAGCGATCGCGCCGGAGCTTGGCTAATGCAAACCACGCAACTGCCACCGCACGGCGCCATCCGCCAAACCATCACCGGCATGGAAGGCTACTGCTACCTGTGCCAGCAGCGCGGCGAGCCGCTGGCCGAGTGCTGGTGGCCGCTGACGGATACGTTCTTCCCAGTCAAGCATCGCGGCATGACGCGGGTGCTGCACTTCGAGAAGTTTTGCCGAGCGTGCCAGCGGGAACGCTCGTCGGTGTATGAGGCGCGCTGTAGGGCGCGTAGGCAGGTTGCGGCATGACGCCCGTCCAGTGCCGCACCTGCCGCCACTTTGAGCCTTGGGCACCCAATCCAGACCAGGCCGTCGGCTGGTGCACGCATCCGGCCTTGCATGGCTATCACTTCGCGGGCGAGGTGCATCGGTGCGCGGATCACAGTGCGAAGCAATCACCCCGTGGCAAGGAAATGAAACAATGAGCATGTCTGGATCGCGACTCACGAAGTTCACGAAAGGATGGGCCGTCATAATCGGCAACTTCGGGAGAGGTCATTATTTTCGCCGGGTCGGCGCTACGGACGAAGTTATTTCAAGCTGCGGCATGCATTCATCGGTTCGCCGACTGTTCGGCATCGGAACCTATGCTCCATGTCGAAAATGCCGTCGCAAACATGGCCCACCGACCGATGTGCGGACCTTCGTGGATGCGTGCCGAAGGGACATTCATGATCCGGCCGCATAAAGCTCCGCGTCCCGACAGCTGCTGCGTGAGCGCCGACGTACTAACCGGCCCCGAGCGCGCCTGCCAGCTGCCGAAGCTGCCCGACGTCCCCAAGCACCGGCAGGGCATCGAATGGCACTGCGGGCTGCGCTGGGGCGACATCGAATCCATCCGAAATGTGCTTAATTCGATCAGGAGTGACAAATGACCCATCCCGCCTATTTGCTCGCTCGGCTCAATCCTTCGAATGCGCGTTTTGACATCGGGTCTGGCGGTATCCAGGAACTCACGCAGCAGGATGTTGCAGCATCCATCGCCTTCGTGCCGCAAGGCATAGGACGCGAGCTGCTATGCCGCATCTGGTGGCCAGAAGGCGCCAAACTCAACGCGGCCGATCTGGACAAGCGGCTTATCGACTTGCAGTTTGGCGAATGGCGCGAACGCATGGATGCACTGGTGACGGCGCAGATTCACATGCAGATCGCGACCACGGGATGGGATCGCAGACAGGCGCAACGCGAGCTTTCCGGCGCCCAATACCGCATGTGGCCGCGCATTGATGAAACGTATGCGCTGATCCGCAAGGCGGTCGTGAACGAGCTGATAGACCCGCGCACCTGCCCCGATTGCAAGGGGCGCGGCGCCGGCATGGCTGGCGAGCTGGTGAAAGGCTGCATGCGCTGCGCAGGCACCGGCAAGACGATACGCGGTCCAGTATGGCGGGCGGCGCAATTGCGCATGAAGCACCAGAGCTATCGCCAGCTGTGGGAACAGCCCTACGAATGGATGTTCACCAGGTGCAACGACGAAGTACATCAGGCAACCCGCGAGCTTTCGTCTGCCGCGTCAGTTCAGTAGTTGTTCGCCTACCGAATAATTTCTACAATGAACTTGACGCTCGCCACCACTTGAGCAAATACCCCGAACCCCTGCCCGAAACGGCGGGGGTTTTGTTTTCCGCGAGCCTGGTCCAATGGCAGGGCACGATCCTTCCAAGATCGAAGATGCCGGTTCGAGTCCGGCGGTTCGCTCCATTTGTGCGGCAGGCATGCGGAAGCGTGTCTGAACAGGCCGGACGTCCGACCGTCCCGCACGGCCGGCGCCGTTCTCCCCAGCGGTCGCCGGCCACCTTTCACCCCGCCGCGTGCGGGTTACCACTTGCACGCGGAGGTTCCATGACCGATTCGGATTACATCAGCCTCATCGTGGGAGGCGGGAGTCTGGTTGTGATTATCGTCGGCTGGCTGTTGAAACATAGCGCGAGGCTGACCAGCACTGAGGTTCGCGTGGAAAACCTCGCCAGCAATGCCCGGGATGACCGCGAACGCGCCGACCGTCAGAACAACAACATCATGGGCGCGCTGATCCGGATCGAGGAAAAGGTGGACCGCAAGATGGACAGGCACGGGGCGAACTGATGCCACGCATCACCCCGGAGCAGGCTGGCGGCCAGAATCGGTGTGCCTTTCTGGACATGCTGGCGCAAAGCGAGATCGGCGCGGCGCTGCTGCAGCACAGCGACGACGGCTACGACGTACTGGTGGGCTCGACAGGCCGCGCACCGCTGCTGTTCGATAGCTACGCCACGCACCCGGACGTTTACAACCCGCGCTACAGCTCGACGGCTGCGGGCAGGTATCAGGAGTTGTTCCGCAACTGGCTGGCCTACAAGCAGCTTCTGGCGCTCCCGGACTTCGGCCCGGTGAGCCAAGACTTGATGGCGCTGCAACAGATCCGCGAAGCGCGCGCGCTCCCGCTGATCGACGCCGGCAAGCTCAATGCCGCCATCGCGCTGTGTTCGCACCTGTGGGCCAGTTTGCCCGGGAATGACTACGGCCAGCACCAGCAGGCGTTGAATGACCTGCAGACATGGTTCACCCAAGCCGGCGGCGTATTGCAATGAGCCTGACCACGCACCTTCTCGCCATCCTGACGGTCCTGATTGTCGGCACGGTGGAGGGACTGTTCCTGCACTTCGGCCTACCGTCCGGCATGGACGGCGTTGTCGTGGGGCGGATTCTGGGCACCATGGATTCGTCGCTGATGCTGGTGTTGAGCTACTACTTCGGCTCGAGTTCGGGAAGCGACCGGAAGAACATCCTGCTGGCCAATTCCGTGCCGGCGCCGAAACCTGAAAAAACTCCTTCGAGTTATCCGTATCCACCCCCTGCGCCTCCCTGAGGACTACCCCATGAAAACCAAGACCTTGCTGCTGGCGCTGATCGCGCTGGCCCTGACGTGTGTGTCCGGTTGCACCACTACGGGCGGCCAGAAGCTGTCGCCTGCCCAGATCGCCGCCATCGCCTGTCCACAGGTCAACCTGGTCAACAGCCAGCTGACCGTGATCAATGCCGCGATGCTGGCTTCCCCGGCCACCGCATCCTTCGCCCAGAAGGCCAATGCCGAGCTGGTGGCGATCCAGCCGACCGTGGCCGCCGTGTGTGCTGCTGGGGCAAATGTGACGGCTACGAACCTGCAGGCACTGGCACAGCAGGCATTGCCGGCGCTCGGGACCATCGTGGGCACCTTGCCGATCACTCCGGCCCAGCAGGCGCAGGCGCAGGCCGGTCTTGTCGTGGCGGAAACGGCACTGGGGCTCGCGGGTGTGGTCGAGCAGCAGATTCAGGCGGCGAAGGCTCAGGGGGCGCCGGCTCGAGCATCCAGCGTCAAGTAACCCGTGCTGCCCGTCGACTACGCCAAACTGGCCGAACGGGCGTACAGCGACGCGCCCACCATCGGCAACCCGTCCAGCGCAAGCCGGATGCACGTTTACCAGATGGTCACAGCGACCGGCACGGAAACGGTGCACGTCTTTCGGGGTACGGACGATTTGCGCTCCCTGCTGGCCGATGGCGACATCATCGTGCGCGATGTGCCGGGAATGGGCCGGGTACATGCGGGATTTCACTGGGCGCTGTCCGCGATACTGCCCGCCTGCCTTGCACTGCCGCGCCCTGACGCGATTGCCGGGCACAGCCTTGGCGCGGCCATGGCGGTGCTGTACGCCGCCGCGCTGGCGCTGCTGGGCGATGTGGTGCCGGTCTATGCGTTCGAACCGCCGCGACTGTGCGCGGACACGACGCTGCTCGAGTTGTTCCACGGGAAACCTGTCTATGCCACGCGCAACGGCCGGGACATCGTGACGCAGGTGCCACCGCAACTGGCGCACGCCTGTCCGATCACCCCCATCGGCCATGCAGTGCTGCCGTTCGACAACATTCAGGACCACGCCATCGACCGCGTGATCGCCGCGCTTGGAGACTGACGTGGACGCCACCGAAACCGTAGGCACCTGGATCGGCTTGAGCTTCGCTACGCTATCGCTGGCGGTGCTGATCGGGATGGTGGCCTACGACGAAATCGCCGGATGGCTGCGCAAGCGCCGGGAGCGCAAGGCGCCGCATGTCCACTATCACGTTTCCACACCGCGTTCGACGCGCACAGAGGATTGACCGTGGCTGATGAACCCCTGATCTGGACGAGCAAGGGCAACCTGCCCATCGCCTCGCTGGAATACACCCATGCATGGGATGAAACCCCCGAATATCTCAAGTTCAGCGAGACCTACCTGCTGGATGGCGAGATCGTCAAGCAATCCGCCCACGTCTATGTGAAGCAAGGCGCGCAGGCCCAACCCGAACAGGGGACATTCTGATGAGCAATACGGCAGCCGTCTGTACCAGTTTCAAGGTCGATCAGCTCAACGGCATCCACGCCTTCGGGACGACCGTCACGCGCGGCAGTACCGCCGCCGACACGTTCAAGGCGGCGCTATATTTCGCCTCGGCCACGCTGGGCGCATCGACCACGGCCTATTCGACCACGGGCGAAGTCACCGGCACTGGCTATACGGCCGGCGGCGTGACCGTGACCAATGCCACCGCGCCGACCAGCTCGGGAACGACGGCGTACTGGACGCCATCAGGCAACTTCGCCTGGACAACCATGACGGCCTCGGCCTTCGACACGGTGCTGCTCTACAACTCCACGCAGAGCAACAAGGCTGTCGCGGTCTATACCTTCGGCTCGCAGACGGTGACAGCCAGCAATTTCACCCTCACCATGCCGGCGAATGCGGCAGGAACTGCGCTGTTGCAGCTCGCGTAAAGAGTAGCGCGCCGTGACGATCACGCGCACCGATACCACAACAGCGGGCGGCACAGCCAATAACTGGACAGTTGCGACGCCCAGCGGATCGGGCGGCCTGTTCGTCATCTACTGCATGGACAACGGTGGCGCTTCGGCGCCGACCGGATTCACCCAGCTGATTCAGCAGCGTTTTGGCGGCAACGGCCAGTACATCAATGTCTTCTGGCGCGAAGCGGATGGCACGGAGGGATCTAGCTTCACCAGCACCGATGGCGGCGACACCAGCGGATGGTCGGTCGAATGTGTGCGCTATGCCGGCGCAGCCACATCATCGCCGATCGACGCCTATGCTGGCACCGCGAGCAGCACCGGCGGCGCCAGTCCGAAATCCATGCCAGCCACCGGCATCACGACGACGGCGGCGAATGACCTGGTGGTCTATGCCGGCGGCCTGGGCAGCTATAGCGGCGTCACCAGTCCAACCTTCACCCCGCCGAGCGGCTTCACCAGCCCGGCAACCCCGCCCACAGGCGGCTCGGCCAACCTGTGCGTGTCGGAGGCGATACAAGTCACCGCTGGCGCCACCGGCACAAAGACGGCCTCGGGTGCTTTCACTGGCGGCACATGCATCGGCTTCGGTGCGGTGCTGCTGGCGATCAAGGCGGCTGCCGGGGATGTCACGGTCGGCTTGACCGGGCAAAGCATTACCTCCGGCCAAGGAACGGTCACCGTGGCATCCACCGGCGTCACTGTGGCCTTGACGGGTCAAGCGGTGACTTCGGGGCAAGGAGCGTTCACGCAAGCCGTTTCCAATGCGCTTACGGGCCGAAGCATCACGTCCGGTCGCGGCACGCTAAAGGGGACGGTGAGCAAGTCGCTTACGGGCAGCGCGGTCACCAGCGGACAGGGCGCGACGGTTCCTGCGCTGGCGCCGACATTGACGGGCCAGGTCGGAACGACTGGGGCAGGAGGGGTCACTCCAGACGCGCAGGTGGCAGTTACCGGGTTGTCCGAAACGGCATCCCAAGGATCGGTCACGCCTGAGTCTGGCGGCATTGCCGTGGCGTTGTCAGGGCAGATGGTCACAGCGGCACAAGGCGACGTCACGCCAGCGCTATCGCAAGGTCTTGCGGGCCAGTCCGTCACCATCACCCAAGGCGCGGTCACCGCTGTCCCCGAAGTGCGCATCGCGCTCTCGGGCCAGTCGATATCCGTCCAGATCGGAACGGTACAACCAGCCTTCACGGCACCGGTCGACGGTCAAGACGCGAATTACGCCCAAGGCGTCCTGACGGCCACCGCAGGGCATGACGTTTCCGTTGGACTGACGGGTACTGGAACAACAGCCGCACAGGGTGAACTTGCCGCCAGCGCATCGGTTGGCTTGCTGGGTTCGACGTTCGGCACTACGCAGGGCGGCGTCAGCCCCATTTCTTCCATGGCGATGGCAGGTCGCTCCGCTGTATTCATCGCCGGCACATTGACCAGCAATGGCAAGCTGATCATCGAGCCGGGGCGCATCGCCATCTTGCCGCCCGAAACGCGCATAGCAGCACTTGACCACGAGACACGTACGGCCATTCTTCCGCCCGAGCAGCGCATCGCTCGGCTCACCGCCTGACAGGATGTAACCATGCTCATTGTCCTGTCACCGATGAGCCCGGAGGATGAGAACGTACCGACAGCCATTGATTTCAGCGCCTTGCTGGCCACAAGCGAGACGATCACCAGCGTCACCAGCGTCACCGCTCTCCCTGCCACGATCACGGTGGGGCAAGGCTCCGTGACCGATGGAGCTAAGCCGAACAGCGCCGTCCAGTTCACGCTGGGCGCCGGGCAATTGGATCAGGGATACACCGTGACTGCCGAAATCGTCACTTCCAACAACGTCATCTTGGCGCGATCGTGCTATGTGCCGGTCAGGGCTGTGTGATGTATGGGGCGCCCAACCCTTTACACGCCCGAATTGGCGCTGACCATTTGTCATCGCTTGGCTGACGGGGAATCGCTACGCAGTGTATGTCGAGACGAAGCGATGCCGGGAAGAACGGCGGTGTGGCAATGGTTGGACGCCCATCCGTCCTTTGCGAACCAATACGCCCGCGCATGTGAAATGCGGGCAGAGTTTTACGTTGAACAGGCCATGGAGATTGCCGATACCCCGGTGATGGGGCGGAAGACAATCACGAAGGCGAGCGGCGTGGAAATCGTTGAAGGGGACATGATTGAGCATCGCAAGCTGCAGATCGACATACGCAAATGGACGGCAGCCCGGATGGCGCCGAAACGCTGGGGAGTTAAATCGCCGCAGCCACCGACAGGGGATGAGGAAAACGGCCCGAAGCTGATCGACCCGAATGGCGAGATTCCGTGAGCCGGAATGTCGAACTGCAGGCGCTTCATGCAGGTCAGATATCGATTGCGCAGGGATTCGGGCAGCACAAGAAAACCGTATTGCGCTGCGGTCGCCGCTTCGGCAAGACCAGTCTTCTGGAAAACCGGGCGGCGAAGTGGGCGTTTCAGGGCAAGCGGATTGGCTGGCTAGGACCGAAGTACAAGATCAATGCGCCAACGTATGGAAACCTCATCCATACGCTGAAACCGGTGATCGAATCAAAGTCCAAGATCGACCAGCTGATCCAGCTGAAAACGGGCGGCCTGATCGAATTCTGGACGCTGGAGGATGAGAACGCCGGGCGATCACGCAAATACCACACGGTGATCGTGGATGAGGCGAGCCTTAAAGCGAAGGGCTTGAAGGAGATCATCGACCAGTCCATCCGGCCCACGCTGCTGGACTATAACGGCAACATCATCATGGCCGGCACCCCAAAGGGTATCGACCAAGAAAACTACTTCTACGAGGCATGCACCAATCCCGCCGAAGGGTGGGTTGAATACCACGCGCCCACGGCAACGAATCCACACCTGGACCCAGAAGTCGTCGCCAAGCTGATCAATGACTATCCGCCGCTGGTGTATCAGCAGGAATATCTGGCGGAGTTCGTCGACTGGAACGGCTCAGCGTTTTTCAGCGAAAACTCATTGTTGGTTGACGGTCAGCCCGTCGATTACCCCAGCAAGTGTGATCAGGTATTCGCCGTGGTGGATACGGCACTCAAGGACGGGGTCGAGCACGATGGCACGGCGGTCACCTACTACGCGCGCAACATCCATTACGGGACCAAGCTGATCGTCCTGGATTGGGAGGTGCTGCAGATCGAAGGTGCGCTGCTTGAAAGCTGGTTGCCCAGCGTGTTTGCTCGGCTGGATGAGCTATCGGCGATGGTCGGTGCGAGGCAAGGAAACCTGGGCGCATGGATCGAGGACAAGGCGAGCGGCATCGTGCTGCTGCAGCAGGCCATTCGGCGCGGCTGGCCGGCGACACCCATTGACGGCGACCTGGTTTCGATGGGCAAGGAAGGCCGGGCGCTTTCGGTTTCCGGGTACGTCTATCGCGGCGACGTGAAGATCAGCCGCTACGCGCATGACAAGACGGTCAACTACAAGGGCCAGGTACGTAACCACTTCATTTCGCAGGTTTGCAGTTTCCGGATGGGGCAGAAAGACGGCCCCCGGGATTTGCTGGACACCTTCACCTACGGCGTAGCGATCAGCCTCGGCGACACCGAAGGCTACTAGGACCCCATGGCCAATATCGACAACAACGCGACGGGTGCCGCGAGCTTGGGTGTGGGCAATACCTTGTCCCCGGCCTTGACTGATCTTCTGTTATGCGACGACATCCAGCCCGGCAGCGCGCCGTCGTACCAGATCGCCAAGACGATCTATACCTATCATCCGCTCGGCGCCAAGATGGCCGAAAAGCCGGTGGTAATTGCGCAGAGCCAGCAGCGCGAGATTGAGATTCCCGGAGGCCCGGAAGAGGACTTGATCGACGCCTTTCGCAAGGAGTGGGACCGGTTGGGCGGCACGGGCGCCACGACGATCATCCGCAACGTCAAGACGCTTTCGCGCGTCTACGGCATCGCGTCCGTGGTCATGGTCTGCCCGGAAGTGCCAACTGATCAGCCGATCCCGCTGGAGGATCTGTGGAAGCATGACCTGTACTTCAACATCGCTGATCCGCTGAATACGGCGGGCAGCCTGGTGTTGAACCAGGACCCGAATGCGCCTGACTTCCTGCGCCCCCGGCAGCTGACGGTGGCGGGCAAGTCGTACCACCCAAGCCGCGCCCTGGTGATGTGCAACGAACAGCCGATCTACATCGACTGGAGCAATTCGGCTTTCGGCTTCGTGGGGCGATCCGTCTATCAGCGCGCGTTGTTTCCGCTGAAAAGCTATGTGCAGAGCATGATCACGGATGACATGGTGACCCAGAAGGCTGGCCTGCTGGTGGCCAAGATGCAGTCTCCCGGATCTATCGTCGATCAGCGGGCGCGTAGTTTCTTCGGTTTCCGCCGCGAGTCGATCAAAGGGGCGCGTACCGGGAACGTGCTGTCGATCGGCACGCAGGAGGAAATCGAATCGCTGGACATGAAGAACTTGCGGGAAGCTGCCGAGTTCGCACGCAACAACATCCTGAAAAACATTGCATCGGCCGACAACATGCCGGCGAGCATGCTGAACGACGAAACGCTGGCCGAAGGTTTCGGGGAAGGATCGGAGGACGCCAAGCAGATCGCCACGTACATCGACGGTCAGCGCCTGGAAATGACGCCCGCCTATCTGTGGTTCGACACCATCGTGATGCACCGGGCATGGAATCCGGAGTTCTACGAATCCATGCAGCGGAAGTACCCGGCCGAGCTGGGCGATGTTCCCTATGAGACGGCCTTCTACGGGTGGAAGAACGCCTTCAAGGCGACGTGGCCAAATCTGCTGACGGAGCCTGACAGCGAAAAGGTCAAGGTTGACGATGTGATCACCAAGGCCGGCATTGCGGCGGTCGAAGTGCTGGCGCCGCTATGCGACCCGGAGAACAAGGCGCTGCTGGCTGGTTGGCTGTCCGATGTCCTGAACTCACGCACGCTGATGTTCTCGGCGCCGCTGAATCTCGACTTGGAAGCCATCGCCAGCTATGTGCCGCCACAGCCCATGGGCGAGCAAGAGGAAGATGATCCGGAACCGGTCACTGTGGCGCCCAATGAAAAGGACGAGAAGCGCCAGATCAAGCGAGACAGCGTACCGAAAGGCGTCAGCTACGCCTTGTCCGATTACAAGAAGGTGCGCCGGTGAGCTTCCACGAGCTGTTGCAGGAGGCCATTCGCCATTTTTCCGAACAGGGATATGCCGACGTGCCGATGCTCACGCTGTGGGTGAATCGCCTACGCAAGGCGGCCGAAGCGGAATTGAGGCCCGAGAAAGACGTGGTGAAGGCGCTGGAAAGGTCGCTGCAAGCATCCTTTGATCGCGTCCTGACGCCGATGTCAATCAAGCGCAGGCATCCCGATGCGCCGCGTTACACCATCGCGCAGATCAAGCCGGAACTTCGCGATGAGCTTTCCCGGCGCATCGTGGCCAGCGCCAACCTGATCAAGTTGAACCGGGAACAGGCGATTGACCGGACGATGCAGCGGTTTTCGGGCTGGGCGACATCCATCCCGGATGGCGGATCGCGCGTGGTCGATAAGCGCGATGTCAAGGCGGACATCAGCAAGTCACTGCGTCAGTGCAGTTACGAAGAGCGGCGGGTGGCGATCGACCAAGGTCACAAGCTGATGGCATCCATCGACGCGGTGATTGCCCAGCATACGGGGGCCATTGCGGGACGGTGGCGCGATCATGGAAGCATCGACAAGACCTACGACGCACGCCACTCACACATGCAGCGCGACGGCAAAGTGTATGCCGTGCGCGGTAGCTGGGCCGCCGACAAGGGACTGATCAACAAGGGCGCCGGCTATCTGGATGAGATGACGGCGCCCGGCGAGGAAGTCTTTTGCCGGTGTTATGTCGTCTACCTGTCCAACATCCGCGACCTGCCCGAAGACATGCTGACCGCCAAGGGACGCAAGGCGCTGGAGGATGCGCGGAAGGCGGCGGCTTAATAACCCAGCGGACGCCATTGGTAAATCACGGATTGGCCCGGGCCTTTGAAGATGCCGGCCACGCCATGCTGTACGCCGTGATCGCGCCACGTCGCGACGACCAGGCAGTTATAGCCGGCGTGGCTGGGTGTGCCGATGCCTTGGGTCACGCGAAAGTCGACAAGCTCATCACCCATCGGGTTGCCGGCGTAAACCTGGACCATCTGGGCCAGCTGGACATTCGCCATGTCGGAAAGGCAGGACGCGGGGAATAGCCCGGAGTTGGGCGCACTGGCGGCCATGACGGCGGCCAGCTGATCGGAGGCGGCGCTTGCATCCGGCGAGTCGCCCGTCGTGATGGAGATATCGGCGGTTTGACCGGGCGCCACGTTCACCGTCTGCCCGGGTGCGGCATGGATGATCTTTGGTTGCTGGGCGAAAGCCGCAGCAGGAAGTAGTGCGGCGAAAAGCAACAGTTTTTTCATGACGTTCCCCATCGTGGTTTGAGTAGAAAGGACAATCAAAAATCATGCCATCCGTGAGCCTCCAACAGCACAAGGCTATGGAGGCGGCGGCGCATGGTCATTCTACGCTGGGCATTCCCGAGAAGGTGGGGAAAGAGTTCGTTGCGGCGGACGCGGTGCCCATTGCTTGCGCAGGCATCCTGTTGCGTGCGCCCGGACCGCTGTTCCTGCTGGTGCGCAATGCCGATGACGGGCAATGGGTGCAGCCAGGCGGCCATATGGAAGCCGGTGAGACGCCGGAAGAGGCGGCGGCACGGGAATGCAAGGAAGAAGTCGGAAGCCTTCCTGACGGCGTTCGCTGGATGCTTCGGCGCAGCCAGTCGGAAGGCATCGACTTCACCTGCTACATGCAAGACGTCGATGTGTTCGAACCGACGCTGGATGATGAATCGACGGGATGGCGCTGGGTTTCGCCCAACGAATTGCCGCAAGGGATACATCCGGAGGTCGCGCGTTCGATCGCGCTGGCATCAGGACATGAACTGGACATCGCCAAGGCCATCCGTGATGGCGAACTGGCCAGCCCGCAGCGATACGAGAACGTCTGGCTGTTCGACATACGCATCACCGGCACCGGCACCAGCTACCGGCAGTCGCTGGATGAGTACGTCTATCGTCCGCCAGAAGATTTCCTGTCCGATGACTTCGTGCAGCGCTGCAACGGGTTGCCGCTTATTTTCGAGCATCCCAAGACTTCACTGCTGGATACCCAGGAATTTCGTGATCGTGCCATCGGCACGGTCACGCTGCCCTACGTCAAAGACGACGAAGTATGGGGCATTGCAAAAGTGTTCGATGAGGATGGGGCGGCGCTCATGCGTTCGTCCCACGCATCAACAAGCCCGGCCGTTGTGTTCCGTGACGCCGGATCAACTCAGAGCATCGAGCTTAACGATGGCTCGACCGTTCTAATCGAAGGCAAACCCTCTTACCTCGACCACCTCGCTATCTGCGTGGAGGGCGTGTGGGACAAGGGCGGCGAGCCGACTGGTGTCAACCTCGAAGGAGACAGCAAAGTGGAAAATGAAGAGAAGGTGCCGGCCTGGGCTGATGCGCTGGGCAAGAAACTGGATTCCGTGTGCAGTCGCATGGACGCCATCGAAAACAAGGGCGGCGACAAGTTCGACGACGCCAAGAAGGATTCCGCGAAGAAGGACAGCTTCGAGGGTCTGGAACACAAGGTTGAGGGCGAAGGCTACGACAAGGAGTCCGCCGAGAAGATCGCCGGCAAGGTTGCGGAAGAGAAGAAGGCCAAGGCCGACCGCAAGGACTCCGAAGACGAGCTGATGGACGCCCGCAAGGATTCCGAAAAGGAAGCCGAGAAGGACGGCAAGAAGGAACACGAGGACGAGGAAAAGGCGATCAAGGAAGGCGACAAGGAAGCGAAGGCCGAGCGCGACGACGCTGCCCGCAAGGACAGTCAGCGCGAGAACGCCGAGCTGCGCCAGCGCATTGCTGCGATGGATGAGCGCTTGTCCGGCCTGACTCGCCCACTCAGCTCTGAAGACCGCGATCAGCTCAGCGTGGCCCAGCGCCGTGCCGATTCGCTGGCTCAGCTGTTCGGTGATTCGGTGCAGCCGCCGCTTCATGGCGAAGGTCCGATCGCCTATCGCAAGCGCCTGGCGGCGAAGTTTCAGAAATACTCGCCGACCCTGAAAACCGTGAAGCTGGATTCGCAGTCTCCCGAAGCGTTCGCGCTGATGGAAGAGCGGATCTACAACGACGCGCAAAACGTGGCGCTGAATCCGGCGTCCGCGCCCAAAGGCCGCTTGATTCCCTCCGTCCGCGTCGATGCCGCTGGCCGTCAGATCACCACCTACACCGGAGACATCGACAGCTGGCTCACCCATTTCAAGTCGCCGGGTTATAGCGCGACGATCAACCGCAACCTGCACAACGAAAACAAGGGAGCCCGATAATGGCCAACGTATCGTTCAACCCCAGCCTGACCACGGCTCCGCAAAACACCTTCCTCGCCCAGACCCAAGGGTTTGTGCAGGGTGATTTCGTGGATGATCCGTCGTCCCGTATGTACCTCAACTCCGGCGTCATCGACGCCAGCGTGACGCAGCCCGTGTGGGGTGCGCTCGCGATTCAGGAACTGGTGCCGGCCAACGGCGACTCCAGCTTGGGCAGCACCCTCAAGCTCGCCACCAACGACGCCACCACCACCGGATTCAGCGTGTTCACCCAGGGTTACAACATGGTGATCGTGCCGGGCAATTCGGTGCAGACCGCCCAGGCCGGCCAGACGGTGCCGTATTTCCGTCTCGGCTCGGGCGCGCGTATTCGCGTCAAGTGCAGTGCGGCGCTGGCGGCTGCCGTCGAAAGCGGGCAGATCAGCCAGAACGTGTCGTGGGATTTCACCAACGATCAGCTGATCCCCTACGACAGCTCCAACGCACTGAACGTGAAAATCCTGTCCGTCAACTCGAACAGCAAAGTCGTCAGCTACAACTCCGGCACCGGCGCGGTGACCTGGGTGGCTGGCTCCGCTGCCACCATCCTGCTGTAAGGAGCCCTGAACCATGAGCAATTACTTCCCGGCGCAAGCCAAGATCACGCCGAGTTTTTCGGAACCGGACCTGATCGTCACCTACTCGCAGCCTTCCGGCGCCTTCGCGGCACTGCAGGGCGGCAAGCCGCGCGTGAAGATCAGCAGCGAGGATCTGTACGTCTACATCAACTCGCTGGATCTGCGCACCGACACGCAAGCATCACAGTCGTCGTTCAACCAGCTGCCTTCGGCGACCCTGACGGCCAGTTACTTCTCCACGCAGACCTACCTGATCCGCACCCGTGCGATCTACGACCACCACGACATGGCGGCGGCCGGCAACTACAGCGTGTCCCTGCCGCATGCGCAGGACCTGGCCATGCGTCAGGGCATCTTCCAGCAGATGCGTACGGCGCTGCTGTACGGGTTCAGCCCGGCCAACGGCGAAGGCTTGGTCAACACGGCAGGCGCGACGGCCGTTACCTTGCCGCCGGACAGCTACGGCAATGACGCGGTGACCACCTACGACAACGGCGAGATGGCGCTGTGGCTTCTGGGCCAGATCGTCGCCCTGAAAACCGGCATGTTCCAGTCCGGCGCGGTGGTGGGCAACAACATCAAGATCATCTGCCCACAGCGCGTTGGTCTGCAGCTCGGGTACGCCAACATTGTCCAGGTCGTGCAGTACCAGCGTCCCGGTGCCGGCACGGCGACCACCGCCGAAGTGGTCAGCGAGACCGCCAAGGCCAATGGCGACACCGTCGAGTGGTACTACGACGATACCCTGCTGGGCCAGGGAGCAGGCGGCACCGACATGGTCATCATGACCCTGCCGGAAATCGAGCAGCCGGACATCCCGGGCATCAATACCAACGTGTTCGCGGATGTGAATCCGAACATGAAGGCAGTGAACGTTCAGTACGCCGACATGGCCGCTCCGATGAAGATTCCGACGCCCACGCCGGACGGCGCCATCACCGAAGTCCAGGAACTGCGCATCACCTCCGGATGGTGCATCCGTCCGCAGGGTCTGCGCCTGATCAGCATGGCTTATAGCTGATCCCAACGCACAGCGTCATCCCGATGGCTCCGAAAGGAGCTTTTTTTATGCCTCAGCCCCGGATTCGGGGCTTTTCCTTTAAGGGGAAAACCATGTCTCTTTTCATCGCCAATACCACCAAGCAGGACTGGCACCATCATTTCCGCGTGCTGGAAACCAACCGTCCCTATTACACGCAAATCCCCTCAGGGAGTCAGGTGGAACTGGGCAAGGACTGGAATGCTGCCCAGACCGATTCGGTCATTCGCCAGCTGGAAAAATACGGCGCACGTCCGGCCGTCGACGTCAATCGAAAGCTTGGCAAGTTCCACGGCCTGCTGTATCGCACGGACAAGCCGATCACCGAAAGCCAGATCATGACGGGGCACGATGCCGTGGTCGAAACACAGGAGAAGCGCTCAGCCACGGAAGCGACGCGAGCGGTCCTGGGGTTCGAGAAGTCCAACCGCGACAAGCGCAGCGGCAAGCGTCTCGCCAAGGTGACGGAAGTGGAAATTCATCAGGACATCCCGCGCCATCAGAAACCCAGCAAGGACGACATTCATCTGAAAATCAGCGTGGCCGAAGATGGTCGCGACAGCGTGGATGTCGGCTGACATGGCCTTCGTCGATCCGACCACGCCCAATCTGGCGGACTTCATCACCTTCTGCCAAGCGCAGGGGGTGACGACGACCATTCTTCCGGCCGACTCGGATTACTACGCATGGGCTTTCGACTATGCCAGCGACATCGTGACCACGGTGCCGCAGATGCCGCCGGGCTTGTATGTCATGGCGGTCTACAACCTGGGTCTGCATCACTTGTTGACGATCGCACAAGATCAGCCGGGGCAAACCTTCTTTGCTGACGCGCGCACGCAATTCAAGCTGATGTCGTTCGTCATCGGCGGCGTGCAGTCCAGCAGCGACGAGGCTACCAGTCAGACGCTGGTGGCACCGGACTTCATGAAGAACCTGACTTATTCGGACATCGACGTACAAAAAACGCCGTGGGGTCGCCAGTATCTGGCCTATGCGCAGAGCTGGGGTCCGTCCGTTTTCGGGGTGTCGTGATGGAACTCAAGTTCGGCGTGGTGGATGTCGCGTACTCCGATGCCGGAAAAGTCACTACCACGGGCGACGTGGCGGAATATCTGGAAGAAAGGTATCACGTCATGCGGTCGTTTCTTGAGCTGAACGAGGAGGACATCGGGCAGATTCTTGTCGATCAGGTGGCGGGTGCCATTGAAAACATCGCGATGGGTGGTGGTGCGCAAAAGGACTTTCTAGCCCCCGCCATGGGAAAGATTGAGGAACGTTTCCGCAACTTCCTCGACAGCGGGGAAATGGCGCGGCTTCTTCCCGAAACGCAACAGATCGCAGCAGCACAGCAAGGCGTCAACACGCGCAAGAAAGCGAAAAAGAACAAGGGCGGGAAACCTCGGCAAGCATTTGTTGACACCGGCCTGTATCAGGCCAGTTTCCGGGCGTGGGTCGGCTGATGTCCCTTATTTCCGAAGCGTCGGCTGCCTCAGGTCCATTGCAGGCGGCGCTGGCGTCGGGTGTTGCCAGCATTTCCGGCAACCAGTCGATCACCTTCACGCAATACACGCGGCAAGTGGTTTCTCCGGATGGCATGGTGTTTTGGGTAGCGAGCGCCACCACGGAGGATTTCACGGGTTCATTGCACTACATCAGCGACCGCCATCAGGACGAAGACGAAACGATTGCGGCCAATCGCTTCATCTTCACCGCCACGCAGGAAGTGACTGCGCTTAACGCGGTCAGTCCGTCGACGATGTGGATCGGCACATGGACCGTGGATGGAACGTCCATCCAAATCGCGTTTTCGGATCGCGGATCGTTCTACGAACAGGCCGGATTGTGGCATTACAGCGGGTATGCCGTTTATCCCGCGATGGCAACGCAGCTTGTCGCGACGCCCTACGACCTGCCTGCTGGACTGATCGTATCGAACAGCCTGCCGATCTGGCTGGCGCAAAACAGCATGGCCCCGGTGTACCCGTCATTCCTTGTCCCGGACAACGTCGTGCCGCCCTACATCGTGGCGCACATCGAACCGGCGATGACAGATGCGCTGGGATCGTTTCCCATCTACCGGTGGCCCGGAACCACGCAAAGCGGATCACCCGATCCCTTGCACGATCTTCCGTCCTCGCAGCTCATGCGCGACACCGTCAAATTGACGCTGTACGGCTTCAACAATCAGCAGGCTATTCAGTACTACGTCTCGCTGATGGAGTACTCGCTCGCCACGGATGACTTCGGGTTTTGCAACTCGCCCGCCATTCGTGACGAAAAGCGCGGTCAGGTCGAAATCGCGGCGCTCGCCATGAAAAAGACCATCACGATCCTCGCTTCCTACTACCAAGGCACAGCCGACGCCGTGGCACGTCGTCTCATTCTTTCGGCCACCGTGACAACCACCCCATAAGGAGTTCACCCCATGTCGCAGAATCCCATCGTCCCGCGTCCCGGCGGCAACGCCTCGGTCCTGAACATCACGGCGGCCACCGTCGTCAAGGCCGGACCCGGCACCATCTTCACCGTGACAAACAATGTATTGGGAACGGCTTCGGCTGGAACCATCCACGACTGTTTGACCACAGGTGCCGCCACTGCCTCCAATCTCGTCGGGTCCATTCCTCTTGCCGTGGGCGTTTATTCGTTCACGTTCCCTTGCGCGACCGGCATCGTCGTGACTCCGGGGACTTCGCAGGTACTTTCTGTCAGCTACGCGTAAGGGGCCATCATCATGACGACTACCGTCACTCCCAACATCGTCAACGTCAACACGAAGATCACCGCCTCGCCGGCGCCTAACACCCTGCAGCAATCCGGTGCCATCGTCTCGGCGGGCGCGACGACGCTGGCCTCGAATACCAGCAGCTTTTGCGGTTCGGTATCGCAGGTCGCATCCTTGCTGGTGGCTCCCTATGCGATCACCTCGCTGGCATGGGCATCGAGCACGGTGACGGCGACCGTCGACGCGGCTGATCTGGAAGGCCTGGGCGTGGGCGATACCTTCGCCACCGTCATCAGTGGCGCCGTGCCTGCCGGATACAACGGCACGTTCGTCGCCACGGTAGCCTCGACCACGACGTTCACCTACGCTGTCAGCGCCAATCCCGGCTCCGAAACGTCACCCGGCACGTTCACTGGGCCGGAATCGTCGTACATCCTGGATGCGGCAACCACGTTTTTTGCGCAGGGCAGTTCGGTCGGGTTCTACCTGCTGGAGCTTGGCGTGGCGGCTTCGGATGTGGCGGGCGTGGCGGCCCTGTCCACCTATCTCACCACCTACACCACGCCGCAAGCGTTCTACGCCTACCTGGTTCCGCCTTATTGGGACGATTCCGCATCGACCCAGCTGGCGGCCCTGGCCCTGGCCTACAACGGACCCACGGCACAGACGTATTTCTTCGTCACGACCACCAGCGCGCACCTGTCCGCCTACGCCGGCAACAAGGCGGTTTTTGCCATCGTGCCATCGCCGACTCAGACGACGCAGGAAGTGCAAGTTGCTTCCCTGTTCTACAACTGGATCGCCAACAATCCCGGCTCATCCAACCCGCTGGCGCCGATGCAGTTCCGGTTCCTGTATGGCGTGACGCCATGGGTTCGCGGTGCCAACAACACCACGATCAACGCGATCCTTACCGGGTTCGGCAATATCGCACTCACGGGATCGGAAGGCGGAATATCCAATGCCTGCCTGTTCAAGGGCACCACCATGGACGGGGCACAATCCGCTTCATGGTTCGGCCTGGACTGGTTCCGCATCAACGTCAAGCAGCGTCTGGCGGCGGCCATCATCAACGGGTCGAACAGCAACCCGCCGCTGCTCTATGACCAGAACGGCATCAACACGCTGGAAGCTGTCGCCAATCAGGTGGGAAGCTCGGCGGTCGCCTTCGGATGCGCGCAATCGGTGACCGTCTCGGCCGTCGATTTCAACACCTACGTCACGCAAAACCCCTCCGACTATGCGGCAGGCATCTACAACGGCCTGACCGCCACGATGACGCTGCAAAACGGCTTCATGTCCATCACCGTGAATCTGGACGCCGTCCAGTTCGCCAGCGCGTAAGGAATCCACCATGGCACTCAATCCTGTTACGCAAGGCACCCTGAACCGACTTCGCGCCGCTGTCATCGTGCCAAGCTTCCCGAGCCTCAATGTGACCTCGCCTTACATGGGCAAGTCCTTCGTCCATGTCACCCCCAAGGGAAGGTTCAACAACCTGATCCCGACCGCAACAGGGGCGGTCACTTCCCCGGAACCGTATGTCGAGGCAGACATTACGTTCATGCTTCTGCGTACTCAATCGCTGGGGGCATCGTGGCGAAGCCAGTGGGAGCTGCAGTCCACCATCGGTCAGGTCAACGTGATCCCCGACTCCATCGCATGGGCATCGGTGACGTTGGATACCTGTGTGATCGGTGAAGTGGATTTCGGCGCCTACGATGGCACCGACCCGATGATCAAGGTGACGATGTCGGGGATCTACTACATCAACAGCGCGCTGTGGAGCGTCTGATGCGCATTGACGAGCAATTGCGCCTGGTGACGGCGGTGGAAGGAGATATCCGGGCCTACCATGTGCCGTTGCCCCGAGATGTATTCGAGGCAAACTATCGCCTCCTTGCGTCGACCAAAGCGGCCATGATGGCCAAGGGCGCCGCCTTCATGGCGGATGCCGGGCCGCGTATCGCCACCCTCCTACTCAAGGACGAAGCGCGTGCCGATCGCGAAGATAGCGAAGCGGCGGTGACCAGCCTGTTGCAGGACATCCAGCGCCTTACCACCGTGCTGGTACCTACGCCCAACGGATGGGAGCAGTTGCCGGTACAGACGGCCATCACACGGCAGGCCATCGACGCGGAAAGCTGGGCAGAAGTGGAATCCTCCCTGCTTTTTTTTACATGTCACTCCTGCATGAGTCGACGCATGGAGAGAGCGGGCGTCATGAAGGCGCTAGCCTTGATCGTGGGGGGCGAGATTACCTCCTCTTCCATTACGGACTACCTCGCTTCTTTGCCGACGTCGACGGCAACTTCCGGCACCCAGAAACCGGCCTCATCGGTTCCTTCCTGAACGAGCTGATGGGTGAAACGTTTCCGTTGTTCGCCCAAGACTACGAGTTGCCCTGGTTGACGGCTTCGGAGTTTCGAAACCGCCATTTTTCGATGGCCTTGACGAAGATATTCAGCCGACATGCCTAACAAGCCGATTATCACGATCCAGGTCAACGACGACCAGTTCAAGGCGTTTTCCGAACTGTTCGACAAACACCAGGAAAAGGTCCAGGCGCTGCCCAAGGATTGGGAGAAGATCAGCGGCAGCGCGTCCGAAGGCTCCGAAGCGATGGCGGCGGCCATTGCCACGGTGACGACTGGGCTGATGGAAGCGGGCAAGCATGCCCACCTGTTGTCATCGCACCTGCATTCCGCTTCCGAAGCTCAGCGTCAGTTCGGCGTGGCCTCGCGTCAGGGTGCCGTGCACATGCACAGCATGGCCAAGGACGCCAAGACGGTCGCCGATCGCGTGTTCGGCATCGGCAAGTTCCTGTTCAAGGTCGGCGTACTGGGCGGCGCGTCGGGGCTGCTGGGCGGCTTCGGCCTGGACAAGCTGGCGCAGAGTGCCGTCAGCAACCAGCGTGGCGCCCGCAGTTTAGGTCTTAGCACCGGGCAATACCGCGCCTTCGGCACGGACTTCGGCCGCTATGTCGACCCGTCCGCGCTGGAGAATATCGCCAACGCGAAGAACGACTATCTGGGGCGCATCTGGCTGCAGCGCGCTACCGGCATGAGCGCGGATGCTATCCAGTCGCAGGACGCCGGTACGCTGGCCGGCAGTCTCGCCATGAAGGCGCACGACTGGTGGGACAAGACCCCGGCCGCCCAGCGCACTAGCACGAACCTGCAGACCGCCGGCTTCACGGAACTGGGCTTCTCGCTGGACGACATGCGCCGGCTGGGGGCTGCATCCAAGGAAGAGCTGGCGCAGGCACAACGCCAATACCAGGCGGACAGCAAGCGTCTCAACATCACCGACCGCAGCACCGACGCCCTGTTCACCTTCCGGCGCGACTTGCTTCTCGCCGGACAGTCGCTGGAGACGGCGTTCAGTCGCCGACTGGCGCAGCTCGGGCCATCGTTGGGCGGCCTGATCACGGTGCTGGAGAAGGATGCGGAAATCCTGATCAACAAGATTTTCACCCCGCAGCATGTGCAGGCCATCGAGCACGGCGTCGATCAGTTCACGAAGTTCCTGGGGTCCGACGTATTCAAGAAGGACATGGACACCTTCCTTGGCGCATTGGACGCCGTCGCGAGCGCGTTGTGGAAGTTCGCCAAGTGGCTCGCGCCCAACTCGGGGCTGACTGATCCGAATGCCTCGCCTTCGTCTCCCGCGCCTATTGCTGCCCTGAAACCGACCACGGAAGGCGTCAGGCAAGCTACTTGGGTCGCCGAAAAATACAACGACATCGTTTCCGGGAAGTCGCATCTTGCAGCCAAGGACAGCGTCATCGCTGGCTTACTGCGCTCCTATTCGGTGTCTCACGGGATTGAGCCGGCGTTGTTGCACGAATCGCCGCAATACAAGCGCGCTTTTTCGGAGCTTGAATCCGCGAATCGTCTGCCGGCGGGAATACTTTCAGCCCTTGGTGCGGCCGAGTCGGGATTCGACCCCAAGGCAAAATCCAACAAAGGTGCGCAAGGGTTGATGCAACTCATGCCCGCCGTTTCCAAAGCGCTAGGCGTGCAGAATCCTTATGACCCCATGCAGTCCGCCATGGGCGGATCGGTGCTTTTCAAGCAACTACAGGGGCGGTATCACGGCGATCTGCGCAAGGAGATCGCGGCATGGAACTGGAATCCCCGATCGCTTGACGCCGATATCCGAAAAAATGGGGAGAACTGGGAAAACCACGCGCCGAAGGAAACGCGGGATTTCATCGAACGCGTCATGCGCAATCTGGCGCAGATACAGCGTGAGCAGCCCATCAAGGTCGAAGTGCACGTCACCAACAAAACCGGGACCAACGTGGCGGTTTCCGCCAACGCGGCGCGTCTGTAATGGCCAATAACATCATCGCCAATGCTGGACGCTTGGCCTACGATCTGGCGTTCCAGATATCGCCCATCGTGTTGGTGGGCGGGATCGCTTCATCGAGCATCGGCAATGCATTGCCGATCATCGCGTTGCTGGGTCAGTCTCTGGGGCTTTTGCAGGGTATCGTCAGCAGCGGCATCAATGATCAAGACCCATTCGCGCGATTCGTGCCCATCCCGGGCGGAACGCTGGTCAATAACACTATCGGCACGTATCCCTTCGCGAATCAGACGGTTGCCGCCAACGCCGTGATCCAGCAGCCGTTGAACATCTCGCTGCAGATGATCGCGCCAGTCAAGGATCTAGGCGGCTACTACACGAAACTGGCGATCCTGACGGCGTTGCAAGGAAGCCTCCAGACGCACAGCGCGCAAGGCGGCACCTTCACCATTGCCACGCCAGCCTATCTCTACACAAATTGCCTGATGACGGCGATGACGGACATTACCTCGGGCGATACGCGGCAACAGCAAGTGTTGTTTCAACTCGACTTCACGCAGCCCTTGATCACCCAGCAATCCGCAGCGAATGCCTTGTCGGCCTTCATGAACAAGCTTTCTGGCGGTGGCATCCTGACGTCGTCCGCTCCCTCCAGTGCGAGCGCATTGGGCGGTAGCGCCGCGCAGGGTGCCGCTGGCGCGCTTTCCGGGTCGCCGGCAGGGATCATTACCTATCCACTCGGCGCGCAGCCGACAGCGCCACTTCTGGGGGCCGGGTGATGACGACGCTTATTCCTTTTCAACCTAACGGCAAGGTGCTGCCGCCTTTTCAGACGACCTTGATGCTGGACGGGCAATCCGTTGGCGCGCAGGCGCAATGGAGCATGGCAGCCCAGCGCTGGTATCTGATCCTGATCGACAGCCAGGGTAACCGCCTCTGGACCGGCCCGATGGTGGGTTCCTCGCTTGATTTCGACATTCCCTTGGCACCGGGAATTTTCACCACCTCCACGCTGATCTATCGCGCACCGACCGGAAACCTGGAAGTTTCTCCGTGAGGTATTACGACATCGCCATCATCCCCCCGTCCGGAGGCAAGCCTTCGCTCACCTTCCAGTCGCACCCGCAGGGCCAGTTCAACGCGTCGGCACTGGATATCGAGTTCGACCTGCCAGTGACGCAGGCGGGTATTCCGATCGGTGGCCAGACGATCACGATCCACGGCATCTCGCTGGACAACCTGAGCCAGGCGCAGCAGTTCGCCGGCCAGAACCTGACCATGAAAGGGGGTATGCAAGCCGGGTTGCCGCTGAACAACCCGGCGCAAGCGGGCCTGATCGTGCAGGCGCAGATTTTCCAGTCCTACGCCAACTGGGTCGGGACGGACATGACGCTGGACTTCATGCTGTACGCGCCGATCTACACGACAGACAACCCGGGCAACCTGGTGTTGGACTGGCAGCCGGGCATGTCGCTGGCTACGGCGCTCAAGAACACGTTCAACGTCGCCTATCCGAACATCCCCGTGCAGATGAACATCGGCGATCAGTACGTGCCATCGACGGGGCGGCCGCATTTCGCCGGCACGCTGGACGAAATGGCGCAGTACGTCGCCGACACCACGCAGGGGCTTTTCAAGCAGACCGTCCATATCGCGATGCAGACCGGCCAACTGCTGGTTTACGACACCACGACGTACAAGCCGTCCCCCGTGCAGCTGGTGTTCACCGACCTGATCGGCCAACCGACGTGGATTGAACCGGGAACAATGCAGATCAAGACCGTCATGCGCGCGGATCTGCAAATTGGATCGCTGTTGCGCATGCCGCAGGGCATGCAAAACGTGCCGGGATTCGTTACTACGCAGTCTGGATCGCTACCGTCGAGCATGAAATATCAGTCCACGTTTCAAGGTCAATTTCAAGTGATCGCCCTTCGCCATCTCGGACATTTCAGGTCTAGCGATGCCGGGGACTGGTGCACCGTGTTCAACGTCATCCCGGATTCCGCCAGTGGCGCATAACTACGACAAGTTATGGGTTCAGCAGACCCTGAATGAAGGCGCGACGCGACGTGCGCAACAGATGGTTCAGCGCCTGGGTCGAGCGCTTCCGTGCCGGGTTACCGCCATCTATGGCGCGCTGGTTACCGTGTCTTTCGAGATGGACTCGGCACCTTACACCTTGCCACAGATCACCATCCCCAAGGCAGAAAGCAACTGGATACGGATGCCGACGCAAGTCGGGGACTTGGGCGTCACCATGCCGGCCGATGTTTATCTTGACGGGATCACGGGACAGGGCGGAACGGCCAACCTGACGCAGCCCGGCAATCTTGCCGCTCTGGTCTTTGTTCCCGTCAGCAGCAAATCCTCTGCGCCGTCCAATGGCAACGCCGCCATTGTTCAGGGTCCGGAAGGAGTCATCGCGCAGACGACGCAAGGCACCACAAGCAGCGCCGTCATCAATCAGAGCGGAACCACGCTTACTTTCGGATCAACCACCATCGTCATGAACAGTTCAAGCATCACGCTGACCGCAGGCGGAATCAGCTTGGTCATCAATGGATCGGGCATCACGCTGGACGGAAAACTGTGGGAGGCCCATAAGCATAGTGGCGTCCTTCCCGGCGGTGGCACGTCGGGGCCGCCGGTATGAGGACCTACGGCCGCATCTACGACGAAAATGGAAACCCGACATGGATCGAGGTTACGACAGACGCCAATGGCCTGAACGACGCGGTTTATCTCACGTCATTGGTGCAGGCCATCAAGCTGAATCTGGGCGAATCGCCGTTCTATGCAAACGTCGGCATCCCGCAATATCAGACCGTCGTGACCCAGGTGCTTCCCGATTACTACATGTTGCAGATGCAGGCGCTTTATGCGCCTTTTTTTGCGTCTCTGATCGTCAATCGGCTCGCCTCATCCAACCCTCCTACCTATCAAGTCACCGCCATTACGCATAGCGGCGCCTTGCTCACCACGGCGATTGCCACATGACCCTGATTCCTGGAACGCCCATCCCTGTCGTCATCGACGCCAATGGCCCCGTGGCAACACCAGCGGCGACTCTTCGACAAGACATCCTGAATGCCGTTGCGTCCACCAATCCAGGCTATACCGCCAATCTCCCCGGCTCACTGGTTGAGGACATCCTTTCCACGGACACCTCGTCCCTGGCGATGATCGACCAAGCGCGCGTGGATGCGATCAATTCGGTATCCCCCTACGGCGCCAATGTCGCCGTACTCAATCAACTGGGCGTTCAATTCGGGCTTTCCTTGGGCGCGCCGTCGAACGCTTCCGTCCTGGTGGTGTTCACGGGATCGGCCGGATATGTGCTGTCGCCGGGATTCCTGGTAAGCGACGGTACGCATCAATATGCGCTGCAAGACGGCGGAGTCATTCCAACGTCCGGAGTCAGTTCGCCACTCTTTGCCGTCTGCACGGTAAGCGACAGTTTCGCCATTCCGGCTAACACGGTGACGCAAATCGTTACCTCGGTCGACGCGGCCTACACCATGGCGGTGAACAACCCCCAAGCGGGAACCCCGACGGAATCTGCCGAAAGCGTCGAAAGCTACCGATCGCGGATATTGCAAGCCGGCCGCGTGGCGTCCGTGGGAACGCCTGCCTACCTGTTGACTTTGCTGCAGGCCATCATTGGCGTCCAGTCGAATCGCGTCTCCATCAACCAGGTTTCTGGAGGCTGGCAGGTCATTTGCGGCGGCGGCGATCCCTATCAGGTAGGGCTTGCCATGTTGCAGGGCGCGGGTGACATCGCGCTCCTGACCGGATCGCAACTGGCGATTACCGGCATGACGAACGCCAATCCCGTCGTGGTGACAACGAATCTCAATCACGGCTATGCAGTAGGTCAGACGGTTGTTGTCAAGGGAGCGACACCCAGCGGATTCAACGTGACCTACACCATCGCCTCGGTGACGGCCAAGACGTTCACGACAACCACAAACGGAAGTGGATTCGGCACCTATACGGGCGGCGCGAAGCTTACGCCGAATCCTAGAAACGTAGGCGTGTCGATTTTCCAGAATCCCAACATCTACAACCTGACCTACGTCAACCCTCCGGCCCAAGTTGTCTTGATGTCGGTCCTGTGGAATACCACGCTTCCCAATTTCACGGCTGGCGCATCGGTCAACCAATCGGCCGCCCCGGCGCTGCAGTCCTACATCAACAGCATCGTGGTCGGTCAGCCGATCAATATGCTGGAAATGACGGCCGTCTTTCAAGAGGCCACCAGCGACATCATCGACGCAATCAATATCACGACGCTTACATTCACCGTGACCATCAACGGTGTCGTCACCTCGCCCTCGGCAGGGACCAGCATCATCACCAGTGACCCGGAAAGCTATTTCAGCGCGTCGGCGACGGCCGTCACGGTGTCGCAAGCATGAACGAGTCGTTTTCTTCGCCGCCGCTGCTGGACGTATCGCCCTCGTATCTGTACGCGGAATATGCGGACGATGCTGACCTGCAGGCTTTCGTGGCGGCATACAACAGCTACGCGCAAGGATACCTTGACTGGTTCAATGGGACGCCACTGGGGGTCTACAACAACGCCACGATAAGCGGCGCGCTGCTTGATTGGGTCGGCATTGGACTGTACGGCATTCCTCGTCCTGTGCTTTCCACGCAAACCTCGTCACTGACGGCCGGTTACAACACGGTCCCGTACAACACCATCGCCTACAATGCGCTGATTTACTCTTCCAGCGGTACGTCCTACATCGCAAGCGATTCGCTGTATCGGCGAGTTCTGACGTGGCACCTCTACCGTGGCGATGGTCAGGTTTTCAATCTTCAATGGCTCAAGAACCGCATTGCGCGATTCTTGAGCCCGACGCCTTTTGCGCCATCTGCCATCCTTGATGCGCAGCCGAGCATTGATGTACTTGGAACAACGTTCTATGTCTTGCTCGCGCCAAGCACGGACGTTACCAATTTCCATCTGTGCTATGGGAATGAGTCTCTGGCATTCCCGTTCCTTTACACGCTGAACATCGCCACCGACGCATTTACCAATGCTTCCGGCGTGCTTCACATGGATGTGGCCAACGGATATCCGACGTCCTCTTCCGGGTTGTCCGCTGGGGCCGTCTGGTACAACAGCGGAAGCATCCAGGTTGTTTCTGGCATCACGCCCGATGCGTCAGCCGCCCCTTTGTTTTATGCCACGACGTCACCGGCCTATTTGCTGGCGCTTGGCGGTGGAAATCTTCCGCTCTCCAATCCGTCCAATACCGGCCAGCTCTGGAACAACGCTGGACAGATCGCCATTTCATAAGGTCGCCATATGACTACTTTTGTCTTTGCCAACAACATCAGCACGCAACTTGCATCGCCCGTCTCTTCGGGCGATACGACGATCACGCTTTCAAGCACGGCAGGGCTTCCATCGTCCATTCCTGCGGGATCGGTGCTGGTGATCACCCTGAATGACCAGGCGACACATGCCGTATTTGAAATTTTGTACGCTACGGCCATTACCGGAGCCACGCTGACGGTCATGCGCGCCCAGGAAAGCACGACGGCGCTTTCATGGTCGACGGGTGACGTGGTGTTCAGCGGACCAACGGCTGGCCAGATGCAAGGCTTTTACCAAGGCGCAGGCTCCGGGCGATTGGTGAACACCGTCAAATACACATCATCGGGCTCGTGGACCCCTGCGGTGGGCGCCACGAAATGGCGTATTCGGGGGACCGGTGGCGGCGGCGGCGGGGCGGCGAGCACGACCAGTGGAGCGGGTGTCTGCTCGGCGACTGCCTTCGGCCAATCGGCGGCAGCTGGCGAATTCTGGTTTACCGGCATCTCCGGCACCCAGACGGTCACCATCGGCGGCGGCGGCCTCGCCGGTGTCACCAATGGTGCGGCAGGGGGCAATGGCGGCAACACCGTCCTCGGCAGTTTGCTGACGCTGCCCGGTGGCAAGGGTTCGTTGGCTGTCACTCCTGCGGCCGCGCCATACAATTCCGCAGGTCCCACGACCATCACCAATCCCACGGTTGGCGCGGGCGGTTCAACGGTCTGGTCGATCGGTACCACTCCAGCAGGTGGCGGCAATGTCGCGCTGTCCAATACTGTGAATGCCTCCGGCTTCTCGAATTCGTCGTTCGGCGGTTCGGCACAAGGGTTCGGCGCAGGCGGCAACGGCACCTTTACCGCTGCCTCCAATTCATTTTCGGCGGGCGGTGCGGGCAACAGCGGCTTCCTATTCATCGAAGAATACGCATGATCCCGCCCATCAGGATTGCTCCAGCGCCCGCTCCCGCGCCGGCCGCCGCAGATACGCCGCTCGACAACCCGCCACGATGGATCGACGCGCAGTACGACTTCGGCGTGATCCCGGACGGCGTCACCGACAACACGGCGGCGCTGCAGGCGGCGATCAATGAGGCATGCGCGAGCTATCGCAAGCTGATCCTGCCGCCGGGCGACATGCTCTGCGGCGCGCTCACGATACCCGGCACGATCCGCATGGAGGGCGCGGGCAGCGGTGACTTCGCCTACGGCGGCATGCCGGCCAGCTCCATCAGCCGCCTGCTGTACGCGGGCGCCCCGGCGCCGATGATCACCATCGCGCAGGCGAGCGCAGGCGGCTCCATTGAGGGGCTGGTGTTGGAGTGCGGCGGCATCGCCACCACGGGCCTGCGGATGCGATCCGTGCTGGGCATGAAAGTGTCCGACCTGTACATGCACAACTTCACCGGCTCCGGGTTGCTGCTCGATCCGGACCCGGCGCTTGTCGCCAATTGCATGTTCAACGAGTTCCACCGGGTGCATGTCAGCTCGAACCAGTCCGGCTCCATTGGTGTGCACTTGACCGGCTCCGGAGCGGCCTGCAATACCTGCCACAACGTGTTCTCGATGACGCGGATCGAATTCGGCGGGGCTGGGTCCTACGGCCTGATAGTGGGCCATTCTGACAACAACGTCCTGATCCAGACCTACATCTTCACGGCCGGGACTGGCGTGCGCGGCGTCTATCTCAAGAACGAGTACGGCGGCTTCCCGATCAGCACCGAGTTCCACCACCTGCAGGCCAGCGTGCTGGGCTACGAGCAGGATGAACACGCCAACGACAACTTCATCTTCGGCTACGCGCAGGACAACGCCCAGCCCGATCCCATCACGAACGGCGGCAGGCTCTTCTGCGTCTCGACGAACGGCGGCGCATTCCCCACGCGCTCGATCGGCGGCCTGGGCACGAAGCCGGGGTCGAACGTCGCCGGCATCCAGCCTGTCGCTTTGGGCGCCACGACGGCGACGGTCAACTTTGAGTGGCCCGCAGAGCCAGATCGCAACTACGCCATCCAGCTCACGCCGACCTGGTTCACGCGCTTCGCGATCACGTCCAAGTCGACCACGGGGTTCAGCGTGGCGTTCGATACGCCTGCGCCCGCCAATGCGAACGTGCACTGGGCCATCGCGCGCACGGGCTGACCTGACGCCACGATCATCCTGCGCCGACAGCGCCATTTTCCTGACGCCACGAAAATGGTCTCGCCCCGGCCGTCAGGCCTCATCCGGCGATAGTCAGGCATGGAGCCGACGTGCGATCAGGCGCGGGCCGATGGTCGGGGCATTTTCGCTCAACGCGCCTAACACGCAACTGAAACGCACTGGCGTCGCAAGCCGCATTCCTACGTAATCCAAAGCGGCGCCGAGAAACCGTAAACACCTGTATTCCTTGATCTTCCCGCACCTTGACATGGTAGGGGTCACAAGTTCGATCCTTGTACCGCCCACCAATTGTATCAATCACTTAGATCGCCTTCAACGGGCGGCCTTTGTGTTTTCTAGCACGCAACTAACACGCAACGCGTTCATGTACCCGTCGATGGCTGCGGCGGCATGGCTCAGAAAGTCCGGCTGATACCGCGCATACACTTCCGTCTTGCCGCTGTACGCATTGTGGCCGAGCATGCCCTGTATCTCGGCCGCATCCACGCCAGACGCGCGCAGGTGCGTCGCCATCGTATGTCGGATGACCTTGGGCACAGTGTCGGGTGCAAGGCCCGCAGCGGCCCGCATTTTGCGCCACGCTGTCTTGAAGCTGGCAATCTCGCGCCCGCGCCACTGCACCAGCGGCCCATCGTCCGCATGCTTGATGCATGGCAGCAGGAAATCACAGATCGGCACCACGGGTCGGTGTTTCTTCGTCTGTCGGCGCCCGGGCGGATTTTGGTTCAGCGTTCGCCGGTCCAGGTCAGCGAATGATCGGTGCATGCCAAGGATCGCCTCGGGACGGGCCAGCGTGCAATATGCCAGCGCGAGGTACATCCGTTCATGAGGGGCTTCGGCCGCATTCCACAGTGCGATGGATTCAGCGACGGACAGGATTTGTTCGCGCGCCATGCCATCTCGGCCCGGAATGACGAACGGCACGGTATCAATCTCGCCTTCCTTGTACGCGCGGTTCAGCGCCGACTTGCCCACCGTGAGTACGCGCTTGATATACCCATCGGATAGTGGCGTCTCGCGCCTCGCCTTCAGCCATTCCATAAACTCGCGCTGCCGTGCTGGCGTGACTTCGGACACCGTAGCGCCGCTGAAAAAGTCTGACCAATAGCCGAGAGCTACACGGGCCATCTCTGCCGACGGCAACGCTTCGGCGTGCTGCTGGTAGTACCGCACCAGCACCAGTTCAAGCGACGTCTCAGCGGCCTGTTGCTTGCCAACGCGACCGTACTTCGCGAACCACTCCCACAGCGCTACTTTGGCCGCTTGAAGATCGTCTGTGCCAAGTGATGCGCGTCGCGTCTGCCGAGTGTTGGCGTCGTACCACGTTCGGCACCATTGCGCGGAGCCTGGCCGTTTGGTGAGCCAGTAGTCACCGATTTCTCCGATACGTTCCTGCATGACTCCAGATACTCATTCAAGATGGCGTCGGTGTAGCGGATGATGCGCTGGCCGATGCGATAGGGATGGATGCGCCCAGCGATCCGCTCACGCATGAGCGACGCCTTGCTGATGCCAAGACGATCGGCCGCCTCGGTTTCGGTGAATCGCTTATCTGCATCCACGATATGCGTACTCTGGGTCATTCGGTTTACCGCCTCTCTGTTTTCATTGCCCCGCCCCACCTCGACAACCTCGCAGGGTGCTTATGCGACGATTGGCGGCCTATCTTGTGTTAGGTGGCTAGGCTCATACTGCAACCTCGCTGTGTTGCGATTCAATCGAAACTATCGCCTCTCCCAACGCCTTCAGGGTTTCGGATTTACTATCTTCCGCGTCTATCGGGTGAATGTATTTGATGAAATCACCATGTATCTTTACGAGTTCCGCAAGGCGGATTGCCACTTCGACGGAATCTCCATCATCGTCAATAAGCTCCAGGCAAATGTACCCGCCTTGAAGCCGGACGCCTTCTAGCCGATTAAGCACTGCTGCTTTCCTGTCAGCCGGCCCGTACCACAATTCAAGTTTGTTGTGAAATTCAAGTTGTTCCTGTGTTTCTTCAAACATATCGTCTCTCCAATCGCCACCTAACAATTCATTCAAGCGGACGGCTGCGCCGCAGCTCAATTTAATCGTTAGCACTCACCAGCCGTTGTCGCACAACGTGCACGGTTCTTCGTGTCCACACTCGGGCCAGACCTTTCGCGGAAGGGGTATTTGTCCGCGCAGCACATTGATGCATTCGTCAAACAGTTCCAGCCCTTCCGGCTGTTTTATCCGTTCACGCGTCGCCAAAAACACGCGAATGCCAGCAATCAGGTCAACCGCTTCTCGCGCCTCCATTGTCGTCTCCGTGCTAACACGTCATTCAAGCCGACGCCTACGGCGCGGCTTAATTCAGGGGTTAGGCGTTTTCGATGATCGCCTCAATTTCGCCTCGGGTGAGTTCCTCTTTTCGCCAAAACTTGAGCGTAAGCGGACCGTCTGCGCTGTACATCATTTCGTAGTGCTCAGCTTCGGCGAGCGCACTATCTGCATCGGTAGTTGTCCCGCCAGCCAGAAATTCGCCTTGCTGCTCCACTGCGAACTCGTATTCAATTCCCATCGTCCATTTCCTCATGGTGATTCGTCGCCTAACACGTCATCCAAGCGGACGGCTTCGCCGCCGCTTAATTCAAGGGTTAGGCCGCTAATCGTTTACCGGCGCATATGTGCCGAGCTCAGGCGACCAGTTGCATTTTTCGCATCGGTGCTTGCCGTTCGGGCAAAGGCAAAGGCGACTACGCCCGCAATTCGGGCAGCCATGCTCACCATTGTCGTATTCACCAAGACGCCATTCCTCGCGCAGCTTCTCTTCTTTTTCGTCGTGCATTTCCATCTTCATTCCTCGGTCGCGTCCTAACAATTCATTCAAGGCGGACGGCACGCCGCCGCTTAATTCAGGGGTTAGGCCGCAGTCACAGATGGCTGCACGGCGATGGCTTCACTTGGCAGCGCAAGCTCAGCATCCAGCCAATAACGCGCCTCGCCGCCCGCTAGTGTTTCCACACACAAATCCATCTTGTCGGCATCGGATTTCGCGCCATCCCATCCGCAAGAGTTCCATCTGCCCTTCGCGTCAACCGCTACCGCAATTCGCACCTTTACTGTCGTCATTTCAATCTCCTCATCGCTTCGAATAGATCCAGCTGCGGCTCGCGCATCGCCGCAGCATTGCGCCGGCACTCCGCCGCGTAGTCCAGGTACTGCCAGAAGCTGCGCCAGTACCACGGAAGTTCAGCCGCGCGGAATCGCCAGACGCGAGCCTGCGCGAGATAGACGCGGGCGCAGTGAATCTGGAAGGCGCGGTCAGTCACTCTTGCCGCTCCGATGTGCGCGTCAATGCGCGACTGATACGCGACAGAAGAGTGTCCGGCTGCACATCTTCCGCGATTTTGTGTCGTTCAACCCCAGCCTGCTCGATGATCTTGCACGTCATATCACTCGCGGCACGCTTTGCTGTTTCGATGATGCCATTCGCGCAAACGCTGAATATTTGGTCGATGTGTTCACTCGACAGATTCAGGGATACTTCGCCGCGTTCGTCGCCGAACTTAGCCGCGCCTTTGTATTGACCCTTGTTCTCTCCCCAGCGCTCAATCTCGATTTTCAATTCTTGAAGAATCATCACTCCACCTCCGGTGTGCGTCGGTCGGTTGGCGGCTTGCTGAATGAGTCTATCCACATAAACCAATCAACCATGATGCGATACGGCCAGCTATAGCGCCTCCTCCTTGCCTCAACCATACGATCAGCGTAGGCGATGGCTCCCGATGCTATTAGGGCGAAAATCTCATCGTCATATGTTGTGACGCCTTTCCGATTGTTCTTGGCAATCAGGGCATGAAGCGCGCGCGCAGCGCACAGTGCGTGGAACTGCTTATCCCTCATCACGCATCCTCCCCGGTATCGAAGCGGTGTTCGGCAAGCTCTTCCCCGCAGTAACAGCAGAATTTCATGTCGTTTTCCGATGGCGTACCTTCGGTGATAACGAAGATGTTGTCGCAATCGGTAAGCCAGTTTCCGTCTTGGTCTTGAGACCACGAGCACTTAAGCTTCATCGCCAGCTCCTTGCAGGTGTTCGTCGATTTTCTTGATCGCTTCGGCGTAATGGCGCGGGTCGAGATAGCGTGATAAGTACCGCAGCAGCGCATTCGCCGCAGCGAGGCGGGATTCAAGACGCTCAACCACGCACACATGCTCCCATTCGCGGCAATCGCAGGCGTAGTGATGCGTGACGCAGTGATCTGCGCGCCCTTTCGTCGGGCCGGTGGCGAGAGGATTCGGATCGGTCATCACGCCGCTCCCTTGATCGCCGCTTCGAGCTTGTCAGTTTGCTCCGTCAGATAGTCGATCGACTCCTGATCGTGTTTATTGCATAGCTCGATCTCGCGGCGATGACTGGCAATCACCTCGCGCACAGCGACAAGATACGCGTCGATGGCGTCGGCCATTTCGTTAGCGGTCTCGTTGGTAAGGGTCCGGTAATCTGGGTCATCGCTCCGATGGCGAAGTTGATTTTTCACCTGTTCCAGCGTCATCGTCATGACGGATCTCCTTTGAGGATTCTATCTGCCCGCATCTGCGCCGCCTGTGCTGGCGGGTGGCCGAGAAAGTACGGTTTCCAGTCTCCGTACTCACCGGGCTTGTCGGACCAGTAGCGTTTGCCATCACTGAGCAGCGCGGTATAGCCGTCCGGCACCGCCCCCTCGTCCGCCTTGATGCGCTCAAGGAGGTCGGCGTAGTCGTTGAGCATGCGCATTGGTACTTCATCGAATACTCGCGCGTGCCTGTCTGCTTCAGCCCGCACTTCCTTCACCGAATACTTACTCATGGCGTTCTCCCCACTTTGATTCAATTCTTTTTCTAGTTTCGCGAGAAAGGCCAGAGCCATTTCCATGACCAGGCATGCTTTCCTCCAGCTCCTTGCATGCGCGTATATCGCACGACTCCGAGCAAACCCATCCGCCGTAATAGCAGGCACGCACGATACCTAGCTCGTTTAACGGGTAGTAAGCACGGCCGCCTTTTCGGTACGGGCTGCCACGCAACTCTCGTCCACAGCCACGGCATATCGGCGTTGTGTCGGTACAACTATGCATGGCGTTCTCCTTTGCGGGCGGCGTCGATCCACGAATCCCATTCTCGCTCTGGCTCGTCGCAGTTAAGCGAAGGCCCGGAAGACAGTCGCATAAACCCATCGACGGCCTTATTGCGCAAAAACCGCCACCTCGCTGCATCCTCCGCATCCCCGCTCACCTCCGCCACTTTGGCGAAGTGGGTGAGGGCGGCTCGCATCCAGCGCATTGGCTGTTCTTGTTCCATGCGCAGCCAGCGCTCGCCGTAAAAGGCGCGGCAAGCTCCACGCACATCCGCATCGCTCACCCCGCCAGATTGTGCGGGGTTGGTTACTGGCTTGAGCATTTCGTGGGCCTGTTTTGCGCGTCCGGGGCCGTTGTGCCGTTCAACATGGCCTATTGCTGCCAAAGCCGACTCACGCGATACAACTTCACCTACCGCCCCGCCATCGCCGCCAGATCGCGCGGAGTCGTGGCGCGTTACCAGATCAGATCGGATGTACTTCACTTCGCAGTCAAGCACCGAATCTGCACACCACGTAATTTCGTCGCCGTGATCGGCAGGGAAAGCTTCTTCATGATCGGATTCGTCGTCGCTGATCTGCAAATAAATCTGCTCCGGAGCGGTGCGGATAAGCTCCGTCACCGCGCAGCCATCGCCCTCGGCGTCGAGGATGGAGAGGAGTTCGTCAGCACATTCGCGGTATGTTTCCTCGGCCGATCCGTACACATTCGGAACGACCTTCCATCGCTCAGCAAGCTCTCGCAGGAGCGCGGTCATGGCTTGTTCTCGATGGTGGTGAAAGTCGCTGTCGC
>Ga0134128_10000658_pt1 | contig 47152 bp, 54 predicted proteins | sample KB31754_FD_96462 | JGI IMG/M metagenome (GOLD analysis project Ga0134128, IMG submission 96462) | Terrestrial soil microbial communities with excess Nitrogen fertilizer from Kellogg Biological Station, Michigan, USA - KB3-175-4 | ecosystem: Environmental > Terrestrial > Soil > Unclassified ...
CGGACTGCTTCGTCTTTAAATTCCTCCGTGGACCGCCGTCGTGTCTTGGTGATCATTCTGTCCTCCGATTTCATCATTCTCCTCCTTCTGGAGGTGTCTGTGAAATCAGGGGAAGGTCAGAGATCGATGCCGGCCGGCTTGCCAAGGAGAAGGCCACGGCTCCGGAAGTTCGCTCGTTTGCCTCTCGCATGGTCAGTGAACACCAGAGGATAATAAAGGACATGAAGCAGTTGGCCCAACGCATGGACGTACAGCCACAAAAGCCGGCCCTGGCTTTTACGTTGAACGCCTCTCATCAGGATGCGATGGAGGAACTCTGGGACAAATCCGGCTCGGACTTCGATAAGGCCTACATGGATTATCAAATCAAGATGCACGAACAGGCAGTGAACTTCGTAAGAAATGCCGCCGACCAGGTCGAAAACTTCAGCCTCAACAAGCATCTGCGCGAGGCAAAGCCGGAACTGCAAAACCATTTGGCATCGGCTGAATCCATCGAGCGTGAGTGATAGCATGCGACGTCGACGGGGAGGGTTAAACAATGATGCTTAGGCGGCTTGGCGAGTGCATGGTCTGCACATGCCTCGCATCTGCTGCAACTCCTTTCGGTCTCGATCCAGCCAAGGTCTTGACGCGAGAGGAACCGTTGAGCGCAGCGATGGATGCCTACAGGCGTTTGACCAGCGCCAACCGAAATGGATGAAAGCAGAGTTGAAGCCGGCTGTCGTCATAGCGACGGCAGCCTAAGAAGGATTTACTGGCCGCTCAAATTTTCATGGGGATGGTTTTTCCATCCATGAGCCATACCCAAACTGGAACGGGTCTGCAACGTCTCGGAAGCGTTTGGTCCGAATACCTTTTCCTGTATGGTCAACGCAGCTTGATAGAGCGGGATCGCGAGATCCATGCGCTTATGCATTTCATACAGCCTGGCCATCGCGTTGAGCGAGTTCGCGACCAACGGATGGTCATGGCCAAACGCCTTTTCTCGGATCTCTTTCGAACGGAGGAACAGAGGGATCGCGAGTGATACGTTGTCGGAGTATAAACTGACGGCCAAGTGGTGGAGGCTGTCCGCGACGGCAGGATGGTCCGGCCCCAACGTCCCATTGCGAATCGCCCATGCGCGATAGAATAATGGACCGGCTAATGCGTGACCCTGCTGCTGTTCGAATAATGCGCTCGCGACCAGATCCAAGGTATCGGCCACATGAAGATCATCAGCTCCCCGGACTGATGTGTAGATGATCAGTGCCCGACGAAAGACCGTTTCAGCTCCGGAGAAGTCCTTTTGCTTGAACCGCGTGGCGCCCAACTTATTGAGGAGAGCCGCCAGGTCTTGGTTGACTTCCTTGTCGGTGGTACGATCCAACAGCCCGACCGCCATCGTATATGTTTTTTCCGCCTCAGGCCAGTTCCCGACCGATCTCGCATGGTCCCCTTGTGCTTCATACCCCGACCAGCCGATTTCATCTTCATCAGCGGCGGCGAGCAAACCGACGCACAGCGTCGTCAGCGGCAAGAGCAATGCGCGTTTACCATCAAATTCTCGCGGACCCAATCCGTCTCGGTCCTCTATCAAAAAACACGCATCCCTTCCTCTTGGAGACATCGAGCTGTACGCGATGAGCCTGTCGTTCTTCGTATCGGCTGCCCATACACTCTCGATCGCCGGAGGAGAAAACACAGGATAGTTTTCTTGAAGGGGCGCGTCAGCGAACGCCATCGACGGCGTGAGACCCCAGTTCAGTCCGATACCCAAGACTGTAAAGCAGAAGAAAAAAGTCGCCCATAATCGACTGATTGTCAGTGCATCTGTCATCCTGAACCAACGCGGATAAATCTCACATAGACGGTACTGAGAAAAAAGCGTTCTTACCTCAATAGCCTGAATTATATAGCAAGCAGCATGGCAATGATACTGGTAAATTCCCCAGTATTACGTGGATTATTACCGGCAGCTGAGGAGCCACACGGCTTGACAGCCGGTGAACGTCACCGCGAACTTTTGCAGCATTCTGTTGGATCGTCAGATCGCCCAAGCGAACGACCGACACATGGTTCAAACTACGGCAATGGTGGCAAGCGATATAGAGAGGTTGTTTCATGAATGGAGGTTAGAGTGAATTGTTGTGGTAAGTGACGCTCGAAGCGATCAACACGGAAGCTCTTCAAGCCGCCGAATGATGACATGTCACCCTTGTTTCCCGACGAATGAGATACTCCGTTCGGTTTGCCGCCGGATCTGGTTATTGACGGCTTCATCGGTGTGTTGCTCAACTCGGGCGGTCGTCGGGATCATAATTTCTCCTTGCTTGCCACACGTACGGCAGAAACCCTGCCTTGCCTGCGACGATTCAAGTATACGTTCGTGGCTCCAGGGGGACACACTGGGGATGTCCCTTACATCTCCCGGCTAGACCTCATTGCAGTCTGATGGTCTCCCTTGGCAGCCGCTGCTTCCAGCACTGTCAATCCGGCCAAGGCTGCACCTCCCGACGCCACGGCGGGCCGCGCCGGCCACAACGATGGCGCCCAGCGTTTCGTACCGGACGCGGCTGGAGTTTTCATTCTGGAGGCGGTCGGCCACTTGAGTAGCCCGATCCGCTTCACAATCGATCTGGGCCTTCAAGCTGTTAATTTCTTCGATTCCCAGGAGGATGCGGCCGATCAACTTCGTGCGGATGCTCAGTAACATGAGTTCCCGGGTATCGCCGTCCTGTTCGAGCGTGCGCAGCTCTTTCAACAACGGAAGCGCTTGGATCGCATAAGCGGCATTGAGCGCTTTGTCGGAGAACCCTTCAGGATCCGGCAAGTCCTCCATGACTGCGCCGCTCTCGCCCACTGGGCCGTCCAGTTTGGTCAAGGACACGCTTCGTTCAGTGGACGGCGGCTGACAACGAGATTCAAAACTGTCGGTCTTGCCGTGATCGGTCCGCGGGAGCAATCGGCTACATCCCGAGAGCAGTATGGTCAAGATAAGGAAAAAATGGAGCAGAGGTCACGTATTGTGGAGGGCAGTGAGGAGCAGTGAGTGGGCAATAACAGCGCATTTCTTCATCCTTTGCTTCCCACGCGTCACGCTCCACTCCTCGCTCACCGGACTACTTATGCCGGTCGCACTATGGATGAGATACTAGGTGCCTCCCTTATCCTTTCCATCCATGCCGATATCTGTCTTGGAGAACTATTCATCCTGTGCAGATCGGTATCCAATATCCCCCATTGGAATCGGTTTGACCGAACACCCCATGGGCAATCCAAGCGATGTGCCGAATACTGACTCGCGATCCGTTTCCAGCCTGAACGTTGCCTCATGCATAAGAAGCCGAAGCACGAACGATGAATCATCGGTACTGATCGGGACGCAATGTCTTTGGGAGGGACAGATTGGGGCCATCGTGACGGCCTTGTTCCCCGGTCTTATGCGCGCAAGACCCATTTCATTGCCATTTTAAAACTTTTCGCCATTAGTTCTGCCCGATCACCGGCTATGCCCGTGGCCTCAAGTTTGCTTTGTCATCTCACTGTTAGCGAAAGTCATTCTTTACTTCAAAGCCGAAGGGATCATTATGCGTTATCTTGCCTTGCCATTCGCATTGGTGTTTTGCGGCGCTTTGGGCGCCTGTAGCAATCAGGATAAATTGGCGCGATCCTCTAATATTTCCATGTCGGATGCCGTCCGCACGGCCGAAGCATCCATTCCCGGATCACGGGCGAAGGAAAGTCATGTGGAAAAAGAAGGCGATCGTACCGTGTATGAAGTACAATTGGTTGACAATCAGAACAACAGCCGAACCGTCTGGATCGACGCCTATAGCGGCAGAATCATCAAAAAAACCGAACCGTAACAGTCCTGGTCCAGACTTCCGGTGGACCGGAAGCCGAGGATTTGCTCAGCAAAGTCGTACCCCGACCGAAGGCGAATTAGCAATTGGGCGGTCGGAGCCGGGATCGGTGCTCGGCGCAATTGTATTGGCGCTAGTCAGAACTTTCTGACCAAGACCAACCCGTCTTGCGCTTTTCCACATGGCCAAAACCGGCTCGAGGTTTCGATCGTCTTTCCTCTGAATCATTGACGCCACCGCTGAGCGTTTTGGGAGGGATGTTGGAAATTAGAACGCTATACGATGGAACCGGAGTTGCACCCTCTCCTTGTCTGACGAAGATCCTGCGCGAAGCTTATGATGGCGAATTGTTCTTCAACGATTCATCGAGCAGGCCGTTGATCGTCGGTAACTTTGTCCAGACATTGGACGGCATTGTCTCACTGAAGATTCCCGGCAAATCGGGAGGAGCGGAGATCAACGGCAGGAATGAAGAAGACACATTTATCATGGGGCTGTTACGCGCCTGTGCCGACGCGGTCATGATCGGAGAAGATACCTTTCGGAACGCGCCTGGGCAAGTGTGGACCGCGGGCTGCGTGTATCCCACATTCGAGAAGGAGTTTCACGCATTTCGCAAGCATGTGGGTAAGGACTCTCTCCATCCTCTGAATGTCGTCGTCAGCGGCATGGGCCGTGTAGATCTCGAAGAATCATTGTTTAGGAACGAAGAGATTCAGAGCCTCGTGCTGACGACCCAACAAGGCGCCGCGCAATTACACCGTAGATATGGAGTTATGCTATCGGCTACCGTCCATGTCTTTCCCGGTGAGGTGACAATCAACCCATCCGATATGGTGGCGCTGCTCCATGCCGAGTATGGAGTGAAGCTGCTCCTCCACGAAGGAGGGCCGACGTTGTTTTCATCTTTCCTGGAACAATCGCTGCTCGACGAATTATTTCTCACCATGGCTCCTCAAATCGTCGGGCGAAGTCAAGCGGGAAAACGACCAGCCTTTTCCGGCCCGCTTGGGTTGGCCCCAGAGCAGGCGATATGGGGAACGCTGCGGTCCGTGAAACAGGCCAAGAGCGGCCATCTCTTCCTGCGCTACCAAGTCTGATCACGAGCAGAATCCGTATGGACGTGGAATGATGGTGGGCAGCCTCGGCCCAGGGTACACGCGAACACGACATCTGGTTCATCCGATGACTCACTGGGCCTCGAAGAAGCGGATGGCGGTGAGCAACTCAGGGAACTGGTCAATAATATAGTCGGGGTTGATGCCTTCTTTTTCCATCAGGCCTTGATTTGACTTGCAAAAGACCGTGGTCATCCCGACTCTCTTTGCCCCATACACATCGCGATACATGTCATTGCCCACAAACAGCACCTCTGACGGCTTCATCTGCATGGCAGTTAATGCGGCCGTGAACAAACGTTCGTGAGGCTTACGGACGCCGAAGTCTCCCGAGATGATGATCGGGTCGAAGTACCCGGCAAGCCCGACGGCGTTCAGCTCGGGAACGGCATAAGCGGTCTGACCATCGGAAATGATGGCCAGATGATATGTCTGATGCAGGTGCCGGATGGTGTCCACGACGCCAGGATAGGGCTGCAACCGAAAGCGTGAGGCGGCACGGTACGTCTCGGCCAGCAGTCTCGGGAGTTGCTCCAGTTTCTGCGTCGGCAGACCGCGTGTGAAGTCCGTCGCGTGCCGGGTGATGATCGTATGGAAGATGCCAATGGCATCAAATTCGGGGTGCCGCCCGTCCTGTGCCGTTCGTTGCTCTTTCATGATCTGGAAATAGAGATCCTTCACCACGTGCGGTTCGAGCACAATGCCCTGATAGGAGAGCAGGTTACTCAGGACCCGATACACCTCGTCGTGCCCCTCATTGGTGTGAATATCCGTCAGCGTGCCATTGACATCAAAAATAATCCCTTTGACATGCATCTAAACGGCCCTCAAACAAGCTGTTGCCTCATGGATCAGGCGACGACGATAGGCCGGGTCGATCCACTGGTTTCGTGCGATGCGTAATAACGTCATGCCGAGGTAGAACGGTGTCCTCCCCGTGATCGAGTGAAAGGCGCGATCGCGGTTGGGGAAGTGGCAGGCATACTCCCAAAGAAAGTGGCCAATGAAGGGCTCAGCGGCGTCAGCCTTGCCGGTAGCCCGCAGAAAGAAATGCTTTAATTCTCCGGCGATGCGGCCGGCGTCGAACACGCGATCCGCTCGCTTGGCTCGCTCCAGATCGAACCCCATGACTTGTAATCCGTCCCCGACCATGAAGTTGTCCGGGGTTGCGTCCCCATGCACGAGCACCTGTTGGTCTTCCCACATCCGCGGTTGATGACGCCACTGGTCGCGCAGCCGATATAATTCGCCTCTCTCGTCTTTTTCGAGTGCCCTGATTTCCTGCAGTGGGTGAATGAGGCGATCCAGATACGCGCAGTCTTGATGGAAGTCGACCCCCACTCCGATGGCCGTTCGATTGTGGAACGACACCAAGAAGTACGCGAGCGCGGTGAGAGCATGATACAGTTTTCCGTGATCCCCGCTCTGAATCACCGTCTGGATCACGTCGCTGAGTAAGTCTCCCTCGCAGTATTCGGTGACCAGCAGGGCGTTCATCGCATCATGGCGACCCAACGGCCTCACGACATGGTGGGGATAGCCTATCAGCCCATACGCGCGCATCATGCGGAGATTATCGAATTCGCGCGTCAGGCGGGAGATCGCCTTTCCGGCATCCTTCTTTCTGGAGGAGAGGAAAAACTTGCCGATGACCTTAGTATTGGTCTTGCGGTCTTCATACAGATACACATCGTGTGAGCCATTGAGCCGGAAGACCCGGTACTGCGAACGATCCGAGGCATCGCGCATCTGCGGCTGAATGTCATGCCGGAGATACGCGTGCAACGGATCGTGTTCCGAGAGTTTCCCCAAATAGATCTTGTGCATGATTGTGGTATGCCGCGTGGAACCAAACACGATTCAATAGGCATCCACAGCGAACAACTTCCGACGGATCGCACGGACATAGATCTGCGCGTCTTTGTCCGCCTCACGTATTTTCGATTCTACCTTCATGAGGGTCTGATGGCCACATTCATTCGAAGCCCTATTCTCTTGCAGTTGTGTTGATCCTGTTTCCTTAGATTGAGTCATGAAACCCGGCATGTTTCTTCTGTGACGCCGACGTTCTTCGCTGCTCAATCCATACTCACGCAGCGTTCGACTTCAGGTATCGCGACGTTAAAGATTCGGCTTCAATATAAATATGAGTAATGTCCTGGTATTGTCGCCTGATCTGTTTTTCAATCCGATCAACGGCCACGGTGACCTCTGCGGCGGAAAGATCTGCATGAAACTGTACGTCTAGAGCCAGCAAGATTTCGTGCGGCCCGAAGTACATCGTCAAAGGTCGCTTGGTCAGTTCTACCGCCGGATCGGCTTTCACGATCAGTTGAATTCCATCAAGCGTCTTTCGGTCTACCCCCTCGCCGATCAGAAGTCCTTTACTTTGCGAGGCCAGAAACACCGCCACGCAGGCCAGCAATACTCCGATGGCCATCGATGCGGCTCCGTCGAAGTATGGATTCTTTAACAGGCTTGCGAGCAAAATTCCCAGAAAGGCGATCACAATGCCGAGGAGGGCGACAGAATCTTCCAACAGGACCGTATACGTCGTCGGATCTTTGCTGGTCTCGATCGCATGGAACAGTCCCTGTTCGTTTCGCTGACTCCGGAATACCTTCCAGGCCACCGACCACGAAATGGCTTCAAATATAAACGCCATGGCCAAGACCGCATAGTTCCATGTTTCATTCTGAATCGGGCTCGGATGGAGGACATGAAGAATTCCTTCGTAGAAAGACATGCCACCGCCGACGGCAAAAATCAAAATGGCGACGATCAAGGTCCAGAAGTACAGCTCCTTTCCATACCCGAAGGGGTGCTCTTCGTCGGCCGGCCTCCTGCTCATTCGTAGACCGAGTAAGAGGAGAGCGTCGTTGCCGGTATCGACAAGCGAATGGATTCCCTCCGCCAGCATCGCGGAACTTCCTGTTATGGCGCCGGCAAGGAATTTGATCGCCGCGATACCGAGATTTCCGGCAATAGCCGCTACCACCGCTGTTTTGGTTTCGGTCATGATACGATGGCGATTGTCGGCTACGGCTCGCTATAGGTGATTCGATAGATCACGCCGGCCGAATCGTCTGAGACCAGCAGCGCACCATCCGGCATGACGAGGACGTCGGCAGGGCGGCCCCATGCCCGTTGGCCTCGGAGCCATCCTTCTGCAAAGACCGAATATCGCGTTCGCCCTTGCTCATCTCGTGACACAAGGGTGATCCGATATCCGCTTTTCTCGCTCCGATTCCAAGATCCATGCTCGGCGATAAAAATTTGATTCCGATATTCCTTGGGGAACATGACGCCGGTGTAAAAACGCATGCCCAGGGAGGCGACGTGAGGACCCAGATTGGCGGCAGGCGCCGTGAATTCTCGGCAATCATGTTTGCGTCCGAACTGGGGATCCGAGATCGTTCCCCCATGGCAATAGGGATAGCCGAAGTGCAGCCCGGGCTTCGCCGCATGGTTGAGTTCGTCCGGCGGTTGATTGTCACCGAGATGATCCCTTCCATTGTCGGTGAACCATAAGTCATGGGTGTTCGGATCCCAATCGAAACCGACAGAGTTTCGGACCCCACGCGCGACGATCTCGTATCCGCTCCCGTCCGGATTGAGCCTGCCGATGAGCGCATAGCGATCGGGATCGGGTTCACAGATATTGCAAGGCGCTCCCACCGGCACATAGAGTTTTTCATCGGGGCCGAAGGCGATAAACTTCCACCCGTGATTGGCCTCTTTCGGGAAGTGGTCCACGACGACCGTCGGTGGCGACACATGTTTCAATTGTGTGTCGATATTGTCGAATCGCAAGATGCGATCGACGGCGGAAACATAGAGCGAGCCGTTTCGATAGGCCACGCCCACCGGCATATGCAACCCGCGAATGATCGTCAGCACTTCGTCGGCGCGCTGATCGCCGTTCTTGTCCAGCACAGCATAGACATCGCCTTTGTCCCTTGTACCGACAAAGAGGGTGCCGTCTTGCCCGAGTGCCATACCCCGCGCATTCGGAACATTGTCCGCGTAGACGGCGATGGTAAAACCAGGGGGAAGTTTGATCATATCGAGAGGAGGAGTGCCGGCTTCGACCCGATTCCCCAAAAAGAACAGGATCATCGAAGCGCAGACCGGCCCGACAACGCGATTCATGACTGTGTTTTTTTTCACGCGGTTTGTGCTCATGATGACTTCCTCACGAATAGATTAAAGATCCATTGCCCCAGTATCCCCATCATCGGAGGAACCAAGAGAGCAGGCAAACACCGAGCAATGGTCAACCGCCATCCGAGCAGAGGAGCTTCATAAGTCAGGATTCTGATGGGGCTGACCAAGGTTTTGGCGGTAATCAGAGCGATCAAGGCGCCGGGAGGCACGCCGGTTTTCCAGAGACTCGCCGCCAGGGGAAACAGGAGATAGGGCCCTCCAGGAATCACGAGGCCGGCCATCCACCCCACAAGGATCCCGCGTGTCGAGGACTCAGTTCCCAGCCATGCGGTGATCTGAGCCGGGGAAATAAGCACATCGACAAACCCTGCAATAAGGAAGCCCAACAGCAATTCGATCCAGACGCTTTCGAATAGCCGGCCGCTCGCATAGAGTCCCTGCAGCGGCAACGAGCGATCTCTTGCAAAAGCGAACACACCGATGGACAGGGCCAGCACAAGCAAAATGATCAGACTGTCATTCATACGTCGGGTCATCGTGAAGAGCACCCTCGGCCGGTCCGATACTCGAACAGGACAGGGATTCCGGTCGTACGACCGGCCTGAGTCCTTGCCGACTCGATGTGGTGATGGCCGGGAGCGAGAGAGCAGGCGGGGTCGGTCATGTCGGCATCCCCCATGACATGAAACGTTTGACAGCGACAGCCCCCGAAGTCTATGGCCCGGCGCTCACAGGTTCTACAAGGATCGGGCAGCCAATCGTCGCCACGGAATCGGTTGAATCCCGCTGAATGATGCCAGATATCCGCGAGCCGGCGCTGCGTGACATGCTCGAAACGCAATCCTGATATCCTATGCGCCAGATGGCAGGGCAAGGCGAGCCCTTCCGGATTGACCACGATGAATCGGCGCCCCCATCCTTCCATGCAGGATTTGGGGTACTCGGAGTAATAGTCCGGCGTGATGAAGAGCACCTCCATTTTTCCACGAAGGCGCATCTTGGCCTCAGCCGCAACGGTTCTCGCCCGCTCGATCTGTTCACGAGTGGGTAGGAGCGCGGCGCGATTCTTCAATGCCCATCCAAGATACTGTGTATTCGCCAACTCGAGCCGATCGGCGGAAACACGTTCAGCCAGAGCGATGATCTCTTCGATTTCAGAGATGTTCTCTCGATGGAGCACGACGTTCATGGTCAATGGAATTCCGAGCGCTGTCACCCACTGCATGGCGTCGAGCTTGCGGTTGAACGACGGTGCTCCGGCGATTCGGTCCGATACGGACGATCTCGTGCTTTGGATGGATACCTGCACACTATCCAGTCCAAGTGTGTGCAGTCGAGAGAGCCGTTCGAACGTGAGCGGAATTCCGCTCGTGATGAGGTTTGTATACAGGTCGAGCTTGCCGGCCCCCTCGATGAGCAGTTCCAGATCATCCCTCAACAACGGCTCACCTCCCGTGAGGTTGAGTTGAACCACGCCGAGTTCTTCGGCTTCATGAAAGACCCGAAGCCAGGTGTCGGTGTCGATTTCGTTCCCATGCTCTGCCAGGTCCCACGGATTCGAGCAGTAGGGGCAGCGAAGCGGACACCGATAGGTGAGTTCGGCAATCAATGTATATGGGCGATGCTCGTTGTTCACGACATAGCCTGAAGCAGGCCGCGATCGGCGAGGACATCCAGAAACTCGCACACTTCTCGCCGGATCTCGTTAGGAGACACGTCATCATAGGCCCGGGCGAGATGATTCAGCATCTCGTCGATCGTCCATTCACCCGTGCACAGACGCGCAATTGCCGTGGCCGTATTGTTCAGTTCGAGTCCCCTTTCGGGATACAAGAGCAGGTGGCGACCGGTACGCCGGTCGAACCGAAGGCGAACTTTGGGACTAAGCCGAGGTCTGACTGTGGTGAGAGTCATGAGCAGTTGGCTTTCGTTCTGATCCCGTTTCGGCATACGCCATAGAGAGGTGATCGAGCATGGTCCACAAAATGTCGGCCTTCTTGACCAAGGCCCTCACACATCTTTCTTGATGAGAATAGGTGGTTGCGTGCTGAACGACGAATTCGACGGCCTGATTCGAATCGAGCGTTGCACGAGAGATACGCAATTGGAAATACTCCAGAGACTCCGAGCGCACCCAGGGATAATGTTGCTTCCACGCTTCGAGACGCCGCGCCATGAGAGAGGGCGCAAACAATTCCGTGAGTGAGGAGGCCACTGCGTCGAGAAGCGGAGCCTCACGGACAAACCGGACATATTCATCGCACGCGAGCCTGACTCCTGGAAGTACGTATCGGAAACTCCTTACTTCGTCGGTATCGAGACCGACGCCTCGCGCCAACTCAAGCCATAGGGCGAGTCCGCCTTCTCCTTCCTGTTCGCCGTCATGGTCCCGGATGCGACGGATCCACATCCGCCGAAAAGTCGGGTCCTCGGATTTCGAAACAATGAGGGCATCCTTGATAGGAATTCGCGTTTGATAGTAATAGCGGTTGAGTACCCACTGTTGGAGCTGTGTCTTCGTCAAATTCCCGTTGTGCATCAGCTCATGGAACGGATGGTGGTCATGGTAGCGACGAGAGCCTTCCCGCTTGAGCCACTCGATAAAGGCATCCTGTGAGAGCCGATCCCGATGGTGGTCCTCCTTTATGATCACAAGAGGATCTCCATTCCGTCCCATGCGACCTCCCATCCTACCGCCTCAACGAGTGTTCGCTCGTAAGAATCCTCCCGTAACATCGGATTGGTATTGTTGATGTGGATGAACACCCGGCGGGGAGCGGCAATCTTCGAAAGCATCGACAGGCTTCCCTCCGATCCACCGACAGGGCAATGCGCGAGATCTTCCGCCGATTTTGCAAGGAAGCCCGGCGCGGACAGTTCATCGCTCGACCAAAACGTCCCGTCGAACATGACGCAACCGGCTCCTTCGAGCGCGTTGAGGACTGCCGGCGTGATTCGGCCGACAGCAGAAAAATAGGCCAGCACTTTTCCATTGGTCGATTGGCGAAATCGAAGTCCCACATTCATGTCCGCTTCACTGGATGAAACGAGTCCTTCCAAATGGATCGGTACCTTGCCCGGAACGGCTACGGCTGTCACCGTCAGTCCCGACGGCCTTCCGTCCGCATTCAACACCGGTTCTTCAACATCGAGTTTCAACGTCCGCCACGTGACCTGTTCGGCGAAACGTTGGAGCGTCCGATACAAGACGTTGCCTTCGGTGAATCCGCGACGCACAGAGTCCGTCGCATACAGGACGAGCCGGTGATTCTCCCGGAGCGAGAGGAGTCCCAAACAGTGATCCAGATCTCCGTTGGTCAAAAAGATGGCTTGGATCGGCGTAGAACGTGATTGATGAGGGTGGAGGGGTCCAAAGCTTTCGATCTGAGCGCGAATGTCCGGAGAGGCGTTGATGAGAAACCAGTGACCATCGCCCGCGCTGAGACCGACAGATTCCTGCGTCCGAGGACTCGCGGCAATCAGCCCTTTCCGCATGCCGCTGCAATTCACACAGGCACAGTTCCACTGTGGGAATCCACCTCCGGCAGCCGACCCTAGAACGCGAAGGAGCATCACATCCACTCAGTTATTCTTGACGAGTGGTGATGATCGACGTTTCCTTCGATGGTTCCTTCGCGTCGGGGACGTCTCGAAAATCATCTTGGTACGAGTTGATCTCGGCGTCCATTTTTATTTCCACACATGAAGGCGTTTCCCAATTCATAATGGTTCCTCCTTTTATGATCGACAATGTGCCGATCATCGCCGGAACTCGGTGCCCATTTCAATGTTCTCTTTTCCACTCGACGGGTGTGAGTCATAAACGCGCATCGGAAAGCCGCGATGGGTAGGCATGAGAGCGAGACGCAAGGTCCGTCTACGTGACAAAACCAGGACACGGAAATCATCGTTGTTCAGCCGAACCTCCGAACGGGAAATTTTGCTCCGCCTTGTAGCGTGATTCCGGCGGATTCCAAACTGGTACCTCCCCTAGCATGCGTCAGTCACAAAAGATTGGCGTGATTTGCGCGCCGTCCAGAAACATTGCACATTATCGATACCGATGCTGCCGGGATCAGTTGTCTCTGTCCAACACATTGTCCAGGGTTTTCCCTTGTGTCATTGTTGTCATCCCTCTTGTTAAGGTCTCGCTATGCGAACGTGGCCGGGGCATCCGTTCCCATTAGGCGCAGATTGGGACGGTCAAGGCGTAAATTTCGCACTATTTTCAGAAAATGCGACCAAGGTGGAACTCTGTTTGTTCGACCGCGCCGACGATCCAAAACCATCCGTGTGCCTTCCACTCGAGGAGCAAACCAATCACGTCTGGCACATGTATTTGCCGGAAATTTTTCCCGGCCAGCATTATGGGTATCGTGTCCACGGCCCGTACGATCCGGCACAAGGCCATCGATTCAACCCCGCTAAGCTGCTCATAGACCCTTATGCGAAGGCCGTTGCCGGCAATGTGCAATGGAACGACGGACGTATGTTCGGCTATCGAATCGGCGATCCAGAAGCCGATCTGTCGATGGACGATCGGGACAATGCCGCCGACGTCCCCAAAAGTGTCGTGGTCGATTCTTCGTTCACCTGGGGCGCCGATAAACCCCTGCGCACTCCCTGGGACGAGACGGTGATCTATGAAGTGCACGTGAAGGGACTCACCGCCCGCCATCCCGATGTGCCGGAGGCCTTGCGTGGGACGTACTTAGGCATGACATCGCCCGCTGTTCTGGATCACTTGACAAGTCTCGGCGTGACCGCCGTCGAGTTGTTGCCCGTCCATCATTTCGTCCGCGATCAATATTTGCACGATCGCGGACTTACGAACTATTGGGGCTATAATTCGATCGGATATTTCGCGCCCGACATTGGGTACGCGCATTCCCAGAAGCGCGGTGAGCAGGTGCGGGAATTCAAGACGTTGGTGAAAACGTTGCACAACGAAGGCATCGAAGTCATTCTCGATGTAGTCTACAACCACACCGCTGAAGGCAACCACCTCGGCCCCACGCTCTGCTTCCGCGGCATCGATAACGCGGCGTATTATCGCCTGGTCGACGACAACCCACGCTACTACATGGACTACACCGGCTGCGGCAATACGCTCAACATGAATCATCCTCGCGTCTTGCAGCTGATCATGGACAGTCTGCGCTATTGGGTCGAAGAGATGCACGTAGATGGGTTTCGTTTCGATCTGGCCTCCACCCTCGCGCGGGAATTGCACGATGTGAACCGCCTGGGCGCCTTCTTCGACATCATTTATCAGGACCCCGTTCTGTCCCGCATGAAACTGATCGCTGAGCCGTGGGACTTGGCTTCCGGCGGTTACCAGGTCGGCAACTTTCCCTTGGGCTGGGCCGAATGGAACGACAAGTACCGCGATACCATCCGCCGCTATGTGAAGGGCGACGGAGGACAAGTGTCGGAGTTAGGCTACCGGCTGTCGGGCAGCAGCGATCTATACGAGCGCAGCGGGAAACGCCCGTATGCCAGCATCAACTTCGTGACCGCTCATGACGGCTTCACACTCGACGATCTGGTTTCATACAACGAGAAGCATAATGAAGCGAACGGAGAAGAGAATCGAGACGGCAACGACAATAATCAGAGCTGGAACTGCGGCGCGGAGGGTCCGACCAACGATCCGGCGATCATGGCCCTGCGCGAGCAGCAGAAGCGCAATTTTTTGGCGATCCTGCTGCTCTCCCAGGGAGTGCCCATGCTCTGCGGCGGCGATGCACTCGGCCACACTCAAGGAGGCAACAATAATGCCTATTGTCAGGACAATGAGATCAGTTGGTTTGATTGGGATCTGAAAGACTCCAATCGCCGGCTGTTGGCCTTCGTGCGGCGATTGATTCAATTACGGCGCGAGCAGCCCGTCTTGCGTCGACGTCAGTTCTTTCAAGGACGGCGCATTCGTGGATCGGAAATCAAGGACATAGCCTGGTTCCGTCCGGACGGCCATGAGATGACCGATCAAGACTGGCAAGACGCTCATGTTCGCTCACTGGGTATGCGCCTGGCCGGTGATGCCATTCAAGAAAAAGACTACAAAGGCCATCGTATTCACGGTGACACGTTGCTGTTGCTGTTCAGCGCCCATCACGAACCTGTTCAGTTTACCCTCCCCGCGCATCAGCGTGGAGTTCGATGGGAAAGACTCCTCGATACCAGCGACCCTGAAGAGCCGATAGCCCATAAACAGTTCCGAGGCGGCACGGCCTATGAGCTCAACGTCCGTTCAACCGCAGTGCTGAGACTGCATAAAACACGCTAGAAACTCACTTTCACAAGGTACGGCTATCTGTAGAGTCATGGCTCTTCGCCGGGTAGTCTCTCACTGGGCACTGTGCCGCCTGGTACCGTACCTCCCGGTAGCGTACCGCCCGGCAACGTGCCGCCAGGCACCGTCCCGCCAGGCAAGGTCTTATTGGGAAACGTTCCGCCCGGGAGCGTCCCTCCCGGAAGAGTCCCACCAGGCAACATGCCACCCGGCAATGTGCCACCGGGCAATGTGCCGCCCTCCGGCGTATTATCAAGACCGGAGTGATCGGCTTTTCCCACACGTACGCCATCAGGTGTGCTGCCGGACTTGTTGGACGAATCCCCTGACCTTGCGACGCAATCCGAAGACATCAACAGCGCAGATAATCCGATAATGAGGACGAATGGTGTTATCCGTTTCATCACAGCTCCTTCATAGCGAGGGTGATTTCACGTGAACGAGCGTTGGCTTCTGAACCGGTGGCCGTTTGATGACTTGATCATGTGAGGACCACTGTTTCTTGTCGGAGAGCGAGAGCGCAACGGGCCGGCCGGTTTTCGCCGACCGGTACAGTGCTTCGACAATGGCCACATCGATCAGGCCTTCCAGCCCGGACGGTTCGGGATCGTGGTCCTTGAGAATGCAATCTGAAAAATACAGCAGCTCCGGCGCAAACTGATCACACCCTTCGTATCGGCGAGAACGGCTTTTCCCATTGAGCATCATATTCTGTTGGAGGTCGCCGACATACTCATACGCCGGGTCCATCCGAACATGCCCTTTCGTGCCGACCACTTCGTACGCTGAGACATCGGCTGCTCCAAAACTACAGACGAAGGTCGCGAGACGATTACCCGGGAATTCGAGCCAAGCCGTCGCCATCTCATCGACCTCTCGAAAACGCCGGTCGGTTCCTTTAACCGTGCAGGCGCCGACCTTCGTCGGATTGGCTTGAAAAACGTAACGAGCCGCATTGATGCAATAAACGCCGATGTCGTACAGCGATCCTCCGCCTAATTCGGCCTCCACCCGGATATTTCCTTCGCGCACCTGCATGGTGAAGACCGAATTGAAGAGCCTAAGATTGCCGAGCTTGCCGGATTGAGCCAGCTCCACCGTATTCATGTTCCCTTCTTCGAAATGCAGACGGTAGGCAACCATCAGCTTGGTACCGGCCTGGTCGGCCGCTTGGATCATGCGCCGGCATTCGTGCTCGGTCACAGCCATCGGTTTTTCGCAGAGAACATGAACACCCGCCTTGGCCGCACGGACGGCATAGTCGCAATGCAAACTGTTCGGCAGCGCGATATACACGGCGTCGATATGGCCTTCCCGCAGACATTGGTCATACTGCCGATACGAATAGCAGTAGGGAACCTCATACCGGCGGGACGACTGCTTCAGCTTTTGGGGATCATCGGATACCAGCGCCGTCAATTCGGAATTTCGTTTTGCATGGGCGAATGCCGGCATGACCGCGACCTGTGCAATGTAGCCCAGCCCTACCACGGCATAACGAACCGGCGTCACTTGAGTACGCGAGTTGTTGCGGGACACGATAGATTTTTTGGTCGAGACAGAGCGGCCCATCAGACCTCACCAACAATGATGAGTATGACAATAACATTAAGCTACTCCATCCTCGCACTGCCGATTTCCCTAGCAGGCTGCGGGAAAAACTCGGTTCATGTCTCGTGAGAACAGGCTGGCCTGGTCTGATCCTATAAAGCGACCTTGTGAAGGCGGAGTTCTTCCTGTACCCACGGCTCTTCACAACTTCCCGCTGTGCACCGAGTGAAAATATGGACATCCCTTCCGTTGCGCAGACACTTTGATCTTACGTGAAGCATTTCTGAAAACTGTGATTCCGCAGCTGCGCATAGAAACCCCCTTCAATATTCGGGTAATGACTTTCGTTACCATGCAATCGTCAAGGTATAGTCTTTGCGTCTTTAATCAACCCAAACATGTATGTCGCGCGATGGACGCGCGACATAAGTCTTCGTGCAATACAAAAGGAGGTTCCAATGATGAGATTAGCGCTAATTTTAGCTGGCTTGGTGGGAGTGAGTGTGATGTCTGCCTATGCCGCCGGAGACGTAGAGTTGAAGGTGGTGGACAAGGCTTGTTGGGCTGAGATCTATGAGGATACCGACTTTGACATGAATGATCCGCATGTCAAAGTTCAAGGTCCTACGCAGATGGCGACGCTGAAAGATTTCAGCGGCCGCAATTGGAGCAATGAGATTGAAAGCATCGTCATCGGTCCCAATGCCGAAGTCACGGCCTATGCAGAAAAGGATTTCAAAGGAACCGAACTGATATTGAAGTCGAATAAGCGTGTCAACGACTTGAGTAAGTTGAACATGAGCGATGACATTGAGTCGATGAAGATCACGTGCGGTGGATGACCCATCGCAGTACTAGTCGTATCAGTCTCTTTACATGATTAGATCCGGCGTAGACGAAGGTGTAGAGAACGGGGGGAGGCGGAGGGTAACCCTGTTTCCCCCCGACCCTGTAATTGTTCCGCCAGTAATTCATGAGTGTAGGGCTGCTCGCACACAATGATCGAACCGGTGCCACGACTCGAACCGACTACAAGATTGATTCCGCTGCGCTGCTCATAGGCGAGCGCACCCGCCTTCGGTCTCTACATGCGTCACATAAGAGGGTATGCCGTTGTAAGCTGTCTTCGAAGAGATCCCGATTGATCGCCTGGCCAGCGGTCGCTCCCTGACCGGCGGCAATGATCATTTGGCAGTTCGCAGACGTAATGTAGCCCGCGGCATATAGTCCAGGCACGGATGTTTTCATGTCATGGTCGACGACAATCTGACCTTCGTTGTCCAATCGAGCACCCACTTGCTCCGCCAGGTCGTGATGACAGACATCGCCGCGAGTCGTAAACACGGCTTGTGCCGAGAGACTCACCACTTTCGAGGACGACGGCAGAAAGCTGTCCACGGTCGTGCAAAATCGATCCAATATGTTCCTGTATGACCGGCACCGAATATTCGCCCAGCCATCCGGCATGGGCTGTATCCCACCGAGAAGGACTCCCATTTGCGCAGATCAATACGTTCGACGAAAACAACAGCATGCTCAGCGCATACTCCGTCGCCTCGTTGTTGGTTCCGATAATGACGATGCTCCGACCCTGCACACGATAGGCGTCGCAGTCCTTGCAGAAAAACAGGCTTTTCCCCAGACAGTTCTTCGCCCCGGGAATATCGGGCAAGAGATGCGTCAGTCCCGTTGCCAACAACACCCGCTGAGCTAGGTAGAGCTGCGCGGTGCTTGCCACTTCAAACCAGCCCTCGCGGTTATGTTTCAGCGCGTTGACTTCATCTTCCACAACTTCGGCATTGAAACATCGGGCTTGCGCGAAGCCCCGCGCGAGCAAATCATTTCCATCGATGCCGTCCGGAAACCCCAAATAATTCTGCGCGTCACGTTCCCATTTGGCCATGGAGCGCCCGGAGTGGATCAACAACGTATCGCGCCGGCTTCGGCCCAGGTAGATCGCAGCGGACAATCCCGCCAATCCGCCTCCAATGATGATGACATTATGCATATGGTGCCGGGGCACTTCCCACCTCTGATCAGGAGCCGTCCATGACATCATCACCGTTCAGTCATACCCGGCATCGGCTCATGCAGAACGAGAGGTCATCATTGTATTTCTATCTCGCTCAACGCGATCTCCTTCATCCACAGGCGCAATGCCTCAAGATGTGGATCGGGCAACAAACCTACGGCTATAAGCTCTAGGCCACACTCTGCATTCAATCATCGTCTTAAGTTCGCCGCGAACCAACTGGTGAATCCCCTCGTAATGAAGCTCCCCGCAGCAAGCTGCGGGGTATCACAGAACTCAATTCCGAAGACTTCTCGGAAGGAGAGGCCAACCCCGTAGCGAGCTACGGGGAATGTCAAGTTCAAGTGATGCGGAGATAACCCTTCTAATAGGAAGCGACGATGGACAACTTCAAGAATTCAGACAAGGTGGAAGCAGCAGGACTTCAAACCTTGAGCCGATAGAGCTCTAGGGGCTCACCCGCTCGTGAAGTGCGAAGGCGACCGGAAAACGGCTTTGCAGCCGGGTTGGCGGGAACCGCCGCTTACAGCTCGGTTGGACCAGCTCTCTTCTCCTTGCCGCTGTATTCATCGCGCGCCGGGCAGAATCCGACAAGCAACGTTTAGCGGCGACCGGGACGGGATAGAAACACCGGCATCGCGGCAGTCGCTAGCGCACAATGGCCTTCAGGATATGGTCGGTCGAGGTTGGAGTTTCTTCCACACACGAAGCATCCATGGTCGCCGCCAAGATTGCCTAGTGGATAGTGGCGAATGATGACTGGGTAACCACAGCGTCTGACTGGAAGCCTCTTACTTGTTTGCCGAGAATTGCGTCCTTGGCAACCTTCGCCACGCGAAACTTGATGACCCGTTTTGCCGGAATCTTAATTTCTTCACCGGTCTGAGGATTGCGTCCGATCCGCGCCTTGCGGTTGGCTAACCTAAGCTTGCCGATGCCGGGCACGGTAAAGGCATTTGTGGCCTCACGATAAGCCAGAGCCGCCAGCTCGTCAAGAATCTGAACAGCGCTTTTCTTCGTCAGGCCGGCGTTCTCGGCAAGATACTCTGCGATCTGCGATTTCGTCATTGATTTTGCCATTCGCGAACCTCCTTGATAGTGAGAAGATGAAGGACGTTCATCTTCATGCCATCGGTTACTTAGCCGGTCGACTTAGGGATACAGTACTAGGCACATCCCTAGTCATTTCTCTCAAATCCCGGTACGTGTGACAGCGGTTTCAACGGTGGCGTATCTATTGTAATAAATGGTCTAATTACAAGAGGAACCATCGGCAGGGTCCGGATTATCTTAGTTAATTGGGCTTCCGGTGAGCGTTTGATAGGCCTGCTGTACGGAATCGACTGGACTCACGTGCATCAGAAATGGTGTCTGCCAATCCGGTTCAGCCGGATCGAATTCATCCGGCACGAGCACCTGACGGATATGCGACTTACTGGCGGCCGCGAGCTTCAAAGCGAGCCCGCTGGCGTTGCTGATGTGTCCGTCCGGCGCAATGCCACCCGTGATGATGCAATCCTCCGCGATGGTGTCGCGCTTGGCAAGAGCAATCACCGTGAGTCCCACCATGGCGGATAAGCTGTCTCCATAGATGGTGATGGGAGTCGGAACGGATATCGTCACAGTCCAAGAATCAGTGGAAAGCTTGGCCATACGTGCGACTCGATAGATGGCTTGCTGAACGGAGGTCTGAGCCATCCGCGACAATCTTCCGGGTCCCCTCGTAAATCCGATCATCAAGCCGGTTTGATCGGTTCGTTCCTGAAACGTGAGCACGATGCTGGTGACCGTTCCGATCGGTCCGCGGCTCGATACTGTCACTCCCAATATCGATATCGTCCGCTCATGCGGAGAGCTTTCGCCTTCAAAGGCGAAAGCCTCTCCGCCGAGCGCGACCGTTAGTAACACCGCGATGACGTAAAAGCAGAGACGTGAGCTTGCCGACAGATGGAAGAACCTACGTTCCATGCTTCACGATTCAAAGATCAAGCGACTTTTCGCTGAGCGCGTTGTCTTGCTCGATTCCATGAATAGCGCTCCGCGCCTTTCATCTTCTCCCACGTTCCCGGATTCTTTTCCTTCCCATGATCGTCGGGCGTCCGATGCTATCGACGGCTGCCTGTCGCCTCATTGGCCGCTTCTTCCACTGCGTTCTTCCCCTCTTTGGCGAATTCCTTAGCCGACCGTCCGGCATCCTTCATCGCCTCCTCTCCCTGTCGGGCGAATTCCTTGCCTGAACGTCCCGCCTCGCGAATCGTCTCTTCTCCCTTGTCATAATATTCCTTGCCTCGTTCCACCGCGGTATCCCAGGCCTCTTGGCCCTTATCCATCAGATCATCTTTCGCGCGATCGGCGTAGTTTCGCAACAGGCCGCGCAGCTCCGACCCCCGCTGGGGAGCAAACAGCAGCGCGACACCGGCCCCGATCAGCGCTCCAGCCAAAAAAGCGGACCATCCCGCCGAGTCAGTTGTTTCATCGTAAGAGTTTCCGTTGCGCATAACCATAACATTGCCCTCCTTTTAGCGTGTAAAAATAAAGTGTTGTGATTGCATTTGAGTGCTTGTGACCTGCTGTTCCGCTTCAAACCAGTGTGCCCAATCGTTGCCGCGTTCATAGCCACGCTCTTGAAACAGAATGAACGCCCCAGATGATCACGCCGTGATAGAGGCCGTCGCTCCGCAGCGGGCTGCCGGACATGCGCGCGGTGATGTATCCGCCCACGAATGCGGAGATGAGCATGGAAATGCCCGTCCATATACCTGTCCCAATCGGGACGCCGCCGGCCGGCTCGGCTTCTTGGAGGTCGATCGACCAGGCTCCGATGGCCAGTCCCAACAGCGTCAGCACTAATTGTGTCGCGAGACCCACCGCCCATCCCGCGAAGACTGCGCCCCATCGCACTCTTACTCCTCCGAATGACCACTGTTCCATTGTTCGTTCCATCGCCATGAAAACCTCCGTGTAAATATAATCTGCCCCTCTGCAGAACGCGTTACTGCTATGTATGCAATTGAAAGACCATTGGAGAACTATTCTGAATCCGACGGAATCTGTGCAAGAGCTCGACATGCGCGCTGCGGAGAGTGGAGACTAGGCGACCAACATGTCTCTGCTCAGACATAATGTCCATAGAGAATATCGGTAAGGAGAAATCCGATATTGGCCTCCTCTTCTCGCAACCCTACGCATCGTACTCACCACGAACACGTTTATGAAGACAGTCGGCTGCTTGGTAGAGTCAGTCGATGCGAGCCCATGGTTCTCCCGCATGTGATCGTCCTGTCCAGGCCAAGGGCACATGGATTGCACTTTATTAAGGCACCATAACCATTTTTTCTTTCAAAGGAGGCAGTATGAAAATCCTTATTGGGTCCACTATCCTCATAGCAGGGATCGGTCTTGTCGGAGGCATGGGACTGTCTCCATCGGCGGCGGAGGACAGTCAGCCTCAGACGCATCAGCAGTCCCCCAAATTTCCACAGTCCGATAAATGTTCGAATTCGTCGCCGTGCCGCGATGTGGTCGGAGAGATCGTAAAAATTGAAGAAAACTATTGGATCAAAATGCCCAATGGGAATGAAACTCATATGCGCGTCTCTCCTGAGACGAAGATAGAATCCCGTGTCAAAGTCGGCGATGCGATCGCGGCGCAACTGACGTCAACCGGCGATGCGGATGCGATCAAGAAGTTGAAGGAAATGCCGAAAGCCGATGAGTTGAACTCGCCGGCAAGGAAAAGAGAAATAGAAGAGCCGACAACATTAAAAGACATGCGCTGAAAGACATGTGGCGACACCGATTTAGAAAAGATGTTTAGCGAACAGGTTGTCTCTCTAAGGACAGGATGGTCGGTCGATTCTCTCTTTAGTCCGCGGTCACAAGCCGGAAGAGAACGACAGATGCCGGAAGCAAGAGGAGACCAGAGGGCAAGCCAAGAAAGCTTGCGACCTGGTCTCTTCCTTCCTCGCCCTTCAATAGCGTGAACAACTTCAACCTACAGATGACTGATTCCAGGCTGTGTCAAGTAATTCAAAACCGTCGCATCAAAAGGCGCGAAACTCTCACACATCTGTACGCAGTACCTGACGATCTCATCGCACAGGGGTTGCCTCTGATCATGGCGGCGATTGTACGCGATTGCGGCGGTTCAAGGTCTCGGCCAGACGGCGCGGGAACGTGGCTGTTTCGATCTCTTCGAGCGAAAGCGGCATGGCCAGCGACCAATTGGGATATGTGCCTTCTGCTCCCGGCATGTTCGGTCGCTCCGGGGCAAGGCAGGCCGCTTCCATCGCTGCCATGACAATAACCGAGGGGGCGGCGGCCAATTGCTCGAACGTACGGACAGCTGCCGTTTCCAAATCGGCATGCGGGTTCACGCCGCTGGTCTGCACCATCTTTTGTCGAAACTTTTCGGATGCGGCCTTGTCCGGATCCAACCCGCTCCGGCGCTGGAGTTCGAAATCAACACCGGTCCAGATGCCGGCCAGCGTAGGGAGATCATGTGTAGTAATCGCGGCCAGCGCCTTCTCCGGATAGTCCGCCGGCGCGGTATCCTCGAACCAGAGCAGCCGGTAAGACAGCATATCGCACTCGGCCATCTTCTCGCGTACGCCCTCCTCGACTGTGCCGAGATCTTCACCGACCACCAGGGCGCCCGCTCGCCGGCTTTCCAGCGCAATGATGCCTAGCAGATCATCGGCCTGATACCGCACATAGGCGCCGTGCTTCGGTGAGCCACCAGAGGGAACCCACCAGAGCCGGAAGAGGCCCATGACATGGTCGATACGCAGCCCACCGGCATGGCGCATCGCGGCGCGAATCGTCTGAATGAAAGGTTCATAGGCCGCCCGCCGTAGTCGGTGAGGAATGAACGGCGGCAAGCCCCAATTTTGCCCTTCTTTGTTGTACAAGTCCGGAGGAGCACCGATCGAGCAATCGAGCGCCACGAAATCCTGCCAAGCCCAGGCATCGGCCCCATTGGGCGAAAAACCCACCGGAAGGTCCTGCATCAATGCCGTTGGTTCCGCCGCGCGCGCCAGTTGACGGTCCAAAAGCCATTGCAGCCACTTGTGAAAACACACGCGATCGGCATGATCTTGAGCGAACCGCTGGCTGTCCACCGTGTCGGGACGGCGATAGCCGCTCGGCCATCGCCGCCAGTCGGCGCCATGCTTTTCCACCAACACATTGAACAAGGCGAATTGGCCGAGCGACGGTCCTTCGTCTCGTTGAAATCGGTCGAAGTCCACATTTTCTGTGAAATGCGCCCATATTTTGTGCAAGGCATCCAGTTTGAGTTGAAACACCCGATCGCGATCGATCTTTCGCTTGTCGTTCAATGCATGAGCGCCCTCGGCAAGCCGTCGAAGATCAGCTTCGATCCGCTCGACTCCGGGCACATCTTCGATACGGAGATAGAGCGGATTCCGATAGCGGCGGCTGGAAGGCGAATAGGGGCTGGCTTCCTGCGGCAGAACAGGAAGTGCGGCATCCAGTGGGTTGATGAGGACCATCCCCGCTCCAATAGACTTGGCCCATTCTCCAAGGCGGTGAAGGTCGGCTAAGTCCCCGATACCCCAACTGGAACGGCTTCGCATGGCATAGACCTGCGCGCTCCATCCCCAGATTCGTAATCCCGAGGGAAGATGACAACGTCCCGGCGTGACAATGAGCTTTGTGGAGGCGGATCCACCAATCGGCGCGATCTCATGGTAGCCGACCGGCACATTATTCGGGAGGTGGTCGCGCACCTCCATAGCCGCGCCGTCTTCCAGTCGCAACTCGGCGGAACCTGGAACGGCAAGCGGGTCGCCCTGGCGCACGATTTTCACCGGTTCGTCGAACAGAGACTGAGGAGCTTTAGGTGGACGGCCGATCGCAGACCGGATTGCTTCGATGGACTCGCGGGAGACCCGCTGCTCCTTCCCTGCCGCGTCTTGGTAGACGGTATCAATGTCCCAGGCATCACGACTCATCGACCTGTCCTTCCTCATGGAAAATCAGGCATTCGTAGGGCAACAGTTTGCGATCAGGCCCGTGCGCGTGCCGCGCGCCATGATAGCGTTCCTCCTCGGAGCTCCACCGCAAGCGGCCACGGCCTCCGTCCGGAATCGGCTGCTCTTGTGCGGACAAATTGAAAAGTGCGCGAATAGCTTGTTGGGAATTGGCGGTGGAGTCTCCACGGATCAGCTCCAAAACGGGATCAGCGGTCGGGAGAAGGCGGGCGGTGCGCTTGGAATAGTCGCGCAGGGCCGGCCATTCGCGTCGCGCCCGCAACAGATCTTGATACAGACGACGCAATCCCGACCGGTGTGGGTCCGATTCCCAGGACCAGCTCAGCCGGGAAGCTGTGAACGTCGATTCGGCTTGAGGGTCCGGCACGTCAGCGCCGTCCTTGTGAAAGGCTTCGAACTCCCGTCGTCGACCGGTTCGGACGTTTTCGATCAGCGTCGGATCACTGAACGAACAGAAAAACTGGAACGGGTTCGGCTCGCCGTATTCTTCCCCCATGAACAAGAGCGGCACATATGGGGCAAGCAGCAACAGGCTCGCCGCCAATCGCTGCGCCGGCGGAGAAAGGAACGCGCTCAGTCGATCGCCTACGGCGCGATTACCGACCTGATCGTGATTCTGAATACAGATCACGAAGCGGTCCCCGGGGAGTCCGGCGGTCTCGCCCCCATGACACCGGCCACGCGATCGGCTATAGCTCCCGTCCAATACAAACGTATCGGTCAGCGATTTCGCCAGCTGCTCGGGTTGTCCATAGTCGACATAATACCCTTGCCGTTCACCAGTCAGACAGGCATGCACCGCGTGATGAAAATCATCGCTCCACTGCGCGTCCAACCCATAGCCGCCTCGCTCGGACAGCAATAGGATACGCACGTCATTGAGATCGCTTTCCGCTACAATATGCGCAGCATAGCCTCGGCCCTTTGAAGCGGACTCAGCCGCGTCCTTGATGTCTTCCAAAATGTGACGGGCGCCGAAGTCGTAAATCGCGTGGATCGCATCCAACCGTAATCCGTCGAAGTGATAGTCACGGATCCACATACGCGCGTTGTTGCACACGAACGATCGGACCTCGTCCGAGCCCCTGTCGTCATAATTCACCGCCGCTCCCCAAGGCGTCCGGTAGCGCTCGGTGAAATATGGGCCGAACTCGCTCAAATAGCTGCCTTCCGGTCCCATGTGGTTGTAGACCACGTCAAGAAACGCCGCGAGGCCATGGCGGTGACAGGCATCGACGAGACGCTGCAGACCCTGCGGCCCACCGTAGCTCTGCTGTGGCGCATAGGGATGCACGCCGTCGTACCCCCAGTTGCGTGTGCCGGAAAATTGCGACACCGGCATGATTTCGATCGCCGTCACACCCAACTCGCGCAACGCCGGCAGCCGCGGGATGACCGCATCGAACGTGCCTTCGGGCGTGAACGTGCCCACATGCAGCTCATAAAACACGAGGCCTTCGCGCGGGATACCGCTCCAGCCTTCATCGGTCCAATGGAATTCGTCCAGACTAAGAACGGCCGAAGGCCGAGAGACGCCATCCGGTTGCCAACGGGAGGCAGGGTCCGGCCGCTCGGGGCCTCCATTCAGACGATAGGCATAGCGTTGCCCGCTTTGAACCTGGTTCTTCTCAACGGTAAAGTACCCACGCTCTTCGCGTTTCATCTTATGGGTCTTCCACCCGTCTGCATCAAGCAACTCTAAGTCCACGTGCTCGGCATTGGGGACCCACAGACGCCATCGGACACTGCCGTCTTCTTGATACAAGGCTCCGCATTCGGGCAGATCTGTTTCCAGCGCTTCAGACATGCAGACCGATTGAGTCCATGGTCAATGGTGAATGGTTTATGGTTCGATGTGCGCCCTGCATAGACGCCCTACCTTGCGCGTTCTGAGTCCGCGCCTGCCGCCGCGGCGAGGGCTTCGTCCGGCTTGAGGACCTTGGATCGTAAGACAGCCATCGATCGTCCCTGAATCGTGTAGGGCTCGCCTCCACGAAACTTGGCCAGCTCAGCCGATGGGTCGGCCGTGTCGATCAGGCGCTCCCAATCGTGAGATTCACCACGAAGCGGCAACGTAAAGGGGATAGACTCATGGTGTGCATTGATGAGAAGGATGATGGAGTTTCCGACAATCGGCTCGCCTCGCTCGTTCACATCGCCGATCAAGTCTCCCGGAAACCGCACGCCAAGACACTGAGAAAGTCCCGCGCGCCATGTTTCGTCTGACATTTCTTCACCCGACGGCTGAAACCAAGAGATGTCGGGCACGTCGGCCCCGTCGATGTGCCGTCCCTGAAAGAATTTTCGCCGGTGAAAGACCGGTTCGGCGCGCCGGAGAGCGATCACTTGTCGAACGAATTGTAGGAATGCCTGCTGCTCCTGACTGAGATCCCAGTTCAACCACGTGAGGTCGTTATCTTGACAGTACGCATTGTTGTTGCCATGTTGCGAATGGCCTGATTCATCTCCGGCCAGAATCATAGGCACGCCGGCCGACAGCAGCAGCGTCGCCATGAAATTTCGCCGTTGTTGTGCGCGCAATGATGTGATGCCCGAATCGTCCGTTGAACCTTCCGCGCCGCAGTTCCAACTGTTATTGTCGTTCGTGCCGTCCTGATTGTTCTCGCCGTTGGCCTGGTTGTGCTTCTCGTTGTAGCTCACGAGGTCGTTCAGTGTGAACCCATCGTGGCACGTGATGAAATTGATGCTGGCGTAGGGTTTTCGGCCTTCGCCTTTATAGAGATCGCTGCTGCCGCTCAAGCGGGTGGCGAGCTCGGGCAGCAGACCATTATCGCCCTTCCAAAACCGGCGGATGTTGTCACGGTAAATCCCGTTCCATTCGCTCCACAGCACGGGGAAATTCCCAACCTGGTAGCCGCCCGCGCCGACATCCCAAGGCTCTGCGATCAACTTGACTTGCGACAGCACCGGATCCTGATGGATGATGTCGAAGAAGGCGCCGAGCCGATCCACTTCGTACAATGCGCGGGCCAAGGTGCTGGCCAAATCGAAGCGAAATCCATCCACGTGCATCTCCTGCACCCAGTACCGCAAACTGTCCATGATCAATTGGAGGACACGGGGGTGCCGCACGTTCAGTGAATTGCCTGTGCCGGTGTAATCCATGTAGTACCGCTGATCGTCCTGCGTCAGTTTGTAATAGGCCACGTTGTCGATGCCTCGCATCGACAACGTCGGACCCTGGTGGTTGCCTTCGGCGGTATGGTTGTACACCACGTCCAAAATCACCTCGATGCCGACGCCATGCAACGCCGCCACCATCATCTTGAATTGATGCACCGAGTCCTGTGCGCTGAGCGGCGCGGCATATCGGTTCACCGGCGCAAAGTACCCAAGCGTGTTGTAGCCCCAATAGTTGGTCAGCCCCTTTTCGACCAAGTGTCGATCGTTGAGGAAGTACTGGATGGGTTCGAGTTCGACCGCGGTGATGCCGAGATCGGTGAGATGTTTGATCACCGCGTCCGATGCGAGCCCCGCATACGTTCCACGCAAGGTTTCGGGAAGAAGAGGATGAAGCTTCGTGAAGCCTTTTACATGCAGTTCATAAATAATGGTTTTGTGAAAAGGCGTGCGTGGAAGGCGATCGTTGCCCCAGGTAAACGCGGGATCGATCACTTCCGCCAGCGGGGCGTAGGCCGCGCTGTCCCGTTCGTCGAAGGAGAGGTCTCCTTCGGGATCGTTCAGACGGTATGCAAACACCTCATCGGCCCATTTCACGTCACGTCCGATGCCTTTGGCATAGGGATCCAACAAGACCTTGTTGGGATTGAAGCGATGACCTTGTTTGGGATCGTAGGGCCCCTCAACACGATACCCATATAATTGTCCCGGCAAGACCTCCGGAAGATAGGCATGCCACACATGATCGGTGTATTCGGTAAAGCGCACGCGCGCAAATTCTTTCTCGGCATCGGGTGAATCGAACAGGCAGAGCTCGACGCCCGTGGCATGTTCGGAGAACAGCGCGAAATTGACGCCTTTGCCGTCCCAGGTGGCGCCGAGCGGGTACGGTTTGCCCGGCCATTGCTTGATCGAGGTTGCCGCCTGATATCCCATCGAGAGGTCCTTTCGTTAACGACTGTGCACTCTACGGCTTTGTGGCCTGGCACTTTGCTTTTTTCAAGCGAACCTCTTCACAATAGGTTCGATGCTCGTCTTCTTGACCCACCATTTGCTCATAAGCCTCTTTGAGACAGCTACACACATCGCGCTCGTTATTTCTACCATATAGTCAACCTCTATCCCCCTAGGGCAAACCCTCTTATTCCAGTTCCAGCCATTATTCGCTTCGATGATTAAGCAAGCCTAATTCCCGGTCAGGCCTCGCATCCACTCCGAATGTCGATTCCAGGAACATGTGGAGCGCGAAAGAAAAAGCCGATCGCCATGACATGCCTCGGAATGGACAAGATGGCCGTTGTCATGATGCTGGAGGTCAGGGTTTTCCACAGATGGCAGGGAGAATGCCTTATGTTATGTAACATGCATGAACAGCGCATAGGGACGGAAAATCGACATGATATTCGGATCATGTACCGGAATCTGCGGCAACGTTCTCTTGTTTTCGGAGCCTAAATAGGAATTATGATGCAGGCTGTTACGGTCTCATGGAATCAAAGAACTATATGGCTAGTAGCGGCGATGCTGTTTGTGTTCCTGCTCTGGACGACGGCGTTGGGCGCGGAGCCGCCTTCCGGACCGGAGCCGGCCGATATTGTCACCGGCGTTCTGGAAGAGATCGACCTGAAACAGCTGAAGGGAAAACTCCGGACCGATTTGGGGAAGCCGATCTTCTTTAAGATCGTGAAGCCCGAGCTGTTTCAACGAATCAAGCCGGGCGAGCGAGTGACCGTTCAACTCGATGAGCGAGGTCGCGCGATTAAGCTTATCGAGGTGCCGGCTCCAGAACTGCAGCCGTCTTGACGAGCGTCAACTATTTCTTGTCCAAGGTGTTTGAGTTGTTCAACCCCTGGCATCCTGTCGCTTCAGGATCGAACTAGTGTTTCAAAAGCTTGCTAGAGCCGCCGTCATCACTTCGTCGTCAGCTTGAAAAACGTGCTGGTCGACCCGTCCCGCTTGTGTTCCTGGTACAGGAACACAAATTGACGCTTGTAAAACGTGTCGAACCACTCATTCCAATCGACCTTCTCCAATCGCTTTCCGCCGTAGCCTGGAAAGTCGATGCGCAAGACGCCGGCGCCGTCCTGCCCCTCGGTATCGTCGACGGCCGAGGGGACCCCCTTTCGCGATACGGCCCATTGGCGAATCACATCATGATTGAGCGTCGCCAACGATTGCCCTTTGCATTCTTCATGGTCGTCCGACGAATCGATCCACTTGGAATATGTCAGATACCTCGGTTCTGAGCGGCCCGACTGGCCAGCGCCTCTCTTCGCGCTTTTTCCCTTGCCACCGTCGGTTGAGTGGGAACGTTGTGCAGCGGTGTTGCGACGGGAACGTGATCGATTTTTGCTTATAGTCGACATGGATTCCTCCTCTTTAGTGGCCACATGGACTTGTAGATCCTGTCCCTTGGATTGAACCCGTGACATGTTCGGAGAACAGCGCGAAGTTGACGTCTTTGCCGTCCCACGTGACGCCGTTACTCTTAGCATATACTCAAACTTTATCCACCTAGGGCAAACCCAGGTTTCTCAATGGCGAGGCTTCGTATGCTACCAATAATAGGGATACCCGTAGTACCCACGGTATCCCCATACATAGGGATACCCATAGCCACCATAAGGACGATACCCGGAGTTCATGCGGTCCCAATCCCACACCGTGAGATGCTTGACGGCCAATTGAGGAACTTGCTGCTGGACATCGTCGATCTGGACAGTGGTCATGCCCAGCACTTCGCCCACAACGGTCACGCGCTTCTTCTCATCCTCGAACACAGCCGGATCTGATACTTGATCGTTGTTGCGATCGATAATGACGAACCGGCCTTTTGACTCGGTGTCGCGTCCGGTGGGAATCAAATCTTCGGACAGCGGAATCTGCAGCACCTCGATCAGTGTCCCGCCTTGCGTCCGCTTTGCCGACAAGACCTTGCCGCCTGCCAGCATAAGCTTTCCTCGATAGGTCTCAGGATTATTCTTAATGTCGGAGTAACGGAGATCTCGATCGACGCGGCCTTCCAACCGATCGGGAATCACATCCTTCTGAATCACATCCTTCTGACAGGCGCTTGCAACGAGGCACAACAGGGCAATGCTCAACGAAAGACTTGTGCGCTTCATAGCCCCTCCTTTTCCCTTAGACAATTCGACCGTTTGACATATGAAACTGACCTTGCAATACCGATTCCTCCGTCTGAATTCGGCCACCGGCGTCTATGAGAGCTGAAAATGCTGGATCTTGTGGAGAATAGTCAGACGATAAAACGATGCGGGGCCGCGTGATCCCTACGAGGAGGAACAACTTGTCTTTGAATAAACTGAAGGCTTGAGGATAGTTTCCCAGGAACGCACCGCTCGACGGGTCGATTTGTTCGAGAAGCAGGCCGAGCGGATTGGCTCGCGCGCAGAGCGACTCGTATAGTTCCAAAGCCTCTTTCACCGAAACATCGATGCCTTTGCTCTGCCTATAGGGCTCTCAGAAACATCGTCAGATCCTTCTTTTCATCTTGGGACAATTGCAGCCCCATCACGAGATTAAAAAACTCCACGGTGTCTTCGAGCGTCAACAACCGTCCGTCGTGAAAGTACGGGGGCGAGTCCTTGATGCCCCGCAGTGTAAACGTCTTGATCGGGCCGTCGCCCGGTTCATCTTTGAGGAAACGCTCCAAATGCAGGTCGTGCATCTTGTTGTCCAAGTAGACCGGCGGAGCATGACACCCCGCGCACTGGCCCTTGCCAAAAAATACTTTTTCACCGCGCATCTCGCTTTCCGTGGCCTTCTTCGGGTCCAGCCGACCGGTCATGGGATCGAGCTTGGGGGCTGGCGGGAAATCCAGCATGTTCTGCATGTGCGCCATGTGGCTCACCGGAATGCGGTCCAAGATATTCATCCCTTTCTTGATGGCATGGATCTGATCACCGTTGAAGTAGGCCGTCCGCTGTTCAAATTCTGTGAAATCTTCGACCGACCGCAAGCTGCGTTTAGACCCGTGGATCTGCTGGTTGAACATCCCCCGGAGACTCACCGTATCGAGCCGCAAGCGCCGCTCCTCAGGCCGCATACCGGGGTTCAGATGGAATTGTCCGGTCGTATGGCCGTTCACATGGCAATCGAAACAAGTCACACCCAAGCTCGGGTGGAGGCTTTTGCGATCATCGGTCGGGTTGAACTCCTCCTGCGGAAAAGGCGTTAACAGCATCCTGAGCCCATCGAGCTGGACCGGGGTGAGGACATCCTTGAACAGCCGATAGTAATTGTTGATGGACACCACTTCTCCGCGGGACACGTCGCCCAGTTCGGGGCGATTGCTCAAAAATATGGCCGGAGGAAATTCCGGCAGAAAGGCCTCGGGAAGATCGTGATCGACATCGACACGGTCAAGCCGTGGGAACATGTCGATTTGCATCTGGGGAAAGACCATGCCGCCTGGGGATTGCAGCGGGTGCGGCAGCGAAGGATAGGGGAAAAGTCCCTGCTTTTTGATCTCTTCCGGACTGAGCCCGGCGAGTCGTTCCCATGTCATGCCTTCCGGCAAGCGCGTCGTCGGACCTACCGGAAGCGGTTTTCCTCGCGACATCTTGGCTTCGGAATCCAATTTCGGCTTGAGATGATAGCGACGCTCCAGGAACTTGCGCTGCGTCTCCATTACCTTGGGTTTACCGGCGATATCCTTCTTCATAATCTCGTCCGGTTCTTGAAGGGGCTTCTCCGCGCCCAAGGGGTCGCGATAAAAATCGAAACCCGTAGTCTTGCCGTCTCTCGGTTGATCCAGGAAAGCAGGGGAAGAAGATCTTGCCTTCTGCGCCTCGAAGATGGCGGAGCGATCGTGATCCGTCTTGCGCTGTTCCGGGCGTTCGATCGGCACAGTACGTGTCTCTTGCGCCTGGGCCACGGCATCATGCGGGGAGCGCGACGGCTTTTTGTCTTCAGCGGCGGCTGTGACGCACCCGGTGAGAAAGACGGCAAGCAGAAGTTTCAGAGATCCGCGTGGGATGCGAGTGGTGGATATACAAGGGGAAGACTTGTTCATGGGCGCCTCCATCGGTTCACTGGTTTCCGGCTGAGTCGTACTCGAAGGTTCATCCTTTCGCTCCTGCAGTTCCTGCCTTCTCCATGACGAACATTTGCTGTTGTTCACCGGCTTTAAAGCTCGTCGGCGGTTGACCGTTCGGCAAGGCGTAGATCAATTTGACCTTGTTTTGATCGGCTTCGACCAATCCCTTTGCAATCGCGCCGACGTCGGGTGATTTGGTGCTGATCATCGTGACATGCCAAGGCTTTTGGTTGGTCTCAAGTGTATAGGTCGACGCAAACATTTCTTTCCGTTCCTTGTCATAGACGATAATGATCTTGTCGTTGATATAGACCGACGTGTCGGTCAGCTCGCCTTGATCGATCGGCGCGCCGTTGCGCTCGCCGCTGATGATTCGATATTCGCCGGTCAGATCGGCTTTCGGTTGATCCGGGGAGCGACCGGTGCAGGCGGGCATGGCGAGGAGAACAAGAACAGATATGGCCAGATAAGCTTTTGCTGTTGATGAATAGATCATGAGAGTCCTTTCTTGAGCGACTCGGTTATGAGCTCCTGCTCTGCCTGGCTGGGTTCCTGGAGCCGGGGATCTCCATGTGGCAGGATGACATCCCCGGCCGAAACACATGATGCCCAGAGACCACTACAAAACAAGATGATGATTGCATTCCCTACAATTCGATTCATGTTCCCTCAGGCAACCTTTCCTCGCCAGGCTCCGGTTTCTTGACCGTGCGACTCGATGAAATCTTTGAATCGCTGCAGATCTCCTTCCACTCGTCGGGACACCACCCCTACCATGTCGCCGGTCTTTTCCACAGCACCCTCGGGCTCATATTCCAAACGAAGACTGAGTTTTGATTTGTTCTCTGAAACCTTAGAAAAGATGATCACTCCACCGTTCTTGGAACCTCCCTGGCTCATCCAAGAGATCCGTTGATCGGGGATCTGCTCGGTGATGACGGCATCCCATTCCTTCTGCTTCCCTCCGATACTGGGCCTTCCAACGCAAATGTTTGTCGTCGATCTGTCGAACTTGTTCCACGCCTTCCATGAACCGGGGAAACTCTTCAAATTGAGTCCACTGATTGTAGGCGGTCTTGACCGGAACATTGATCTCGATCGCTTTTTCTATGACGGACATAGTCGCCTCCTTCTTACAACATGGTTCTTTATGATGAGCTCTATCACTGTTTCATCGGTACAAGCACGATCTCAACCCGGCGATTTTGGGCTTTCCCGGCGGGCGTGCTGTTGTCCGCAATCGGTTTGCTTTCCCCATATCCCTTGATTTCCATCCGTTCTGCTGCAATCTCTCCGTCAAGAAAAATCTTTTGGACCGACTCAGCACGCGACTCAGAGAGAGACAGGTTATACTCGTTCGGCCCATCCGAGTCGGTGTGGCCCTCGATGAGCAATTTCTGATCCGGGACAGCAGCTAGAGTCTTCGCGATTTTCGTCAGCTGCGTTTGCATCGCCGGCTTTACGTTGGCCTTATTGACGTTGAAATAAATGTTCCCGGGCAACGTAACGATGACTCCACGGGCTTCCTCGCGCACCTTTGCCAGGCGTGATAACGTGGAGATTAACTCCGCGCGCGATTTGTCGTGCTCAGCACGAAGCCGAGCGAGCTCATGTTCTGCCTGCTCTGCGCGGGCCTGCTCAGCACTCAGCGCCGCAAGTTTGTCCTGCTCTTCGCGAAGCCGGGCGGCTTCACGCTCTGCGCGAGTCTCCTCGGCCGCCAACGCGAGCTTTTCATTCTCTTTCCGAAGTCGAGCAGCCTCATTCTCTGCGCGGGCATGCTCGGCCGCCAGCTTTTCTTGGGCATCAAGCGCAGCCTGTTCATGTTCTTTTTCTTGCTCTTTGCCGAGGGCCTTCATCCGTTCAAGTTCTCCTTCCTGCCCTTTTTTTCTAAGCACCATAAGCTCAGCGTCGCGCAGGGCAATCTCATGACGGGTCTTCCGGTCATTTTCACGGCGAATGGCTTCATCCGCTGCCTCAGCTTCTGCTGCGTACTGCGCTTTCCTCGCCTCAGCTTCAGCCATCCGTGCCTGGTGAAGAACAGCCGACGCATCATGGTCCTTTTCCCAGGACTTGTTGGCAACGTCTAAGTTGGCGGCAGCCGAATCGTAGGTACGCGTCGCGCGTTTATCCGCGTTCGCCGATTTGGCATCTTGGATGGCAAGTCGTGCGTCGACAAGCTCTTGAGGTGGGCCGGGAGTCGCGCAGGCCGCGATGGTCAAGACACCCCAGAGAAGGCCACTCGTACTCCAGATTCTGTTTTGCATAGTAGGGACCCTCCTTTTCACCTCTCAGCTCCATATTTCCGGGACTTCATGGCAAGCTCAGGTTACGGAGCCTGTAGCTGTTTCTGGAGCAGTTTGACTTTGGCCTCAAGCTCGTCCGCTTGCTGATGCACCGTAGAGGCCTCGCTCTTCTTCTGTTCAGCTTGAGCCCTGGCTCGCGCAGCTTCGGCCTGTGTCGTCGCCTCAAGCAGACGCTCGCGTGCCACCCTGTGATCGCCCTTTCCTGAAGCCTGCTGGGCGGCGCCGAGAGCCTGTCTGGATTTCTGCAGGAGATCCGGAGCGCGCTCGAACGCTCCTGCAGACTCAGCACTCCGAATAGTTGCTTCGGTGTCCGCCAGTTGCACGGGGGTCACCGGCGGGCCGCTCGAGGCGCAGCCGATTCCAATGAATGAGATTACGATTATCAGGGTCGGCCCAATAACAGTCCTCATAGAGAACTCCTTTCGTCTTGTGGAACTTCTCTACCTTAGACCGCACTCGCTACCCAAATTCATAACATTCCACATCTGCTGCTCCTGTCGGTAGTTCGGTTTGTCTGTCGCAATGTTATGGATTTGTCTGGAGCTTGTATTTCACTTGGCGCGCCTTTTCCCGATGGCTCTGTAAAGCCGGCAGGGTCGAGGCGATCCACTGCTTGATGTCTTTATCCTGCATGCTTTCCACACGCCGCTGGAACTCATCCACGATGGTTTCGTGGTCTTCTAAAATATAATTCATGTAGGCACGGTCGAAGGCATGGCCGGACAGTTGGGAAAGCTTGTTCACTTTCTCCTTACGTTCCTCGCTGACTCCGGGAGAAAGTTGCACGCCGTCCTTCATGGCCAATTGCTCGACTTGTTGACTGCCCTTCTTATGCTCCTCGACCATTTGCTGACCGAAGTCCTTCACTAGTTTGTTCACCGCACGTTGGACGGCAAGTTGACCTAACGAGATTTCGATCTGCTGTCCTTCGGCCGCCTTCTCAAGGAATGATTGAGCGTCGGTGTTGGCAATCTGCGAGAATACAGACGAACTGAACCCTACAACTCCACACATCATCAGGCTTAATGACAGGAACCTCGACATGACATACTCCATTTGAATCGTTACGCACTGCATGCGCTATTCCTGCAGCGGTTCTATTTGTGTACTCCGCCCCGAGCGCTCCAATCGGTCGCCAGGGCGGGAAAAGACCGGATCGTCGAACCACCCGTTCATGCCGTTCGCGACCAGTCGCACGGCGTTTTTTGCATCGCCGACGACGGCGCCCATTCCGAAAAACTCGTGCGTGACTCCCTTGAAATTTTGGTAGGATACCGGAACCCCGGCTTCGAGGAGACGTTCGGCATAGCGTTTTCCCTCCGATCGCAATGGATCGATTTCTGCCGTAATGACTGTGGCAGGCGGAAGTCCGCTTACGTTGCGGGCATTCACCAGATCGATCCAAGGGTGTTTCCCATCCGCCGGCTCTCTCAAATATTTTTCAAAGAACCAAGCCATCATCGACTTGTCCAATGGTTCGGCTTGGGCATTTTCACGATACGATGTGGTGTTGAAGTCATATCCGGCTATGGGGTAAATGAGCGCCTGATACACGGGCAGCAGTTCACCGCGCGCCCGCGCCATCAGACACACAGCCGCCGCCAAATTGCCTCCGGCGCTCTCACCGGCCACGGCGACCATTGAAGGATCTCCCCCGAAACTGTCGGCGTTTCGCAGCACCCACCAATAGGCTGCATAAGCGTCCTCATGCGCCGCCGGAAATTTGTGCTCCGGAGCTTTACGGTACTCCACGGACACCACGATGGCATCCACGGTCTTCGCGAGCGCCCGCGCCGATGAATCGTAGGTATCGATCGTCGCAATGACCCATCCACCACCGTGAAAATACACGATCACGGGAAACGGACCGTCGCCTTGCGGAGTATAGATGCGGATCGGGATATCACCCCCCGGACCGGGAATCGTTCGATTCTTGGTCTTACCAATCGACAAGGGAGCCGTACTTTGCTCTCGTTCCCGCAGCAATGCAGCCACGGCATCGGCGGGTGTGGGTTGCGCTCTTGCTTCCTCGGCAGAGAGCGAAATAATCGGCTTTGGTTTCAAGTCTTCAAACTCTTTCAGCACCGCGGCCATGTCCTTATCTGCTCGTGACTTTGTGGCGGCCATCGCCTGTTTCACTTCATTGGCAGGCGGAGCCTCCGTTTTTCGGTGTCCGCCTCCGTAGGTTTCCGTCTGTGGAGTTTGGCAACCCGCAAGTGTCTGGAGGCCGAAGAGAACGGCGACACACAGAAATGATTTCACGATACTTCGTTGCGCGATCATGTCGCTTCCTCCCTTTTTATCTTTTTGACTCGCCGCTGTCGGCCTATTCACCGAAAATCTTCGCTCGTTCGGCTTCGCACCGGTTGCATGCGACGGTCATGCCCATCGAATCGCATTTATATTCGGTGCCGGCACCACACGACCGTGTGTGACAACCGTCCTTCTTATTTTTGCAGTCTATCGGAGCGGCCGACAACTAGATGATTCCCGAGAAGTGACTTTTCTTTTGCAGAGAGAGGGAGATTCCGGAAGCAGTAGCGCAGTGCGACCCCCGTTGTGCCAATCCGAAGCGCCATTCTCAAGGGAGCGGCCCCGGTAGCTCGGGATAGATATAGCCGTCTTGTTTAGCGGTAATTCTTATCACACCCTTGACGAGTCACGGACTCGTTTGCAGAGAGTTTTTTACCAGCCGTGCCTGATCACGATGTTCCTTCAAGACAGGCAATGTGGCAGTGAAATATTCTCGAAGGTCGGGATATCGCATCGTTTTTATATGCTGCTGATATTCCTCCAACGTGGTCTCATGATTTTGCAGGGCGAAATTCATGTAGGCGCGATCGAACTCATGGCCGGATAATTTCGACATCTCCTCCACTTTTTTCTTATCCTCCGGCGTGAGTTTCGTGGGCAGCGCCACTCGGTGTTTCGCTGCCAGCTGTTCTGCCTCTCGGCGGACTTTCTTGTGCTCTTCAACCATCTTCGAGCTGAATTCCTTGACCTTCTCGTTCTTTGCTCGTTGCGTTGCAAGTTGACCGAGAGTGATCGCGACTTGCTGCTCTTCGGCGGCTATGGTGAGGAACGTTTGCGTATCTGCCTTAGGATCCAATTGTTCCCCTTTGGGATCTGATTCCACACTCTGTTGCGCTCCAAGCATTCCCGGAGAGACACTTACGGCGACAAACATGAAAAGACCTACGAATATCATGCGATACATGGGGATGCTCCTTGGATAAGGTGAGTAGCCTTGGTTCGGATTTATTTTCTCCGACCCAGTTTCCTGGCGCCCTCCTTCAATGTCCGGTGCAAATCATGGGCCCGGGGAAGTTAGCTTAACCCTATCTGTTTCAGAGCCATGCCCTGGAGGCGCGGACATGAGAGCAGGCGCCGTGTCGCGCCGACTCGTTCGCTGAGGAATCCCACTGGCACGTCATCGCGCATGATAGTTTCAATAGACAAGATGTCTCCATAGAGGACAGACATTCTTTCAATCCATGCATAATCAAACATCTTACAGCCAGGTACTTAAGTGGCACTGCGTCTTTACACAACAATTATTGTTTCTTCAGTCGCTTCGATACCGTTTGCTCCAGTTCCTGGCTGTCCGACACCAACACATTATTCACAAAGAACGTGGGCGTCCCCTGCACTCCACATCGATGGCCGGACTGAACATCGCGCCGCACTTTCAGTACACCGGCTCCTGCATGGAGGTCGTCTTTGAAGTGTGGGACATCCAATCCGGCCATCGCGGCGTACAGATAGAGATCATCTATTTCAAGATGCGCTTGGTTTTGAAACAGCAAATCGTGCATGGGCCAGAAGCGGTCTTGCAGAGCGGCGGCTTCAGAGGCTTCCGCGGCAAGCTGTGCATGCCGGTGTTTCTTCACCAAAGGGAAGTGCCGGTACACGAACCCCATATGGTCAGCGAGTCGAGCGCGCCATCCGCCAATGAGAAAGTACGCTTGCCGGCAATGTGGACATTCGAAATCGCAATAGGTAATAACGGTAACCGACGCCGCTATGCCCCCGATCACATGATCGTCCGGCAACACGATAAGGTCATATCGATCACACCTGCGGCGGGCCTCTCCGGGCATGACGTTTACAATTTCCCCTCACCGTCGATGCTGATTATCATCGCCTGGGTGAGCTCTTCGTGGCCAGGCAGATACATGGCTATCGAGCGTCGGCACGAGAAAAGACTCCCGTCTCCATCTCTTCTTTGAATCGCCGCAGATCTTTCGCAATCTTCGTATTTGGGTCTTCCCCGAACCACTGGGCCACAGCGGCCCCGAGCTTACCACCCGATGATTCATACTGCAGGCGCACGGTCAACCAGGTCCGCTGTCCATCGCCCGTCGGCTTGAACTCCACCGAACCGGCATTGTCCACGTCGGCGCCCTGCAGCGACCTCCATCCGATGCGTTGATTCTCCACATCGTTGATGATTTCGGCATCCCACTCCACCTTGGGCACACCGGGCATCGCCTTCACCACCCAGTGAGACAGTCGATCATTGATGACCTGTACCGAATCAAGATGGTTCATGATGCGAGGCAAATTATCCAATGACCGCCAAAACCGATACATTTCAGTCGGTGGGCGATTGATCTCGATGGCCCTTTGAATTTTCGTGGCACGGTCTGTATGCACTTTGCGCCGACCCAATCGACTCGTATCGCTTGGTCGGCTCGATCGGTTGTTACCGCTCATATCGATACCCATGGCCCCGAACGCAGGGCAATAGCCGCTTGTCGCACGATAGAGAAGTCCTCCTCCTATCGTAACCAACGCCGCACCCGACCAGTTGCGGCGAGACAACCCGGAGGCGAGGAAGAACATCCCTGCTATGGCGGAGAGCATCCGCTGCATGTCGCCGATGTTTTCTCGATGGTCCTCGAACTCCGCTCGTTCTTCTTCCCATCCCAAATCCTGGGTATTGGTACGGTACTGTTCTTTCCCTAAAAGATTCGTGGTCATCGGCTTTCTCCTTCATTTTCTTCCCATAGTCGTTTTCTTCTCATACATGTGATGTGGTCTACTTTCCATCATTCATTGCATTGTGCAAGAGGCAGACCGACCGCGACCTTCTCCCTGGAGAAGGTCGGGCAAGAGCTTTGCCGCCCAGAAAAAGGCTGCGCGATATGTCTCTACCTGGACAGCTTTTCTCAGTGGGGGCTTTCAGCGTGTCGGAAAAAGAATGCAGGGCCGCCCCTCCCAAGCAGGTCGGCAAGGGCGGCCTGTACGCGTAAGACGCTTATGCGGCCCGACGTTGGCCTCGGGAGGATTTGGCCATCATTTGTTCCTTGATACTGAGGGCTTCCCGTCCTAGTTCCTCCCAATCGATATCCACATTCTCTGCTTCAGGAAACATTTCCTTCTCTTCCTCTTCAATGTGGTGCTTCACGAGCTCGCTCATCACTGTAAACTTCGCCTTGTAACCCTCGGCCGATGCCTTCAGTTTTTTGAGTTCTTTAATCACCAACGCGACCACGTGATGTTCTTCGTTGGCTTCACCGACCAAGTCTTCTTCACCGGTCGCTTCCAGGATGGCAGGGTACACGAGGCTCTCCTCGATTTTCGTATGGATCTCCAGAGCTTTGATCGCCTCGTCCGCAATCCCTTGCCGAGAACGACCATCCGCCGTTTCAAACGATTGAAACAACTGTTCTACTTTTCGATGATCTTCTTTCAACAGTTCCAGTGCGTGCACGGACTCATGTTCCGCCGGAGCCTTATTCAGTTCGTCGTGGTCTTGATTCGACTTCTTGTGTTGTTTTGCCATCACGACCCCCTCGTTGCATGTACATCGATCAGGTTGCTCCATCAGGATTTCACCTTTTCTTTTTCTGCATGTCTCGGCATCTCATCGCTGAAGTATAGTCGCCGCGAGCCCTCGGTGACGGGGTCACGAAATCCATAGCGTCCTCCTCTCTTCCTATTGGTACCTCTTCACTTCTTCCGAGACTCAACACTGAGTTGCATAAACTTTGCCCTCTCGTTTCTCATCGGCGCCGAGAAATCGGGCTCTATTCAACCTTTCAACCTTGAAAAACATGGAGCACATCGCCGGCAAGGCATTGTTCGCGACCAAACCTTGCCATGCTGCTCGGACAATCTGTCTGGCGAAGGACAATCTGCATTGGAAATCCTGACGGGTCGAATCTACGACGATCTCAACGCGGTGTGAACCTCAGAGGCTCTATGTACGGTTTTGTTTTTCGTGGCCTGGTATGCCCGCAACACTTCGGCGACACTCCATGCCTGTGCGATACACCCGCGTGGTGCGTAGGGAGGATCGGCATCGAATATTTCGCTGATGGTCCCGATCCCGTCATCGGCCAAGTGGGAATCAAAAGCATCCAGGATGCGGCGACACTCCGATCGGTCCACGCCGGCTTTCAGCGAGGCATCGATGAAATGACCGATCGGCCAGACCCACACAGTGCCTTGATGGTAAGCGGCATCCCGTGCGCGGAGGTCGCCGAAGTACATGGGCTTATAGTCGCGATGGCCGGGCGCCAGGCTGCGCAGGCCGAACGGAGTCAAGAGTTTGTCGCGCACCACGGCAAGGACAGGTGTCCATCGGTCCTTCCGCAAGACGGGATAACGCAGAGACATCGTGAGAATTTGATTGGGACGGAGACTCGGGTCGTCGCCCGCTTCACCGTCCACGATATCGTACAGATACCCGCCGGATGCATACCAAAATCGATCATTGAAAGAGTCCTCGGCCTGTTTCGCCAACCCATCCCATCGATCTGATTGCTCTCCCAGCTCTTCGGCCCATTGCCCCATCAAACGAACAGCGTTGTACCACAGTCCCTGGATCTCCACCGGCTTGCCTCGCCTCGGCGTCACCACCCAGTCCGCCGCCTTGGCGTCCATCCACGTCAACGCATAGCCCAGCGCGCCGGCCTTCAGAAGACCGTCCTTCGTATCGACACCGATACCGAAACGCGTTCCGTGAAGATGATGTTCGATGATGCCCTTCAGGGACGGGTACAGCACCATCAGCGTGTCCCGGTCTTTTGTGACCTCGTAATACCGATCGAGCGCGTGGAAGAACCAGAAGGTGGCGTCCGCCGTGTGGTACAATCCCGTGCGCTCACCTTCCGGAAATAGATTGGGAATAAGCCCATCTTTGATGTAATGTCCAAACGTGCGTAGAATCGCGCGGCCTTCTCGATGCCGCCCGGTGCACAATGTGAGCCCCTCCAAACTGATCATCGTGTCTCGCCCCCAATCGGTGAACCAGGGGTATCCGGCAATGATCGTTCGCGCTTCGTCGCCGGAGGCCAACGCCATCGCGTGCTCCTCCATGCGACTACCGGGGAAAATGATGAACTGGTCGGCCGCAAGGGTCAGCTGTGTTTCGAAGGAGCCGGCGGCTTCGGCTTGAGGTATGAGTTTCAGCAACCGAGCCTGCTCTGCATCGAATACGGCAGCGGGGTTGTGCTGGAGATTTTCCCATGGCTCCATGCTGGCCACAAAAGACACCGGATGTTCCCGATCCAACTGCACGGTGAAATAGCCGGGGCTTTCGAGATCCTCGACATGCGGAGAGCCGCGATCGCGATCCACCCGATAAGACACGTTGCGACTGATGTAGGTATCAGCCACGAATGCGCCTGCTTGCGGTCTCAGGCACAGTTTCAACGGAGACACTCCTTCACACAGCGGCATTTCATACTGTTCTCTCATGATGGTCAGGAGAAACGGCGGCTTACGCGCCTCACTCAACGGCGCGTCGGGCATACGAAATGTCACGAAGGGCCGCAGTCGCAACGTGACGGGCTCTCCCGCGTGCAGCCGATATTCTACATAGACGGTATTCTGGCCATACGGCATGATGATGCGCTTGAGCACCTCTCGATCATGACATGAGAATTTCCATATTGGAGTCTGCCATTCTCGACGAAACGTCCTAAGATATTCGAAGATATCCGTGTCTAATCTGCCGTCTGCGTGCTCCGCTCCGCTCAGCCGAATGGTCGTCCCGCCGACATCGAGTTCTTCATCAAGTCTTGGAATGACCATGGTGCGTCCACGCGAGGGTAAGCCGGGGACGAATATTCCATGATAACGGCGTGTCGCAATTTGCATGACCGTGCTGGACGAATACCCTCCTAATCCGTTCGTCACCAGCCACTCGAGAGACAAGAATGCATTCACATCTCCGTTTCGTTCCCACGGCAGAGTGATGCCCGGTTCGGATAGCAGCGGTGACTCAACCATCTCTTCGTTCATTGGGTTCACTCGCGGGCAACTGCCGCAACATTCCGCTCGATGCGAAACACTGTCGCCGACTCGGCCGGAATGTGCCACCCCTTTTCCGTCAGCGGATTCAGCGCGCCGAGGCCCCCATACTGCGGGTGATTGCTGGACCACACCAGATCCCAATACCCCATCGGGTGCGGCGCCAGCAGCGGTTCGGGAGCGGGAACCAGATGGAGATCGGCGCCCAGATTGACGATCAGGAGACGGTCGAACCCCGCCTCTTCGAAATACCGGATTGCAAAAGCATGCGATCCCAGCACTGCTCCGTCCAGACGATCTCTCGCCTGCGCCGAGAGCACAAGATCTTCGCGGCGCAGGCGTAGCAAATCGCAATGCAGGCGGTAAACCGACGCATGCTCATGCCGTTCGCTCCAGTCCAGTTTCGATCGCTTGAAAGCCGTGGGATCGTTCGGGTCCAGCATCGACATTTGAGCGCCCTCTGAGGCAAAGGTGGGAAACTGGCGTAAGAACTCTAGTCGCCCCTTGCGGACTTTTGGGCCGAGGTCTTGTCCCGCAAAATCGACGAAAAACAAGAACGGACTCGAAGAGGCAAATTCCTGCCCCATGAACAACATGGGAGTCTGTGGAGCGAGCAGACACAAGGCCGTCATAGCGCGGTATCGACCGGGACTGGTCAGCATGTGGAGGCGGTTCCCCATCAAGCTGTTGCCGATCTGATCGTGATTTTGAATATAAAAGACAAAACTGCTCGCCGGTTCCTGCCCAACCATTGTTCCTCTCGCCTTGCCTTGCCAATGGTATCGCTGGCCCTGGTATAAGAATCCTCGCTTCACGGCAGACACCAACTCTTGCGGCGTGCCGAGATAATCCGTGTAGTAGGCTTCACGCCGTCCCGTCGCAGCAACGCGGCAGGCATGATGGAAATCATCGCACCAAATGGCGTCAAGACCCCACCCACCCTGTTCCACAGGACGAACCGCGCGAATCTCCTGCGCCTCACTCTCGGCGATCAAAACGATGGATCGGCGTCCCGCAACCCGCCGCGCCTCAACGGACAGGTCCGCCAAGATATGTTGATCGCCAGCATCGTGGATTGCGTGCGTCGCATCGATCCTCAAGCCATCCAAATGAAATTCTTCAATCCAATAACAGGCATTCTGAACAACCAATTCCCGCATGCCCTCCGACCCTGGTCCATCGAAATTGAGAGCTTGCCCCCACTCATTCGGATATCGGTCGGTAACATAATCATCGCTGAATACCGATAAATAATTTCCATCCGGCCCAAAATGGTTGTAGACCACGTCTAAAATGACTCCCAGCCCCTTCTCATGGGCGGCATCCACGAAACGCTTGAGGGCATCATAGTCCCCATACGTATGTGATGGTGCGAACAGGCACACCCCGTCGTACCCCCAATTCCACCGACCGGGGAATTCGGCAATCGGCATGATCTCCAACAGTGTGATCCCGAGACGTTTGAGCGCATCCAACTCGCGAATGGCGGCGTCGAACGTCCCTTCCTCGGTGAAGGCGCCGAGTTGGAGTTCGTAGATGACTTGTCCCGCCATGCGGACACCGGCCCAATCGTGATCTCGCCACCGGTAGGCGGAGGAATTCACAATTTGAGAAGGGCCGTGAGGTCCTTCCGGTTGAAAACGGGAACAAGGGTCCGGAAAATCCTTGTCGTCGTCTAGTCGATAGCGATAGGTCATGCCCGGACATGCATCCGAGGCGATTCCAGTAAAGTAGCCTGGTCCATCATCTCTCCCCAGCGATTGGGTCTTGCCGTTCCCAAACAGAACCTCTACGCGTTTAGCTTTGGGAGCCCAGACTCTAAACTGAACACCATCTTCCAGCACCTGCGCTCCCAACGGAATTGTATGGGTCATAGTGCAAGCCTCTATCCTCTGAGCTGTTTTGCGCGTATCCCTTATAGCGTTCATGTGGCGCGCGTTTTACGTACTACCTATAAGGTCCACAGCAGGGTTCGTACTGGGAAGCCCCCTAGCAGAGGACCTACGCGGCGGTGAAGAGTGGATCAAATGCCGACGAGAAAGCCTTCCAAGCCGATGCGTCCGTCGTCGGTTTTGAAAGCTTCTCCTTCATCCCATACCCATCTGTTGTTTTTGCTGTCGTTTTTGTCTTTGCCTTCCGCACCGACGAGCCGATACACCAGCATGTAGGGACGTTGAGCGCGGACTGCCTCCTCGATGGCATTCCACGCCGACTCACGATCGAGCGGATGGATCCAGTCACCGAGCGCTTGTCCTTGCTCCGACGGAACTCCGCCGGCTGGATCATGAAGCAATTGGGCGCTTTTAACATCGATATAGTCCAGTGTCCGATTCGGCTCAAAGCGACACCTATACAATAAGACATCCCTGTTATCCCTCAATACTGAACTCACAGGTCGACTCTTCGAACTGCTTCCTTTTCTCACCGGGGGGGACTTGGCGAGGTTGTGCATTACTATTGAATATCCGTGAAGACGTCTAAATCGGTTTTGCAAGGGTTTGACCATCATATGTATCAAACACCATGAGCCGTCTCGTCGTCGAAAGACTTCCTCCCGAGCAACGTGACCCTTGCGGCGGGCCCAGTGATAGATTTGCCCCCAACGAGTACCCGGATTCATCGTTCCCGGAAACACACGATAGAGCGGCCGAGCCTCCATGTCGTCGCTCGTATAACCGGTGAGAAGTTGAGCGCCCTGATTGCATTCGGTCACACGTCCTCGAAGATCACACAACACAACACCGGTGTTGTTCATCTCATCGACGAATGAATGGAGTTGCTGTCGGCTGGCGGCAAGCTCATCACAAGATTGGAACAGCTGCCGCCTCTTTCGATCCACGTGCAGGCATATCAAGCCGAGGCCTGTGAGTGTTATGACCCCGATCGCGCGATTCATGACGCCTGTCTGGAAATCTCCCAATGGACCGATCCATAATCCTATCAGCGTGAGCGCCAGTGCCGTTGCGGTGACGGAGGCAATAGCACGAGCACCGTCCCACGAGAGGGCAAGGACGATGGCTATTGAATAGAGCGCACAAGCGGCAATTCCATCAGGCAATCCGGCATCGATAATGAAGGTGCTGAGTAGGGTCAGGGCTATCAAAAACCCCGGGACGCTCGAACGCGCATTCAACCAGCTGTGTTTGAAATCTGTCCGTACCACGTCCATGGCTTGACGTTATCGGAACATATCAAGAAATGAACTCGGAAATACCAGAGCGAGGACACATCGGGGGGGGGGGAGGGGGGGGGGCGGACGCAAACAACACGGAGCTCGCGCACGGCACGCACTGGTTTGCGTTTTTCGGCACGACGCAGGGTACCGCGACCGGGAGATACGACGAAGGTGCACAAACCAAAAC
>Ga0134128_10000659_pt1 | contig 47072 bp, 55 predicted proteins | sample KB31754_FD_96462 | JGI IMG/M metagenome (GOLD analysis project Ga0134128, IMG submission 96462) | Terrestrial soil microbial communities with excess Nitrogen fertilizer from Kellogg Biological Station, Michigan, USA - KB3-175-4 | ecosystem: Environmental > Terrestrial > Soil > Unclassified ...
GCAGAAGGTGCATGAGTTATAGGCGGTATGACAGGAGTCCTCAGAGCACTGTGTGCTCTCCTGCTCAATTCTTCTAGACGTGCTCTTTGACTTGGAGATGTAGGTATGCGTGGAAGAAGAGGATGCGCATGATGACGTCCTAGCCGTACAGCCGCTGCAATTTGTTCGCGTTCTGATTCGTCAAGAGGAGAAAGAGAGCCAACCATAGGCTGCCTACCTCTTATGATTTCCTTTTCTTCTGTCGTGATAGGAAATGAAGGACGTGCATGTGGTGCGCGGCTAGGGAGAAGTCCTTTTCCCTTGAGTGCTTCTCTAACTCTAGCTGCTTCTCTAATATGCCCGACTTCTGATTCGTCAAGAGGATGACCTCCAGGAGGCTGAGGTATCTGCATTTCTCTTTTTTTAATGGCTTCCCTAACTCTAGCTGCTTCTCTCAGATGTGCACGTTCTGATTCGTTAAGAGGATGACCTCCAGGAGGTACTGGAAGAGCTTCCCTCCCACCTATATCAGACCGTGCATCTGCTATAATTTCTGGGTAAGTCGTTTCAATGTTTTCTTGAAAATTTAAAATAGTCCTTTTTGAAGGATTTTGTATGCCGGTTGCCCTTATATAGACTTGTCTGGCAGTAGGATAGGATGCATAAATAGCTTTTAGCTCAGCTGGATGAAAATAAATCTCTGTCCGAGGTAAGATATTGAAAGGAAGAAGTTGCGATTGTTCTTCAGGTGTTTCTCTGGGAAGTTGGCTTTTTTTATGGGCAATTGCGCTCTTTCGTTCTGCCTTTGCTGCCATTATCTTCGCTAATAGTTTTTCACTTTCAGTTTGAGCTTCTTGAGCTAAATAATGTTGTAATTTGGCATGCCACGCAGGTGAACCCCTTAATGATAAAAGAGGACCATATTCAGCGGCAGTGAGAGGATCTAATTTATATTCATGAGGCATTATCGTCTTCCTTCTTCAATATAATCCCAAGGTGATTTTGCCTTTATAGGCAATCCCCCTGCACTCTTAGACTTTTCTTTCCTAATATTCTTGACCATAGTCTTGAGCATTTTAGAGCCCTGTACCTCAGAACCATCTCCTAACAATTTAACTGTAAGAGGATCAAACTTATATTCCGAATCCGATAAATAAACAGGTAGCTGTTTCTTTGTTCTCGCTAAATGTTCAGCAATGATCATTTTTTTCTGTGGATGCACCCTTTTCTTAATATCTTCTTCAAATTCTTTAAGAACATGAGCACCAGCATCTGAAGAACCATCACCTAACATACTGGTGGTAGAGGCATCAATAATATAGGAATCCTCTGGGACAGTTGTTGCAATAAGATCTTGTTGGCCTTTTCCAGGTCCTTTAATTAATACACCTTCAGTAATCGATTGAAGATTTTTTTGATCATGATAAGGATGATGATGGACTAAGCCGCCTTTTGCATAGGTTTTAGGTTCGATAGACAAATCAGGATGATTAGAGATAGAATCAAGTCCTTTTATGACGGTTTTATCCCATGATAGAGATGAATCATGATGAACGTCTCCACCTTCAGCATATCTATTACAGGCACCTGGCACATGTGCATACAAAGGCTCAGCTCTTTCAATTACTTCTTCATTTGGCTCCAACCAAGGTAATTCAAAAAGGCCGCTTTCTCTCTCAGATTGTGTCTCTTTTCCATAATGAGGGTTCCTTCTAATTCTCATGGGATCAGGAATAGCCGTTTTTATTTTTTCACCAAATCCCATATCTTGCTTTTCTTTTTTTAATTCCTTAAGAGCTTCTTTACGTAATACATCCACTTTATTCTGAAACTGATCGTGTTTCTTTTCTTGTTGTTTATGGGCTTTATAAGTCAATGCACCTATGCCACCAGTAAGAGCAGCTGGTAATATCCAACTACTAAGAGCGGAGGGACCAGCGGCGCTCGGTATAGCTGCCGCGCCGGCTGTTCCACTTGATGTTCCAGATGGAACAGCAGATGAAACACCTTCTGATTTCAAATAAGCTTCACGCGCTGCTTGTGCTGGCGTTGGAGCTGCTTTTCCTCCAAGCCATGTAGGTAATTTACCGGCTTCATTCAATTTCGACATACCATAATGCCCAACTCCATGAAGAGCACCCGCTGTGAGAGCTTCTTTAGGCTTCGCACCTCCTAAGAGCTGACCACTTGTTTGACCTAATCCAGCACCTAAACTTGCATTAATACCAAGAGAAGGTGCCATTGCACTACCAATACCCCCTAATGCTCCCCCTAGACCTCCTTTAAGAGCTTCTTTGTGCTTTTCTCCCATAGCACGCCCAGCAACATAAGCCCCTGTTCCTCCAAGAGCAGCCGGTAATAGAACGGCCGAAGCACCCCCCGTTGCAGGAGCTAGTGCGGCACCTGCAATACCAGCTGCTACTTTAATGAGAGGTTTTACAATGACAGAAGGTTTTCTGACGACCTTTCCAACAAATCTTCCCACTTCCTTAAAGGGACGAGCAATAAAATCAAAAAATCCAAACATAAGGAGACCTGTATGAGGATTGAATTTTGGCTGATATCCTACATCTAGAGCTAACTCCACAAATGACTCTGGAATCCATGCAAGGCGGTCATCATGACCTGTTCCCTCTTCTTCCACTGCATGAATAGCGGGGTTTTTCTTTTCAATGGGAAGTTTTTTAAAAGCTTTAGGAAAACTTTTCTTTAAAAAGTGAAGATCTTTTTTATAAGATTGATCAATTTTATGCGCTGTTCCTTCATGCTTTTGACCTTCCATGAGAGGGCGCATTACCTCAATCATCTTTTCTTTGATTTCAGGTTTTTTTAAAAGTCGATCAAGGGCACTATATTCTTTGAATCCTGTTTCAGGGTCGGTATGAATACCTCCTTGAATCACATCAAGGGCACCTAATTCAATATCCATAAAGTGAGCCAAAAGCATTTTTGGCTTTTTCTTTTTCTTAGGCGTTTCCTCCCAATAAGCTTCTGGAAGTTTTGTATTTTCTCTTAGAGCCATTATATTTTACCTCTGATGAAAGCATGGTTTACGCATAAATGGAGCCTTGTACATCCGTAGAGGAAGGCATCAAATGTGGTGGAGTATAATCATTAGCTGGTGGCATATTTCCTGCAGGCGATGCTGAAGAAACTTGTTGTGGTCTATATCCTCCTTGTTGAAGAGCTTGCCCTCTATTGTACACATAAGGAGAAGGTGTAGGTTGGAATGAGTCAGGTTTTGGCATCGTACGATTAGCAAGATTAGCTAAGGTACCTGGACTTCCACTTGTTGGAGAAGGATTAGAATATTGACGACTTATATCGGCAAGAGGAGATGGAGGCGTAACAGTCCTTTGGTTATTATCCATCGAACCATTGGATGTTTGGGTGGGCCCCATGGCAGAAGAAGGCGTTACTGGAGGATTAGGCGCAGGCGGAGGCGTAGGAGAAGGAGCTGGAGTCAAAGGAGTAGCAGCAGAAGGACTTGGTTTTGAACCACCTCCACCAAAAAATCCACTAATAGTATCTAAAACAGGGGGAACAAAATGACCTAACGCACTTGTCATAGGACTGATGACAGGGGAAAGAATTTTACCCATTCCTCCAATAATATTATCTAAAAAGGCATAATGAGGATGTTTTGAATGTGGATTATGTTGAGGTTGATGTTCAGTAATACCTAAAATAGTATCAAATACATTTTTTGTATGAGGGCCAATAAGACCTAATTCAGTATCTCCATGCACGCCTAGATCAGCCATTTTATTCAATCGATCATCCTTATAATCATGGAGATGACCACCCTCAGCATGTGGTTTCCTAGGGGAAGAAGAAGGGCGAGAATTTCCCACATATTGAAAAAGATTCTTTAAAATATGAGGGTTTTTTAATAATTCTTCTAAATGAGAATAAGACCTCATACCTGTCTTTGGATCTTCTTCTCGTTTACCTTGAAGAAGATCCAAGGCATCTAACTCTTTGGGATTAAAATGAGCGATGATCATCTTAACGCGTTTTGTTCTTCCTCCTTTCGCATAAGGAGAAGAATAACGAGGGTGTTGTTGAACTCCTGGTGTAAGAGTGGGATTAGGATTACGAAGAGGAGAAAACATGATGATTTTCCTAACTTAAATTAAGAGTTTCTATAAAATAAATGGCCCAATAGCGCCAATCTTCTATGTTCCTAAAAATTAATTTGGTGGCATAAGGAACGTTTGCCAACTCATTGAGAGAAATCACTTGATTTGCCCAATACCACCAATCAACGACACTCGATGCCAAAGGTATAAAAACATCAGGCAAATCATCTCGTATTTGATTGCTCCATGTTAAAAAATCAATACCAATTGGTAATGTAATAATATTACTCATATTATGAGATTACATCTGTAAATTTACAGAATCAATTATTTTAAAGTGTCTCCTTTTTGGTAGAAATACAAAATTTTCCCTGCTTGGTAATCACCATCAACCACATTGGAAGCAAAAGTAAAACTGTTAAGGGCACCTTGACAATTAAAGTCGATAAAAGGTGTTGTCTTATCAAAAGGAAAAGGACCATAAGCCGTCGTAGGATCATTAGGGTATGTCTTAGTCAGAAGTTCTACACTCATGACACCAGTTTGTAAGAAGTCCGGCACAATACGCCGGTTGTTAATAAGATTAGAAGTAGAACCTTGAGAGCTCCATAAATCAATTAAGGGAGTCGTATAGGTAGAGGGAATAGCAAATTTCTTATCACCAATGGTTCGATTAATTCCCGATTCATGTGTCCATATAGGATATGTATCATTGGTGGGCGTAATGGGATTATTAATAAGCGTATTATCCGCATAAATTGGAAACGGATATTGACCAGAAGCTTGAACGCCGGCACTTCTGGTAAAATTATGGATATTAAAAACATCATCCGGATCTATCGTATTATCATACCAAATATTCTGTTCAATGTTATAAATAATGGTAGCGTTACATTCAGTAGCCGTACTTCCTCTCACATAAAACCACCAAATCTCCTTATAACGTGGAACAGCCACACCCCATATTTTATTGGTTTGCGCTAAATTCACATTATTAAAAAACCAATCATTATTCATACTATTGGGAAGATTTTGAACAATACCGTTATAGACATAAAATTGGTCTGTTCCAATCCAAAAGAATTGTTGTTCGTAATTCACTACTGAATTAGGCGCAATGATAGAGATATTGTCTTGAACAATCGTATTCACAAATTGCAGTCCAGAATTTGTTTGTGTTAATGTGGCCCGACATAAACTATTTAATGACCACAAGAGCATCGTAGGTGATCCCGAACCACGTGTATTAGCTGCTTTTACAATTTTGGTATTGGTAAGATTTAATACATCAGTTGTCGTATCCCATGTTCCAGGACTGGTAGGGGAACCAGGATCAAAAGGAGTGACATCATTACCTATACCGGTCCATGTGATATTACCATTGTTCCCATAGGCAACGATCACGGGTGCACAATATAAAATACCCCCCGATGCTTCGACTAACTGCATATTCTTATCATAAACTGGAACCAAAGGAGAAGTCGCAGGTGTCATATCAGGATTATTAACACCCCCTACAAAAATAGGCCCCGCTTCTTGTGATTCCATATCAAGGGAAATATAATTTGCAAACAATAAATTAGTGGATGCACCACTATAAGGAGCTGGGGCATATCGAAAAGAAGCTGTATCGAAAACCCATATAGTATTCAGTCGAGGAACAAATGCAGGATCGGTGGGTGTTCTATCAACAGGAACACCCGCAACACCATCATTCGTGATAATGGAGTATTGAATATTACCAGGTACCACCGGTGAACCTCCTACCACAGGATTTCTTCCCATATATAAATAAAAGGAAGTAGCTTGGGGAATGGTATATAGGGTTCGAATGATTGTACTATCCCCATATAAAGTAAGGGTACATCCTCCCATTTTCTTGGGAACGTTTTCATAAAAACGGACCCATTGCCCCGCTACATAATGTTCAGAAAAATAAGGTGTGCCGTCTCTTTGGATTCCGTTTTTAGGATGTAAAACCGTAATTTGATAATTAAGCATTCCTACACCGGATTAACCACGAGCCACATGACAGAACTTGTATCTCCTATATCTGAAGAAACCATATCAAAAGATCCAGCATTTCTATTAACAACAGTGACTTGTCTCCCTGTTACTGCCGCACCTAATACGGTCAACAAAACAATGGAATTAACAGTACAATCTGTAGCAATAACATTTTTATTAGTGGTTCCCGTCAAAGTATCAACGCCTGCCGTCACCCCCGTATTAGCTGTTACGACATTAGTACCATCAACAACGGTGGTGATTCTTCCAAAATTATCTATCGTTAAACTTGGATGCGTAAATGAACCACCCGCTACCACTGTGGGTAAATCAATAGTAAGAGTACCGCTTGTTGTGATGGGACTCCCTGTTATGGTTAAGTTTGAACTGGATGCAGCTACAGAAGTAACGGTGCCATTAGTACCATTAGAAGCAGCTGTAATGCGACCAAAATTGTCTACTGTTAAATTGGTATTGGTAAATGATGCCCCTACGATCGTCGTTGGCAAATCAATATCAATAGTTCCACTTGTCGTAATTGGACTTCCAGTAACAGTTAAATTGGTGCTGGAAACAGCCACATTTGTAACAGTACCATCCGTACCATTAGAGGCTGCCGTAATTCTTCCAAAATTATCTACGGTTAAATTTGTATTCGTAAAGGATGCTCCTGCGACAACAGAAGGCAAATCAATAGTAAGTGTGCCAGAAGTAGTAATAGGGCTTCCAGTTATCGTTAAATTTGAACTGGTTGCAGCTACTGACGTAACCGTCCCAGAAGGTCCCGTATTATTAACGGTTACATCAATAACCGTTCCTGTATCCACTACATTAACAGTAGCATTCGTTCCGCTAATAAAATTAAACGTTCCACGTTGACCAATAAATGAACCACCCATTTGAGCGCCAATACCTGAGCTCAAATTCATCTTAGTTCCATCACTATAAAAAATCTGTGTTTCACCTTGAGGAATGATCACAGGAGTTCCTGGGCTACCTATATTAACACTGACTGTAAATGCCCCTGTTGTTTGATTAGAAATAATCCATTCACCAATTGTGAGAGGGGGGAATAATACTTGAACATTGGCCGTTAAAAGACCAGTGAATTCTTGAATATCAATAAAAGCTTGTTCAACCGTAAGAGTGACATCTGCTCCCCCTAATACAACAGAATTGATGGCAAGAGAAGGACTGGGAATAACCATATTTTGAAGAGAGGTAGAACTACCATCATTATAAAAAAGCTGACGTCCACCATGGGGGATAACAAAAGCAGTTCCTATAGGACTGATGGGTGTTCCTAATTGAACACTGAGATTAAAATTGCCGCTCGTTGTTGTATTATTAAAAATCCACCATTGACCAGCCGTACTGCTTGGAAAAAATATAGTAATATTGGCCGTTAAATTACCACTATATATTTGAATGCCACTACTTGCTTCCGCTGTATCTAAAACGACATCCATGGAAGATAAACTGTTAAGTGGATTAACAGTAACCTTGGATAAACTTAAATTGGTTAACCCTAATGTTAACCAATTACTATTCATCGTTGCTATTTCAATAGGTGGATCAATGGCTATGAGCGTAACAGTTTCTCCAGGCTGTAACTCAAGAGTTGGTGAACCTTGAATAGCTGTACCTTGAGCACTTGAAAGTGTAATAGGACCTGTCCCCGCATTATTAATGGAAACATAATAAAAAGGTGGAACGACAGGCGTAGCAGGGGGATCAGGATAAGGACCACTTACAGAAACTTCAGGTAATGTCATACCAAAAGTTCCACCAGTCCATACGATCATAGAAGCATAATCAGTTATTTGTATTTTATAAGGAGAAGGAAGAACCGCAGAAAGATCATTAATGCTGATCTGTGTATTAATACGACCTGTATTAATGGTGGGCAAACTTAATGCATTGACTCCATATCCAACCAAATCAGCCGGAGATATGCTAGCACTATCAGCTCCAAATGTTAAATTATGCCAAACACCAGCGGGGGTACTATTGTCTACCAAGATTACATAAAATTTTTTACCTGGAGTTACATTGAAGAGAAAACCACCTGAACCTAAATTGTTATTGAGAACAGGTGTATTGGCAGCCAGATTACTAATGATAAAGTTTTGTCCCACACTGACTTGGGTAGCATCAGGTAAATTAATATTAAATCCAGTAGCAAAAGATCCGCTGATCTCCATGTAGGCAGCTACAACATTGGGAGAATCTTGATAAGAAGTAGGCCATACAAGTTGTAAAGGAGAAGTAACACTTGTTAAATCATAGAGTTTATAAGATACATAGGCGGTTTGAACGGCACCAAATGGATTGACATAAACAGGCATTATAGACCTTCCTGACGGTTAATATTGTAGTTATCCCAAAGACGCATAAGATCTTCTTTGTTCAATGCCTCCTTGGCTAAATTGTAGTATTGAAGCCATGAAGCAATACGATCATCATCCTTTAAATAAGTGGCACTTTCTAATAAACAGGCATAGAGCAATACATCGGGACAACTTTCCGTCATAAAGTTTACTGATACCGTTTCATCAATGAGTTCGGGTACTTCAAAATAAGCAATCTGATAGGGATAAGCGAGATCAGGTGTAGGAGCTAAGTACCAAAAATTAAAGTTAAAATCACTAAAATATTTAGGTTCAGTCATTTGGGTAGGATCTGGCCAATAGATATTACAATACTCGTAACTACGCATGGGTAAGTTTTGAATGGTATTAAAGCCAGTGCTAGTTCCAATGTTGAAGGTAGAAGTGTTAAACCAACGGGTCGGCTTTTGTAATTGCGCCGACCCTGGTATGAGAAACCCACTAATGACAACGCGCATCCCTAAAATTTTGAGATCTCGGGCTACGCGTCTTTGCCCCAACATAATAAACAGGGGGATTTCAGACAAAAAATCAGCGTCTGTCCTTTGAAGATACTTTTCTAAGGATGTAACAAGATTAGTATATGTAAGAACATACGCCATTCTATCTATGCATATTCTGTAATGATCAATATACCATCGGCACCCCTGGAAGAACCTATGGCAACTGTGTCGGCATAAGTACCATCGCTTCCTTCTCCTGGATTGATTCCAGCGTGTGTACCGCCGGTATTTGATGTAGTATCTACGAAACGCACACTCGTCTGTGAAGATCCAAAGAAAGAACAACCGCCTCCACCTATTTGAGTAGATGCGGCCATAGAGTTACCACTCGATCCACCCTCCTTGCCGGTCAAATTCAAATAACCACCTGTACCGACACCTCCTGCACTTTCCGGTGCACCTCCGGCAGCTACGGTACCTTTAGCACCTCCCGTTGCAGTTAAGGTCATAAAGGTACTTGTTCCTCCATCATTACCATCACCACCTCCAGGAGTTTGGGCAGCTCCCCCCTCTCCAACCGTAAATGGTTGTGAAGCACCAATCTCAGCAGCCGTAAAGAGTTGTTCAGTATAACCTCCACCACCTCCAGCAGAACCAGCCTGTCCAGCAGGTGCACCACCTCCGCTTCCGCCCGCTCCACAAAGTTGTACAATGGCATATTTCATCCCTGGAGTTGGTGTATATGTTCCTGATTGAAAGGTATTCCAAAATTGAACATTCACGACGGTCCCACTACCCCCTGCAATCGGTGTCCACGCTGTACCATTGAAAAATGCAGGTTCATGAAGCGTACTATCATAAATTGTTAAACCTTCAGAAGGTAAGGCTATAGCATTCCTTTCAACGGTTGTCATACGAGGAGGCAAAAATCCTTGTGTCGTACTCTCCAAATCTAATATGGCAGATGCCTGAGCAGCTGGTGAACCGATAACTACAGAAGCGCCATTACCAAGAGCAATCATATTAGAAGCGCCTACGACTGCATTGAATCCAATAGCGGTTGCATTGGACAAACCATCAACAGTTACATTGGCTCCATGTCCTAATATGGTATTGTTGCTTCCAGCGATGTTGGTATTAAAGGCTTGAGCTCCTACCACTGTATTTTGAGATCCCGTGGTATTGACAGTGGCAGAATTATTACCGACGACCGTATTATCGTTGGGAGACCCCGTTGTAATGTCATGAGCTAATGAATTACTTCCAACAACTGTACATCCGGCGCCAGTTTTATTACCCTTAAATGCTTTATATCCAATGATAGTATTATCATCGGTGGTGTCTGCAACATTCATGGCTTGATAACCAATTACGGTATTAGAGCTACCCGTTGTTGTCGCAGCTAAGGCCTTCCATCCTATACCTATATTAAATCCACCAGTGGCAAGATTTAAAGCGTTATAACCGACTGCTACACATCCACCAACATTGGGTATATCGGTGTTATCATACGTATGAAGGGCGCCAGAACCAATGGCTACACATTCACTCGCCTGCGTAGCAGTAGTGAGTGCATTGAGACCTACGGCTGTATTATCATTACCCGAAGTGTTACTTACCATAGAACGATAACCCATAGATGTATTGTTAGATCCTGTATTTGCGGTCAAAGCTTGATAACCAACAGCCGTATTAGACCCGCTACCAGTATTTGCAGCTAAAGCCGAAGATCCAACTGCCGTATTTCCTGGACCTGATGTATTCTTACCTAAAGCAGCATATCCAAAGGCAGTATTATCTCCTGTGGTGTTCTGAGAGAGAGCCACATATCCCATAGCCGTATTGCCAGTATTCACTCCGCAATCAGCTGCTTGAGCTTGAAAACCAACAGCCGTATGAAAAGTACTTGTGACATTCTGTAAAGCTTGGTAACCAATACCAACACATCCCCCAGGATTTGATCCATCAACATTGTCATACATCTGAAGGGCCCCAGAACCAACCGCTACACACATTGAGCCTGTCGTATTGGTCAAAAGGGAATTATATCCCATCGCAGTATTATCGTGACCTTGTCCCACCAACGTTGGATTATTATTTTCGAGAGCAAAAGCACCCACAGCAGTATTGAAACTACCCCCTCCATTCTGGTTTAAAGCAAAATAACCTACACCGGTGTTAGAGCCTGCACCTGTATTAGTTCTCAAAGTACCCGAACCTACCGCCGTGTTCTGAGAGCCATTATTATTATTTAAAGCTTCGTAACCGACCGCGGTATTATCCTGTGCAGTGAGATTGTTCGTTAACGCACTAAATCCTAGGGCAGTATTTCGAGCGCCCGTATTCATCTTAAGGGCCTCATAACCAACTGCTACCATCTCATCACCGCCATTATCCAATAATGCGTTATACCCAATAGCAACGCATTTAGAAGCGGTATCATTGGCACTTAATGCAAAAGCACCGATAGCTACGTTTTGACCTGTTGCACTGGTATTAGCATTCATAGCACTATTTCCCATAGCTACATTATTAGAGCCAGAAGAAATACCGGTTGCTGCTTGATATCCGACCACCGTATTGGTACCACCCGTTGTCTGAGATAAAGCACTTAATCCAATACCAATACTGCCAGAGAATCCAACATTAGCATTCACTGCGCCGGGTCCTATGGCTATATTGTCGGCCCCCGTTGTATTGGCATTTAAACAATCAGAACCAAAAGCTATGTTATTATTACCAGTGGTATTAGCCGTTAAACAATGTGAACCATAGACGATATTACCGCCGCCCCCCGAGGTTCCAGATGTTCCCACATCATGTCCAATAAGAACATTGAATTCTGCTGTCGATGCACTGGGAGCTTGCGCCGTTGTTCCACCAATAAGAGACCAAGCATTTTCTGTAAGGCCACCACCTCCACCAGTACCATTAGAAGCCGCCGTAATACGTCCATAAGGATCAACCGTTAAATTGGTATTGGTATAACTTCCTGGTGTAACACCTGAGCTATTCAATTCAAAATGAAAATCACCACTGGTTGTAATAGGGTTAGTGGTTGTTGATGTAACCGAGATTGTATCGAGTGGACTTGATGCGCCTATAGAAGTGACTGAGCCGCCGCCACCTGATGTGTTGGCTTCTATATTGATTTGGCCACCTGGATCAGTGACCGTGAAAGTAACATTTCCAGTATTCATGAAAACAAGAGTATTTTCATCACCTATCTCGGTTAGATTCTCACGCACCTTAATCGTAGGATGAGATTCTACCGTAACGGTTCCACTTCCGTTATTCGTGACCGTGAATTGATTAAAGGGACCGGTAGAAATGTCACTGAAATTAATGTTAGGAACAGGCGCACCTACATCGGTACCATTATGTTGGATCTGAACATCTGAACCACCACCACCTGTAGAACCAATGGTGATCTCCATATTAGTACCAAGATTATTCACCGCACTGATACTGATATTAGGACCTTCTACAAATTTAAGTGTACTCTCTGCTCCTCGAATAACATTCTGCGTCTCTACCTGAACTTTTTGAATAGAAGTACTATCAACGACATCCATACTGATATCACCCGCAACACCATTTCCATTATTAACCGTAATGGAATCACTAGATGTTACACTGCGAGAGACAAATTCATTGCCACCGATATAAGTTGTTAATCCATCAGTATTAATCCCTACCAAGGACTGGAGATTAAGGACAGTATCAATAGCTATTTCTCCACCAGGTCCCGAATCCTGCAATTGCAAATTAGAGGTGTTTGGATTGGTAGTAAGTACGCGCCCATTTGGTGCATCTGTAGAATCAGGTGTGACGAGGACATAGGTTGGATCAGTGGACGCCATGGTGATTTCTCCTTAAGTGGCTGGTTGATAATCTGGATTGATAATATGTATTGTATACCCATCATTACATAAAAGCATGGTTTGATTACGTAAAATTACAACATTTGATGGGGGAAAACCGAGCGCTGAGGCGCTTGTTCCCGTGATTTGCATGGATAATGTAAAATTACCTAATGTCTTGTTAATGGCAAAAAAGTTGATGAGACTTCCAAAGTTTAAAACTCGTGGAATAGGTGGAATCGATGGAATGGATGTCTCTCCTAAAAATACAATCACATTGCCGGTAAGAGTCCCTGTAAAAATGAAATTTGTATTGGTGATTTGCTCCGCACTCAAAGTCACATTGGTATTACCTGATACATCAAGTTCTAATGTGACATCCGGAACTACATCGACGATATTATCTGGCCTTGGATTAATAAGGGGAACAGGATCAGCCTTGATAAGGGGCGTTAAATCTTGAGCATTAGGTACATCTAAAAATTTGGGATAAACCAAATAACCTGTATTAACTAATCCTTGTCCTCGATATTGATATTGAGCTTTCAGTTTATGATGAGCCACCATCAAACCAGAATAGTCGCAGCGCGCAATACCGCGAGGACTATTCTTTCGCATGTTTGTATATTTACCGTGATTACGTGCTTGCATGATGCCTCAACTATAATTCAAGAAATCTGGTTGAACACGAAGGGGAACATAAGTAGCATCTGTGAGAGCCGCTAATTGGAATGCTTCTTGTGCATCTGCTTTCAAGGATTGTGCTAATTGAGGAGCAAATTTAACGGCAATTCTATAAGATAATTCTGCCACCAAAGCATCGTAAAATCGTTGAGGAATATCCACTTGATTAAACAAGTTGGTGATATCTTGAGAATATTGATAAGCCGTATAAAGAAGACCCGTAAATTGATTGGCTTGTGCAGTGGGTCCTAAAATCGGCCATAGCGTCAAATAGGGATTAATTTGCTCATTAAAGAAATAAGAACTGGGGAAACCTTGACTGTTTTTGGTAGGGATCTGCATCCATTCTGTATAAGAAAGAGGCGTTAAATAACGATCTCCTGTACCTGTAACTGTCGGTACTGAAAAATAAATCTGTTGAATTTCTAAGGTAGCGCCCTTCGTTTCTCGAATACGCCAGCTCATGGCATTCAAAGAATTCTCAATCACAAACCATACAATTTGATTAGCAAAATAAGTTTGAGTAGGTGCTTTGTAAATGGTTTGCCAATTTACATTATCGAAAGAATATTCAACAAAGAGTGTATATGTAGCTTGTGTTTGAAGAGGAGTAATCCCCACATATTGAATGGATTGGCTATTGTTCGTTCCATAATTATAGGCAATATTACCATTGGGAGCGGTTTGAATACATCCCGCTGTCGTTGTTGGATCGAAACAATTAGCAGCGCTGGTACCAGGAGAAGTAGAAGTAGAAGATGTAGCTAACCCTCCACTATTAAGTCTTTGAGGTTGAACAGCTGCTACATCTACAATTCTTGTGATTGTAGATGGCAGCTGATATGTTGGCTGATTGATATATAAACTAATAAGAAAGCGCTTACGTGTCCATTGAAGTGGAACTTTTCCTTGCCAACTTGTGAGAGCTAGATTAGCAGATAAGACAGCTGATTCTGCTTGCATACCTGTAATACGGCTACCAATAATACCAATGCGATGAAAAGCTTCTCTTAAAAAATCATCAACTTGGGTATTTGACCCAAAGGTGTAGGTATTGCTGGTACTCATCGATAGGTGTGGTGCTCCTCATGGTATACATTAATGGTGATGAAACTTTCTCAATGTATCGGCAAGACGCGCTTCCTTCGCAATCGTTTGATTAGGACTATGTTCCGCTTTCTTGATTCTCTTTAATGGTATTTTTTGACCTTGAGGAATGCCTAAATGTTGATGAAGCTTTCCTTTACTAGAAGGAGGAAGAGCACTTTGAATCCAACGACCACCTTCAGCTAATCCACCTTCTTTATAGTGTCTTTTCCCAGCTAAGGTACGCTTATAGTTAGAACCAAATTCTAAAGGTTGCTCAAATATCGCATTGGGCGTTTTTTGAGTCCCTTTCCCTCTTATAATGCGATGACCTTTAGAAGGATGTAAATGATTGGGGGACTGTTGCGAGATACCCTCATTTGTCTCCGATCTTCTTGCATGTAAAGCTTTAAAAGATGGTTCCGTTTGTAATGTGTGATGTGTAGTAGATCCAGAAAGGTTTCTAAAACCACCGCGGCGTCTTAATTTTCTAACACTCATCTTGCAATCCCCTGTTGATAAAATGTGTAATAGAAAGAAGCATTACCGTCACCCCCACTATCATTAATATTCGCCCAACCGAGACGAATAAAAGGATAAAGGGATAAGTTTGCTTGTCCACTAAGATTACTTATAAGAGTGTTAAGAACTGAAGCAGGAGCCGCTAACAAAGGAAAAGATGGGATGGGATGAGGAAAAGGCGTTAGATTTCCATACTGTGTATTAATGATTTCTGGAACCGTTAAAGAGCCATAAAAGGTATAACGAAAACCTGCAGCTGCATTAATAGGTTGCCCTTGAAAAGCCCAATGTTGGGGTGGTGAGACATCCATATTCAAGAAAGTGTACGCCGTTATACCATGCGTTCCAAAACCTACCGATATGGGAAAAGGATCTGGAATAGGTGTGCTGGTCGTAATAGAATCAATGCGTGCATAAACACGTGCGGTTTCACTAGGGGCTGGATTAGGGCCAGGAATAGTTTCCGTAAATACGCTCAATGTTTCACTAGGATTTCCATTACCATCAACTGGAGCACTTAACCCCGTAATAAAAAAATTAGTAGCAGCCCAATTATGAACACTGTTGATGCTCACCGTACGTAACATGGAATTATAATAGTAAACACCACTATCATTCACAGAAACATTCGGTTGGTTTGGTTGATTGGATCGAATCTTAACAGTCAGATCGGCCCCTACAGTCTGTAAGGGCGCAATAGTAGCCACATTATCATTAAAAGATGGCCAAAAGATCTGACTAGTAATGCTCATTAAGCAGGAACTCCAGTGTAGTACTGTTGAACACCATAAAGTGTATTGATGGTAAATGGCGTAGGTACTGTATTCACAACAATCTTTTGTGTATAAATATTGGGTGGAACGATATTGTTAGCACTCGGTGGATTAGGAACACCATTGAATTGAGGTTGAGCACCCGCATTCAATATATTCAACTGCTCATCAAATCCTTCACAATACCAACTCACAATACATTGAGATTGTCCATCAGGAGGAGGCGCCCATGTTTCACCTATATAAGGCAATTCTATAAGACCCCGCACATCTCCTGTGGCAGCTCCTTGTATAGGATACACAGTTGTATCAATGGAAGTTGGCGGTCTTAAATCGGCTGGTGAAAATATAGCAGCTCCACCATTGATGAGGGACCAACTTACTTTACTATCATCAGCGCCATTCGTAGATGTAATAGAAAACTGACCGATTCCTTGGGTTGGAGAAGATAAAACAGCATTCTCAGGATATAAAACACCCGTATTAGCCGCAACAGTTGCCGCATTGAAGTGAGCTAATGTTAGAGGTGTCGTTGCATCAAATCCAGCTGCTCCAAAAAATATCCCCAAAGCTGCTGGTGATCTTACGTTGACTGTTCCTGCAGCTAATGTTGCTTCTCCACTTTGAACCAACATATTAAATGTTTGTCCATTTGATCCCCATCCTATGGCCGTCATATCAAGATAACTTTTTGCAACAAAAGGAAGACCAAAAGTATTACTGACCTGACATTGAATTTCAGCAGTACCACTTGTTCCATTGAAATAGACACCTGTTAATCTGTAAAATGCCTTTTGAGGCACTCTTCCAGCAGGTGTAAGAGGGGTTGGAGGACCAAGGGTAGGATTCTGAAATACAGGTCCTGGGAAAGTACCCATATTAACACTATAATCTGCTCCTGGAATGGTCACCGTATGTTGGAGCGGAAAACCATAATAATCTATTCCAAAGAAAGTAACATTGACGGCTCCAGGCAATACACCACCACCAATGGTGATACATGGAACACGTGGCCAATCAAACTGAAGGTAATGAGTATTAGGCGCTCCGGTAGGGAATATCTCACTTACCCCCGATGCTGTTAAGGTAGTAGCTGCATTATCACCTGCAAGTGTTAACCAAGAAGGACCTACTACGACAGCCGGTACAGGATTAGCTACATTACCAGCTGTTGTGGGATAAGGCGTAAAATTCCATGTGGCTAATGGAGTCATAGGCATTCCTGGTCCTACATTATTATAGGAAGAACCAGAAAGTATGAGACCATTTATATCTACACCGGTTTGCCCCAACGTATTAAACGGGGGAGCAATCCTATAACCATCTGCAACAGCTGTTCCTTTCGGAATATTAAAAGGCACTTGAAAAGGTTGTACCATGATCGAATCTCCTTTTAATTAATTTAGGCGCCGACAGAACCAAAAACCGCACGCCAGTTTCTACAACCAAAGCTATAACGTTCCAATGCTCTTACGGTCACGTTGTCAGTGACAACATCTGTAATGAAGTCAATATCAAGGTTTTCACGTTGGTAATATCTGAAACCATCGCAATCGGTTAAGATAAACCAGGAATTACCATTGTTGATAAATTGGTTAACAATATATCCACCAGGCATGTACTTATCATGAACGATGGCATTAATATCGTTATTCGCTGTTCCTGTTTGATACTCTGATTTAAAGATACGCGCTGCATTGAAAGCCTGTTTTTGTGGAACAAGTGCTTTAATGGAGTGATAGTTGATCTGCAAACCAGCTAAGTTTAACCAGGAACGGATAATCGTAATGGCATCTTCTACAGCTGATTCAGTAAACCCAACACCGTTACTAAATGTGTTCGCGAGAAAACCAGTCGAGATAGGATGTTGTGTGCTACAAAGTGGCTGACCATCACTGACCGTTGAATTATTATTGAATGCATTATTAAAGATATACATCGCATTGATGTTCTTTAATGTGTCTAAGCTGTTTCTTAGCTGCATAGCCTGTTGAGGGAACTGACTTTGGTACAAGTTATCCAAAATAGCTGCACGAGTGATCACAAAGCTTGTTGAATAGTATTGGTGTACGAAAGAAGTTTGATAACCCTGTTGCATATAACTTTGGGAAGTCGGTGCACCATCAGATTTTAACTGAGCAATACCGAGACCCTGCATTTCGAGTTCGTATTCAACAGCCTTATCAGATCTTAAAGTCTTAAAGACATCTTTCCAAAGGGCCGGAAAAGTATTCCAATCTCCAAAGACATCGGCCAAACCTGGCCTTAGGAGTGAGGGAAACGCTGAGCGATTTATTAACATGATTGATTCTCCTTATGTACGAATAGCAGCCCGTTGAGTGTACTGATGGTTTTGAATCAATACCTCGGCGTTGTTAAAAGCAGCTCCATCTATAGATGGATTGGGTGGTGATGGTACAAGGCCTACAATGATGACATTCGTATTGGCTACATTTCGTGCAGGATTCTGAATAGAAACTTTGGAAGTTCCTGTAATGGTATTGCCATCCACAAGAGTCGTTGTTGGAATAATAGGGATAAAATAAGTGGCACCCGCTCCTACATTTTCTTGTTTAATACCAGGATTGTTATGAGATTGAACATTGAATACCGTATTAGGGTCATCCACCACATATCCTATAGCCGGAACACCATTGAGTGTCCTTGTCCCATTTGGCCAAAATTGACGCCCAGGGGAAGCTGGATCTATCGGGTTATTAGCGGTATCGGTGATATAAGCACATCCATCAAAAATACCAAAAGTGGCAGCAGTATTAAAGGCATTTGCCGCAACATCATAGATGCTGATTAAATACCCTGTAAATGTTCCACCGGCATCATTGGCACCTGCTACGACAACAGGATCACCTTTAAAAATATTGTTGGTATAACCGGATTTAATTAAGTAAGAATTTACTTGCCCATTCCATGTGGATGCACCCAAAGAACGGGTCGGCTGTAATCCCCATGGTAAATCTTGTCCATAAGACATATTTACTCCTATTACATTAATAATGAATTTTGAATTATTACTAGATTTGGGGACGCCACATCATTACTGGAAAGGCGCTACGCGAAAAGGCAAATCTTAAGCTTCTCACGGAAGACATGGCTCGTATACTCGTTTCTTACTATGCATGTCCAATAGAAAAAACGGCAGAAATTCAACTTGAAAGAAAATTACATTACCTAAAAGGCTTTTAATCCAAGGAATCTCTTTAAATTAATTATAACTTTCGCCTGTAAGGGGAATCAATAAAATTTTTTCTAATTTTTATGAAAATTTATCTTGAATTTAATAGCGGATGACGTGACTATTTGTCCATAGAGATAAAGGGAATCACATGAAAGGAAACCTAAGGAAACCTTATGACATCCGCTATCATTATTAAAAACGATCGTCTACTATGTTGTCAACCACAAGTTGTTAAAAAATTTGGAAGATCAAGTGCTCAATTCATATCCCAATTAGATTATTGGCTTAAAAAGCCAAAATTAGGGGTTTGGCGGGAAGATAGACATTGGATTTTTAACTCTGCTGAAGAATTCGGCAATCAAATTTCCTTAAGCAAACCACAAACACAAAGAATTATTAAAAAGCTCAGAGATCTTAAAATTTTATTGGTGCGTAAATTTGGAAAATGGCATCGCGTTAATTATTATTCCATTGATTATGAAATGCTCCAACAACTCGTGGGAGATAATGAATCCTCTCAAGAAGAATTACCAGTAGAAGAAAAAACCGAGGAACCTTCAAACGAAGTCGTAGCAACGGATACAAATGACACTACATTGCATCATTCTGATGTAATCAATTACATAGATGACCCCCAAAATATTATTAATAACTCTAGTTATTTTTTTAATAAATTAAAAAAAATAACTAGAGGTTATATATCCGCGCGCGCGCGCGAGGGGTTTGAGCCTCGCGCTTCGCTTCAAAACGGCCCTGAAAATGTTGATATCTCTTCTCCCACCGCGGAGATGTTTAAAATTTGGAAAGAAAACCTGGAGGAAAAGGCTCATGAGTTTTTGGATCACCAAACGGAAACCTTTTTGCTATCAGCCTTTAGGCATAAATTTGGTGAAGATTTGAACAATTGGAAATTCTATTGCCAAAAAATCAGATCGAGTTCATACCTAATGGGTGAGAACTTTCAACTATCGCTTTCCTGGGCACTCAAATGGGGAACCATAGATCGTATCCAGCGCGGTGAATTTGGGGTCGTCAGGGAGGCCGAAATGGCGAAAAAAAATGAAACGAGTCCTGCTAGTGGAAATGCAGTTACTCAATTCCAGATGGAATCGCTCATTAGACTTCTCCAGGAAGATGAAGAATTGAAGAAAATACGTCGTCATATCCTTCTTTTGGTAGGACCGGAAGAATATTATTCTTGGTTTCATCGAGGAGAATACACACGAGACGGGAAAAATGTTTATTTTACAACACCGAGTCATTTTGTAGCCGACACGCTTGAAAATAAACGTTATCCTTTTATGCAGGAAAGAGAAGATTTACGATTTTTCCTTCAGTCTAAGGACAAGGAAAAATCTGTCGTTCCACAGGAGGAAAGAAAATATGAAATTATTGACGGAAAGAAATATGAAATTTTTGAAATTGGATAAAATATTATATTTGGCATTTTTAGGCCTATTCATAGGATCGGTCTATGGCTCGAGTTCTTTTGATATTGATATGCCTATCAAAGATTGTTTTTCACCGCGCCTACAGATAATGATTGAAACGGAATCTACGCCTGATCCTAAACCACTTTCTCCAGGCTATCCAAGACCGCTCAGTCGTGTTTGGAAGTCACCTAAAGTATGTCGGTGTTTATTTGATGAGCCTTCCAATATATGTGATACGGATTGTATAGCTAATATGGTCCATCAACTATGTATGGATCCTTTTATAAGAGATATGGAATTAGTAAGAGATCTAGTCAGATGAAAATTTTATTAATCTTTTTATGTGCACTACAGGCACTCTATGCAACAAGTCTTCCATCTACCCCTGCAACAAGTGCACGTCGGAGGTTGTCCTTTACGAGTCAACCAACTCAACAAGACATTCCCATTTCATTACCGGTTATGACGGGGGGACCCCAACCCAATGTTATTCCTCATGGTCCTGTTTCTTCGAATGCTTCTTCGAATCCATCTATTAATTTGAATATCTATACATTCTCGCCTTTTGATTATTATCCATGGTATTTAAAGGGTAAAATACCATTTTATCGTTATAAGCTTCTCTATCCTCATTGGAATGATATTATTGGCTTTCTTCCTATTTATAGGAATCATCAATTGTTTTTGAGACCCATTAAGAAAAAAGCGTCTCCTAAGAAAGTTGTGAAAAAAAATGATGCCAAGAAAAACCCCGTTAAGAAAGTGTTATTTAAATAAACTCTCTAACTGAACATCTTGGCTTTTCATAAAAAAATAATTAACCTTCGCCAACTTAAAGATATCCATTAATGCTTCATACCTTTGTTCAGGCGTTTTATGTTTACTTAATTCATCCGTCTTAAAGGAAACTTCATAAGCGAGTTTAAGAGCCTCTAAACGTAATTGTTCTTCTGTCATGGCATCTATTCCATTTTTCTAAAACCATAGATAATTGTCGCTGCGATAATACATCCTATAATCAATACTAATGATACAATCACTGTCATCATCCCGTTGGCTGCCATCTTCTCTCATCTTGTAAAAGAGTAGGATTCTGTGGGTTCATTGTATGTAAAGCCTTAATCTGTTCTTGGCGCATATTATATTCATCATAACGCCTATCTTCAGCTTTCTTATCCTCTAACTCTCTTACCATAAGAACCTGTCCTTTTACTTTCACAAGTCCATCATCTTCTTTTTCAGGAAAAGGGCTATGAGGCAATCTTCTAGATAATTCCTGGAAGTTATTCGTCAATACAGGTTCAAATTTTCTTTTATGCACAGCATCATAATAATCGTCCACTAATTGAACACCCCCACATATATAGGGAACATAGCAAAAACTCTTGTCAGGATACTTCGCTAAAAATGCTTGGGGTAAATTGAAAGCACTATCTTCTCCCAAACTTACAGCTTCTCTTTCAACATTACGCTCTATGGGGCGATCAGCTCTAATGGATCTATCAGCTCTTCCACTCATGTACTTTCTCCTTAAATAATAGTTAGACGATAAGGTGTGCCACCTGCTAAAGGACTTCTTGGGTAATTTTTACCAGTTGTATATCTTTTAACTAAATCGATTTCATTCTCTCCACGTTTCCTTACTGGTAAGTGACGCGCTATTGCAAATTCTTCTTTAGAAAGTGTGCGTAAAGGAGTTGTAGCCCCTCTATCTTGTACATATTGATTAGCCATATTTGTTCCTTTTTGATGACTCACAGGTGCTACAGTGGGACGAGACCAATGTGGCGGTGATGGATTATTATAAGATTGATCTTCAACTTCATTGACATCATGATTTATATCATTTGCAGGCCGTTGACGTCGATATTGAGAACTCATAGTCTCCGTAATATGTTGATAAAATTCCGGTGTTCCAATTAAATGAGCTTCATTATTAAAAGCATATTGATCAGCTAAATCTTGACCAATCTTATCTGCTTCTGCTCTCAACCTAGTACTTGTGTTATACCAAGGATTCTCATCTACCCAATCTTGATAATGCTCATTAACCGAAGAAGAAGGCTCGGGAGAGACTATAGGCTTTTCAATAGGTATATATTCTTCTTGTTCTACGCGTTGAGCTTCTCTCTCATACTTTTGATACTGTGCTAATTTGTTGGTATTCTTCTTAGCTTTAACATCAGCAAGCTCATTGATAAGCTTAACCTCTCTATGTGTATCCCCATCTTCTTTAGCTCTTATCAAAGCATCCGTGAGACTCTCTTCATACGCATCTAAACTTGTTTCATAATATTGATTAGCTTCTTCATCCTTTTTGAAAAGCTTCTCTTCAAACGATTTTAATCGACGTTCTTGCTCTCTAATCAGATCAAGTTGTTGCTGATTTTGTTGAGCTAAGAATGTATTTTCCTGCTGAAGTGTACCCTTTTCCATGAGGACACGATCAAGACGTCTTTCCCCAGAATGCTTTCGTCTGCGTTTTCCTTCAGGTGCTTCTTCTCTTTCTTCTTGTCCTTCTAAAGACATTTCTTCTTCTGAAGATTCTTCTTGAGGTATATCTACTTCCTCACTTCCAAAGTCAGGAGGAGAATAACCAGGCAATACATTCTCATCATCTGTCATCTAATGTGCTCCAATATTTTACTAACATCTTCTTGTGAATAACGTGCCAAGATGTGTGCATCACTCACATAATAGAGAACATGCTCTCCTACATATTCCGGACTTCTTTCAAAGTTGGAATAAGAAACCCAGTCTCCTACTTCGCACTTACGATCAGAACATTTATCCTTAAAGGCAGTAGGTCCTATCTTTAAGATTAATCCTATGTTCTGGCGTCTCTTTTGTTCTTCAATGATTGAATCAGGGCGGATGATTCCACCTCGTGTCTTCTCCTCTAATTTGGGAGATTTTAATAATACTTGATAACCTAAAACTTCGGGGTCAATCCCCACTTGGGCAAAACAAAATGATGTCATTAATCAATCCTTAATATTTCTAATATCTTCTTTATAAATGCTTTTAAAAAATCACAGATCTTAAGCAGCAGCTTTTGCATCGTGGAAGTCTCTTAAAAGAGGATCTAATTTATTAAGAAGTTCGATCATCATGTCTCTATAACCAGCAAGCCTGGAAAGATTCATCGTATTTTGATCAATACCTTGAGATACTAAATTTAAAATATTGTTCTCTACAGGCTTAACTGCATCAATTAATTTCACTTTTAAAAATTGGGCAAACGCTTCTGAATCCATAATCTTGATTCCTTTTTGATATATTTTTCTTTGTATATCTCATTGTAAGGAATCGCTGTAAAATTACAAATATCTTTTTGTATATTTACAAATAAATAGATAAAAAAAATGCGAAGGAAACTTTTAAAAACCTTCGCATTTCTTATAAAGGAATGTGAAATCAATGAGAACAATTAAAATTCACATTTAAATATTAACCTATTCTTAGGTATTAGGATAGTGTTTTCGAGTTTTACCAGCACCACCCATGGCTCTATGCATGTGATGGCGACGACGACCACCAAGACGCATTTTAGGCTCCTGCTCTACGTGACCACCCTCAGCAAAAGGAAGTCCACCTGGCATCATATGCATAAGGGGACCAGCTATTGTACCTCCAACATGACTTACAGTGTCTGCAACATCCTTAATGCCATTAAGGAAATCACCAAAACCAAAGTACTGAGGATGACCTGTGTGTGGATTGTGATGTTTTGAATGGCGACGACCACCACGACGCATTGCCTTTTGGCTCGCTGCCCCTGGATGATCGCGGAAATATTGACCCCAATATTGAGGAGTCGACATAGTCTGTCCACCGTCAGCATAATGCTCTCCACCAGCTGAACCACGATTATCACTATCAATAGCACTTCCACCCATAGGTCTCATCATTCCACCGCTCGCATTTCCACGTGCCTGTCCTTCAATAGGAACTGTTCCACCTTCAGCAAAAGGTAAGAAACTAGATAACAAACCGGATAACATCCCATAAGCTGGATGACCACTCATATGATTAACATGACCACCTTCAGCAAATGGAAGTAAGTGACCTAATCCTCCACCTAAAATACTACCTAAAAGACCATAACCAGGATGGCCACTGTGCGGATTAACATGGCCACCCTCGGCAAATCCCATCATTTGAGCTGCATTATTAGCTTTATTAGCCATATTTAATCCCTGATTAACTTTATTGCTTACAGTTTCAGGTAAAAGAGAATGGAGAATGGGGGCATGCTGATTAACTATGTCCAATCCAGTTCTAGCAGCATCTTTGGCTTTGTTGAGTCCACTCATGAAATCGCTAAATCCCCAATATTGTGGATGACCGGTTCCATGATTAACATGACCACCTTCAGCAAAACCAAACATCTTGGCGGTATTATTGGCTTTATTAGCCATATTTAACCCTTGATTTAGTTTACCACTTACATTTTCAGGTAAAAATTGACCAGCCAACGGAGCAAATTTATTCGCCATATCCAAACCACCTCTAGCAATATCTTTTGCTTTATTGAGACCGCCCATGATATCACTCATTCCCCAATATTGTGAGTGACCTGTATGTGGGTTATGATGACGTCCGCGGTGATGACGCCGACCCCCTCTTTTCATTTTTTCATCTTCAACATGCCCACCTGTAGCATATTTTCCGCATTTTGCAGTCCTAAAGGTGTCGTGAGCTGCACCGTGTACTTGATGACCTCCATGACTCATTAATATGTGAGCTGGAGAACCTGATTTATGAGACATTGATTCTCTCCTTGTTAATGGTTATTCTATCCCCTCAACTGGGAGAGGGACATTGTTCGATATCGATTCTTCTTTAACTAGATCAAGGTGTTTCACAACTTCTTCTAGCTGCTTATATAATTGCATATTTTGTGCCTTCATGTATTCAACTTCTTTCGTTTTCTCCTCTAATGAGAACTTCATCGCATCGGCTTCTTGTTTTTGTTGAATTTTCATGGTTTCTATATCCATCCCACCCTTTATTTTGTCTTCCTCTAATTGCAAACGCATCTGCTCAATCATTAATTTAGTTTGTTCATTTTCTCTATCCATGGACAATTTTTGAGCATCATTCGCTAGTTTTTGTGTATCTGTTTCACGTTTTTGATCAATCTTCATTTTCTCAATTTCCACCGTTGCCAATACAGGATCCATGGGAGGTGGTGGTTGTTGTGCTTGTTGCTCTTGCATTTTTTGTTGCGCCACTTGAGAAGCCATAACAGCAATTTGGTTTTGCATTTCAGGTGGAATCTGAGAAGCATCCGGAGGTAATTGAAAGCCAAGACGTGCTTGCATATCAACTAAGAATTGTTGTGCCTCATGCTCTTGTAAATGCGCTTTTGTAGCTGCTCCAACTTCAGGGGTTGTATTAGGATTCGCTAATATCAACTGGTGAACCATCATATGTGCAGCATGATCTTGTGTAAGGGTTGCCTGTACAGGTTTGTTAGTCATTAAATACGTATTCTCTGTTACAGGATCTCCACTGAAAGGAGGAGGATTTTCTTGAGGAGAAGGAATTAATTCTTTGATCTCTTCAGGAGATAGACCTAAGTTCTTATAAAAATATTCATAAGCAAAACGCATGTTATGAATATCCGCACCTTGTCTTGCTTGATTTAGAATAATTTCTGATTGCATGAATCTAAAACTACTGTTCTGTAAGGCAGGATTCGATGCAGGCGTTACCAAAATATCATCATCAAAATCTGTTTTCATGATTTGATGTTCTCCACCAGGAACCTTAAAAGGATAAGGAACATTAGGAGGCAACCATTCGGCAAACCTGTCATTGAATAACATCAATTCATGACTAAAGGATTCATGAAAGCCTTCCAAAATAGCATTCGGAACCTTTTGTAAGCTCTCTAACATGGCAAGAACTGATCCCATAGGAGCTTGAGGCGTCATCTCGGCTACCTTTTGATTGATAATAGCAGAGGGTCTTTTGATACTATCTTCAATTTGCGTCAGTAAAGCTCCAAGTGTTGGAGAAGGTTCCTTATAGGGAAGAGGAGATATGACTTGATCAATGGCAAGTCCCCCTGTTTGTACAGGTACAAATTCACCAGGAGCAGGTCTTAAGTTATTGTTCTCAACACGTATACCAGCAGCATACAAACCACCAGGAAAGTTAGCATAAGTTCCTGTATTAATGAGCTGCCTTTTAATCATGGTAGCTGCTTCAGACAATCTACCGGCATAATGGGTTAATCCATATCCTTCTCCCTCTAAACTTGGTAAGAGAGAATAATTAACAAAGTACTCCTTTTTCTTACGAAGAACATCTTGAGGATCCCAATTGCGACAAATATCTAAAACATAGCCACTCTTCGCATCAATGGTAACGATATAAGGCATAGGGAGATCATAAGGGGGCGCTTTAGGGTCTGATTCGAGATAATGTTCACAATGAATCTCATAAAGTAGATATTCTTCATCGCCATATCGTCCTGTATGCGTTAAATCAATACCCATGGTTTCATTAAGAGCGTCTTGAATCTCTGGAACGTCTGCCCGATATTGATCTTCTTTAATGAGATTAGTTTCATCTCTATATCGCCCCGACATAATACGTAATTTCAGATCTTTTTGACCCATTCGAATAATATGAGTCTTTCTCATGGCCGTTAAATGTGTCGCATGATGGGAATGAATTATAAAATCTTCAGGTCTAATGAATTGTGCAACCGGTCTTTGTAACAGCGGATCTATATAGACCTTCTTGTAACAAGAACCAGCTAAAATGGCCCACGATAAAGCTCGTCGGGCATCTTTCTTATATTCTTTTGCGACTTGTGTAAGATAATAATTAAAAAAGAGCTTCTTCCTATAGGCTCTATCCAATAATTCTTGGGTAGATTCTCCTTGTACGACCGTATCAACCATACCGGTCGGAGGGTACAAACTTGATGTAGCTGTCGCCAACATATCCAAGAGAGATTCAAATAAAGCTGTAGAGCAAATCCCTGTTGCTCCTTCAAAAGGAAGGTCTTCTTTTTCATTGGTTCCTTCAATATCTAGCCCTAAGAGCCGAATAGCATTGGCAATCGCCTCAAAATAAGATTCTTGGCTCTGTATATCTTCTTCAACAGCATTCTTAAGCTCAAATCCTAACTGTCTAACGTCCTGTTCAGGTAATACCTTGGCTATATTTTGATAATGATCTTCTTCATTCATCATTTCATGATTAGAAAGGGCTTGCGGATCTTCTCCAATAGCTGCACTTCCATCAGGAAATTGTAATAAACGGGTGTCTCCATGCATACTTTCATAAGGTTGACCCTCTTCAGGATTCCCTGGAGGTGGTAATTGTGGAATACCAGCTAATGGAGGTTGATACTGATCAATATAAGGATTGTCGGCCATGAAGATAAGAAATGACGATAACTTTTCTTATCTTACATCAGTAAGTAAATTTACAAAACTTATTAGGTAAATTTACAAATTTGTTGATCAATCTCACTCAGGCTTAGCTACTGATAAGTAAGATTGATCATTTTTAAAGAAAAAGTTTAGGTTTATTGCGGTTTTTACGTAAGAAAATGATCAATCTAAGGCGATTTTCATTTTTGAAAATCGGTTTTATGTGAATGAATCCGGTTTTAAGTGCAAATTTACGTGTTATAATAAAAGGTTTAATCAGATTTTTTCCTAAATTAAAAATTGGATAATTTCTTCTTTAGACAATTTTTCACAAAAAAGTTCTGCAATTCTTTTTCGGATAAATCGTTGTGAGTTTACTTCCTCATAAGAAAGATCTAAAATTTTTCTTAATTGATCTTTCTTCAATTCCTTTTCTATATCTTCTTGAAAAATAAAATTATATTCCCTTACCTTTAAATAAAGACCGTAATTAACTAATCGATCCAATCGATCCATATCTATTGTTCTATCCAATAAAATTTCTTTTATTTTTTCCCAAATATTATTTTTTACGATATCTAAACAAAATTTAGACAAATGATATCCTTTAGGTTTTCCCTTTCCAGCACTACCCATCCAGACTGAATAGGAGTGGCAATAATCATGCCATATAACCCCATTAAGTAATTCTCGATTTTCAAATTGATACTTTCCTTTAAGAACACATTTAAAATCTTTAAAGTGAGGTTCAATTTGGTCCCATTCCTTATTGGAAATAAAAGGATAAGTTTCAATTTCATTCATATAGGAAGTGGTCATAATATTATCTTTAATAATATGGGCGTTTAGTTTTCTTCCAGGCTTCTTCTTGAGGAGCGTCTCTTGGATCTTCTTTATTCATTAGCCATCCAGAACTGGTTAATCGTATAAAGGCTTGGCTTGTACTATCAATAATATCATTGCTGGCATCATTGGGAAACAAAGAAGCCGCCTCTAAGAAGATCTGGGCTTCTTCAGTTAGATAACGACAATTAGGCGTGACGGTAGGTAACCATACTAAACCATTTTCCATTAAATGAGTTACCAAGCGACAGCGTCCTAGTTTATTTCCATAGGGATTAGGATTGAACTTTAATACAGGAATATTGGTAGCCATTAAATCCTGTAAAAGAGAATAACCACTCACCTTTTGTTCAATCAAAATGTGATGTGGTTTATTGAATCCCACTATAGGATCATCAATAAGAGTATCTTCATAGTTGTTATAGAGACGTACTGCCATCTTACGTAATTCTGGGTATTCTAATTTCTCCCGAAATACACTCAGTAACATAAGATTCTTAATACCATTATCATCAAAGACTCCCCAGGTGGTACAGGCACTATAACAACTGGTGACGTTACTGGTTAAAGCAGTATCCCAGCTTTGAAGAATATATTCGAAGTCTGGGTAATCAGGTTCTTTCCACCATTTAAACCAATCCTTTTGAATGATACCTCCTCCTTCAGGACTTGGCCTTTGTTGTAGTTGTCCCGAAATCCTATAAGAGTCATAGTTAAAGTCAGCCTTTAGATTCTTAAGTTCAGTATCTCCTATTCCGTCTGGCCACAATAAATCCCCTTCCTTTTCTCTCGGATCTTTCCATACGAAATCATCATTAACGAGAGGAATGGTTGTACATCGTCTCGTTGATTCAAATTCCATAGGGAGACATAAATGAATCCAATCATCCAATTCTTTCGATAAGATGTGCCCTGATAAATCCAATGTATGTGTTCTTTGTTGTGCTACAACCCACCTTGATGTCTTAAAGTTACAGACACGAGTTGACATAACATAATCCCACCATTCATTGATACCCGTACGAATCACATCGCTTTCTACGTCTTTCACATTATTGGGGTCATCAGCTAAAATAAAGTCTCCACCCAATCCAGTGTTTGTACCACCTGTAGAACTGGCAATACGATAACCCGCTTTGTTGTTATCAAAACGTAATTTGTTATTTACATCGGACATGAGGCTAAATTTATCTCCCCACAGAAACTTATACCAATCAGAGGTAATAAGACGTCTACACGCAACACTATCCCTTACAGATAGTGTTTGCGCATACGACGTATATAAGAAGCGTAGTTCTGGTTGTTTAACCCAACACCAGGCAGGAAAGAGTACACTAATGATATTGGACTTTCCTGTACGTGGAGGAAGGTTAATAAGGAGTTTTCTTATATCAATGTAATAGAGGGCCTCTAAGTGTTCACAAAGAACTTGAACATGCCAACCATCAATGAATTCTCTATTCTCTAAAACTTTCCAAGCATGTTTAACGAACTCATAGAATGACTCTTCACAGTCTTCTTTAATGACTTGCCATTCCTCAGATAAGAGTGGAACGGTGTGAGTCTCTAGTTCTCGAATCTTTTTAAATTGTCTAAGGGAAGATGAAAAACTCAAATATAGAGAATGATTGACATACTGGAATAATCATACACGCGGAGTTTTTGAACTATCAACCATTCTCTAATCAAAAATAATCTATATCAGTTAATGCATCAATTAAATAATCCTCAATATTGTCTATTCTTTCGCGTTCTTTCTCGTCCAAATCAGCATGTTTTAAAATTGATTTTAAATGTTCCAAAAAACATTCAACCACTCCTTTTAAATCAGAAGCTGCCAAATAGAGTTTCATTTCTTTTTTATCATCAGTCGCTATTGTGTATTTCATTTAATCGCTCCATTAACATTTTTCTAAAATCTTCTATCATTTTGAACTCTTCTTCATCCATGTCAGGGGGCTTTTCTATTGAATGAGGAGATATTAAATAAAGATTTATCTTTTCTTTATTATCAGTCGTTATTGTGTATTTCATTTTCACGCTCCTTGTTCTTCTCTCTCACAAAATCTTCTAAATAATCAAGCATGGGATCAAAATTATCTGGATTTGGCTCCTCAGGTTTCTCCCCAATGATTTCTTCTATTCCAAATTTCAAAGATTGTATAAGAGTTTTTTTTCTCATTCTTTTTTTTGTTTCGTGGAGTTTTTCTATTTTTTCCACTAACTTGTGAATCTCTTTTTTTAAAAAAAATAGAAAATAATTTAAAGTCTGCCATTTATGTTTGTAGATGGATGAAGAACCTTGGATCTCTCGCATAATACTATTTAAATGATCATTTTCTGCTTTCGTAAGGTAAAATTGTTCATGAATCCATTGGATATATTCATCGCAAAAATTAGGATCGTTTTTAACATTTTCAAATGCACTCAACGCCTTTCCAAAATTCACATCTCCATTATAACTATCCCATAAGGATCTAAATTCTTTTTCTCTCATTCTTCGTTCTCAAATTCCCGTGATATTTACTGTATTAATAGTATCGCTGACACCTCTTTCCTTCATAGGTTGCTGCCATGTGGGCAAAGAAGAAGGCATCTCATCATATTTTTTCAAAATCATTTCATAACTACATCTCATCAAATGAGAATTCTTATCATCCTCTATTTCTTCCATCAAATGTCTACGTAAACTTCCCAAATTCCCTTCCCAATAACGAATGTTGGTTAATATATCCTCCGTTGATCTTTGATCAATTCTTTCTGGATTTTTCTTTAACCATTCAATAAATTCATCGGACAAATGATCATAATAATTTAAATCTCTCATAATTCTGTTTTAATATCAAAATCTACCCAATGATTTTTCTCAGTCACTTTAACAACTGCAGGAGGACCTGGAATAAAAGGAAATTTTCCTAAAACATCTCGAAGACGCCTCTCGCTTTTTGGACCTAAATAACGATGTGCAATCAATTTCCAGCCAGGGAACAAAAGTAATTGTCTTATTGTTATAATATTTTCTTTTTTAATCGCCTCTATAAGTCGAGTATCTAAGTACTTCTTTCGAGGTATAAAAAGTGTTTCAAAAGAATCATCTAAATCTCTCATTCTTCGTTCTCTTTTTTCTTAGAATCAGCCCATATATCACTAGAAGAGAAAGCAAAGGTAGCTCTAATATTCTTTAAAGTGAGTATCCTCTCTTCTTCATCTTCTTCAGAAGAATCCATCCAATCATTATATTCTTCTTCATGCCCTTCTATTAAAATCTCCTTAAGTGCAAAACAAATTTTAGAGTGGGTGTGCCCCATCAATAAACTCTCATTACTATCATCCTTATCATCCCTACCCCAATGTAATCGTTGTATTTCACGTAGAGATTCTATTAAATTACATAGCCATTCTTTTATGTTTTCATCACTTATATGCTCTATTTTTTTAACGGAACTGAGAGCTAACAAATAACCAGATAATTTGAGAAGACTATCGTAATTTCCTTCTTTCTCATAAAACTCAGTCCTTTCATTAAGAAATTTAATAAACTTCAAAGAACGTTTTCTAATTTCTTCAGGCGTCAAGGTATCAATCACGAACTTTTTGTATGCTTTTATTTTAGTCATGATTCTTTCTCTTTATTAATCGCTCTATGAACAGCTCTTGACCATATGAAATCAAACTGTTCATCCCGATTCATCTTCAGGTAAGTATCATTCTGCTTAATCAAATCTTTTACCCAATCTTCTCTTACTTGTTTGCGGACAAGTTCTTGAAGTTCCTTGGAAATAGCTTTGTTTACAATATTCTCAATCTTTTTAAGTTCAGGCTTACATATGTTAATGGCATCACTCGTTATATGTTTAGTAACCAAATCCTTTAGTTCTTTATTAACCGCCTCCCTTATTACCCATTCATTTTCTTTGGATAAAAGCTTCGATAAATTCTCAAACTGTTTCTTAATCAATATAGTTAATTCTTTTTCAATCATTAACTTTGCGATTGTTTCATTTGAAGGAGATAAAGCTTTAGGAACTTGTTCTTTCTTTTTTTTCTCTTTAATCTTTTCAGTAAGGCCTTGCATGCCATCTCCATTCCATCTGCCTTTTAAATCCATATGACTCTAATACTTCATTTAATCGGTCAAAACTTTTCTTGCCAAAATTAGGCATCCACCATAATTGTTTTTCTAATTCCTTTGGATCTTTCTTGAGTAAGTCTCTAATCGTCTCAAATCCGTCGTCCCTTAGACAATTAACAATTCGTATATCAGTAGGATTCTTTTGTAGTGTACGATCTCTATATATGGGAAATAGCATTCCAATAGGTTCATCGATCCCTACCCATCCTGAGGATTCCGAATATATCTTATTTTCCGTCACTTCCCCTTTCATTCCACCAATGACTATATTCCTTCTTTCTCCTTTTAATTCCTCTTTTTGTTTTCTAGTTTCTTTATCATAATCAGAATGAAACTGCACCCAGTCTTCTTTTTTATTTATTATTTGTTCTAATTTATTTACAAGCTTTTCCACCTCTAATTTTTTTTTATTTTCTTCTTTTTCGTATTCGGGGTGAAGATCTAACCATACTCCCTTCAAAACATAATATTTAATGACATCTTCACCAGGAGAAAATAGTTTTAACGCATTTACAACAAGACCATATAATATGCCATTACTTCTATCTCCTAAATATTCCATCAGTTCTTCAATAGTAGAGAATCTGTCTGCAAATAATCTCCATAAAAGGGTCTTATCCTCCAAAACGAACAGAATATTTAAATCAGAAGGAAGATCATTAATAGTCACAACAATCTCCCACCAAGACGTATAACCTTTATATCGTTTGATGGTTATTTTTTCTTCCATATTCATTGCGAACCCATATATTTATTTTTTGGTTTTTCTTTTATTTTCCATCTCATATCCAAATTAAACCCATATAACGCTAATACTTCCTTTAATCGTTCTAAACTCTTTGGACCAAAATTATAGGTTGTCCATAATTGTTTTTCTAATTCCTTTGGATATTTCTTTAATAAGTCTCTAATAGTCTCAAATCCTTCATTCCTCAGACAATTAATAATCCGTAAATCTATACCATTTCTTTCTATTGGAATTTTTCTAAAGGTAGGAAATAACATATGTATAGGCTCGTCTACACTTATCCATCCTACGGATTCAGAATATATTTTATTTTCCATATCCATTGATTATTCCTTTGAAATCATCTCTTTAACCAGACTTACAAGAAAGTCTAACAACTCAACTAACTTAATTTGTTCTTGCCGCTCATCCTCAAAAAGATCATCCACTTTTGTTAAACTCTTTTTATAGGATTCTACTTTCTCATTTAAAACATTTAATTTCTTAGAATTGCTCAAGACTTTTTCCCTATAAACATCATTATTATTTATTATCTTCTCTAACTTATTGATTAGATCTTCTGATAATACATTCGTCATACCTGCATAGTACTTAAGATGGTGTATATTATTGCGATACTCACTAATTGCATCCAATAGATGGTGATGAATTTTACACCAAGCTTTCTCTTCTTCTGTCATATATTATTCATTCCTTTTGCCTCTTACCCCTCAAGGTAAGGCAAAAGGAATACTATAAGAAGTTGAATTAAAGGATAACTTTCTAATGAGATGAGTGATTAAAGGTAAGTATCTTCTTCTTATCTTCAGACATCTTAATAAGTTCAGCTAATATAGGTTCTAAAGCTGCTTCTTTGAATATCTTCTTATCCTTTAACAAAGCCATAAGCATATTAGCAGCTCCAGGTGCTAACTTATTCATAATGACACATCGAATAACAATACTAGAGAAGGCATCCATACCATCAAAGCTATCCAATTGATCTAATGCCCTCAATTCATCTAAATCATGACCATAGTATTGATTATCCATGTCATGCCATATACGAGCAGCTTGGGTACTATCTTTAAAGACAGCTTGCTTCCATAAAGCATCCATGACTGTTCTAATTTTCTCTTCCCTTGATATATTGAGATGGTCCTCTTCTTTACATAACTCAGGGGATAGACCTTTTTCCAAAAGAGTAGCTTTATTCACTGTACCCTTTGTTCTCCCTGATCCAGGTGTCTTAGGTAAACCTACAGGTCTTCCCTTCTTCTTCCTTACCTTCTCAGGCTTCTCAGCCATCTTAAGTATATAATCACCAATCTTAATTTCAGACATATCACCAACCACCTACTCTTTTTCAATATAATTATGCATCTTCAGATATATTTCACATATCTCTGCAAGAATCGTACGTATCTTCGCATCTTTATTTATATACCATTCCCTAGGCACATCATCCTCTTCTTTCATCAAACCTTCACATTCCCTCATCAAAATAAGATATATAAAAAGAAACGCACTTATCCCATATTTAGTATTAAGGAGAGCAACAGAGTGACGTTTGATCTCTACATATTTCAATGATAAATCCTGACGTACCTCCACATCAAATGTTTCTAGATCAACGTTTATGATTCCTCCCACTTCGTATTTTTTATAGGAATCCTTAAATCTTTTCTTTACCTTCTTTAAAGAATTATTAATCAATTTTAGTTCTTTTTTTGTTGCTTTTTCAGCCATTCTTACACCCTATACAATCTCTAAAAGCCAGTCTTTGAGCCATTATTTATCTGTATCTTTATACAAACTTAAATACATAACTATTGAAGAATAAATGAGGGATTGCAAGAACGCACACGCATCGTTTTCTGCATAGAAAAGTCTATCGCATTTTGTTTTTGCATACATATTCAACAGTACAAAAGTTAAAGCCAAAAATTTTTCTGGCATCGGCCCTGTTTGTGAACCATTAAGTAAACCATCTAAATTAATAACCCAATTCCCATCGAGAGGTCGCTCAGGATTATCTTTATATTTTTCAACAAATCTTTCCTGATTTTTATTAAGTACATTCCTAATAGCTTGGATATCTTCTTCTTTCATAAATCATCTCAATGAATAATAGAAGATTTTGGATCTTCTATTGATATACTCCAACCTTTAGAAGCGGCTTTTAACATTAATTCAATAAACTTTTGTCCACTTTGCCGCATCACGTGCATAAATAACATAAACTCATTTTCAGCTTTAGGGGAACCATCCTCTATCATCTTTTGGACGTCCTCTTTTATTTGAGTGACAATCGCATCATAAGCAAGCGCAAGATATACAAAAGAAATTGGTGCATGATTATTTTTCTTCTCATAAGAAGAGAATTGAGTACGTATTTTTCCTGGTTCCTTTTCATCAAAGAATCGCAATAAAAGAACAGCATCTGCGCTTTCTACGTCGTTTATTGTAATTTCTTCTTCTTTCCATTCTTTATTATCTGTCATGACAATTTCTATTTGAGTATATGTATGCCATATAGTAAATCATTCTTATTCACTATGCAATGTCTGATATCGTATTAACTCAGCGTTAAAAGCTTTAAAAAACATAAAACAATCTTTATGATATACATCATATGTAACTGTAAAATTCTTGATTTGTGATTCGGGTGCCATCACGATCGAATAAGTTTCAGTTTCAGTTTTTTTATCGCGAGAGATTTGGATATACTCCATACATTCAAATGGCATTTTTACAAGCTCATTCTCTCGAGAATCCCCGTAAATATTTCCTCTAAATAATCCAAGATCCGTTAATATAATAAAACGAGCATCAACTCTCCTAAAGGAGGGACATATGGCTGGAGTAATAATATTCATCCTCTTTATCTTGTGATCTTTAAAGGTTGTACGAAAAAGATCGAGTAAAGGTTCTTTTAGTTTATCTAATTCTTTTTTTGTAAAAAAAGCGAGATGATAAGGAGGAAATTTAAAAATTTTGTTTACTAATTTTCTAAGGATTTTTTCATGTGTAGATAACTTAAAACGCCCACGAATAACATTATCTGTTTTAGAGGTTGACATAATGTATTTCCTATTTATAATCTCTTTTGAAGATAGTAATTATTAGACATATATTTATCAATGGTTTTATTTAAGCCTCCTATTCATACTATCAATCCTTTTCATAAGGAAAATGTAATAAATGAAATCGTTGATATGGTTCAAAGTAAATTTCCCACTTATAGGGTTTTAAAGTTACCGGATGCTATTTTTGATTTATTAATCATTCGAAGTTCTTCTTATCAAGTTAAGAAAGCGATTGGCCAATATGAAGGATTAAATGAGATGATCTTACAGCAGGTATTTGGTATATCTGTGACGCAGGAAAAGGATCAAGAAAAGATTAAAGATAATGGACTCACAGAACATATCATCACAGATAATATGAGAGATGTCATACGCATTTTAGAAAAGGAATAAAGACAATGATTAAATTTGGATAATACACGATGACTAAATTTGAAGAAGTATCAGCTTTAGAGTTCTACACTTATTTAGAAGATATTAAGAATAAACTTGCTAACGAAGTTCCTCAATGGAAGGTAGAAATAAAGGTAGCAGGTCAACCACCTCAAACATTTTATCATTTGGGACAATGGGATTTTACGAATGGGAAAGTAGAAAAACCCTTTTTTCAAGGGATATTTGCGTATCATTTGGAAGATCGTCACTACATTCTCAATCATCATCCTCTGAATCAAATTTAATGGGAGCTCCATACCCTCTACGTTCTTTTGGGACAGATCCTCGTGCACCTGGTATAACACCTGATAAATGTTGAACTTGATATGCCTGTGGATTTCCAGGTATGGGTGCCCCTGATACACGTAAGGCTTGCGGTTGATCGAGTATATTAAGATGAGAACGTGTTACATCTATTCCTTGCGCACGATGTGGTCCCCATCCTGTACTAAATCCTCTTTCAGGTAAAGGAAGAGTAAAAACCTCACTTGTGCTTAATTGTCTTTGGCCTTGTGGACTTCGTAAAGTATTTTCCAAATGTCTTCTTGTAGAAGGGCTCATGCCTACGACAGTATTAGAATGAAGGGGAACTTGTTGAGACCGTCTAGCTTCTTGACGACTTCTCTCCTCATATGTATCAATAGCTTTTTTCTGAAGTCCACTTCCTTTAACCCGTGATTGCGGTAACGTTGCTAAATGTTTTTCCTCGAAGGTTTGTCTAAACATAGGATCATGAATACCTACATTTTCAGCTACGACAGGCCAATTGCGCGCTTTTAAATGAAGTCTTTCCATTTTCTTTGAACGTCCCATCAGATGCTTTTCTTGGGAATGATATTTTACCTTATCATATTGAGGGATGTATTTAGATTGTTATTTTTTCCTCTTTATGATTGTTCCATAAAGAGGAAAAAACCATGAACATACAATACACATATGAGGCATTCCCCATTGAGGGATTAAGAAGAAGAGAAAGCTAGAAAAGGAAAAAAGGGAAACAAAAAGGAATCTAGATATATATTGGTGAGTTGGTTTTATTAAATGAGATAAACAAGAAAACGTACTTTGGATCCATACGTATCGCATTGAAAACAATGGGAGGGATACCGTGGACCATTCGTAGGAAATGATCATCAAATGAATGAGGATCAAGAGCTCTATATAGTTTACCCACGGGTGTTGTTCCAGTACAATGGTAAGAAGCTTTTTTGTGATTTCCTTTGCCATTCAACATAATTGGTTAATGAAAAAACATCTCTTAGTTTTACATAAATTTAAGAAATAAAAAAAATTGCAAAATCATTCAAAATTCAACTAGAAGGAAACATCATTTATTTCTATCCTTTGGAAAACAACAATTTTAGGAAAATTTTATGAATGAATGCCAAGCAAACATTAAAGTTATGGCGGATCTTTTAAGAGAGATTTATTTAGCTCTTGAGAATGAACAAGATCAATGGCGACGTATGATGCCCATTGCGAAATTAAAAACCATGGTGGAGATATTGGAGGAAAAAGGAAATGAAACGAGCTTTCCTCAACCTAAGGCTTGTGAAGAATTACGTCATGCGCTAAATGGTTTAAGAAAGAAAAAATGAGACATAAATTTAGAAATGTTCCTCAATTAGTAGAAGGGATTCATTTTTCATCGAAGAAAGAAGCTAAGCGTTATGCGGATTTGAACCTACTTAAAAAAAATGGAGAGGTTGTTTTTTTTCTTCGTCAAACACCTTTTCATTTACCTGGAAATACTAAATATGTTTGTGATTTTGTCGTCTTTTGGAAAAATGGAGATATCTCATTTGAGGATGTTAAAGGTATGAGAACCCAAGTTTACATCCTCAAGAAACGTATGGTGGAGGATTTATATCCCATTCAAATCACAGAGATATAAAATGAATGATACATTGATCGATGCAAGATTGAGGAAAAATAAGTGGACATTTAAAGATGTAAATTTGACAAGAAGAGCGCTTGGAATTCCTGAACTCACCCTTGAAGAATATGAAAAAAAAACTAAAAAATTAAGAAAATTAATGGGAGAAAAAAAATATAAAATAGAAGGAATGAGTGAATCTTTTAAGAAAGTATGGAAGAAAGGGGAACATCAATTAAAAAAAACTGGAAGAATTAAAATCACATTAAAAGATTTCAATAAAAAAGATGATTAAATAATAATCATCTTTTTATCCCCAAAAATATCCCCTCTTTCACTGTCGAGGAAGTACTTACAATCACACTCCGTATATCCGTAACACCAAACCCTCCCATGATTGACTTTTCCCATCCTATCAATTTTATCAAAGTCATTTTATAAGATGGTTTCATATAAGCAGGAAGCAATAGTGCTCCTGCTAACATCACTAAAAAACCAATAGGGAAAAGAAAATTATTCTTCATACTTTGGATACCTCCCAAAACAAAAAGGAATCAGTAAGGGAAGAGTTCCCCATAGAAACGCCACTATAAAGAAAAGATATTCCAAGCTCATAAAGTTATCCACAACCTAATTTTTATTTTTAATCAGGTTCCCTTTTAAAATGGGATTTCATCATCTCCAAGATCTACATCATCTTTTTCTAAAGATACATTGGAGATATTGTTATATTCTACTTTAGGGTCCTTCGCATCTAAGAGAACAAGTTCACCATTAAATTGGCTTAAGACAATTTCCGTAATATATTTCGTATCTTTATTTTTCCAATTTTGACTTCCATTATTTTCAGGTTGGATCTCCCTTGTCTGAAGTTTTCCTTCAACGTAAATACGAGAACCTTTATTAAGGTGCTTTTCAGCAATGGTACAAAGGAGGGGATTGAAAATGATAATTTTGTGCCATTCTGTCTTAGTCTTGTACTCTCCCGTACTTCGATCCTTCCATGATTCACTGGTCGCCATGGAAAAGCTCACTACTTTTTGACCTGTAGTAGTCACCCGTGATTCTGGTTTTCTGCCGATATATCCTATTAAAACAACTTTATTAACTGAATTTGCCATATTTCTTTCTTATTAAGTTTCTTTCTCATATATACCTTTCCCAATAGAAAAAGCCAGTTGAATTTTCAGTATTTTTTCTACTGTATTATATGGTTTTTCTTATTTATAGTCACCCTGAAGTCAACAAACAAAAAGGTATATTATGTTTATTATGAGTGAAAAAATAGATGAATTAGTCAAGGCGTTATGTTCTCTGCAAAACAGCTTACCAAAATTAACAAAAGAATCTAAAGGGTATGCTCACAAATATGCAGATTTAACAACATGTTTGGAAGCCATACGCGAACCATTACGGGATAATGGATTCGCGTTGACTCATATCGTCACTATAGAAGAAGGACAAACCATTTTAGCAACCTTTCTTCTCCATACGAGCGGACAATGGATGAAAGCCTCTTTTCCGCTACATGCGGATATGGTTGACATGAAAAATAAAATACAAGCATTCGGTTCTGTCATTACTTATGCAAGGCGTTATTCATTAACAGCCATGATTGGACTCACCCAAGAAGATGATGATGGCACTAAAGGAGGTACTATTTACTCGCCTCCATCTAAATCTATGGCCTTAAGTGGCGTAGATTTTTCCAATATGAAAGGAAAATTTGTCAAAGATTCAACAAGTATTTATCCCAATAAACCTACCATCAAAGAAAATGATTATGAGGAAAACAAATCGAAGAAATTAGTCGTAGAACTGCGTCTTCTTTGTGAAGAATACAACATTGATATGAATGATTTCGCAGCCTTTCATAAAATCCAGTCCAAAAACATTTTGATGATGGAAAATATCATTAAAAATTTCATGGAGTTTTATGACTCCTATAAATTGGCTAAATTAGCGCAAGCACCTGCCTGGGATGTTCAAAAGGAAAAGGTTCAAATATGAGTGATCGTATCTCTATTGAAATACAGAGGGTGGGTCAGCAGACCATAGATGTAGGGAAGCAAGCGGTATTTATTGGTAATATCAATAAGAGAAATCATCTTATCTATAATGAACGTGAAATGATGGATCATGTTGTAGAATTTGCCAATAAAAAAGGAGGACATATTTTTTTAGGTATGCATCCTGATTTGAAAACGGTAGAAGGAATTATAGACCCTTATAAATGCGCTCAACGACTTGTTGAAAGAATTGAATCTTTTATTGATCCACATGTAAGCGCAAAATTGAGTATCGTCCCTCATAAGGATACCCATATCATTCATTTAATGGTTTATCCAAGTCGATCAGGCCCTCATTTCTTTTCCAAGAATTATAGATCTGAAAAATTTGCAGATGCTTTATATCATCAAACTAAAGGAATAACCCAATGAAAATGATTTACATGATGATGATACCGCCTGCAATCTGGGGCACTTATAAACTCATTCAAGGAGTGAGGGAAGAAATAAAAAGAGAAAAAAGAAGACGTGATGAAGCGCTTATCAATTGGTTGCGTCTGAAAAAACAAGAAAGGGAAATGAATGAAACATTAATTAAAGAACCACCTATTAAAAAATATGAGAACAATGTCGTTCAATTTAAAAAAAGAAAAAATTTAAAGAAAAGGAAAAAATAATATGAAAAAAACTAGGATAGCCCTATTAGGGATAATGACAATTTTTACCTCTCTCCATGCTATGGATGAGACAACACCTTTGGATAGAAGTACGCCAACCAAAGTTCAACAAGTGCAAGCAAGTTCCAATCAATGTTGTGGATGCGGTCCACAATTACCTGATTGGTTTGATAGTTGCTTTGGACCTGTGGTTACTAATATCAAGACAGGTCAGATGGATCCTTACTGGGTCAATTCTATGTCTCCATTATTTCAAGAAATCTATGAAAACGGGATGGAAGATACACATAAAAGTATTATACGAGCGATCACAAAACCTTGTATTTTTACCCGTACCCTCCATGGGCGCGAAGAGAGATATAACCCTATCCTTCATTGGGGTGCTCTCGGCGCTATTCCTGTGGGCCTAGCAATTGCTATACCAACAGCATTAGTATCTCCTGATTTAGGAATAGCTGAATATTTAATCGGAGGGGGAAGTGCAATCGGGTGTGTGGGGTGTCTTAGATCTATTCTTGCACCTATATGTGCAAAAATAAACTATAAACATCCAACTGAAGGTTAAAACATGACATATAAAAAGAAAAAAGGTTGTAAATCTACGGAATCTCTAACGGTTCGAATATCTCCAAAACAAAAATTTGGTTTGGAATTGTTAAAGAGAAAACAGAGAAGGAATATTACCGACATTATAGCATGGACTATTGAGAAAATATTTAAAGATCCTGAGGAAGGATTGATTGAAAGAAATAGAGAGTTAGAGGAGGTAAATCTTTTAGATCTCTTATGGGATATTGACGAAATAGAAAGAATAAAGAAGATAGCTACTTATAGACCTAACTTTCTTCTCTATGATGAAGAAGTTAAATTAGCAAAACATCATAACAGCTTGCTCTTGCCATCCCAAAAAGACTAAGGATGGCTCCCCGCGACGGGCTCGAACCGCCGACCCAATGGTTAACAGCCATTTGCTCTACCGACTGAGCTAGCGGGGACTATTCTTCTTCCTCTTCATGATCATATGGAGGATGATCATGAAGGGATGATCTAGCAGCCGCTGCCAATACTTGTTTGACCTCGGGGGCTTTTAACAATAACTTGATATGATTAATTTTAGAAGGAACCGTATCGGCTCTTCTTACCTTGGCGATACGATCTAAATATGTTTTATCCGTTAATAATTTACCTCCTCCTAAGACCGCTAAATCTTGAAGAATTAAATTAACCGCTTCTGAGACTCCTGACTTAAAAGAACTCAAACCTAGAGGCGACCCCACAACCTTAGAAACAGATTGAAGATAAGCAGCACTTCTTAATATATCGGCTCCCATATGAGCACTTCCCGATGTATTAGCAATTTTAGAAATGTTTCGTTTGTTCTCGCCGATCCAAGAAAGCGCATCAACAAAGTTTTCTCTTTCTTTGGCTGTAGGAAAAAAAGAAGCCATTTTTTTTCTTACTTCATAAGGATATTTTAGAAGTTCAGTATGAGCATGTGCTATATTAAAACGACCTTGACGATTACCCGCGGTTGCAACTAAAGTTTCGAGTAAATCTCTTTTTTGATCTGTATCTAAATATTTACTAGCTGCCTCTAAATAACGAGGATCTTTGGTTAATTTTCTAAAAGCATCTTGTTCATTACGCGTTCCCGTTAAATCATATACAAAATGCTTCATATCAGATTGTTCACGACTAGCATAATCTGCATATTGTGCATTGGATTCTTTATAAGATTTTATTTGCTCAGGCGTTGCATGATGTTCAATATGACTTTCTATTTTTCCTCGCACCATATCATAAAGGTCAGTCGCCTCACGGTAGGCACGAGCTTGTTTCTTTGGATCTAATGCATTTTTATGATCCATAATTTTAACACGTAATTTTTCTAAGGTAGTGAAAGGAACGCCTGTTCTTTCTTGTTCCAAAGAACCAAACATCTTAGAAGCTTCTTTTTGGGCTACTTCCTTACTAATTCCTTTATTCAAAAGATCGCGCACATACTGAGAACGTTCGACTTGACCATGAGATCTATTTTGCGCTTGTGCTTTTAATAATTGCTTTTCAATTTTTCCAGGATAGGTTTGTCCAAACATTTCTTGATGTGACTCAAGATAATGTCCTTTTTTATAATTCTCCTCTATTCGCCCTAATAAATCATCGATGGGAATATCATGATGGGATTCATACAATTCTTTAAGAAAAGGACGATAAGCCTCTTGCTTTTCTCTAAATTCAGCTCCTTTAGCTTCTTTATATTTCTCTGATCCTTCTTTAGCCAAAAAGTGCTGCGGTTGTTCAACGGCCTTTTCTAGGTTTTCTTCACGTATACCTAAATGTTTACTTAATTTCGCTTCTCTTTGAGCATGTAACTTATCAAATAATCCTGATGTCTTAGGATGTTTGGCTAACTTCAATTCGATACCCATGGCAGAAGGAGAAGACGAAGCCATTCCTATACTTGGTTCTAATCCTAATTTTATACCTCTCTCATAAAGTTCAGGCTCTACCTTAAATGCTTTCCCTACCCGATTAGCCACGGTATTTTGAGGGGAACGTGATAAAACATTCACAGCGGTCCGAGCAGCTGGTAAAGTGGCTCCTCCTAATATACTCCCTCCTAATCCAGATAACATAGAACCGAGCGCGGACGGCTTCTCCATCTGTTCTTGATATTCATGAGCAGCTCCAGTCCCTCCGGCTGTCGCTGCTATATTTCCAAGAGTAGGGTGGGATATACGATGTAATCCTTTTCCCGACATGGAAAGTGCCTTTAAAGGAATCTTCGCCGCAATACTTCCTACGCCTGCTCCAACTGGTAAACCCACCACACCACGTGTTAAGGATTCTGCTAATCTTTCAGAATGCGTGCGTGGTTTGGTATATCCTTTGGTGGCTACATCAATGCCATGAGCTATTTTTTCTCCTAGTCCAGGAAGCCATTTTCCAAACTCTGGCTCCTCTTCCTCATGGCCTAATGCATGACGTGCTTTCTTATATCCATATCGACCTAATTCAAAGGGAAGGGCAGGAAGGTCCGCTACATCTCCTACACCAGCTGCAACATTTCTTCCCAATTGAGCGACAATTCTTTTACCTTTATCAAGATAATTGCCACTGCTCGCTTCTTCTTCGGATAATCCGCGAGCAGCGGCTCTTCTTTTTTTTTCAGCAATGGCCTGTGCTACTGTAATCCCTACCATATTTACCTTCCCTTAGAAATAATATGATCTATTTCTTTATCTGAAAAATCTTTTGGATTATCAGAGTGTCCAAAAGTAAGAGGATGATCTTCTTTAGAATCGTGTGGGCTTATTTCTTCCATATATTCTTGTATTTCTTCTTTAGGTAGACCTATCTCGTTATGAAGAACATGAGCATTATGGTTGATCGAAAAATCAATCCCTTTTTCATATTGATTGATCGTGGAAAGATTAACCTTCTTTGTATTGTAAAAATTCATTTTCCCTGACTGAATCAATCGAAGGGCCATATTAGAGCGACCTCCTCTTTTACCCATTTCCTGAACTTCTCTCACAAACTCATTGGTTAAAGTACGAGCTCTCTGTATCTTATCAACATCTCCTACTCCTCCCACTTTAGAAGCAATCGTATCCCAACCATTTTCAGCTAAATATCCAAGTTTTGGACCTGTATCTAAATCAGAATAAACTTCGCGAAGTTCTTTAAGCATCTCCTTGAGACGCAGTCCTTCTTTAAGATTCTCTTTCGCTTTAACAATTCTCTCTTTATCTTTTTCACTGAAGGTAGGTTTCGCAGCTACTCTTTGTGACCCTAGGAGTTCTGCCATACGATGATGACGAGATTGCTCCTCTTCCATCGATCGATGATGACGTTTACCTTCTTCTAGTCCTTCCCTTTTAAGTTCATAGTTGGCTAAAAACTTTTTTTGATCATGCAGAGATTGACGCATTTTGTCATACAATTCAAAGGCCACCCCTCTTTTTTTATCTTCATATTCATTATGTTCTTGTTGGGCTTTATGAGTTCTCGTTGCAGCTTCCCCCAATAAATTAAGAGGTTGAGGATGTGAAATATTGCTCAACAAACCTCTTCCAGCTTCCCCCACCCAATGCAAAAGAGGATTAAATTCAGTCGGTTTTTTAAAATGACTGGCCAATTCTTCCTGATGTTTTAAATACTTATCTTCTTCCATTTGATCAGCAAGTTCTTTCCATTTTGGCATTCCCCCTTCAGCTAACTTCTTAGCTTTAATGGGACCTCCATGAGCAGCTGACCCTCCTGTTAAAGCACTTGCAACAGCAGGTATAAGGGAAGGTCCTACCGTTCCTAATATGCCAGCAGCTAGTGCTGCACCTGATGCAGGTGGTCTAAAAGTAGCAATCGATGGTGAAAGAGATGATTCAAATGTTGGCGGATTCAAACCTTGTGCCAAAGCAGCTTTTCTTTCCAATAAATATTGAGGGCGGTGCAGCTCTTCTTCTTCTTGGCGTCTGCGTTCATTCATTTCTGTTTGGTGTTGAGCTTGTTTTTGAGCTGCTAATTGACTCATCGCACTCATGGCTGCTTGATCACGCGTTTGATTTAATGCTTGTTGACGAAAAGCTAATTCCTCGGCAGCATGAGCATGTGATCTTTTATGATGAGACAAAGAAGCTTGAGTCTCTGCTCCTCTTAATGCCATCTGTTCTTCTAAATTGGCATGTGCGAGAGCTTTTTCATAAGCACGTTCCTTTAAAATATCAATATGATCTCTTAATTTCTCAAAATGCTCCAAACGGGCTTTTGTAAGAGCATGTGCATGTGCCCCACTTCCTCTGGGATGTATCATGCTCCAATAGCCGCTCAACTCTGGTGCTATTTTTTCTTCCCATTCTTTATTAGCTCTTCGCTCAAGTCTTTCTATTTCTTGTGTGGTCGCCTCAGGTCTCATATGACGAGAAATGCGAGTTTGTCTTCTTTCTTCTGGCTCCCATCCTTCAGGGCCTTTTTGGAAAAGATCTAAAAATTTTTGACCAGAAGGAAAACGTTCATCTTCTCTTAATTTTTCTAATTTTTGAGCAGCATGTTCCTTTGCTTCTTTTCCTTCTCTAATAGACTCCCTTAAAAGTTCCTCGGATTCCCTATGTTCTGGTTGAAGACGAGCAATATTACCGAATTGTTGGTCAATATCTTCTTCTTTTCGAAGAGTATCTAATCTTCTAAAAAGTTTTTGCCGTTGAGCGGGAGACAAAAAAGTCTCTGATGATTTACGAACATCGGAGGGTTCAAGAATGGCTCTTGCTACTCTCGGTGTAGTTCCTTTTAATGATGGAATAGCAATAGCAGAAGGTGCATGAGTTATAGGCGGTATGACAGGAGTCCTCAGAGCACTGTGTGCTCTCCTGCTCAATTCTTCTAGACGTGCTCTTTGACTTGGAGATGTAGGTATGCGTGGAAGAAGAGGA